>Ga0326727_10019645_pt1 | contig 13534 bp, 12 predicted proteins | sample MB2enrmetagenome_FD_207643 | JGI IMG/M metagenome (GOLD analysis project Ga0326727, IMG submission 207643) | Lab enriched peat soil microbial communities from McLean, Ithaca, NY, United States - MB29MY | ecosystem: Environmental > Terrestrial > Soil > Wetlands > Peat | place: USA: New York... | reverse complement strand
TGGAAGAACTGCTCGAAGCCCTCGATTTGACCTAGTGTGGTGCGTCTCAATTCATGGTGCATTGGATTCGCACGGTTTCCGGTGTAAGGCCGGATTCTAAAGGCTGTGGAAAAACCCTGCAATACTGTAATCCTGAGCCCTTCGCCTGTCATCCTGAGCGAAGCGAAGGATCCCGCTCTGCCGCTCAGGGTAAACTTCGCGAAGGATCTCGCTCTGAGTATTTTCAAGGCAATGCGAGATTCTTCGTCGCCGCTGCTCCTCAGAATGACAGCGGTTTCGAGCTCATTCGCATGATCTTTAGCCCGGCATGTGCCGCCCTAATTGGATGCGAGCGTTCCAAAGTGCCGCGTCCGCAAGCAAGTTCGGTATACTAACGGTTATGAATACAGCGTCAAAGGAAAGGGAATTGGTGTTTGACGCCTTCCGGAGGTGGGGTTACCTCGAAGCGGACCTCGACCCGGTTGGATACCTTCAGCGGCAGCCACATCCCGAGCTTGATTTGCAGGGGGAGGCAGCCGACTGCGCACGCCGCGTGTACTGCGGAAAAATCGGTGCTGAGTTCATGCACATTCCGGAGCCTGAAAAGCGCCGATGGCTGGCGGAGCGGCTTGAAGCGCAAGTGGCGGCGCCGGACCGTCCGTGCATCCTTATGCGGCTGGCCCAAGCCGGAGTGTTCGAGCAGGTCCTCCAGACGCGCTACCCCGGCACAAAACGCTTCTCCCTGGAAGGTGTCATTGCCCTGATTCCTCTGCTCGACGAAGCTTTGGATGCGGCAGGACAGTTGGGAGCCGCGCAGGTTGTGCTGGCGGGGAGCCACCGCGGGCGTTTGAACGTGATGGTGCATATTGCCGGCAAGTCGCCGTCGGATATCTTTGCCCGCTTTGAGGACATTGATCCGCGCCGGGTGCTGGGCGGAGGGGACGTCAAATACCACCTGGGCGCCACTGGAGATTACCTGACCCCTCACGGACAAACTCTGGGCATTCACCTGGTGTCAAACCCCAGTCACCTGGAAGCCGTCGATCCGGTGGCCCTGGGCCGCGCTCGCGCCAAGCAAGCACGTTTCAGTGATGAGGGGCCACGCCGCATTCTTCCCATTCTTCTTCACGGCGATGCGGCATTTGCGGGGCAGGGAATAGCGGCCGAGACGCTGAATCTCGCCACCCTGCGAGGCTTCTCCGTGGGAGGCGCCGTCCATGTCATCGTTAATAATCTCATCGGATTTACGGCGATCCCTGAAGACCTCTACGCCTCGCGGTTTGCCTCGGATTTGGTGAAACGCCTGCCGGTTCCCGTCTTGCATGTGAATGCGGAAGACCCCGACGCGGTGGTGCGTGTGGCGCGGCTGGCGGTGGAATACCGATATGCGTTTGCGAGCGATGTGGTTGTGGACCTCATTGGCTACCGGCGCCACGGGCACAGTGAAGTGGACGATCCGACAGTGTCGCAACCCGTTCGCTACCGCAGGATCGCGACGATCCCGCCGCTGTGGGAGTCGTATGCGCAAAAGATCGGGGTGAATCCGGTCCCCATGGTCCGGAAAAACCGCGACCAATACGAGGCGGACCTGAAAAAGGCCCGGACGATTCGCAAGACTCCGGTGTTGCACAAGTTGCCGAGTTATTGGGATCCCTACCGTGGGGGGCTCGCAAGCGCCATGCTTGAGGTTGAGACGCGGGTCGCGGCGGATGAACTTCTCGAAATCGGCGAAGCGCTGACCCGCTGCCCTCAGGGCTTTAACGTTCACCCGAAGATCAAACGCCTTCTCGACCAGCGGATGCAGATGGCTCACGGACAGCGTCCGGTGGATTTCGGAATGGCGGAAGCGATGGCTTTCGGTTCACTCTTGCGGAAAGGAATCCCCGTCCGCCTGAGCGGTCAGGACAGCCGCCGGGGCACGTTCAACCACCGCCACGCCGTGTTTTTTGATACGGAGACCGAAGCGGAATACACGCCGCTTGGCCATGTCGGCGCACAGCAGGCCCGCTTTGAGGTCTATGACTCGGTTCTTTCGGAGGCCGCGGTTCTGGGCTTTGAATATGGGTTCAGTCGTGATTACCCCGAAGCGCTGGTGCTTTGGGAGGCGCAATTCGGAGACTTCGCAAATGGCGCGCAGGTGATCATTGATCAGTTCATCGTGGCCGGCGAGGACAAATGGGGACTGCTGTCCGCTCTAGTCCTTCTGCTGCCTCATGGATTCGAAGGGCAGGGGCCGGAACATTCCAGCGCGCGCATTGAACGCTTCCTGCAACTTGCCGCCCGGGACAATATCCAGATCGGCCAGCCTTCCACGGCGGGGCAGTACTTTCACCTGCTCTGTCGCCAGGCTTTGCGCGCCTGGCGCAAGCCGCTGATTGTGTTCACCCCGAAGAGCATCTTGCGTTATTCGGGCGCGGCTTCGGCGCTTGACGCATTCATTTCCGGACGCTTCCTGCCGGTCGTGCCCGAGCAGGAAATCACCTCTGCTGAGCGGGTGCTGCTTGCCACGGGCAAGATCGTGCACGACCTCCGTGCCGAACGCAAGAAGCTCCACGATACGCGAACCGCGATCATCTCCCTCGATCAGCTTTATCCTTTTCCGGAGAGCGAGTTGCTAGCGGAGGTGGCAAGGCACAGCGCGGCGCGCGAGATTGTCTGGGTGCAGGAGGAGCCCGCCAATATGGGAGGACTCTTCTACGTCATGCCTCGCCTCAGGCGACTCTTCCGGCACGTGCCCGTGCGCTCTGTCAAGCGCTCGGCGAGCTCCAGCCCGGCGACAGGGTCCGTCAAAGCGCACGAACTGGAGCAGAAGACGCTGCTGGCTCTGGCCTTTTCGACGGCTGAGGTTGCCGCGCGGTGACCCCGGCCGCGCGGGATAGGTTCGAAGCGCGCTACTTCGTGATGACGCCGCACGCAATACGCGGTCCGGAGTTGCCCGAGGGATCGGTCTTACCGTCGTCGGGACGGGCGTGGATCACAAGGGAAGTGCCGCCTTGATGAAACAGTGAGTCCGGTCCTTCGCCAAGATTCACTCCCGGGATCAGGATGTTCAGGCTTGCTTTTCCGTCCGGACCCACATTCAGGTTCTGCAAGTCCCCGAGGTGATGTCCCTCAGGATTATCCAAACCATGGTGTTTCCCTTCAGGATTGAGGTGAGGTCCTGCCGACAAGAACTCAGGCGCCTCGCAGAGTCCCGCGGTATGGATGTGGAAGCCGTGAAGTCCGGGTGTGAGCTGGTAGACCTGGAGCTGCAGTTGGACTCCGTCGGACTTCTCAGTGAGTCTTGCCGTGCCGACCGCTTGGCCGCTCGAGTTCTGAAGACTTGCCTTTGCTTTCCTGGCGGCTTGGAGAGTAATCGGGCAAACGAAAAGCCAGAGGATGCCCAGAAAGAGCAGAAGTTTCTTCATCGCTGAATGCCCTCCTTCAGAGTCTGAATTTGGTGCTTGACGATCCCCCGCTGATAGAGTTTACGATCAGATTTTGTGCTCGGTTGAAGCCCCTGGAGGAAGAATAGCACAGGAACCCCCCTCAAGTCTTTTCGGCCACCTGGAGGCGTTGGGTAGTGTCCCCGCCCCTTCCGGTTCCTCCGGAACTCTGGCCTTGCCTGTTTCAGCACGAAACGAAACGCGTCTCCGGATTTCGAGTTTGATCTCCGGACTGGGACCGACGCTCGTCGATGCTCTGTCGATCGGTTTGATGGGCTTGAGTGACGCAGCCAATGAAAGGTGGAAACCTGGAAGAACCGCTGGGCGACGGGCGCTTGGCGTCCGGACGTGCGCTAGGCTGGAATGTTAAGGGGATCGAGGAACTCCAGCCCTGCTTGACCTTCCACGTCCGAGGCGGGTTTCCCGACCCACACCACGCGGCCCTCGACGGGAACAGCACCATCGCTTGAAACGACTTCGACGACCTGGCCCGGCGTGAGTGAAATGCCCGTCTGTACTCTTGCTCCAAATGGGGAAACATCGAGGGTGAATGCCTCGTGCCTCGTGGGGCTTCCTTCCGTCTCGACAAACATAATAACGGCCATTCTCACAATCTTCCGATTGAAGCGCCGGGCGGTGGGTTGGGGCAAAGTGGACATAAGCTGAAAACTACACTGACAGACGGCCAAAAGCAAGCGGCTTCAGACGCCGTCTCAACCGTTGGGTAACCTCCTTAATTTCTACGCTATTCGTGTTCCGGGAGATGATGCCGCAAGCCGGGCGGAACAGGAACTGACCGTGCTTGTTACCGCTTTCCTGTGGTCCTCCCACCACGATGTTATGGCTTCGCCTTATTCCCCCCGGCTGCGGTTAGCCAAGGCAAAGAGCTTGTAACTGCTCCCGCCTCAAATGCTACTATCGGCCCGATTCAGGAAAAATTCAGGCCTGCGGTGAGTCCCTATCCTTTTTCAAAGTTCGGCTTATGCAATCCAGTCTGCTACATCGAATGCGTGAAGTGCCAGCCCGCCAGGACCGCAACGTATCCGATCGACACGGCCAGGCAAACCCAGAAAGTCCTTCCGAAAAACCTTTCGGTCACCTGTTTGCGCCAGGCGCGGTAGCAGAGAATAACGAGCACAATCGCCAGCAGAATGGATAAGCCATGGAGCGGCGTGTCCATGGGTGGTGAACCCCTTCCTGATACGGTGTTCCACAGACCCTTGATTTCGCCGAAGAAGCCGCCCAGCAGGATTTGGAGGATGAACCATAAGGGTGGGGCGATCATGCCCAGCATGTAACTGAAGCGATCCTCGCCGAAGAAGATCAGCAGCGCAATGGCAAGGAAAATCAGCGACTTCAGAAGCTCGAATGTGAAGTAGCCGGGCATGGCGAAGGCGCCCGCTACCACAACGATCAGAGTGAGAAACGCCGTGAGGAAAACCCACTTGTCAGACATGGTTGCGCTCCTTCTTTATCCAATGTTGGATCTGCTCCGGACTGGGCCCGCCGCACGCCAATGCTGCGGGAGCCCCCATGTGTTTCTCGACATCCTGTCCAGAAACGACAACCCTTCTTCGCTTGCACCTGACCTGGAATTTCCCGGTTCCCTGTGATGTGGCTTCAGTATAGCATACGAAACCCCGGCTTGTTGTGCCCCGGGGGAGGCTGGTAATGGGGGCATTAGGAATGGCATCCCCTTCGCAACATTGATCCCGCTTTCGCGGGAATGACTGCGCCTGGGAGCGCCGGTGTCGCGCAAATGACACCACTACCGAAAGCCCAATTGAGCCCGTTGTTCCTTTCTACCCTAACGGGCATCCATGGGCTATAATCGCTCGGTGCCAGTCTGACCCGGACTGGCTTTCGATGATCCCATTAGCCCTGGAAGGAGACCGATGAATCGTTCGTTCAGTAATGTCCTTGTTGACAACCTCTATAAAGACCGTAGTGCTGGCAGAGACTTTCTTCTTATTGCCGGCTTCAGTCTCGTTACGGCGGTGATGGCCCAGATCCGGATCGGGCTTCCGTTTACGCCTGTTCCCCTCACCGGCCAGACGTTCGCAGTGCTTCTGAGCGGGGTAATCCTGGGGAGCCGACGGGGATTCCTGAGCCAGGTGCTGTATCTCGCCGAAGGAGCGGCCGGTTTCCCGGTCTTTGCAGGTGGCGTGGGGTCGGTTGTGCATCTGGTGGGGCCTACAGGGGGTTATCTTTGGAGCTTTCCCGTGGCGGCCGCCCTGGTTGGGTGGCTGGTGGAGCGTGGCGCCAGCCGGTCGAGTTCAAGACTGGCAGGGGCGTTCATTATTTCCGACCTGGTGATCCTAGCCGGTGGCGCGGCCTGGCTTCATGTTCTTTTCCAAGCTCCGTACGCCGAGTCGTGGGCTGTTGATTTCTATCCGTTTCTGGCGGCAGACATCCTCAAGATCGTTGTTATTGGTTTGTCGCTCCCGTATATTCTCAGGCGGCTGAACGCCGGTGAGTAGGGAGTATTATCTTGCCGTTGGTTGAGCATGAGAGTTGTGACGGCTCCCCGAAGAGGTCCGGGCAAGCGATGATGCTGCGTACGAACCCAGGGGATAGCCGGTGATGTGACTTGTCTCGGCTTGGGCGGAGCTCCGCTGCAGCTTCCCGCCTGGAAAGCGAGTTCTCGTTATGGTCACGCGAAGTCGATCGGGGACCGATGAAGAACAAGTTCTTGCTGCAAACAGGGCGTTTTATGATGCGTTGCGGTCCCTTGATATAGCCCAGATGGAGAAGGTGTGGCTGCAAGAGGATTGGGTTCGGTGTGTGCACCCCGGTTGGGAGCTGCTCCTGGGCTGGGAGGATGTCCAGAAAAGCTGGGAGGACATTTTCCACTCATCGGGACAGATGCTGATTTCAGTCAGCCGGCCCTTGGTTCAAGTTGTGGGTGATACGGCCTGGGTCTCTTGCCTCGCGGACATCACCACCGCCCAAAAGGATGGGTTCTCGACAGGCTTGATCGAAACCACCAATATCTTCGTTCGGCGCGAAGGGCGCTGGCTGTTGGTGCACCATCACACAACGCCTCTTTCAAGGGGAGCCGACTCGTCAAGTAATCGGGTCGTCCAGTGATCCCTGTTGCATGTGCACTCACCTGCAAAGGTCGCTCCGCGTCACGCGAGTTACGGCCTGAAGGCCGCCTCAGATAGGCTTATCCTGCCATGCGAGGTTCTTGAGCGCCTTCCGGGCCTCGTCTATTGCGTGTTGCTGCTCTTGTGTTGCCCGGCGGACATCGTCCATCATCCGGTGCTGCTGCTGGGCGCCCCATTCCGTTTCGGCCTCTTGCAGGGCAATGCGAGCCTGGACCATCTTTTGTGTCTTAAGGTTCCGCAATTCGCGAAGATCAGTCCTGAATCTTTCCAGGGCCTTTCCGTCTTCACCCGGGTCCAGCCTCTTGATCTCAACGGGGATCGCCTGTTCGTGGTGATCCCGCACGATCGTCAGCGTAACCTTGCGTTTTTCTTCCGAGGGGCCAACGTCGATTGACTGTCGCAGGTTTGCAACCGTCGCCACGCTCTTTCCATCTACGGCCACAATGACGTCTCCCGCCTTGAGCCCCGCTTTCCCGGCGGTGCTGCCCACCAATACCTCGCGGACCAGGACTCCCTTGCCTTGTTTCACCCCGAAATAGCCTGCGAGCTGCGGAGTCAGCTCGTCTCCCGATATGCCGAGGGAAGGTCTCTCCGCAGCGAATCCCGGATAGAGTTGCTGCAAATCAATCGGAGGAATTTGTATTTCCGGAACCTGAATCCGGAAGGAGTTCCTTCCGGATTGCAGCTTGGCGCTCAAGCTTCGGGCGTGGCCGTTACGGATGACTTCGAGGCTGACGGTGCGCCCCGCGGGCGTCTCGCGAATCATGCGGCGGAGCTGTGCCTCACTGAGGACGCGCTGGCCGGCGAACTCAACGATCACATCGCCCTTTTCGAGACCGGCCTTGGCCGCCGGGCTGGCCGGCTCGACGCTCTCGACGATGGCGCCATACTCTCCGGGCAGCTTCAAGTCCCTCGCTTTATCGGAGGTCACATCGGATAGCGAAACACCCAGCCGGCTTTGTCTCAAGCCGTAGAGGGCCTCCGGATCAAAGCCGTTTGTTCCGAGTTCGTTTCCGCTCTGGTCATCCGGCATCTCAGCCGGCTCCGGCGCCGTCTGGCTTCGGGACACGCCCGAGCCCGCCATCATCATCAAGGCCGAAAGCAGCAAACCGGTTCCGAGTTTTCGAATCATGATCTTCCTCCCCGTGCGAGTCTTCGCGGCATCCGGCGCATCAGGATCGCCGGGCTTTCAAATGCCGGTCGATCTGTATGACGCGCGTCCGCAAGTTTCGTAACACTCGCCTCCCGGGGTTATAAGAGATCGTCCCGCTCCGCCACGCGGATCGAGCCCCGGACGGTGCGCAGGGAGATCGGCACGCCGCCGAGACCCACGCGCGTCCGCCGCGTCGAATCTCCGGGGGTCGAACTCATTTGAAAAACGTAGTTGCCCTCGATCCTGCCCGCGACGGTACTCAATTCCAGGTCGGCGTTGGACCGTGGCGGAAGAAACAGGGCGACGTTGCCGTTCACCGTGTCCATCTGCAGCTGCGCCGTGCCGGGCGGCAGCGCGCGCAGCGTCACCAGGATGTTTCCCGTAAGCGCCCGCGCCACCACGCATCCCGCCACGTCTTTCTGCTCGATGTTTCCGCTTAAGGTTCGCGCGTCCACAAACCCCTCGACATCGCGCACGATGATGTCTCCTTCGAGCGTGCGCAGCGAGGAGAGGCGGACCTGCCGCGGCACGCGCAGCCGGTAATTCACCTGCACGGGTTTCTCCGGGTGGCGCAGGTAGACGGTTTTGAACTTCAGGCTTTGAACTCCAAGCTCCGTGATGACGCGCACATCGTCCGCGTGGCTGCCTTGTTCCTGGCCAATCCTGGCGGCTGTGACTTCGACTTCCGCCCGGTCCCATCCTTCCACAATGACTTTCCCCTGGATATTCTCGACGGACACGCTTCCCCCGGCCGAAAGCGGATAACGTGCGTACCAGGCCCCATTAACTCCTTCGGAGGCTGGAAGGGCCGCCGCACACGCCAAGCTGAGGCAAAGCCAGAGGGAAGTTCGCAACAGGCGATGGAAGTTTCGAGGGTTAGTCCGGGTCACAGTGTTCCTCCGATTGCCGCTCGCGGTGCGCGTTAGCGTTGCCGCTGTTCTTTCTTGGCCTGCCGTTCCTGCCAGCGGTTCCAACTTGATTGCTCTTGGTTTATCAGGTCCTGCAGTTTCCTCGGATCGAGCTTTCGGATTTCAATGTTCCCGGCGACCGTCCTGATCCGCAGGACCTCTCCACCGCCGTTCAAAGCTCCGCGGCCCCGGATTGTGCGTTCGTTGAAATCTTCCCGGGCTCCCTGAATGCTGAGTGGGAAGTCGGTGATGATGCGATGGCCGGCTGCCGCGTCGATGGCGGCATCAATGGTTAAGGGCAAGCCCGTCGGTAGGTACACGAAAATATCTCCGCTTGAGGTTTCAAGCCGGGACGCCGCGAAAGTTTTTGCGTCTGCATTGAACTGCGCCAGGATTCGTCCCGCCGCGGTGCTCGCCCTGACGCCTGCCTCGACCTGCAGGAGGTCGATGCTGCCACCCGCCGTTTCCGCAACAACCTGCCCGCGTCCGCCTTGAAGGTGGATGCTGCCACCCGCCGTTTCCGCCCGCACGCTGCTTGACGCCGGGCCGAGGAGAATCTGCCCTCCCGCGGTCTCCGCGACAATCTGGCCCGTGGCGCGGCCGATGACCACATCGCCTCCGGCTGTTTCGGCCCGCAACGATCCGCCGACCTGCCCGACCTCAATCTCCCCGCCGCTTGTTTCGAGCTTTGCCTCACCCCGAACATTCCCGGTGTGAATGCTGCCTCCGGCTGTGCGGACTTCCGCGCGGACCCCCAGGTTCCCCAGGGTGATGCTTCCACCGGCCGTCTCCACTCTGACCGGCCCGCTGATGTCCGCCGAGCGGATATCACCGCCAGCCGTGGTGAGCCGGGCTTCACCCTGGAGATTGCCTTCAATGCCAATTTCGCCACCCTGCGTCTCAACGTCAAGATTGTAGCGAGCGGGCAGGGTGATGTCGAATTCCGCTCCCAAACTGTTGCGAGCGGGTAGGGTGATATTGACTCCCACTCCCAGGAAGCGTCGATGATGGCTCGAACCGGACGACTCTCCGTTGATATAAACACCGCCACCTTCGATGGAGCGTGCGCTGAGCACGTACCCGTCGAGCATCTGGCGAGCTTGCTTCTCACTTTCCGTGTAAGCTTGCAGGATCAGCCGGCACTCAACCCGATTCCCTGCGCCGGACGTTTTGATCCTTATGGAGCCCGTGTCCGCGCGCAGGATCAGCTTGCCGCCCTCGCGCGCCGGGGCATTGCATTCGTAGCTCTCGACCCAAGCGCGTCCCTGGCGGACGGGCGCGCCCCTCTTGATGAGGGATTCGGCGGAGGCCTGCGCAGACAGGGTCGCCAGCCATATTAAAGCAGCGAATAGGATGATCGGTCTGTTTCTCATGAGGTTCTCAAGGCTCATCACCAGCCAGGCTTCTCAGCGCACTCGCGCACTTCATCCGCACATAACGGTTGCGATCGCTTGTGGCAAGGCGTCCAAGGGCGCTCAAAATCTTTTCATCGCGGCCTTCCGTCAGGACGTGGTTGGCAAGCACGTCAACCGTTTCGACCCTGACCCCTGTGTTCGGATCATGTTCAAGGACCTCGATCAAGCTGCGGTCGAGATCATCGCCGGATTGCATGCCGCGAACGGCATCCAGCGCCACCAGGCGGTTTCCGGCGTTGGAGTCGTGTTCCAAGGTGTCGAGCAAAGCTGCTCGGACGTTCGGTTTGTCGGTGCGGGTGCGCAAGGCGTCGAGCGTTTCGCGGCGAATCCCCGCGTTGTCATAACTCTTCACGGCGTAGAGCAGAACCTGTTGGATGCGCGGATCATCCAGCGATCCTTCGAGGGTGAGGCGGCGCTGAGTGTCCAAGGTGATGTGCACGGCGCCTGTCTGGGGATCGGGAGCGACGTGGCTGATGTCGTTGATGCGCATGTTCTCAAAGTCCGCGCCTCCCAGGGAAGCCGATGTCACGGCTCCCGTGCCGGATAGGGAAGCCGGCTTTTCCGCCCGCGAGTGGAGCGTCCAGCCCAGGCTGAAACCAAGAACCGCGAGGCTGAGAGTGAAGGCGATTCGCGAGGCCAACTGCCGTGACGGAAGCTCGAGGAAGGACAGCCACTCCCGGATGAGGCCCTGCCATCCCAGTTGTTCCCGGTCGAGCGTTTCCTCCAGCCTCTCCCGGCACTCGACCAGGAAATCGGACGACGGCTCGACGCGAGGCCGCTGCGCAAGGAACTCATGAAGGCGGCTGACTTCCTCCCGCGCAGCCCGGCACTTGGCGCAACCTGCAAGATGCGCCTCGCAGGCCGCCTGCTGGCCGGGCGGAAGGTCCCCATAGGCATAGAGCGCCAGGTTTTCTTCAAACTCCTTGCAATTCATTTCAACCTCTCACAGTTCTCGGTGGTGTCCTGGTTTGCGTAGCGCCGGGCTTCAGCCCGGCATGTGCCGCCCTGAAGGGGGTGCTACCCTCGAATTTAATGACTTGCCATCCCTTCATTTCACATCCCGCTAAATGAGGTCTCCCAGCTCCGCCCGCAGTTTCTGAGTGGCGCGGAACAGACAGTTCTTGACGGTTTGTTCGCTGGTCCTGCAGATCTCCCCAATGGCTCGAAGCTTCAGACCCTGGTAGTGCTTCAACTCGAAAACCATGCGTTCGCGAGGGTTCAGGTGTTCGATCGCCGCCTGGATGCGCTGGCCGATTTCGCTCGAGTGCGCGGCCCGCTCAGGATCGAGCGTCGGCCTCTCTTCCACGACCGTCTGGAAGTATTCCGGCTGGCCATCTTCGCCTTCGGGTCCCTGAACTTCCTTTCTTGTGCCTTGGCGGCGCAGATAGTCCAGGCAGACGTTCATCACCACTCGATAGAGCCAAGTGGAGAAACGGGCCTCAAGGCGGAAGTGGCGGAGGGAACGGTAAACTTTCAGAAACGCCTCCTGGTAAAGGTCGCGAGCCTCTTCCTGGGAGTGCACCACTTGCAACGCCAGGCGAAGAACGTTCCGGTCGTACCTCCGCACCAGCGCGTCGAAGGCTTCGCGGTCGCCTCCCTGGGCCCGGCGGATCAGCGCCACCTCTTCCGCGCCGGTGAGTGGCGTCGGCCCTTCGGGTATGTTTTCGGCCAGCTCCAAGCAGCCTTCCATCACAGACTTGGCTCGAACCTCTATACACGTTACGACGTCACGAACGCGAAAAAGTGAGCGCTCCCCAAAATTGGCGGAGAGACCGCGGGGGAGGTCTACGCACCGGACGACGCAAGTGAATAGAGACTTGAGAGTCCAAGCCGGGTATCCTCAGTATTTTCCCTGATCTTGCGCTATAGCCGGGACGATTTGCAACTTGGTGTTCTCGATCGGGTGGTGTATCGGACAGTGGTATAGTTCAAACCGGTTTCCTGGAATGGAGGCAACAGCCTGCGACGCGCTTGACCTCATTATCCAGAAGGATGCAAGACCTCCCGCCAGCCGACACCATGATTGCGGCTATATTGTCGCTAGCACGGAAGTTACTTGCCATGCCACTTGCGGCGATTGCCATCAGCCTGCTAACCTCGGCAATGCTGTCCTTGGTCCCACTGTCAACCGGCGCAATCGCCTTGGCATGGCTAGTAAGGCCGCTGAAAGCGTCATAGCTTCGGGACCGTTCTTCCCCAAGGCACGGTGTTATCCGCTTCTGCAAAATGAGGGGGAAGTAACCTTTATCGGTCTTCCGGCGTCTTAACTTATTGGCGCGACGAAGCCGCAGGGCACGCCGGGAAACCGATTTCAGTTTCAGGCATGCGATGAAGGGGATGAATGATTGCGATGATCGACCGGCAGAGGGTGGCGCCGTGCTGGCTTCTGGGCGCGGTGATGATCTGTTCACTTGTATTACCTTGCGAGTTATGGGCGCAACAAGATGCGCAGACGCCCGCGCCGGCATCCCCGTCAGGCCCGGCCCAGACCGGACAAAAGACCGAAAGCAATAAAGACAAAAACACTGACGCCACTGAGCCTGCCAAGCCCCAGAATGACCGGATATTCTGGGCGTTGCCGAATTTCCTTACCGTGGAAAACGCTTCCAGTGCGCCGAAGTTGACCGTCGGCCAGAAATTCAAACTCGTAGCTCAAAGCACCTTCGATCCCGTCGAATTCGGTTTCATTGCCTTGGCTTCCGGTATTAACCAAGCCAGCAATAGTGAACCTTCCTACGGGCAGGGATTTGTGGGCTACGCGAAGCGTTACGGGACGACATTCGGAGACACTAATATTGGCAATTTTATGACCGGTGCAGTGTTTCCTTCACTATTGCACCAGGACCCTCGCTACTACCAATTGGGAAAAGGAGGGGTATTGCACCGCGCTCTCTATGCTGGCTGCCGGGTTTTCGTCACCCGCTCGGACACCGGCAATAACCAGTTCAACTTCTCCGAGATCCTGGGCAATGGCGTGGCGGCCGGTATTGCCAACGGCTATCATCCCCCGCCCCGGACGCTCTTAAACAGCATCAGCATCTGGTGGACCTCGATCGGGTGGGACGCGGCCGGTTACGAATTAAAGGAATTCTGGCCCGACATCAAACACAAACTCCACCCATAGTTCCCGGCACTCTGAAAAGACATCCCTTTCAACTCACCAGAAGCAGCGCATGACCTGCCTTCGGCCGGGTGGCGTGCCCATCTGAGCTTTTGCGGGGAAGGGTTCGCGCTAACAGCTTCGGTAAGGCCGACGCTCGTCTTTTGCCGCGCTATCGCAACCCTGATGATGACTTGTGCGCCAGCCTATGCATGGACTAAACTAGGAAAACTCTTGAAATCCCGGAGGCCAATGAGAATTAGGTGGAGCGGTCGATTCAGCAAGCAGGTATTTCTTGCCCAGCTCGGATTGACTGCGGACATTTTGCTGGGCGCCTCAGTGCTCCCCGCGCAGGTGTTCAACGCAACACTGGGCAGCGCCGGCGGGACGTCCGCCGTGGATGGACGAGCACAACCTGACAGTCTTGACCTGAGCCCCTTGGTT
>Ga0326727_10019644_pt1 | contig 13535 bp, 14 predicted proteins | sample MB2enrmetagenome_FD_207643 | JGI IMG/M metagenome (GOLD analysis project Ga0326727, IMG submission 207643) | Lab enriched peat soil microbial communities from McLean, Ithaca, NY, United States - MB29MY | ecosystem: Environmental > Terrestrial > Soil > Wetlands > Peat | place: USA: New York... | reverse complement strand
TGGCGCTGGAACAGAGCAAGGCGGGCAAAGAGGCCAATCCGGAGGATTTAAACCGCATTGCGACCTCCTACCAGCGTTATTCGGAAGTGGCCCGACTCGCCAGCCCCTTGATTGTTCCGCCATCCGCCGGGCAGCCCCGCACGGCCTGGGCCAACATCGGGAACAGCCTGCTGGAATCGCTGCATTCCGATGAAGTAAGCCCCGCCGCCACCCTTTACGCGGCGATGGCGACCGCCTATAAGAACAATCAGCCGGGGGAATTCAACCAGGCCGTGGCGGGTTACCGGGTGTGGCTGCAGGAGAACGATCTTTATCCGGCGTTAAAGAAAGGCAGCCAGGAATTCTTCTTCAACCAAATCGAACCGTTCTATAAAGCAATGGTCGTATATGTCGCGGCCCTTTTGCTGGGCTGCCTGTTCTGGATCAACTTGTCGGAATGGGTCCGGCGCAGCGGGTTCGCCCTGCTGGTCCTGGCGTTTGTCATCCATACGATCGGGCTGGTCTTCCGCATGTATCTGGAAGGGCGACCGCCGGTGACCAACTTGTATTCCTCGGCCATATTCATCGGCTGGGGCGCCTGCCTGCTGGGCATCATCCTGGAACGCATTTACAAGGGCGCCATCGGGCTGGTCGTGGCGGGATTCATCGGGTTCGTCACCTTGATCATCGCCCATCATCTGGCGCTCAACGGCGACACGATGGAAATGTTGCAGGCGGTGCTGGACACCAATTTGTGGCTCTCGACCCACGTTGTGGTGGTGACGGCCGGCTATGCGTCGATGTTTGTGGCGGGGTTGCTGGCCGCGATTTATATCGTGCGCGGCTTCTTCACCCGGACGCTGACGGCCGGGACGGCGCACGCGCTGGGGCGGATGGTGTATGGCATTGTCTGTTTCGCGACGCTCTTCAGTTTTGTCGGCACGATCCTGGGCGGGATTTGGGCCGATCAATCCTGGGGCCGATTCTGGGGCTGGGACCCCAAGGAGAACGGCGCTCTGCTCATCGTGTTGTGGAATGCCATCATCCTGCACGCGCGCTGGGGAGGAATGATCAAGGAACGGGGCCTGATGGCCATGGCGGTTTTTGGGAACATCGTGACCAGTTTTTCATGGTTCGGCGTCAACATGCTGGGCATCGGCCTGCACTCCTATGGATGGATGGACAAAGCGTTTCCGTGGCTGATGGTCTTCGACGCCAGCCAGGCCGCGCTCATTGTCCTGGCCCTGCTGCCGCCGCGCTTTTGGGCCAGTTTCAAGGGAACGCATCCTCCCGCCGGTCCGGAACCGCGCCTGGAGGCCCCTCCGGCGGCGGCGTAGCAGGAATATCAATTGACAATTGACAATTGACCATCAACAATTGTCAATCATGAAGGTCAAGTCTATTTTTTGCGCAAGCGGCGCGGCCCTTTTGCTCTTCGCCCTGGCCGGGCCGGCCCTGGCGGAGAACGCCCGCCTGCCCTATCACCTGCTTTACAACGCGCAAAAGGCCCAGGCGGACTTGAGCCGCGCTCACACCAATCTCCTGATTGCGCTGACCCTGCAATCCACCCTGCCCGAGGTCAAAACCAGCGGTCTGGCCGCGTATATCGAGGCCAAGTCTGGAAGGATTCCGATTGAGATTGGGGCGGCGGGAGACTTCACCCTCCCGATGCGCGACGATTTGCTGGCCGAGGACCCGTGGATCGTCATCAACCAGCCCAAAGGCACGATGAAACTCAACGGGCAGGTGGGCGTGATCCCCGGCAAGATCACCCATTCCATTCAATACGCGCGTGTGATGCGTCCGGTGCGGGAGTGCGAAGAGGTGCAGGAGCAAATGCGGCCCTTCTTTCCCGGATCGCCCCGGCTGGCCATGACCGGTTTGAGAATGACGTTTCCCGCGGCGGAAAAGAGGGCCGTTGTCATCATCCACGCCAAGGGGGGCGACAGGAAACTGGAGGCGGACGACCGCGGGGAAATCATCGTCCCCCTGGCCCTGGACCTGCTGGAGGAGGACCCGGAGATGTCGCTGTCAAACATACCGGGAGTGGTGGAGATCGTTTCGCGCAAAAGCGGGGAATGATGGTCAACCATCATGGGCGGGTGCGCTTGAGCAGTTGGACGCCGGAAATTTTGCCCATCCAAGCGCCAGCCCGCGCACGGATATGACGTCGCATGGTGTTGCCAGCCCGTTTGCGCAAACCTTCGCGTGTCGGGGTGGCGCCTTTGCCGGTCACTTTAGTTCCTGTTTTCATACATTACGAATCATACCCATAAGGGTATAACTCATGAACGCAAAACTTTGGCGTGGAATTGGCGGGCCTTCTGGCATACTGCCGGGAACTTTATGTCATCTGATCCGTTGGAAATGGGCGGCGAATCGCCCGAGCAACCGGGCCGGTTCGGCCGGTTCTATTTGCAGGAGTTGATCAGCCGGGGCGGCGTCAATGAGATCTGGGTCGCCACCGATGAGCAACGCCGGCCCTTTGCGCTGCGGCGCATGATGAACAAGTCCATTTTCAATTTCGCGGACCGGCGGCGCTTTTGGAACGGATGCGAAATCCTTTCCAAAATCCACCACAACGAAAACGTCATCAATTACGTCGAGCACGGGAAAATCGAGGGCACGCCGTATTTGCTGATGGACTATGTGGAAAGCTCGAATTTGAAATTATTATTGTCGCGCGGGGACGAGGTGCTGGCCGAGAACGTGGCGCAAATCATCATTGACATGGCGCTGGGCCTGGAGCAGGTGCATGATAGCGGGTTCATCCATCTGGATTTCAAACCGGAGAACATTCTGGTCACGCGCAACGCGGGGGTCCGCCTGATTGATTTCGATTTGGCCCGGATCAAACCGGTGGAGCCAAAAAAGATGCCGGGCAAGAATCCCGGCACGCCCGCCTACATGGCGCCGGAACGATTGCAGGGCCTGGCCATCGATCAGCGCGCGGATATTTTTGCCTTCGGCGTCACCGCCTATGAAGTGCTGACCTCACAGAAGCCCTTCCCCGGCGACACCCCGGACCAGATTTTGCGCAAACAATTGAATGACGAATGCGTCGCGCCGCACGAGCTGAACCAGGACATTCCCGCGCCCATGGAAAAGATCATCCTCAAATGCCTGAAGCGCGACATGGACCAACGGTATCCGTTCATGAGCATTGTGGTGCGGGATTTGCTGGCGGCGCTCCAGGTTTGAGGAGCCGGCGGGGGCATGGCGCAAAAAATGAATCGAAAAATTGTTGTTGCATTCCGGGGGAGGGTGGTTCAAATAGAGGCATGGCTACAAAATCTAAAACAAAGAGAAAACCCAGCGCAGCATTCATGAAGCCGGTGCAACCGGATGAAAAGCTGGCCCTGGTTGTTGGCAGCAGTCCGCTCCCCCGCACGGAATTGACCAAAAAACTTTGGGCTTATATTCGCAAGAACGGGCTGCAGGACAAGAAGGTGAGGACTGACATCAATGCCGACGAGGCCCTGCAAGCGGTCTTCAATGGCAAGAAGAAAGTCACCATGTTCGAGATGACCAAGCTGGTCTCCGGACATGTGAAGTAGGCGGGCCGTTCCGTCTGCTCCCGCCCCGGCGGGCGTTTGGGCTTTGCCGCACTTGCGGCCCCGCGAAACACAAGTCGTTCGCGCGGGCAGTGTCTTGCCCCGGCGGAATGAGCGCAACACGGGTTCCGCCGCGCGCCGAAAAAGAACGGGGTCCAGTTCGTTGAGCTCGACTGGACCCCGCCCCAACCGCACAAGCGGCTGGGTGAGACACGCAAGTAATGAGAGATGCAAGAACCGTGCCGACCACTGTCGAGACAAAATGCGAGGCAGCGGAGGGGGTGATGTGTCCTGTTTTGCCGCAGCGGCGTCTCAATGTTGGGCACGGGGCATTTTTTCATTTCCTTATCATGGAGCCATGCCTTATACTAAAGGACATGGCAGGAGGAGAGGTGGCAGAGTGGCCGAATGCGGCGGTTTGCTAATCCATATCGGCCTTTCGTGACGGCGGCACAAACACGCACAATACCCGCGTAAACAAAGGCGATTATCGCACTTTCGCCAAAAACGGAAACTGTCGTAATAATGCACAATTTCGCAGTTTTGGTGTTGCAATCTGTTGCACGGGCTTTGCTCTATCCGGGCGCTTGTGATTCCGGCCCAGGGGTTCAAACGCGCCGTTGCGGGCCACTGTGCGCGATTGGCGCGGCCCGTGGCGGGTTTGATCGCGGGGCGCGAGAGTCCGGCGGCGGGCGGCTCACGGTGCCCTATTCCACCGGCCAGGCGTGGCGGTGATCGTCAATAAGGGATCGTTTTTTGGCCAGACCGTCGCCGTACCCCCTACCCCCACCACCGGCCCGCGCCAGGCTCGATGGGGTGTTGCCGCTTTTACATCTGGCAATTTTTGGGAAACCCCGGCTCTTGACCCGTTACGGCTCCCGACTGTCCCCGGCCCGTCACCGTCCTGTCTCCGGCCCTGCCCTGCCAATGTCCCCGGGTACGTGACCGAGTTGACCCGCTACAGTCCTCGGCAGTTTCGGTCAAAGTCCCCGACGCCCCCTGGCTCTTGACCAGCTAACGCTCCTGTATCACCTTTCCTCTGTGCCGCGAGTGCATTCAACCTGGCGACCAGATCAAGCCCGTGCCTGGCAAAAGGCTAACCGGGATAAATGCGCCCTTGCTACCCGCCGACGCTGGCAACGATACCGGGAACGGAAGGCAAACCAATTCCCGACCCTGAACCCGGCTTCTGCTCACGAGGTCATTACCCGGCCACTTTCGGCTGTGGAACCCGGCCCCGCTGCTGTCCCAATCCCTGGCCTGGGCCTGACCAAATCCGGCCCAAATCCTACCGCTGCCCCAGTGCCAAAGGAAGCTTCGCTATCCGTGCCAGCAGCCAAAGCAATGGTGTGTGGAGCGCCGCAGCAAGGGCAGTATCCGTCGCCGTGGATACAGAAGAAGGTATATATCAACGGCGTCAAGGTGCTGGGCTTCGTCAACATGAGTGGTGTAGCTCCCTGCCAATTCTTCTGGGGGCCAGGCGGCACGCGGGTCTGGAAGCCATTTGCAACTCCGCCAACGCCAGCGCCGCCCAGCCAGAAGCCCGCAGCCGTTCCGACGGGATCAGCCCCAGCTAAACGCTTAATTTTGGGTGCGGACGGAAGGCTGCACCAGGTCTGAGCGGCGAGCGGCAAACCCGTGCTTTGGGGTTGTAATGAGAGCGGCTGACGGCATATTCTGCCGCAGACACCGGCCATGAAAGACTTCGACTCTGAACTTTTTGATAAGGCTGTCGTTAAAGGGGGGGAAATCCTTGAAAGCGGCGTGACTGATTTTGCTCAATGGTCCGGCGCGATGTTGAATCATTTTGGGGAGCCGATTCGCACACACTTGGACGGCATTTGGTGGGAGGCTTCACAACTCAAATGGCAGAAACTAGCGCCCGGTTCTTCGCCTCCGCCGGGAGACAACGAGCCATTCCAGAAGCTTGGGCCTCAGATCCCAAGCCTTCAAGAAAACACACTTGACAAGCAAATGATTATGAATAAAGAAACCGTTTACCGCGCTGCAATTCTGGCGCTATTGGCCGCGACCCTCATTGTTCAAATCCTGATCTTGGTTAGAATTCCCCCAAAAACGCTGACATGGGGCGACCTCACTGAGCAACATGGAGCGGAACGGCGAACCCTGATGTCTCAGCTTCCAGTAGTGCGAGTGGAAGGAGAAGTCGGTGTTGAGGTACAGAACACGTCGCTGGATGTTGACGTTCAAAGCGTGAGTCCTACGGTAGATGTTGACGTTCAAAGCGTGAGTCCTACGGTAGATGTTGAGGTTCATAACGTGAGTCCTTTGGAAGTTCAGATTGTTCGGTGATGATTCCCAGCCGCTCATCGTCAGTTCACGCGGGCGGTTGTCGGCCAGGCCAGGCAGGTCGGCTTGGCGTCCAGGTGTCAAAACGTTCTGACAGTTGCGCGGTGTCCATGGGGTGTCACTGTCACTGTCCCCCCTAAAGGGGGTGACAGTTCTGACAGTATGGGTGTCATAAATGGGTTTTGACAGTTTTGATAGTTCTGACAGTTTCACGGCTTTTCCCTCTTTGTGAGGGGCTGCCATTTGCCAGATACGGGAGACTTGGCAATACGGCCAGCTTTCTTTAACTCCTTGCGGGCGCGGTCAACCGTGGCTTCTGATACGCCGCATTCATCCTTTGCCAAAATTACCCAGTCTTTACGGGCGAGTCCTTCCGGTGGTAGCAGTTCAAAGATTTCTTCCGGGTCGTACTTTTTCGGCGCTCCGCCCTTTGACGGAATTTCATCCGGGCCAGCCTCATGCCAGCAAATCACGCCGGGTTCTGTGGCGTGTGCCAGGTGTTTGACAAATGACCGTTGCCCTTGGTCGTCCTGCCAAAACAGCCGCGCTCCGCGCTTTCCCGCGTGCAACTGAAACACTTCATGCGAACCGATTGACCGCAAAGCCAAGGTGGCGCGGGCCGTGTTTGCCCATTCGGCACTCCCCGCGCCAAGATAAGCAAAGTCGCCAGCTTGCCAGTTTGGTTTTTCGTGGCCAGTGGCGGGCTTGTTGGTGTGGTGAATCACAACGGCCCCGCAATCATATTTCCTCAAAAGCGGATTCAACCCGTTGCGGAGAAACGTGCCTACGTCTTTTTGACTGCCGGATTCGCCGCCGATATAGGAAAGCGCCGGGTTAATCCAAAGAATGTCCGGCTTGTGTTCGGCCAGTAACAGGCGAACACGGCCCCAAAACTCAAATCCGCAAGATTCATCTTCGCGGCAAATAAACACGTTCTCACAAGCGGTCTTGGCTTCGGTCTCTGTCAATTCTAATCCCTTGAAAACTCCATCCTTCATTTCCCATAGATCGCCATCGTCATCTTCCGCTTGAACGAAAAGCGATTTAAGCGGGCGCGTCGGCTCAATTCCAAAACAGGCGCGGGCCAGTGCCCAAAGAATTGCGGCTTGCATCGCCAGCGCGGATTTGCCGATACCAGTCGGCCCGCACAATAACAACCAAGCCCCTCGGCAAAGATAACGGTGTCGCAATAATTCTCTGGCGTCATCTTGGGCAGGGCGGACAAGCGCGGACAATGGACGGGCAACCGGCGGCGCATCTTCCGTTTTTGCATCGGGGGCAGCATCGGTTATTGGTGCAGGGACAAATTCCGGCGCGGCCTCTGCAATCGCGTCCAGGTCGGCGGCTTCCCCGCCAGCGGCAAAAAAATCGGCGGCGTCTTTGACGGGCTTGCCGTTGGTGTCCGGGCATTCGATCACCCTGAGCGTCGCGGCCACGCCAGAGAGTTTTTGCGCGACGGCGGCGGCGTGTGCCCGGCCTGTCGGGTCTTTGTCCGCAACGATTACAACATTCGCACCGCGCAATGTCTCCGTGTAGGAGTCCAGCCACTTGCTTGCGCTTTTATCCTCGCCGCCAGGGTGGGTTGTTGAAGCAAAACCATGTGACACCATTGCCAGCGTATCCTTTTCCCCGGCGGTCAAGTATATCGGCAATCCGGCCTTTATCGCGGCCAGTGTTTCCGGCAGTCGAAACAAAACTTTATTGATCCCCTCGGTGTTCCAAATCCAACCGCCCCGGCCATCCGGGCGGCGTTGTTTAAAGTCTTTGGGAACATATCGGCAGACTTGGTGAATCAAATTCCGGCTGGCGTCGAGATAGTCGTAAGCGCAGACAAAATGTTTTCCGCCGTCATTGCGCTTGGCGCGGCCATTGGGTGCAAGCCGGGTGCCTGCCAGCCTGAAAATTTCTTTCCGGTGTTCAACATCGTTGGGGTGGGTGGCACAGCCAAATTTTCCGTCCGGTTGAATCAACAGGTGATTGGCGGACTTGTCAGAACCAGCCGCCCGGCAGACAGGACAAGCCGCACGAATGCCGCCGCCGTCGAGGTGTTTGACGTTTTCCAACCGCGTTAGATCAAGTGAGATTTCACCGCACATAATCCAACAAGTGTTTTCATCGGGTAATTTGGCCTAGCCATACCAAGGGAGGTCTGTTATCTTAAATGGGTGCCAGCGGCGGGGATCGAACCCGCAAGGCGATTTGCCAGTGGTTTTAAAGACCACCGCGTTTACCATTTTCGCCACGCTGGCCTTTTTATGCCCGCCGGGTGCCGTATTTCTCGCGCATCCATTGGTCTGCCTCGTCAATAAGAATGCGAACGCGCCTTTCCCCGATTTTTAGGTGCGGCAGACCCGCAGAAATCAAGTTGTCAATGTGCCGGGTCGAAAAATCCCACCGTTCGGCATAGCCGCGTTTGTCAGTTATATTTCCCGCTGGCTTCGTTACAGCAGCGGCTTCGGGTTTGCATGAATTCGTTTCCGTCATGCGAACACCGTCGGATAATTGAGCGCGTAACGCAATTGAAACTGCGTGAAATTGTGTGTTCACAACTCAGGGGGGTTGTCGCAACACCTGACGGCAACCTTACGTGAAGGAGAGTCCGTCCAAGACTCGTCGGTAACGATTAAAAACTGGCGATTTTGCCTTGTTCAGGCTGGTCTCATCGTCCTCAAATTCTGCAATGAGACGAAGCCATTTTTTCGGGTATGCGCGTTGTGCGGGTTTCGCCGGGGGGTAAAGGCGGAGATGCTCACGGTAAGCCTTCATCATCACAGACGCGGCTTTGTCAGGGGCCAGATCGGGAGCAACAGCCAAAAGGACACAGCCTTTGCGGTATGCTTCAACCGCACACTGAGCGATAGCTGATTCCCACTCGCTGGCGGTCGGCGGATTTACGCAAGTATCTAACCAGCGCAAAAAGCCCAAGGGGGCATCGAGGCGTTCCGACGTGAGTTGTGCGATTCGGCGTTGCCGCCAAAGTGCTGAATCGGCCAGCTTTGTAACGCTGATGCAAATGGAATCACCTGGGCGGAAGTCGAAGCCTTTCAATTTGCCAACGCTGGACTTCCAATTAGTCCGTTCCGTTTTTGTGAGTTTCGGCCATGACTTCATCGCAAGGATGCGAGTCGAGCGCAAGGATGGTTGTGGTTCAAAAATGGAGGGCAGGGGAATACGCGGCTGGCCAGGTGGCCAAATCGGCTCTCGTTGTGATACAAGCGGATGACGGCGGGCAAGCTCGTAAAGCGCCGCAATCGGCTCAATTTCGGTGCCGGGTGTCTCCTTCCACCAGTGCGAGCGATCAAACTGAGTCTTGAACGGCGGGCGCAAGTGCCATGTGTAGCGCCGTCGGTTCACCTGCCATTTTTCTTTTGGTGAAACTGCCTTTCGTTTTGCGTTCATGGGCGGCGTCAGGCGTTGCCCGTTGCGGCCATTGCCACGACGTTGGCCTGGTTTTCGGGTTTAACCGCAAACCAGCGTTGCGCGTCGCCAGGCTTGACAAGCTCGCGGTAGTGCTTGTGAACGACGGCAGCACTGTTGCCAAGCTCGCCAGCCACGCGGCCAGCATCGCCGATTTGAGCAAAACGATACGAGGCGTAACTGTGGCGCAGGCCGTTGCGCTGCCACTTCACGGGCTTTAGTTTCGCTTCCGCGTCAGCAGTTGCGGCGGCGGTCTGCCGTTCCCTGTTTGTGAACGTCATTGAATCGCCTGTCCAAATTTTCCCCCGCCTTTCCGCGTATGTTGAAAGCCATGCGGCCAAGTTGTCGTGAACCGGAACGATGCGACGGCTGGCGGTCTTGGACTTGGACGCGCCGATTTTAATCATCCGGCCCGCAAGGTCTATATCTTCCCATGCGAGCCGTTCAATTTCAGCCGTGCGCAATCCGGCAAACGCGCCCAGCGCGAGGCACGGGCGAAAGTCCTTATCGGCAGCGTCAAGCAGGCGGGCGATTTCATCCGGGCGAAAGATGCCAATTTCGCCGTTTCTGATTTTGATTTTCTCTGTGCCCGTCACTGGATTATCGGCGGCGTATCCGCGAGCCACGGCGAATTGAAACAACAGGTGAAGCACTCGCCGAAAGTTGCTGTAACTCTGAGAACTGAGCTTTAGACCGTCCAGCCAGCTTTGAACGTCGCTCGTTGTCACGTTACAAGCATCTTTGCGGCAATCATCGGCAAAGCGTTCCAAACGCCCTTCCAAGTCGCCGATGTAGCGTTCCGACGCTCCCCGGCCCTTTTTGATCTCCAAAAGCTCTGCCACAACGTCGGCCACGGGTTTCTTGACGGTCAGTTTATTCCGGGCGGCGTAGAATTTGATGGCGGCGTGAGCGTTGGACAAGTCGCCTGTGACCTTGAGCCATTCCGCCACGGCGGACGCAGCGGCCCGCACTGTGACATTGAACGGGGCGAGTGCGGCCACGGCGTCGGCGTACTCGACGGCTTGCCCTTGTGTCATGCTGGCGGCAACGTAGTCGCGTTTGTCAATTTGCTTGGCGAGCCTGTCCGCCGCGTCCAAGGCTTCGGCTTCTGCCGCGTAGGAATCGAAACGGCGTTTGCCGTCCGCGTAATTGGCAACCATGAAGGCAAGGTTGCCGGTTGGAGTCTTGCGCCGATAAACGGTAACGACCGCCCGGCCCGGTTGGATTTTGCGGGGCCAGGATTCGGCTTGCTCGGTCTTGCGTGATGCGTTAAGTTTCATGCACGACAATGTTGCATATCTGTTGCAACTTGTCAAGTGTGTGCGCGAAAAGGGATTGATAAATCACACATAAGATGCTATAAATTAGCTGGTTGGAGAGGTGGCAGAGTGGCCGAATGCGGCGGTTTGCTAAACCGTTGTACGGGTTAAACCGTACCGGGGGTTCGAATCCCCCCCTCTCCGCCAACATGCATGAAGCTCTCTATCAAAAGTGATTATGCCGTCCGGGCCGTTCTCTGGCTTTCCCAGCATTATGCGGAAGGGGTGGCGCGGACGGTGGACGACATGGCCTCCGAACAAACCCTCCCGCCCAATTACCTGGTGCAGATTCTCATCGAGTTGAAGTCCGCCAAAATCGTCAAAAGCCGGCGCGGCAAGGATGGCGGCTATTTGCTGGCCCGTCCGCCGGCCCAAATCACTTTTGGCGATGTCCTGCGCTGCATCCACGGAGAAATTTTTGACTCGCCCGCCTTGAGCAATCCGCCCCCGCCGCCGGAGTTGCGCAAGGCCTGGGAGCAACTGCGCCGCGCTGTCAATCAGACCGCCGATTCGATCACTTTTCAGCAATTGATCGAGTCGAGCCTCGACAAGGGCAGAATGTATTATATTTGACGGATGGGGAATGCCTGACGACAAATCCCGTTGACGAATGAATGTCCCAATGCCGGCCTTTCAACATCAGCACCGCGTCCTCTACGGGGAATGCACGGTGGGCAACCATGTCTATTACTCCCGCTACCTGGAAATGCTGGAAGGGGCGCGCGGCGAGTTGTTCCGGCATCTGGGCTGTCCCTTTCTCGGCTTGCAGGAAGCCGGGACGGCTTTTCCGGTCATCGGGTTGCAAATTTCCTTCAAAGGAGCGGCGCGTTACGATGACCTGCTCACCATTGAACTGTGGGTCAACGAAATGGGCGGCATCCGGCTGAGCTTCGGCTTCCGCATCCTCAACGCGGGCGGCGCTCTGCTGGCGGAAGGAGAAACGCGGCACGTCTGCGCCGGTCTCGATGAAAAACCCAGGCGCCTGCCGAAGGAATTGCTGGAAAAACTCCAGCCATTTTTGCGCTCGCCGGACGTTGTCCGGTAAGCTCATTTCAAGGTCTGTTGGGTTCGTCCCGAAACCGGCCTCTATCGGCAATCCCGCAAAAATCTTTAGCGGGAGAACCAATTAATTTCTGGCGGCTGCGGCATTTATGGCTTATCTTATGCTAGTATTCCTATTTATGCGATCTGCGGTTTTTATTGAGAGAGACGGCATATTAATTTCGGACCGGCTGGAAGGGGCACAGCCGATGCCACCGCTGTTTTTGGAGCAGATGGAGCCGAAGACCGAGGCGCTGGAACCATTGCGCCAGCTCAAGGCGGCGGGTTTCCTGCTCATTGCCACGACGAACCAGCCCGGCTTGTCGCATGGCTCGTTGTCCCGCCGCGAATTGGACCGGATGCATTCCGTGTTAAGCCAGATGTTTTGCCTGGACGACATATTGATATGTCCGCATGACGCCGAAGATTTCTGTCCGTGCCGCAAGCCCAAACCGGGGTTGCTCACCGAAGCGGCTTTTAAATGGCACGTGAACATGGAGCGCTCCTTTGTCATCAGCAATAAATGGCAGGACGCCGAGGCCGCGCATAATGCGGGCTGCACCTCGCTGCTGATTTCGTCGCCGTGGATTGGCAAGGGTCATCGCGACATCGTTCTGGCCAAATTGGCGGATGTCCCCGGGAGAATCAGCCGCCTCATGCCCGCTTCGCGCCTGGTGAGTGATTTGGCCAGCCGCTGATCACTGCCGGTTGGCGGACTCGGCTGCGGGCGGGGGAAAGTCGTCCGCGGAAAGACGGCGCGCGCCGCCGGCGACAAAAATCCGTCCCTCCGCATCCACGCGCAGAACAGGGCGGGTGTCACTGTACATATGGGTTTGGCGAAGCACCCACCGGCCTTCAGGATTAATCACGCAATAGCTGAAAGACCTGGCGCCCGTCTGGCTCAGAACATGCAAATTGTTGAGTCGGTCGATCTGCGCTTCCGGGACAGAGAAAGAGGTCATGCGGGCAATGGGAAAGACGCGCAAAATTTTGCCCCCGCTGTCGGTCAGCCGGAAATAGAGTTTCAATTCCTTCAGATAGCTGGCCTTCAACAAACTGTAACTGCGGACTTCCGGGGCGGCATTGGTCGCGTCCGGCGCGGGCGGCATCCCGAATTGCAGATTGGCCAAATTGGGCAACGGCACGCCGTTGGCAACAGTGAAGGAAACGGGCTTGCAGACCATTTCCTGCCGCCACTGCGGAATGCGGACTCTCGCCGTAATGCGATAACGGCCCGGCCGGCGAAAGTCAAAACAAGGCGTCGGATTCAACGGCCGGGTCCCCACTTCGCCAGAGAGCAGGGAAAATTCGCCTTGAACGGGCATCTCCCCCAGCTTGGGGCAAACGACGCTGTTTTCGCCCATGACCGACATAACCAGCCAATCGTTGTCCGCGCCCAAAGTGATTTTCTGGCCGGAGCGGTTGGTGATGCGGACTTTTAACTGGAGGTCCTCGCCGGGAAGGTACTGGTCCTGCGCCAGTTGCAACTGCGCCGACACGCCGTTGGGTTGGGCTTGGAGCGCCCAGGCGGACAGCAGAACCAGCGCGGCCAGTGAACCAATCCTTTTCATGCGGCGGCAGTATAGGCGTCGGGACGATGGGCTGGCAAGCGCCAAGGCGCTGGCGGCCCGTTCCTCTCTTAAACGCAAATGTAATCTCTTTTCGATTCAGGCGGATTGGTATTAAGTTTAAGAGTCATGCGCAACATGCAACATAAACTGGCCGTGGCCCGCGGCGAGCAGCCGGCCGAGATGCTGTTCAAAAACGGCCGCCTGGTTAATGTCCTCAGCGGCGAAATCCATGACGCGAACATTGCGGTGGAAGACGGGCGGATCATCGGCTTGGGCGATTACAAGGGACGCAAGACCATCAACCTGCGCGGCGCCTTCATCGCGCCGAGTTTGATCGACGGGCA
>Ga0326727_10019642_pt1 | contig 13536 bp, 13 predicted proteins | sample MB2enrmetagenome_FD_207643 | JGI IMG/M metagenome (GOLD analysis project Ga0326727, IMG submission 207643) | Lab enriched peat soil microbial communities from McLean, Ithaca, NY, United States - MB29MY | ecosystem: Environmental > Terrestrial > Soil > Wetlands > Peat | place: USA: New York... | reverse complement strand
TGCATCCGCGCGATTGAGGGTCGCAGGCTGACGGACGAAGCCGGCCCAATCGGCTGCCAAGGGTAATCTCCACAACATACGGAGGCGTATAACCGATCAAGACTGATGGGGTTGGCAGTGGAATGATATATATCAGGTGATGAGAACTATTGGCAATATCTTTGGAGATAATTTGTCATCTCGATTCACTTGAACCGGCGTATGCGCACTTACAAATATGGCGACGTTGCAGGGAGGCGAGGGTTTCATTGACTTCACTCATCGAGAGCCGCTTGGGAACACCTGGAGTACACAATACATGGTTTGGGAATTTAGATACACTACGTCCGTCAAGTTCGGCAGGCTGACCGAAGTTGGACGCATGACTCTGAAGGTGTACAAAGATGAAACTAGCACCGCACGGCCCAATCGACGTTTTGGACGGTTGACCGGCAACTCGTCAGTTACTACTTGGGCAATGATTTGGAACAGGCCAGTTTCGTATGGTAAGGATCAGTACCGAAATGTCGGCTTGTCGGAAGGATTCGCCGGGTTCACCAGAGCTTGCATTGCTGCCCTGCCAAAGGCTTCCGCCTGGAAGGCCAGTCCCCGCCCGGACAGCCTGCCCTGAGCCTGTCGAAGGGTCCAGTCCCCACCGCAGGTAGCCGGGCACTACTCCCTGACCCCTGTTCCCTGTTCCCTTTAATCGACCTAGGTCATGACTAGGTCAAGTCCACGAAATATTCTGCAATGTTGGTCAGGTGATTTGCCTTAACCTATACATAAAAAATAAGATAGAGTTTTATAGGCGAAACTATAGAGAAAGAGTGCCATTTATGCAGAAAAATTGCCCTAAAAGCAGAAAAACGTGCGCTTATATGCGCACGTTTTGCCCTCCAAAAAGCCTAAAATTTCGCAAAAAAGTGGTTCTGGAACACCACTCTGCCCCTGATCTCTGACCACTGATCACTGACCACTGATCACTGTTTTCCCGCCATCTGCTCGCGCACGCCCGTAATCTCGTCGCGGGTCGTGTCGGCGGCCACGCGGCGGTCGTTGTAAACCTTCGGTTCGCCAAAGCGCACCGTGGCGGAGAAGCCCGCAACTCCTAGAACCTTCAGCATATGAGGCCCAAACGGCTCATCGCCCCACCAGCACAATTCCTTCTCCGGCGTGCCGTCCTCCAGCACGTAGTGGATGGTGGCCGTGGTAATCTGCGTACCGGTCGAGGTAGCCGGGTCGATGAGCCGGGGGTGGAAGGGCAGCAGTTGGCTGCCGTCGGTGCTGGTGCCCTCAGGAAATAACAGTATTGGAATCTGCAACTTGAACCGCTCGATCATCTGATCGGCTACGCTCAGGGAGCTGGCATGACTGGTGCGGTCCAGGAAGATGGTCCCGCAGGCCCGCGCCGCCCAGCCGAAGACAGACATGCTGCCGACCTCAATTTTGGCGACAAAGAAGCAGGGCATGTCCGCCGAGAGGATGAGTACATCGATGATTCCAAGGTGGTTAGAGACGACCAGCCCCTGCGTGGGCGGAGTGCCTTCCACGCGGCAGCGAATGCCTACGCAAGCCAGTATTAAGCGGGCGGTTTGCTGGCCCCACTTCGCGCGGCGCTCCATGGTAATAGGACCGCGTAAACGCATTAACCAGTAACGGACAATTGAGAGAGCCAGGGCAAACACCAGCGCGACACCGCGCCGTATCGCGCGAAAAATCATGAGTTTAGCAGCTTTCCAACGAATCTTTGGGAGTCAACGCTGGCAATCGATTATTGAACGTTGCTCCCATCCCGGAAGCATATCGTGCGACACCCCGGCCTCACAAGGCTCATCCGCCGGCGATGGCCGGAATCACCAGCACCTCGTCGCCCTCCTGAAAACGGTACTTCTCATTGCCCAGAAAGCGGATGTCCTCCTCGTTGACATAAAAATTGATGAAGCGGCGGATCTGCCCGTCCTCGCCGCGCAGGTGCTTGCGCAGAGCCGGAAAACGGCCTTCGATCTCGGTGATCAGCTCGGGCAGATTGGCCGCCTCACTGGCGATCTCGCGCGTGTTGTTGGTGTGCTTCTGAAAGGCATTGGGCAACAAAACTCTAACGGCCATCGGTTTCTCCCGCCAGGACCATATCCTGGCTCAGTTTTGGGTTGTATTCGCTGTGCTCTTCCACGAACTCTTCAAAATCGCTGAGCCGTGGGCGTATGGCCCGGCTTTGCTCGTATGCGCCGAAGAGGCAATCCGTGGTCTTCAGGCCGTTGCCGGTAATGCAGATGACGGTCAGCTCATCGGGCTGTATGCGCCCATGTGCATATAGGCGCGCGGTAACCGCGGTGGTCACGCCGCCGGCTGTCTCGGCAAATACGCCCTCGGTCTCCGCCAGCTCCTGCATGGCGGAAACAATCTCCACGTCCGACACATCCTCGGCCCAGCCGCCCGTGGCGCGAATCATGCGCGCCGCATACGTGCCGTCCGCCGGGTTGCCGATGGCCAGCGACCGTGCGATGGTATTGGGCCGCTGCGGTTCAATCACGTCGGTTCCGTTCTTGACCGCCTGGATGATAGGCGAGCAGCCCGTCGCCTGCGCGCCGAAGAAGCGCACTGGCTTGTCCGCAACCAGGCCAAGCGCGATCAGCTCGTCGAAAGCCTTGCGAATCTTTGTAATCAGCGAACCTCCGGCCATGGGGCAAACAATGTTGTCCGGCAGCCGCCATCCCAACTGCTCGGCAATCTCATAGCCCACGGTCTTCGAACCCTCAGCGTAAAAGGGGCGCAGGTTCACATTCACAAAGCCCCAGTTGTAGCGGTCGGCAATCTGCGAGGAGAGGCGGTTGACGTGGTCGTAGTTGCCCTTTACACGCACCAGCGTGGCGCCATAAACCTGGGTGTTGAGAATTTTGGCCGGCTCCAGATCGTCGGGTATCAGGATGAAGGTCTTCAGTCCCAGCCGCGCCGCCTGCGCAGCCACGGCGTTGGCCAGGTTGCCGGTGGACGAGCAGCCCACCGTGTCGAATCCGAAAGCCTGCGCGTTGGCCAGCGCCACGGCCACCACGCGATCCTTGAAGCTGAGCGTGGGCTGGCAGACGGCGTCGTTCTTGATGTACAGATTACCTGCGCCTATATGCGCGCCCAGACGTGGAGCCTTCATCAGCGGCGTCAGCCCCACCGGCGTCTGTGGCTGATAGCTGTCGGCAACCGGCAGCAGCGCCCGATAGCGCCACATATTCAGCGGTCCCTGTTGGATGGCCTCGCGGGTAAAGCGGGTGCGGGCGTACTCCAGGTCATAGACCACCTCGAGCGGAGAAAAACACTCGTCACAGATGGAAAGCGGCTGATTCCCGTAGGATCTTCCGCATTCCCGGCAGCGCAATTCGTAAGCAGTCGACATTCATCCCTCGCAAGCTGCGCGAGCGGCTGAAATATACGAGCGCGTGACCGGCTCAAAAGAGCGAACGTGAAATGACTCGAAGTACCTTGCGAGACGCCTCAACTTAGAGTGCTGAAGCGACCCCCGAATCTCATGTTCCCCAATACGGGCGAGAGTTGACACCATACTCCTGGTTTGCCCAGGCAGGTTGTCGTGGCGTCACAGGGCTCGTCCCTCAGCCACTCTGCATGAAATCCAGGTTTGCCTTGGGGGGCAAACTGGAATGATTCATTTGTACCACAGGGTGCGTGAATGCGCAAGCAACTTTGCAGCCAATGGAACAGGACGGCATTCCAAAGGTAATTTACGGAATTGAATGCGCAAACGGATCGTGGTTGGCCGTCAATGCCCAGTGTCTTCCCTGTCCGGTGCTAATTCGTGTACACCCGCACGTAGTCCACCAGCATTTCTGAAGGAAACGGGGTGGTGGCGTTGGGGCTTCCGGGCCAACTGCCTCCCACGGCCAGGTTTAGGAGGATGAAATTGCTTTGGCCAACATCAAAGGGCCAGACCGCGCCGCTCAAGCCGCTGATGCTCGAGGGCGTATAGGTGACGTAGGGATGGGCCGGGTCGTCCACGTAATAGGCCACGCTGCCCTTGGTCCAGATCATGCCGTAGGTGTGCCAGCCTGCCGCCGTCTGCCCGCTGGGAAAATTGAAAACGGTGCCCAGATTGACGCCGGTAAAGCCGGTTCCGTGAATCGCTCCCTGGTTCCAGTCGGGCGTGGTTGCCGCGTTGACCCGCTCCAGCACATCCATCTCCCCGCAGGCCGGCCAGTTGACGGTGGCGATGTTGTTTCCCATCAGCCAGACCGCCGTCCAGAAGCCTTGCGCCTCCGGCGCCTGGGCGCGCACCTCGAACCGGCCGTATTGAAAACTGAACAACCCCTGGGTCTTCAAACGCGCCGACGTGTAGACGCCGGACGAAGGCTGCCGCGCGTCGATGTGCAGGTAGCCATCGTTGCCTACGTAGGCGTTCGGCGTCGCCGTCGAGCACGGTGTGGTGTTCGATCCCCACGCGCAATAGTTCTCCAGCTCCTGATTGCCGAAGCCGCTGTTGCCGGTGTCGTAAGTCCAGACCAGCGGATTGGGCTGCGCGTTGGAGCCGGTGGAATTGGTAAACTCGTCGGACCAGACCAGCGTTCCCGACGGGATGTTGGGCGTAAAGCTCTGGCTAACAACATTGCTGTTCAGATAGCCCGGCGGGTCCGCGGCAAGGGCTTTGACCGTCAGATTCGAAGCCACAAGAAACGGCGCCTGATAGATCTGCGAATTGTATGTTGGGGTCGTTCCGTCGATTGTGTAGTATATGGTAGCCCCGTTAGTTGTAGTTGCCAGGCTCACCACCACAGCGCCGTTTTGCGCGTTAGTAGTGGTAACAGTGGGCGCGGCTGCCTGGGTTTCTGGCGGTATCGTGTTGCCGCCACTCCCGCTACCTCCGCCACATCCGCACAACAATACACCGGACAATACAATCGCCGCCAGCATCTTTGCACCTGCCCGCATTCCGCGTCTCCATAATGGATGGGAGCCGGGATAACACGCGTCCCGCTAAAACCATCAAAGCACTACCAAAGTTCCAGTGTCAAACGGAGCAGGAGCGAACTGCCGGCTGCAGAGCCGCAGTTTCAGCGGCTTTGCCTTCCCTGCCTTGGGCTTCTGTATCTGCGCCTTCATCTGGGCCAATCTCACCAGCAAGGCACTGGTGCTGGGCGCTATATGGATGGCTGCCGACAGCCCCTACGGGGCCATTCGCACCCGCGGATTCCGCTCCGAACTGGTTACGTTCGAGGTCCCCTCGGACCTGGAGTAATCTCTAACATGCCTGAAAATGGGCGATTTTTACCCGGTGTTGACCGATTCCGGATACAATTAAAAAATGGGTACAGATGCGATACTAATCGGCACGACGACGCAGGTTACGGCCGCCGCCCATAAAGTAGACAGGCAAAATGACCAGGCCTCCCAGCTTCAGGAACTGACCACCGAGAGCCAGAACGAGGCTTCTCAAGGCTTTGACACCAAATCCGCGCTCGACATCGCCCGCATCATTAACCATGAGGACGCCAAAGTTGCCTCTGCCGTCAAGAAGGCAATCCCGGAGGTTGCGCTGGTTATCGACCAGGTGGCCCGCAGCCTGCGCGAGGGTGGCCGGCTGATTTACATCGGCGCCGGCTCCAGTGGCAGGATAACCGCGCTGGATGCCGCCGAGTGTCCGCCCACCTACTCCACCGCCCCCGGGCAGGTGCAGTACATTATGGCCGGCGGACCCAAGGCGCTGGCCTCCTCCGTCGAGGTCAACGAAGATTCTGAAGAACTCGGCCAGCGGGACATCGCCCGCCGCCGTCCCACCCGCAAGGACGTGATCATCGGCGTCTCCGCATCGGGCCGCACCCCCTACGTAGTGGCCGCCGTGGCCTACGCCCGCGCCCGCGGAGCCCACACCGCCGCCGTCACCTGCAACCACGGAACCCCGCTGGCCGACGCCGCGGAAATCGTCATCATAGCCGACGTGGGGCCCGAGGTCATCTCCGGCTCAACGCGCATGAAGGCCGGCACCGCACAGAAGATGATCCTCAACATGATCACCACCGGCGCCATGACCCGGCTCGGCTACGTCTACGAAAACCTGATGGTCAACGTCCACATGCAGAACTCCAAGCTGGTGGAGCGCGGCATCCGCCTCCTCATGCGCGCCTGCCAGATCGACCGCGCCACCGCCGTCGAAACCATCAAGTGCGCCGGCCGCAGCGTCCCCGTGGCCCTGGTCATGCTCAAGGCCAAAGTCGACAAGCCCGAAGCCGTCCGCCGCTTGGCAAAATCCGACGGCAACGTCCGGTTGGCCATCGAAGACAATGTGCTGGAGCTGTAATCTTCAGTAGAGAATTCTATTCATCCAATTTACGAAGAACATCAGGAAGGCTTGGAATCGGGCCTTCCTGATTTATTTTTGAAGAGAGCCACAATCGCCCAGAGAACGATCAACAGGGCATCGAGCGGCACAAACCAAATCAAGAAGTCCTTTATATCCCCTGTATACCAATGGAGGTATTGAAACTGCTCGCGCTCTAACGATAGATCATAGGTAGAGACCTGAATTTCGCCGAGCCCAAGCACAATGGTGGTCAGCGCAGGGAACAGAAGAACATGCGTCCAAAAGAGAAGCCTCCACTTGTTTCTCGTAAAGCGACTCTGCATCTGCCAGGAATGAATAATCAGTCCTAAGCATGCAGCTGTGACAACCGTGTAGATCAAGCACATTATCCAGACAACTCTCGCGGGGTTTTGGAATTCAACCGGCTCAAACGGAATTCTGCGCGCGTAGACCTCCAGAATAACGATTAAAGACGCCACAAGAAGGCTCCAATACCTATTCAAGAATCGCTGCACCATGCTCATATCCTATCCGCTCCTGCGGTAAACCGCATGCAACGCACTTTAGTATGTATCCTCGCGCCGTAAACCACAGTACTGCAAGACGACTTCTCTCTCTACGATGTCGTAACGAATACGAAATCTGCCGGACCGCAGCCTGAACTGGCCCTCTCCCGCGGCAACGTCACGCAGCTTTTTTATCTGGTATTTGAAACTCTTGTTGTAAGGATCCATGGAGAGGATGGCGGCTGCCTCTGTAAACCGATCATTGAATTCAGGGTGTTTCGACGCCAACTTCTTCAGCAGCCGGTCGAAGTGGGCTGTCGTAAGGACCAGATAGGCAGGCGCATTCATGGAATTAGCCTACGCTCTCCTTTTGGCGGCGCTCTTTTTCAACTCAGACAACAGTGCGGTCACAGGCCGGGTCTTGCCTGCGATGTAATCTTTTTGGCTTGCAGCAATGGACGCTTTAACAATCGGATCACGCACTTCCAGATAGTCCTCCAGTTCATCGGCCGCCATGATGCCGATCACCGGAATACCATCCTTTTCCAGGATGAAGTACTCGTTCTGGTTGTGCGCCCGCAAGGCGATCTGGCCCAGATTGATGCGCGCCTTCGTGATGGGAAGTCTGTTAACCGTTGCCATGATTGATATTGATTAACCTCAATCATATAGTAGCATAAACTGCGCTTTTGTCATAGCAATCTCGCCAATTCTGGCCTGGTGGAATTGTTAGGCCGTTGCCGCTACGCATATTACGGCCGTTTCCCGCCCCTTCCGCCACCCCGCAATTTACACTAAACTCCGGGGGCATCTCTGCACTCATGGATAAATTTGTCATTCGCGGCGGCAATCCGCTCTCCGGCACGATTCACGTTTCGGGGGCAAAGAACTCGGCGCTGCCCTGTATGGCGGCGGCGATTCTCACCGAGGACGAAGTCACTCTCGAAAACATCCCCCAGGTGTGGGACATCTCGACCCAGCAGCGGCTGCTCACGTCGATGGGCGCCGAGGTCAAGCCTGCCGGCACTTCGCACAGCTTCACCATCCGTTGCCGCACGCTTTCCAAACCCGTCGCCAAATACGAAATCGTCAAGACCATGCGCGCCAGCTCCCTTGTACTCGGCCCGCTCATTGCCCGCGCCGGTGTTGCGCGCGTGGCCATGCCCGGCGGATGCGCCATCGGCGGCCGTCCCATCGATCTGCACATCAAGGGCCTGGAAAAGATGGGCGCGAGCATCACTCAGGAGCACGGCTATATGGATGCGCGGGCAGAGCGACTGCACGGCGCGCACATTGTCTTCGACAAGATCACCGTCACCGGGACGGAGGATTTACTGATGGCCGCCGTGCTGGCCGAAGGCGAAACCCTGATGGAGAACTGCGCGCGAGAGCCCGAGGTCGCCGACCTGGCCGCGCTGCTCACCGCCATGGGTGCGAAGATTGAAGGCGCAGGCACATCCACCATTCGCGTGCAAGGTGTCAGCCGGTTGCATGGCGCGCATTATCGCATCAACCCCGACCGCATCGAGGCCGGTACATTTCTGATCGCGGGCGCCATCACCGGCGGCGACCTGACAGTGGCCGATTGCAATCCCGCGCACCTGAGCGCCGTGATCAACAAACTGCAAGAAGCCGGCGCTCGCGTGGAGATTCTCGACCGTGCGACGGTGCGCGTGCGCTCCGGCGGCAAGCTGCGCGCCGCCGACATCTCCACGGAAGAATACCCCGGCTTTCCCACCGACATGCAGGCGCAATACATGGCGTTGGCCACCCAGGCCGAGGGCGTCAGCATGGTTCAGGAGAACATCTTCGAGAACCGATTCATGCATGTGCAGGAGTTGGCGCGGATGGGCGCGAATATCAAGGTGGAAGGCCGGACGGCCACAGTGCGAGGGCCGGCCAGGCTCTCTGCTGCTGCTGTCATGTGTTCCGACCTGCGCGCTTCCGCCTCGCTGGTTTTGGCGGCTTTGGTCGCTGACGGCGAATCTATCCTGGACCGCGTCTATCACATGGACCGCGGCTATGAGCGCATCGAGGAAAAGCTCGCCGGCGTGGGCGCCGAGATTCATCGCATGGGCAATGTCTTTGCTCCCAAAAACTTAGCGGCAGTTGCGTCTTAATGCGCTCTTCAAACTCTGCTCACAGTGAACGCGGGTCCTCATGCGGATGGTTGACGCCAATTCACGGCTGGATGCCCGTTTATCTCGATCCCATGAATAAGCGTGACCAAAAGTTACAAAAGTATATCCAAAAGAGTTCGCCAGAGACGCTATTTAGTTTGGTTTCTTTATTCCAAATCAATGATGATACTGTAAGAAATCCACATGAGGTGAGTTCTTGAACTGGAGTGGGATTCCCAATCTGGTTGCGGGCACATTTTTGATCTGCGCGTTCGTCTCTATTGCGCGCAACAGCCGGATGCCTGTATCTGGACTGTGGTATACGGGCTGGCTGATGATCCTGCTCCATAGCGCCTCCCGCATCTTCACAGCTGCTCCGGGAATTTGGGGCAAATTGGTCAATATCGTCCTTTGGTCTTCTCTGGCTTGGGCCGGAATGTTGTTTATGTACTCCTCGATTCCCTACCGCCAGGATCGCTCCTCCCGCTGGATGCTGGGATCGCTTTCGCTGGCCAACACGCTCTACATCATCGCTCTCACGATCGCGCCGTCAGGCCACTGGACATTGAAACTGGCGGCGGCCGCACTGGGCATCATCCCCTTTGCCGTTACGCTGGCATCGATTCGCAGAGTTAACCACCCGCTTCGCTGGATTCTCGTCTTTCTTTACGCATCGCTCTCGGTCGTTCTGCTGAACTTTCAGGACCGGCCCGGAAATGGCCACGAGATCGCCTTGAACGCGGTCATGTTCACCGTCTATATGGGCTGCTGCGTCTTGATGCTCGTTACCTATCGCCGTCCCTCCTCCGGGGCATTCATTACCATCGCTGGTTTCTTCAGTTGGGCATCAACATACGTGGCTATGCCTGTGATGCACGCATACATGCTGAATGCGCGGCTCGACAGCGAAGTGTGGAACCTTCCAAAATTTTTGGTGGCTTTAGGCATGATTCTTCTGCTGCTGGAAGACCAGATCGAACACAATAAGTATCTGGCGCTGCATGACGAGCTGACCGGCCTGCCCAACCGCCGGCTCTTCCACGACCGTCTCGCCAACGCCCTGGAACGCGCCCGCCGTTCCGGAGCGAAGGCGGCTTTGCTGTTGGTCGATCTGGATCACTTCAAGAATGTGAACGACTCTCTGGGACATCACGTGGGCGACCTGCTTCTGGCGCGCGTTGGAGCGATTTGCTCTGGACGCGTCCGCCGTTCCGATACTGTGGCCCGAACCGGGGGAGACGAGTTTTCCGTGATCCTGGAGGTGCCTACCAGCCGCGAGGATGCCGAAAACGTTGGTCATTCGCTGATCCAGTTGCTCAGAGAACCTCTCCAACTCGAGAGCCATACGGTGCGGATCGGCGCCAGCATTGGCATTGCGGTCTTCCCGGAAGACGCTTCCGACATGGATTCGTTGTGCATTGCGGCCGACCTGCGGATGTACGAGAACAAGCAAAGAGCTGCTTACGCCCGTATTGCGCTATTGGCGGCGGCGCCAGAGACTCCCTCATAATCGGTAACAGCCGCGCGCGGAATTCTCTTACGCCTCAGCATTCGCTTCGAATTCGGTAATCTGAAAAAGAAAAGGCCCGGATGCGCTCCGGGCCTTTCACTCATTCACTATTTCACTCATTCACTTCTTAAAACTATCCGCGTCCACCACCACCTGGACGGCGGCGGCGGCGGCGGTTCTTGTTGTCGAGCTTTGGCCTGCCCGCGCCTGCCGGTTGTCCGGCTACTGGTGCTGGCGCGCCATCGACGCGGTTGAAGTTCGGCTCATTCTCCTCGTCGAACTCCTCGCCTCCTGCCTCGTCGAAGTCGTCTCCGCCTTCGATCAGGATGGTGCTCTGGTTCGATTTGGGCTGGCGCTCGTCGAACTCATTGAGCGGCTTGCTCGGCCTGGGCGGCGCTGCAGGCGCGGCCTGAGAGCCGGAGGCGGAAATCTCCACCTCTTCCGCTGCAACCGGAGCCGGAGCCGTCAGGCCCAGCTTGGCCTTCTGCTCCTTGATGAGCGCCTTGCGGCTGAGCTTGATGCGATTGCCCTCAATAGCCAGAACCTTGACCATCACCTGATCGCCCTCGCGCAGTTCGTCCTTCACTTCCTTCACGCGATGCTCGGCGATCTCGGAGATGTGCAGCAGGCCGTCGGTGCCGGGGAAGAGCTCGACAAACGCGCCGAACTCCGCCAGCCGCACAACCTTGCCCAGATAAACCTTGCCGATCTCCGGCACGGCGGTGAGGTTGCCGATCATCTCCAGCGCCTTCTTCAGGCCCTCGGCGTCGCAGGAGGCGACATTCACCTTGCCGGTGTCGTCCACATCGATCTTTGCGCCGGTCTGCTCGATGATGCTGCGGATGGTTGCGCCGCCCTTGCCGATCAGGTCGCGAATCTTGTCGGTGGGAATCATCACCGTCTCGATGCGCGGCGCGTATTGCGAGCGCTCGGTGCGCGGCCCGTCCAGCGCCGCGTCCATCTTGTCCAGCAGGAACAGCCGGCCCTTTCGCGCCTGCTCCATGGCTTCGGTGAGAATCTTGTGAGTCAGGCCGCCGATCTTGATGTCCATCTGCAGCGCGGTGATGCCCTTGCGCGTGCCGGCCACTTTGAAGTCCATGTCGCCGTAGTGGTCTTCCGCGCCGGCGATGTCGGTGAGGATGGCGTAGTCGTCGCCCTCCTTCACCAGGCCCATCGCCACTCCCGCCACCGCGCCCTTAAGCGCGATGCCGGCGTCAAACAGCGCCAGGCTTGCGCCGCAAACCGTGGCCATCGACGAAGAGCCGTTGGACTCCAGAATGTCGCTGACAATGCGAATGGTGTAAGGCGACTCTTCGGGGCTGGGCAGAACTGCGGTGATGGCGCGCTCCGCCAGCGCTCCGTGGCCGATCTCGCGCCGGCCCGTGCCCGTCATGCGGCCCGTTTCGCCCACGCAGAAGGGCGGAAAGTTGTAGTGCAGCATGAAGGGCTTCTTCTTCTCGCCCTCATAACTCTCCAGCCGCTGTCCGTCGTCGGTGGTGCCCAGCGTAGCCGTAACCAGTGCCTGCGTTTCTCCGCGCGTAAACAGCGCCGAGCCATGCACGCGGGGCAGCACGCTGGTCTCGATGGCGATCTGACGAATCTCGTCAAAGAGCCGCCGGTCGGGCCGGATGCGCTCCTTGGTCACCTGCTCGCGGAAGATTTGCTCTCGCAATTTTTCGTAGTAGTGAGCCAGCTTCTTCTTGGCGACCAGGTCGTCAGCGGGCAACTCGGCGGCCAGCTCGTCCTTGATCGCCTTGATCAGTGTCTGGCTTTCCAGCTTGGGGTGCGTCTTGGTGTCCAACGCGTCCTTGAGCCGGTCTTCGATCCTCGCCTTGAGCTCGGCGTAGTAGACCTCGTCAAACTCCGGCGGCGTAAACGCCCGCTTGGGCTTTCCGGCCAGCGCAACCAGCTCCTCAACGGCCGCGATAATCTTCTTGATCTCCGCGTGGCCAAACTCGATGGCCGCCAGGATCGTCTCTTCCGACTCTTCCTTGGCGCCCGACTCGATCATCACGATGCCGTCCTTGTGGCCGACAACCATGATGTTGACCGTGGTGGCGGCGCGCTCGGCATAGGTGGGATTGATGACGAACTGGCCTTCCACGCGGCCCACGCGCACCGCGCCCACTGTGGCGCTGAAGGGAATATCAGAGAGCGCCAGTGCGCAGGCGGCGGCGTTGATGCCGATCACGTCCGGATCGTTCTCCTTGTCGGCGCTGAATACCAGCGCAATCAGCTGAGTTTCGTTGCGGAAGCCATCGGGGAAGAGCGGCCGCAGGGGGCGGTCGATCTGCCGGCAAGTCAGCACCTCTTTTTCGCTGGGCCGGCCTTCGCGCTTGATAAATCCGCCGGGAATGCGTCCGCCGGCGTAGGTGTACTCGCGGTAATCCACGGTAAGGGGGAAAAAGTCGATGCCTTCCCGGGGTTCGGAAGAGGCTACTGCGGTGGCTAGAACGACGGTCTCGCCCGTGCTCACCAGTGCGGCGCCGGAGGCCTGCTTGGCCATGCGCCCTGTTTCAAAAACCATCCGCTTGCCACCGGCAAGCTCGACTGCTACTTCGTGCTTAGACATACTACGAGTCCTCGTTTCATTGTGTTCGCTTGAGAAACTTGTGTGGGGAATGCGCCTGAGGGTGCGTCGGCGAAAAGCCGGAATGCCCTCAGCCCATAGCTCGGCGTCGTCCCTGGCAACGGGTCACTTTCGCCAGGTACACCATGGCCCCAGGTCCTGTTTAGAACGGGGGCCGTGACCAATCTTCGGTCTGGGCGCTTCCGGATCAATAGTGGGCTTTCTGGGCCGGCTCTCTGGCTACTTGCGGATACCGAGTTTGCCGATGACCTCGCGGTAGCGATCGGTATCGTGCGTCTTCAGGTAGTCCAGAAGGCGGCGGCGCTTGCTGACCAACTGCAAAAGACCGCGCCGGGAAGCGTGGTCCTTCACGTGTGTCTTGAAGTGTTCGGTCAGTTCGCTGATGCGCGCACTCAGAATCGCGATTTGGACCTCCGGCGAGCCGGTGTCCTTCTCGTGGGTGCGGAAGTTTTCAATCAGGGTTGTTTTCTTTGCGGTCGCCAGCACGGCGTTTGTTACTCCTCTTGTCTTCTCTGTCCACTCTCAGGTGTCTA
>Ga0326727_10019640_pt1 | contig 13537 bp, 11 predicted proteins | sample MB2enrmetagenome_FD_207643 | JGI IMG/M metagenome (GOLD analysis project Ga0326727, IMG submission 207643) | Lab enriched peat soil microbial communities from McLean, Ithaca, NY, United States - MB29MY | ecosystem: Environmental > Terrestrial > Soil > Wetlands > Peat | place: USA: New York... | reverse complement strand
CCTTAAATAAAGAATCTATAGGCCGCTATATGATATTATCAGAATAGATAGTTGCTAATTTAACATAGTGGATTATATTGTTTAAGTTTGCAGTTTAGCTAATAGATTACAAGAATCAGCTAATATTTTCAGATAGTTACAAAAATCGCCCTTAGGTACATCCCATTACGTGGGAATTCAGGCTAGTACCAGCCAAATTGGCATATTCTACTGGAATATTTGAGGAATATGAATAATAGATTGATGCAGGCAGGAAATGGAACTTGACGCATAATTGATGCAGATTGGAAGCACATTTACATGTAAAGGAGGTAACTGTTTAATTTGAATAGACGTATGGCTAATGCATTGATATTTCTATTGACTTTGTTCAAATGATATTGTAGTTATAAAGCTTAATCTGCTGTGGTGCGACTTTGCTACCGTCATTTCGAGGTTCGATTTCTCACACCCCAGCCAATAATAAATAAAGGGTGAAGAGTGAAGATTGAAGGGTGAAAGATTCTACCAAACTTTATTATAGCCCGTTGCACTTCACTTTTCACTTTTCACCCTTTACGCTGCGCTATTCCCCTGTTTACCGGTCCCATCGTCTAGCGGTTAGGACACCGGCCTTTCACGTCGGTAACAGGGGTTCAAGTCCCCTTGGGATCACCAATTGAACAGGCGACAGTAATTCTTAATGAGTTGCTGTTTTTTTATTTTTACATGCCTTATCCAGCGAGTTACACTTGCGCATTCGAATCAGTGCCAGGGGTGGAAATGAAAGTTGTGACAAGATATCTAGTTGTATTAGGAATATTTTTTCTGATCTTTGGCAATGCTTGTTCTGTATTTGCCGATGAAACACAGAAATCCCTTGAAGACAGCGGGGTTATCGATAATGATAACATGCAGAATCTGCCCGGGGATCTCGGCGGAAAGGCGATGTCCGTACCTGAAACAGCGACCGGTGGAATTGGGGAGGAAAAAGAGATAAATGACCCCCAACTACTGCAGGAAATGCGCAAGGCTTATGAAAAAGGCCTGTCGGGCACAGAGGAGAAGAAAACCACAGGCGAGGAGCCGAAGAAAATTCCGAAGATTGTAATACAGATTGAGCCGGGTGACGGATTGGCGGCAGTCGACTGGAGGGTTATCAATTTACCGCAACAGGCTGTTGATATTGCGCTGAAATATACCATTATGTACGGCATGGAATCGGAACACCCGATTAGAAAAATCGATGTCGGCGCCGTCACCAGCTACACTCTCCGGGGGTTGAAAAATAGCCAGGTTTATTATGTTCAGATCCTGGCCCAGTCAGCGGATAAAAAGGTGATGCTCTCCTCCGGTGAAGAGCGTTTCATGCCAATGCCCGAGGAAGAGAGCGGTTCTCTCCTGGAGAAATCCTTTGCCAGGGAAAGCGTTACCCTGATGGATAAAATCGAAGCACGGCCGTTCAAAAGAAAACTTCGCCAGTTCGGTTATGATTTCTTCAAGCACAGTCAAATTATGACAACCGCAGCGGACACCCTTCCGGTCGGTTCGGATTATATCATCGGTCCCGGCGATTCATTGCGTATCGATTTGTGGGGAGGGGTGCAAGCACGATATGATGCCAACGTGGACCGAAACGGGGAAATCTCCATTCCCAAAATAGGGAGTATCAAGGTTTGGGGTCTAAACTACGAGCAGGCCAAACAAGTCATAAACAAGGCGATTTCACGCATCTACAAGAATTATGACCTGAATGTCACATTGGGCAAGCTGCGCACTATTCAGGTCTTTGTTGTTGGTGAAGTGAAATCGCCTGGAGCCTATCGGGTCAGTTCTCTGGCAACGACGATCAATGCCTTGGCTACTGCCGGAGGTCCCTCCTTTAATGGGTCTTTGCGCGGGGTCACTCTTCTTAGGGGGGGGAATGTTGTCCAAAAGATCGATTTTTATGACATGTTCCTCTCCGGTGACAGGAGCAAGGATGTCCGTCTGGAAAATAGCGATACAATCTTCGTCCCGGTTATCGGGCCTGTTGTGGCCGTGGCGGGGGAAGTCAAGCGTCCCGGCATTTATGAACTGAAAAATAAGACCACGCTTCCGCAGGTCCTGGAGATGGCCGGGGGAATTACCGCGGCGGGCGATACTGGCCGGATCCAGGTGGAAAGGATCGAGGGGAACAATACCAGGATTGTTCTGGATTATGTACCAAAGGGGAAAACACTGGTAAGCGAACTGGCCGGGGTGGAAATATCAGACAGGGATATGGTGAAGGTCTTCCCAGTCAATGATGCTGTCCGGCAGGTCGTAACTCTCACCGGAAATGTAACCCGCCCCGGCGAGTACCAGTTCAAGGATGGGATGAGGATAACCGACATTATTACATCATTTGCTGTCCTTTTACCCGATTCATACCCGGCCGCTGCTGAAGTTACCCGTCTCGTGCCTCCCGACATGCACAGGGAAGTCCTGTCGTTTAACCTGACAAGGGCCCTGGCCGGAGATCCCAGTGAAAATATTCCCTTGCAGGAGCAGGATACCATCAAGGTTTTTTCCCGCTGGGAAATGCAGGAAAAACCGACCGTATCTGTCAATGGACAGGTCGTCAATCCCGGCACCTACATGTTCTATCCCAGGATGACAGTGCGTGACCTGGTGACCGCTTCCGGCAGCCTGAAACGTAACGCTTCTCTCAAAAATGCCGAATTAACCAGGATTGTCATCGCCAACGGCAAGGCCAATGCGACCCGGGTTAGTATCGACCTGGAAAAGGCGCTGAGCGGTGATCCCCGGCATAATCTGGAACTGCAGCCAGATGATGCCTTGATCGTCCACGGGATTGTCGATTGGCTGGAGGCCACCGATCGGTTCGTGACCCTGACCGGAGAGGTGAAGTACCCTGGTATTTACTCCATTACCAAGGGGGAGCGGCTCAGTTCGGTGCTTGCCAGGGCGGGCGGTTACAGCGACAAGGCGTATCTCAAGGGGGCCAAATTTACCCGCAAGTCCGTTCAGGAGAACCAGCAGAAACGGATGAATGAGGTGATTGCCTTGACTGAAAAGGATATCCTGCAGAAACAGGGGGAATTGGCCGCGGTCGCTTCTACCAAGGAAGAGCTGGAAGGCACCAGGGCAGCACTGGAAGGTTTGCAAAAGGGGCTGGATAAGCTCAAAACGGTCAAGGCCGAGGGAAGGGTTGTCATACACCTAGCTTCACTGGATGTGTTGCCCAAGACCCCCTATGACTTGGAACTGCAGGGGGGGGATACCCTTGACATACCCCTGACTCCGAGCGTGGTCAACGTGATGGGCCAAGTTTACAATCAGGCCACCCTTGTTTTTATGCCCTTGAAAAACGTCGATTACTATCTGCAAAAAGCCGGGGGTCCGACCAGAGACGCTGAAGAATCCGAAATGTTCCTGATCAAGGCGGATGGGTCGGTGGTGAGCAGGCAACAGTCTTCATCCGGACTCCACTGGGATGAGGATTTGCGCAGTTGGACTTTCGGCGGGTTCATGTCCGCCATCATGGACCCTGGTGACACTCTGGTTATTCCGCTTAAACTGGAAAGGATTGCCTGGATGAGAGAGATAAAGGATATTACCACTATTCTCGCCAACGTTGCGCTTACGGCCGGCGTTATGGTTGCGGCGGGGTTGTAGGTGACTCATTTAAACGAAAAGCAGATTATGGAGCCGTACGTGGAAGATCAGGAGATAAATCTTTTAGAACTGGTCCAGGTTATAGCCAAGCGAAAAATGGTGATTATCAAGTTTTGCGGGTCAATTGCCGTGCTTGCCATCATAGTATCCCTGCTGCTTCCCAATATCTACACGGCTACCGCCAAGGTCATTCCTCCTCAAAAGGATAGCGGTGGAGGGCTTTCCGCCCTTATCGGCCAAATCGGGGGAACGGCAGGACTGGCCGGGCTGGCCGGTGGTGTGCTCGGAGGGGGAGGAAACACGGACCTTTACCTAGGCATCCTCAAGAGCCGTTCCGTTGCCGATGCTGTGATCAAACGCCTAAATCTGGCAACGGAATTCAAGACCAAATCCCCTGATGAGACCCGCAAACAGTTGGAAGCAGTCCTGAATATCAAGGCCGGAAAGGAAGGAATAATCTCGATCAGCGCCGACAACAAGAACCCCAAAATGGCTGCCCAACTTGCAAATGCAATGGTAGAGGAACTTGACAGGAAGAGTGTCCTGTTGAACCTTACCAAGGCGGGAACGGAGAGGATTTTCCTGGAAAAGCGCCTGGTGCTGGCGAAGCAGGACCTGGCGAAGGCGGAAACCGACTTGAAATCCTTTGAGGAACAGCATAAGGCGATCAAGGTGGATACCCAGGCAACAGCGGTAATCCAGGGGATTGCCCGACTGAAGGCGGAAATCGCCAGTAAAGAGGTTCAATTGGCGACCCTTCAGGGTTTTCAGACCGATGAAAGCCCTGAAGTAAAAATGGTCCAGGCCTCCCTGGCAAAACTTCGCAGTCAGTTCGCCGCCATGACTGGCAACAGCAAGGAAGACAACGTTGTCCCAGTATCGGGGAATATCCCCTCTCTTGGCCTGGAGTATCTGCGCCTTATGCGTGAGCTCAAGATTCAGGAGGCCATTTTTGAACAGCTTACCAAGCAGTACGAAATCGCCAAGCTAAGTGAAGCCAAGGACTCCTCCTCTCTTCAAGTGCTTGATGAGGCAGTGGTCCCTTTGAAAAAGAGCAAGCCGAAGCGTACGCTGATCGTGATACTTGCCACGGTTACCGCTTTTTTCATGTCGATATTCTGGATATTCATCCAGGAATTCTTTGAGAAAATGCCGGAAGAAGACAAGATTCGCTGGCAGTCGATAAAGGATTCCCTGTCGCTAGGCCGGAAACATAAAGAAGGATGAGATTGTTCATTGCCTGGCGTTATTTGCGGCTATGGCTACCCTCTGCCGGAAGGGATCACATGTTTCGTTTTATCGTGGCAGTTCTTGTCACCCTTTTTTTTGCGTCATCTAGCTGGGGGGACGACAATCTCTTCAACAGTGTAACAGCAATCAAGGATGAAACCCGGCGAGTCGGCAATGAAGCCTTGCAGGTGGTGACAACCCCGTTCGACACAGACGGGTACGGCCTCTTAGGGACCCTTGCAACTGCCGGAGCGGTCGGGCTAACGTACGTCTACGATAATAATATCAGGGATAAGGTCAAGCTGATTAAAAGTAATAACCTTGACAAGGCAACGAATGCAGGGAGTACTATTGGCAATCCCTTCCTCCACCTTGGGATTGCCGCTGCCATGTACGGCGGGGCAATTATGGAAGATTCCCCGAAGTATAAAGAATTGGGCGAGATGTTGGGGGAATCCGTTATCCTGGCGGATGCTACAACATTAGTCCTGGGACAAGCAATCGGCCGAGGCCGGCCGTTTCTCAACGGTGGCAAGGGAAATTTTCTCCCTTTCCAGTTCAAGTCAAACTACGATTCCATGCCCTCCGACCACACCGCAAGTTCTTTTGCCATGGCCTCCGTTCTCAGCGCCACCACTGAAAGCGTCATGGCCAAAATCTCATACTATGCAGTCGCGACCTTCGTGGGCTTTTCGCGCATATATCAGGATAAGCACTGGGCGAGCGATGTTATTCTCGGGGCTTCAATTGGCGAGCTTTGTGGCCGGGTGGTCACCCGCTACCATGGGGAACACGGGGAATCTCAACTGACTGTTGCGCCCATGGTGACGGGAAACAGTGTATCGCTTTCCCTTCTCGGCAGATGGTGATTTCTTGCAAATCCGAGACGAACAGAAGGAGAAAAATGGGAGAATGACGGCAGCGGTCATCTTTGATTTTGACGGTATCATAGTTGATACGGAACCCCTGCACTACCGGGCTTTCCAGGAGATACTCATCCCTTTGGGGCTTGGCTACTCTTGGGAAGATTATCTCCGCTTCTACATTGGTTACGACGACCGGGATGCATTCCGGAATACGTTCCTTTCAGCGGGAAGAACCCTCGATGATGGTGAGCTAAAGGCGCTGATCGAGGAAAAGGGCGCAGCTTTTCAGAGGATCATCGCATCTGGTGTTGAGCCCTATCAGGGTGTAGTGGGACTTCTCCGCTCCATCGCCGGCAATCTCCCCCTTGGCCTATGCAGCGGTGCCCTGCCGTCCGACGTCGGGCCGATTCTGAAACATTTGGGGATTGCCGGTTCCTTTGACGTAATCGTTACCGCAGCGGATGTGCGGGCGAGCAAGCCCGATCCGGAAAGTTATGCCCTGGCAGTGACAAGGCTTATTTCCGCATACCCCGCTAAGGGGATAAAACCTGGCAACTGTCTTGCCATCGAGGACACACCTGCCGGCATCGCTTCGGCAAGGGGCGCAGGATTAAAGGTCCTGGCGGTGACCAACAGCTATACGGAGGATGAACTGAGTGGTGCCGACCGGATTGTCGCTTCCCTGGCCAACGTAAATCTCCATATGCTGCGTAACCTTATTTGATCCACTTACTATATGCGGAAACTCCCCATAGACGACGTCCTGCCACAGTTTCTCGCAGCGCTTGAAAATGCGTCATCTGTGGTTCTCCAGGCGCCCCCCGGTGCCGGCAAAACCACTAGAATCCCCCTGGCTCTCCTGGAAACCCCATACCTCAAAGATATGAAAATCGTGATGCTGGAGCCGCGCCGTCTTGCCGCGGTGAACGCGGCCCGCTGGATGGCCGCGTCTCTGGGTGAAGATGCGGGACGCACAATAGGTTACACCATCCGCTTTGAAAGAAAAGTCACAACGGCAACGCGGATAGAGGTGGTTACCGAGGGGATTCTCACCCGCCGCCTACAGAGCGACCCGCAGCTCTGCGATGTGGGGATGGTGATTTTTGATGAATTCCATGAAAGGAGTCTCGCCAGCGACCTGAACCTGGCCCTCTGCCGAGATGTGCAGAAAGGACTGCGCAAGGACCTGAAACTCGTGGTCATGTCGGCGACTCTCGATTGCGGACCGATAGCCGGACTTATCGGCAATGCGCCGGTCATTTCCGCTGAAGGAAAGAGCTTTCCCGTAGACATTCGCTATCTTTCCCGTGAGCCCGGAGGAGAGATCTCCGCTGTTGCCTGCCTGGCAGTACAGACCGCGGTAAAGGAGACGGAGGGAGATATTCTGGTATTTCTACCCGGCGTCAACGAGATCAGGCGCTGTCAGAGGCTTCTGGAGGAAGACCGGGAACTGCCGCGTCCTCTCCTGATCCGACCGCTTTTCGGTGATCTTCCCTTTTCAGCTCAGGAAGCGGCGATCATGCCGACCAAAGAGCGTAAGGTCGTGCTTGCCACCAACATTGCCGAGACGAGCCTTACTATCGAGGGGGTACGAGTGGTGATCGACGGCGGCTTTAGCAAGCAGCTCAGGTTCGATCCGGCAACAGGGCTCAACCGTCTCGTTACGGTGCGTGTTTCGGCCGCTTCAGCGGACCAGCGGGCCGGCAGGGCGGGCCGGCTGGGGCCGGGAATATGCTGCCGTCTCTGGACGGAACATACCCAGCATACCCTTCTCTCATACAATCCCCCGGAAATGCGCAACTCCGACCTGACCCTCCTTGCCCTGGAACTGGCGCAGTGGGGGGTAAAGGATGCCAACGTTCTTGACTGGCTCGACACCCCGCCGCCTGGAGCGCTGGCCGAGGGGCGCAGGCTTTTGCAAAGGCTCGGCGCGCTCGACCGGCAGGAGCTTATTACCCTCCATGGCAGGGCTATGGCCGCCTTGCCGGTTCATCCGCGCCTAAGCCATATGCTCATTATAGCGCAATCGCGTGGATACGGCTCGCCGGCATGTGATCTGGCTGCACTCCTTGCGGAACGGGACATCTACAGGGCGGCTGACAACATCTTTGCCAAACAGACCAGCACAAGCGACCTGCTCGACAGGTTGGAATCCCTGGCTGAATGGCGTAAAAACGGGAAGGGAGAAACAGCCTCGGGAGAAGTTGATACCTCCATCTGCCGGTCTGTTGACCGGGCATCCCGGGAATTTCAACGCCTCCTTGGCATTAAGGGAACGGATCTAACTCTTTCAGCTGAAGAAGTCGGCCTTTTGCTTGCCCTAGCTTTTCCGGAACGGGTTGCCCGGCAACGTGAACCAGGCTCTGATCGCTACCTTCTGGCGAACGGGCGAGGCGGCAGGTTGTCGAATCGGAGCGCAGTGCGCGATCGGCCTTTTATCGTTGCCGTTTTAATGGAAGGGGGGGAGCGGGGGGACGGGGTGATCCATCAGGCAAGCAGCCTCACCCCGGAGGCGCTGCGCCGCGAGTTCGGCGCCGGGTTCGTGCAGAGGCGGCTGGTGGAGTGGGACGCGGTCGAAGGGCGGGTGATTGCCCGGGAAGAGGAACGATTCGGTGAGTTGGTCATTTCCAGCTGGCAGGTTACCCCTGGCAGGGAGGAACTGCGAGCGGCGCTGATAGAGGGGCTCCGTGTCGGTCCTGGCCTTGCGGCGCTTGGCTGGACTAACTACTCAACGCAGTTCCGGGCCAGGGTTGAGTTTCTAGGGCGCCTCTTTCCCAATGAGGGGTGGCCTGATTTTTCCGATGATGCCCTGCTTGCGTCACTCCACTCCTGGCTTGGCCCGTTCCTTGGAAGTGCACGCAGCCTTGCGGACCTTAGCGCTATCGATCCGATCCATCCCCTTAAAATGTTGCTTACCAGAGAGCAGGCACTGCGGCTAGATGAAGGGGCGCCTGCCTATCTGATCGTGCAGAGCGGCTCCCGCATAAGCGTGCAGTATACGGCCAACGGTCCGCCAGTACTGGCCGTGAAACTCCAGGAACTGTTCGGACTAGCCGAAACCCCGACTGTCGCATGGGGAAGGGCGCCTATTCTCCTGCACCTCCTTTCACCGGCTGGCCGACCGGTACAGGTCACCAGTGACCTGCGGAATTTCTGGAACGCGGTCTACCCCGAAGTAAAAAAAGAGCTGAAGGGGCGCTATCCGCGGCACCCCTGGCCCGATGACCCGTGGAGCGCCGCGCCGACTAGGCATGCGAAGAAGCGGGGACCGGCCGAAAGGGGAACCAAAAAAGCAAATCCGAAATCCTAAACCCGCAACCAATTATTTCGGATTTAGTTATTCGGATTTGGAGAATTACTGCAAGTTGGTGAACAGGAGCGATCCGTCGGCCTGAATTGTCCGGCGGATGGTCTCTTCCCGCCGATACAGTTCGGAAATGCCAACTCCATTTCCATGCATGCCGCTTAAGAATGTCGTTGTCATATTGACCCCATCCTTCCAGGCTTCGAAATGGAGATGAGGTCCGGTGGAGCGTCCCGTGGAACCGGAGAGGGCGATTGTCGAACCGGCCGCCACCCGCTCTCCTTCTATCACGAAACAGGTGGAATTGTGGGCATATAGGGTAACCAGTCCGTCATAATGGGCGATAATCACTGTGTTGCCGTAACCTCGTCGAAAGCCGCTGAAGGTGACAACCCCAGGTGCTACCGGCTTGACCGGTGTCCCTTCAGGAACGGCTATGTCAACTCCGTTATGGTGGCGGAGCAGACCATCGACTGGATCGTGGCGCATTCCGACGGGTGAAGTAATGATCCCCTGAACAGGAAGGACAAAAGCGGTCAGGGTACCGTTTCCAGGTGCAATGCCACGGTCCGGGCTGCTTTTACCTGCGCCGGAGAGCAGGGGTGGTCGATTGGGTTTGCAGTTAGAATCCTTTTTCCGGGAATCCTTCTGTTCCTTAATGATTCTGACGGCGCCTTTTTTTGTCGGGGTATCGGTAAAACACTCCACGCCGTTTTCATCAAAGTAACGGTAAATATCCGCGTGACTCTCCCCACTTCCAAGGGAAAACAGGGCAACGAGAAATGCTGCACACATAAGCAATCGGCCTTCAATTGCCAGATAATTCTTGGCATTTGTATGTCCGCAAAATATTTGAGAGGCCATCCCATCCCACCCATAAGATTTCTCTTGCACTATACAATTAGATATGCAGCTTTTCAAGTCTGAATCGGAATCCGTTCCTCCTGCTACCTGAACAAATCAATTTAGTAATTAATGCCTTTTAAATGCGCAATCACACAATTGCTCTGCCTACTTTTTATGCTATTATTTATTTTTATTTATGAACTACCCCTCTCTGTAAATTCTATCTTGTTAACATTAAAGGATAAATTTTATTTTATTATTTGGGCAAACTAATTGCTAGCGTTTTACTATTTGAGTAAGTTGTGCAATAAGCCTTGCTTTTTATCTGGTAGCCACTTATAATTCACGCGTTTTATTATTAAATCTGTAGGGGGTGATGATCCTTGAAAAAAATCGAAGCGATTATAAAACCTTTCAAATTGGATGAGGTTAAAGAGGCTCTCAACGAGGTCGGAATTCAGGGGATAACCGTTAGTGAAGTAAAAGGTTTCGGTCGCCAGAAGGGACATACAGAATTGTACCGTGGTGCTGAATATGTTGTTGATTTCATCCCCAAAATAAAGATGGAAATCATCGTCAATGATGAAATTGTAAGCAAAGTGGTTGAGACTATCGAACAAGCCGCCAAGACGGGGCGTATCGGCGATGGCAAGATATTTGTCACTTCTGTAGAAGAGGTTGTCCGCATCAGGACAGGCGAAAGAGGCGAGGACGCCATTTAGCCTTAGAGTCCCCTGCGGGTCTGATTCCTTGGGGCACGCCCCGATTATTAGGAATCAAAATTGCTATACAGTACCCCGCATCTGCTGCGGAGTAGTTCATTAAATTTTGAAAGGAGAATTTAGATGACACCAAAACAAGTAGTAGAGTTCATGAAGGAGAATGGCGCACAGATGGTCGATCTCAAGTTCATGGATTTCGTGGGGACGTGGCAGCATTTTACCGTTCCCATCAGCGAATTCGATGAAGATACTTTCGAAGACGGGCTCGGTTTCGACGGTTCCTCCATCCGCGGCTGGCAGCCGATCCATGCCTCCGACATGCTCATCGTTCCCGATCCGGACACTGTCCAGATGGACCCTTTCACCGCCATCCCGACCCTCTCCCTGATCTGCAACATTGTTGACCCGATCACTAAAGAGAATTACAGCCGCGATCCGCGAAACATCGCCCGCAAGGCCGAAGCATACCTGAAATCGACCGGTATTGGCGACACCGCCTATTTCGGGCCGGAGGCCGAATTCTTTATCTTCGACGATGTCCGCTTCGATTTGAGCTCCAACCAGTCGTTCTATGCCGTCGATTCCTCTGAAGGTGTCTGGAACTCTGGAAGGGAAGAGTTCCCCAACCTGGGATACAAGCCGCGCCACAAAGAAGGCTACTTCCCTGTCCCGCCTACCGATTCCCTGAACGACTTGCGCAACGAGATGGTCATGGAGCTCCAGAAAGTGGGGATCCGGATCGAGGCCCAGCACCACGAGGTGGCCACTGGGGGCCAGGCCGAGATCGACATGCGTTTTTCTCCTCTCGTCAAAATGGCTGACAGCCTCATGTGGTTCAAGTATATCCTCAAGAACGTCGCCATTCGCAACGGCAAGACTGTAACCTTTATGCCCAAACCCCTTTACGGTGATAACGGCTCCGGCATGCACACCCACCAGTCGATATGGAAAGACGGCGTGAACCTCTTTGCTGGTGACAAATACGGCGGACTCTCCCAGATGGCCCTATACTACATCGGCGGCATCATCAAGCACGCCCGGGCGCTCTCCGCTTTCGGCAACCCGACCACCAACTCATACAAGCGTCTTGTCCCTGGCTTCGAAGCCCCGGTGAACATGGCCTACTCGAGCCGCAACCGTTCAGCCGCCATCCGCGTCCCTATGTATTCTTCCAATCCGAAGGCGAAGCGGATCGAGTACCGGACACCCGACCCCTCATGTAACGGCTACCTCGCCTTTGCAGCCATGCTGATGGCTGGCCTTGACGGGGTGGAAAACAAAATCGATCCGGGCCAACCGCTCGATAAGGACATCTACGGGCTTTCTCCCGAAGAGCTTGCCAACATCCCGTCCGCTCCCGGGAGCCTCGAGTGCTCTCTCAGCGCTCTCAAGGAAGACCACGAGTTCCTCCTCAAAGGGGACGTCTTCACTCAGGATGTTATTGACAAGTGGATCGAGTACAAGACCGAAGCAGAGGTAAATCCAGTGCGCATGCGTCCGGTTCCCATCGAATTCGCCCTTTATTTCGATATCTAATAGGACAAGAACAGATGTGAAAAAGAAGGCGGGAGCAATCCCGCCTTCTTTTTGAAATTATGGTTTGATGTAGTGCAAAGCCAATTAAATTTACTTATCCCCATCCTCTTCAGTCTTCCCCTCCCTGTATTTCCCGGCAGCGCGCCTCTGCCGGCGCGCCTTCTGGCGGCGCGCCCTCTCCTGTTTGAGGCTACGGTGGGTGGGCTGCCCCATTAGGAGCGCGATTTTTTCCACCAACTCTCGCCGCGCCAGGAAACGGTTTTTTGACTGGCTCCGCTCCACCATGCACTTCACCTCAATACCGGTGGGGATGTGCCTGAGCCAGACACAGGTGGAGCTCTTGTTCAGATGTTGCCCTCCCTTTCCTGCGGAGCGGACGAACTTTTCCTCCAGCTCCTCCTCGCGGATGCCAAGGGCCGCCATCCGCTCCCTGAGCCACTTGTTCTTTTCTTCACTGACGGAAAATGAAATCATCGTATATTCCTAGCTTAACTAAGTGAACCTCCCTTCCAGCTCCGCCAGGAGACACTTCTCATCCATAAAAACAAACCCCAGCACCCCCAAGGTCCTTGCCCGCTCAACATCGGCCAACAGATCATTCACAAAGATCGCTTCATGGGGAGTAATTCCGAAAAGTGCAACCACATCGGCAAAGAGTGAAGGGTCCCGATTGCCCTTGCCCACGCGATAGCTGTTAAATACATGGTCGAAGTCACTGTAAAAATGGTCACAGGCTTCGAGCCGCTCCAGCCAGTCAGTCTGGTCACTCAGGATGGCAGTGATGATCCCTGTCTGGCGCAGGCGCTGCCCGATTAGAGCATCCTTGGCCGGATGATGAAACGTGTGAGGATCTCGCTGGAGAATTCCGCATCCGCAACCGTAAGGCCCGCTCCCGCATCATGGTCCAGAAGTCCGCCTCGCTCTCATTTCCCAATATGTAGCCCGATTCATATATCGCATGCATACCCTTCAGGTGCGCTTCAATAGGGTCGAGCCCTTGACACTGGGCGATCTCCTGGAGCCCTTCACAAAATCCTTCTGTCGTCGGCATTCCGCCGAAATCAAAGAGGACCGCCCGGGGTGCTTTATCCATAGCGGCATTCCAGGTCAATTTCCTTCTTTCTCCTTTAAAAAGAAAAATTATAGAAATTTTCATCCACAGATTACACGGAATTTTACATATTTTGTACCAAAAAAATTATTTGGCCGGCGCCTTGACAACTGGAATGAAGGGGATAATATTGCTATCAGAACTATGTTCGCGTTCTAACGGATGTTCCCTTTAATAAAATAGTGCAAGGCATCTGAATAAACTTTATTAAACGATACGTTTGCGTCTTTCTGACAACTTTCTTTTAGTGGTTACATTAACCCCTTTGCATGGTAGTGAATCA
>Ga0326727_10019639_pt1 | contig 13538 bp, 5 predicted proteins | sample MB2enrmetagenome_FD_207643 | JGI IMG/M metagenome (GOLD analysis project Ga0326727, IMG submission 207643) | Lab enriched peat soil microbial communities from McLean, Ithaca, NY, United States - MB29MY | ecosystem: Environmental > Terrestrial > Soil > Wetlands > Peat | place: USA: New York... | reverse complement strand
GACGGTAGTTGGTGAAGAACGGCGTGTGGCGGCCGCCCTCCTCCTTGGTCAGGATGTAGACCTGGCCCTTGAACTTGGTGTGCGGGCGCACCGAGCCGGGCTTGCACAGCACCTGGCCGCGCTCGACTTCCTCGCGCTTGGTGCCGCGCAGCAGGCAGCCGACGTTGTCGCCCGCCTCGCCCTGGTCCAAGAGCTTGCGGAACATCTCGACGCCGGTGACCGTGGTCTTGGCGGTCTCGCGCAAGCCGACGATCTCCACTTCCTCGCCGACCTTGATGGTGCCGCGCTCGATACGGCCGGTGGCGACGGTGCCGCGGCCGGAGATCGAGAACACGTCCTCGACCGGCATCAGGAACGGCTGATCCTTGGGACGGTTCGGCTGCGGAATGTAGTCGTCGACCGCCTGCATCAGCTTGAGAATCGAATCGTGGCCGAGCGCGGGTTCCCTGCCTTCCATGGCGAACAGCGCCGAACCGCGGATGATCGGGATCTCGTCGCCGGGGAACTCGTACTTCGACAGAAGCTCGCGCACCTCGAGCTCGACCAGCTCGAGCAGCTCGGGATCGTCGACCATGTCGACCTTGTTCAAGTAGACGATCAGCGCCGGCACGCCGACCTGGCGGGCGAGCAGGATGTGTTCGCGGGTCTGCGGCATCGGGCCGTCGGCCGCGGAGACGACGAGAATCGCGCCGTCCATCTGCGCGGCGCCGGTGATCATGTTCTTGACGTAGTCGGCGTGGCCGGGGCAATCGACGTGCGCGTAGTGGCGCTTCTTCGTCTCGTACTCGACGTGCGCCGTGGAGATGGTGATGCCGCGCGCCTTTTCCTCGGGCGCCTTGTCGATCTGGTCGTAGGCGACGAAAGTCGCGCCGCCGGTCTCAGCGAGAACCTTCGTGATCGCCGCCGTCAACGTCGTCTTGCCGTGGTCGACGTGCCCGATCGTGCCGATATTGCAGTGCGGCTTGGTACGCGCAAACTTTTCTTTGGCCATGGCCGGACTCCTTTTGGTATTTCCCTTTTCTCACTCTTGCGGCGGCCCGCCGCCTTACTTGAACTTCTCGATGATCTCCGAGGCGATATTGCCCGGAACCTGTTCGTAATGATCGAACTGCATGGTGAAGTTCGCGCGCCCCTGGGTGCCGGAGCGCAACTGGTTGACATAGCCGAACATGTTGGCGAGCGGCACCATCGCGTTGATCACCACCGCGTTGGCGCGCATGTCCTGGCCTTGCACCTGGCCGCGCCGAGACAACAGGTCGCCCATGACGAACCCGGTGTGCTCCTCCGGGGTCACCACTTCGACCTTCATGATCGGCTCGAGCAGCACCGAGCCGCCTTTCTGCAGGCCCTCGCGGAACGCGGCGCGCGCCGCGATCTCGAAGGCGAGCGCCGACGAGTCGACCTCGTGATAGGCACCGTCGATGAGCGTCGCTTTGACGTCAACCACCGGGAAGCCGGCGAGCACACCGGAGCCCATCACGCTGTTGACGCCCTTCTCGACGCCGGGGATGTACTCTTTCGGCACCGAGCCGCCGACCACCTTCGATTCGAACGACGATCCCGCGCCCGGCGCGGCCGGCTCGAACACGATCGTCACCTTAGCGAACTGACCCGAGCCGCCGGTCTGCTTCTTGTGGGTGTGAGCAATCTCGACCCGCTTGGTGAGCTTTTCGCGGTAGGCGACCTGCGGCGCGCCGATGTTGGCGTCGACCTTATAGGTGCGCTTGAGGATGTCGACCTTGATGTCGAGGTGCAGCTCGCCCATCCCTTTGAGGATGGTCTGGCCCGACTCCTGGTCGGTCGAGACGCGAAACGACGGGTCCTCGGCGGCAAGCTTCGACAGCGCGATGGCGAGCTTCTCCTGGTCGGCCTTCGACTTCGGCTCGATGGCGATTTCGATCACCGGATCGGGGAACTCCATCTTCTCCAGGATCACCGGCTTGTGCGCATCGCACAGCGTGTCGCCGGTGCGGGTGTCCTTCAGGCCGGCGAGCGCGACGATGTCGCCGGCGCAGGCTTCCTTGATGTCCTCGCGGTTGTTGGCGTGCATCAGCAGCATGCGGCCGACGCGCTCGCGCTTGTCCTTGGTCGAATTGAGGATCGAAGCGCCGGTTTCGACCTTGCCGGAATAAACGCGGCAGAAGGTGATGGTGCCGACGAACGCGTCGTCCATGATCTTGAACGCGAGCATCGAGAACGGCGCGGCGTCGCTCGGCTCGCGCGCGGTCTCCTTGCCGTCCGGCGTCAGGCCTTTGATCGCGCCGCGATCGACCGGCGACGGCAGGAAATCGACCACCGCGTCCAACAGCGGCTGCACGCCCTTGTTCTTGAACGCCGACCCGCACAGCACAGGCACGAAAGCGGTCTGCTTCACCGCCTTGCGGATCAGGCGCTTGAGAGTGTCGACGTCGGGCTCGCGACCGTCGAGGTAGGCCCCCATCACGTTGTCGTCGAGCTCGACCGCCGCCTCGATTAGCGTGTGGCGCGCTTCCTCGGCCGGCGCCTTGAGTTCGGCGGGAATCTCTTCGTCGCGATAGCGGGCGCCGAGGCCCTCCTCCTCCCAGATCACCGCCTTCATGCGCAGGAGGTCGATGACGCCCGTGAAGTTCGACTCGGCCCCGATCGGCAGTTGCAGGCATACCGGACGACCGCCGACCTTGGTCTCGATATCCTTGACGCAACGCGCGAAGTCGGCGCCGATCTTGTCCATCTTGTTGACGAAGACGATGCGCGGCACGCCGTACTTGTCGGCCTGTCGCCATACGGTCTCGGTTTGCGGCTCGACGCCCTGATTGCCGTCGAGCACGCAGACCGCCCCGTCGAGCACGCGCAGCGAACGCTCGACCTCGATGGTGAAGTCGACGTGGCCGGGGGTGTCGATGATGTTGAGCCGCTTGTCGTGCCAGAACGTCGTCGTCGCGGCGGACGTGATGGTGATGCCGCGCTCCTGCTCCTGCTCCATCCAGTCCATCGTCGCGGCGCCGTCGTGCACTTCGCCGATCTTGTGCGACTTGCCGGAGTAATAGAGAATACGCTCGGTCACTGTCGTCTTTCCGGCGTCAATGTGGGCCATGATGCCGAAATTACGATAGTCTTCGATAGCGTGGCTGCGCGCCATGAGCGTGTTCCCGTCTGGTGGTGAGCGATCGCGTTACCAGCGGTAATGGGCGAAGGCGCGATTGGCTTCGGCCATCCGGTGGGTGTCTTCGCGCTTCTTCACCGCAGCGCCGCGATTATTGGCGGCGTCGAGCAGCTCGGCGGCAAGTCGGTCGATCATGGTCTTGTCGTTGCGGTCGCGCGCGGCGGAGATGATCCAGCGGATCGCCAGCGCCTGGCGGCGCTCGGCGCGCACCTCGACGGGAACTTGATACGTGGCGCCGCCGACGCGGCGCGAACGCACCTCGACCGCCGGCGCGACGTTCTCCAGCGCCTGGCGGAACACGGCGAGCGGATCGCCCTTCGCCTTGTCGCCGACGTTGTCGAGGGCGCCGTAGACGATCTTCTCGGAGACCGACTTCTTGCCCTCGTACATCACGGTGTTCATGAACTTCGCGACGACGATGTCGCCATATTTGGCGTCCGGAATAATCTCGCGTCTATCGGCGCGACGGCGGCGCGACATGGGTTCGACTCTCTCTTCTCGACGCGGCCGGGCCCGGCCCGCCGCTCACTGAAACCTCTGACCAACGTTCCGGATTTCGCTTCGATGATCCGGAAACGACCTTTCTTCGCCTTGCGAGCCCCGGGTCCCACTGCCGCTCGCCCGGGGACGACCCTCGCTTCGTCGGGCTTACTTCGGCCGCTTGGCGCCGTACTTGGAACGGCGCTGCTTGCGGTCCTTGACCCCCTGGGTGTCGAGCACGCCGCGCAGGATGTGGTAGCGCACGCCGGGCAAGTCCTTGACGCGGCCGCCGCGGATCATCACCACCGAGTGCTCTTGCAGATTGTGGCCTTCGCCGGGAATGTAGCCGATCACCTCATAGCCGTTGGTGAGGCGGACCTTGGCGACCTTGCGCAGCGCCGAGTTCGGCTTCTTCGGCGTCGTCGTGTAGACGCGCGTGCAGACGCCGCGCTTCTGCGGGCTCGCCTCGAGGTGGCGGGCCTTCGCGCGATAGGTCTTCGGCTGCCGCGGCTTGCGAATCAACTGGCTGATCGTCGGCATCGTTGGCTCTTCGTCCCGGTCCAAAATGGCCTAGCCTCGCGGCCAAGCCGTTCAAATTCCTTCCCTCGCCGACGACGGCTTTCGCCCGAAAGCAAACGCGCCGCGAAAACCCATTCGAGGGTTTTGGGCGCCAGCCTCGCAGAGGACCGCAAAAGACGTTCGCGGTCTTGCTCATTTGATCCCGGCCGCGCATCCGCGGTCGGTATGGTTCGTCGTCGATGAGATCGTCAGCGTTTAGAGCCGATGGGTCTCGGACGCGTCGCCCGGGACAACAAAGCTCTACGGCCTGCCGAAAGCGCGCGGACCATATTCGGCGCGCCTAAGGGCGTCAACCCCTTTTGATCGCGAGGGAAGGCCGGAACGACGAAAAAAACCCGACCGCGGCCGGCCGAAGCTCAGTTCAACCCCCGGCCGGCGCCCAGCGCCCACGCTTCGCCCGGCGGCTCGAAGATCGCCACCGCGCGCAGGAGCTGAAACGGCTCGTCGTCCACCGCCGTCACCGGCACGATGCGCACGCCGAAATCGCCCTCGCCAGGGCTTTGGCCGACCGCGACGCGCGAGGCGACGCCGTAGCGCAGCGTCGAGCCGATCGCCGCCGCGAGCAATTCGTCGGCGGCGCGGTCGCGCGCCCTCAGCCGCTGGCCGGAGAGATACACGCCGTCGCCCAGGATGCGCGCCGCGCGCGCGTTGACGTGCAGCACTTCGCCCCGTTCGTCGAGCAACGCCGCCGCCGCGCCGATCAGTTCGAGCCCGTCGGCGACGCCGCGCGCCCGCGCGCCGGCGAGCAGCGGCGCGAGCGGCGCCCGAATCGTCGCCTCCTCGGCGGCGAACCCGTTGCCGACGCCTTCCGCGCCGTGCGCATCGACAAACGCTTTCATCGCCCGCCTCGCCATTCTTCGCGTCTCGCGCGCAAGCCCTCGCTCACGTGCTTTCTCAACGGTAAACAGAACGTTACTTCCCGGCCGATTGAAGACCGGATTGGGGCGCGCCGACGGCTTGGTCTCGACGCTTGTGGGGCGGGCGCCCACGCGTCCGCGGCGCATCCCTAACTTACATTTCTTGACAGGCGATTTCGGCGACGCGCGCATTTGTACGAAAGAAGAACGCGCGTGGCCGCCCCAAACGCTTGGCGCGCAAGCGAAAAAAAGGCCGCCCGCGGGCGGCCCTTTCGTGAATCGACGTCGCGCGATCAAGCGCGCGCCGCGGCGACCGATCACTCGGCCGCCGGCAGCCGAACAGGCCGCCGCGGCGGCGGCGCCGTCGCCTCAGACGGCGGGGCCGAGGGCTGCGGCAACGCCGGCGGCGGCGCGGCGGCGGCCTCCTCGGCCCTTTGGGCGAGGATCAGCGTGTCGCGCATCGTCGCGATCTGGCGCAGCTTGGTCATCGCCGCGCCGGTGCCCGCCGGGATCAGGCGGCCGACGATGATGTTCTCCTTGAGGCCCTCGAGCGGGTCGACCTTGCCGTTGACCGCCGCCTCGGTGAGCACGCGCGTGGTCTCCTGGAAGGAGGCGGCGGAGAAGAACGAACGGGTCTGCAGGCTCGCCTTGGTGATGCCGAGCAGCACCGGCGCCCCGACCGCCCCCTTCTTCCCGTCGGCGCGCACGATCTCGTTGGCCGCGTCGAGCTCCGACTTGTCGACCTGCTCGCCGGCGAGGAAGTCGGTGTCGCCGGGATCGACGACGTCGACCTTCTGCAGCATCTGCCGCACGATCACCTCGATGTGCTTGTCGTTGATGCTGACGCCCTGCAGCCGGTAGACCTCCTGGATTTCGTTGACCAGATAGGCGGCGAGCTCCTCGACGCCCTTGATCGCCAGAATGTCGTGCGGCGCCGGGTTGCCGTCGACGATATATTCGCCCTTCTCGATGACGTCGCCGTCCTGGAGATGAATGTGCTTCGACTTGGCGATCAGGTGCTCGACCGGCTCGACCCCCTCCTCGCTCGGCTCGATGGTCAGGCGCCGCTTGTTCTTGAAGTCGCGCCCGAACCGAACCGTGCCCGAGATCTCGGCGATGATCGCGTGGTCTTTCGGCCGCCGCGCCTCGAACAGCTCAGCCACCCGCGGCAGACCGCCGGTGATGTCGCGGGTCTTGGCGCTGTTGACCGAGATGCGGGCGATGACGTCGCCCGCGTGCACGCTGGCCCCCGGCTCGAACGAGATGATCGACTCGACCGGCAGTAAATAGCGCGCTTCGCCGCCGCGCGGCAGCTTCGCCAGCTTTCCGTCCTTGCCCTTGATCACCAACGCCGGCTTGAGAGCGGCGGTGCGCGGCAGCGACCGCCAGTCGATGACGATGCGCTTGGCGATGCCGGTCGCCTCGTCGACCTGCTCCGACATCGAGGCGCCTTCGATGAGGTCCTCGAAGCCGATCACGCCGTCGACCTCGGTGAGAATCGGCCGGGTGAACGGGTCCCATTCGGCCAGACGCGCGCCGCGCTTGATCTGGTCGCCGTCGTCGACCTGCAGCCGCGCGCCGTACTGCACGCGGTGCACCGCGCGCTCGGCGCCGCTCTTGTCGACCACGACGATGGCGACGTTGCGCGCCATCGCCATCAGGTCACCGTTGGAGTTGCGCGCCAGCGAACGGTTGCGGATCTTCACTGCGCCGTCGAAGTTCGACTCGATGAACGACTGCTCGGCGAGCTGCGCCGCGCCGCCGATGTGAAAGGTGCGCATCGTAAGCTGAGTGCCCGGCTCGCCGATCGACTGCGCGGCGATGACGCCGACCGCTTCGCCCATGTTGACCGGCGTGCCGCGCGCCAGGTCGCGGCCGTAGCAGGCGGCGCAGACGCCCTTCGACGCCTCGCAGGTCAGCACTGAGCGGATCTTCACCTCCTGGATGCCGGCGGCGGTGATCGCGGGGATGTCCTCTTCGACGATCATCCGGCCGGCGGGAACGATCGCCTTGCCGTCGGCGTCGGCGAGCGTCTCCGCCGCGGTGCGGCCGAGAATGCGCGAAGCGAGCGAGGCGACGACGGTGCCGGCGTCGACGATCGCGCGCATCTTGATGCCGCGGGTCGAGCCGCAGTCGGCCATGGTGATGATCGAGTCCTGGGCGACGTCGACCAGACGGCGCGTCAGGTAGCCCGAGTTGGCGGTCTTCAACGCGGTGTCGGCGAGGCCCTTGCGCGCGCCGTGGGTCGAGTTGAAGTACTCGAGAACGCTCAGTCCCTCCTTGAAGTTGGAGATGATCGGGCTCTCGATGATCTCGCCCGACGGCTTCGCCATCAGGCCGCGCATCGCCGCGAGCTGGCGCATCTGGGTCGGCGAGCCGCGCGCGCCGGAGTGCGACATCATGTAGATCGAGTTCATCGGCAGGTCGCGGCCGTTCTTGTCCTTGCGCACCGCCGAAATGCCCGCCATCATCTCCTCGGCGAGCTTGTCGGAGCACTTCGCCCAGGCGTCGACCACCTTGTTGTACTTCTCGCCCTGGGTGATCAGGCCGTCGATGTACTGCTGCTCGTATTCCTTCGCCAGGGCCGAGGTCTCGGCGATGAACTTGGGCTTGGAGGACGGCACCACCATGTCGTCCTTGCCGAACGAGATGCCCGCCTTGAACGCCTCGCGGAAGCCGAGCGCCATGATGCGGTCGCAGAAGATCACCGTCTCCTTCTGACCGCAGTTGCGGTAGACGGTGTCGATCATGTTGGAGATTTCCTTCTTCGTCATCAGCTTGTTGACGACGTCAAAGGGAATCTTCGGGTGATTGGGCAGGAGCTGTCCGAGGATCATGCGGCCCGGCGTGGTTTCGTAGAGCTTGGCGATGCGCTTGCCGTCGGCGTCGTAGGACCAGGCGCGGCCCTTGATCTTGGTGTGCAGCGTCACCGCCTTGCCGGCCAGCGCGTGCTCGAGCTCGCCCATGTTGGCGAGCGCCATGCCCTGCCCCGGCTCGCCGTCGCACATCAAGGTCGCGTAGTAGAGGCCGAGCACCATGTCCTGGCTGGGCACGATGATCGGCTGGCCGTTGGCGGGGTGCAGGATGTTGTTGGTCGACATCATCAGCACGCGCGCCTCGAGCTGCGCCTCGAGCGACAGCGGCACGTGCACCGCCATCTGGTCGCCGTCGAAGTCGGCGTTGAAGGCGGCGCAGACCAGCGGATGCAGCTGGATCGCCTTGCCCTCAATCAGCACCGGCTCGAACGCCTGGATGCCCAGGCGGTGCAGGGTCGGCGCGCGGTTGAGCATCACCGGGTGCTCCCGGATCACCTCGTCGAGGATGTCCCAGACCTCGGGCTTCTCCTTCTCGACCAGCTTCTTCGCCTGCTTGACGGTCGCCGACAGGCCCTTGGCGTCGAGCCGTGAATAGATGAACGGCTTGAACAGCTCGAGCGCCATTTTCTTCGGCAGGCCGCACTGATGCAGCTTCAGCTCGGGGCCGACGACGATCACCGAGCGGCCGGAATAGTCGACGCGTTTGCCGAGCAGATTCTGGCGGAAGCGCCCCTGCTTGCCCTTCAACATGTCGGCGAGCGACTTCAACGGCCGCTTGTTGGCGCCGGTGATGACACGGCCGCGCCGTCCGTTGTCGAACAGCGCGTCGACCGACTCCTGCAGCATCCGCTTCTCGTTGCGGATGATGATGTCAGGCGCGCGCAGCTCCATCAGCCGCTTCAAGCGGTTGTTGCGGTTGATGACGCGCCGGTAGAGGTCGTTGAGGTCGGAGGTGGCGAAACGGCCGCCGTCGAGCGGCACCAGCGGACGCAGGTCCGGCGGGATGACCGGCACCTCGGTGAGGATCATCCACTCCGGCTTGTTGCCGGAATGCATGAACGCCTCGATGATCTTCAGCCGCTTGGCCAGACGCTTCGGCTTCAGCTCGCTCTTCGACTCGGCGATCTCGACCTTCAGGCCGTCGGCGATCTTCTGCAGGTTCATGCCTTTGAGAATCTCGCGGATCGCCTCCGCGCCGATCATCGCGGTGAAGCTGTCCTGGCCGTATTCGTCGAGCGCGCGCAGGTACTCGTCCTCGCTGAGCAGCTGGCGGTCCTTGAGCGGCGTCAGGCCGGGGTCGAGCACGATGTAGGACTCGAAATAGAGGATGCGCTCGAGGTCCTTGAGCGTCATGTCGAGCAAGAGGCCGATGCGGCTCGGCAGCGACTTCAGGAACCAGATGTGGGCGACCGGCGCGGCGAGCGAAATGTGGCCCATGCGCTCGCGGCGCACGCGCGACAGCGTCACTTCGACGCCGCACTTCTCGCAAATGACGCCCTTGTACTTCATCCGCTTGTACTTGCCGCACAAGCACTCATAGTCCTTGATCGGCCCGAAGATGCGCGCGCAGAACAGGCCGTCGCGCTCCGGCTTGAAGGTGCGGTAGTTGATCGTTTCGGGCTTCTTGATCTCGCCGTACGACCAGGAGAGGATCTTCTCCGGGCTGGCGATGGCGATCTGAATCTGATCGAACGCCTGCGGCTGAGCGACGGGCGCGAAGGGATTCGAGACTTCTTGGTTCATTCCTGCATCTCCTGCGGGGCCGGCGGCGCCGAACGCGCGCGCGGCCCGCTGTGATGAAGCGCGGAGACCGGCTTGGCCCCGCTTCGGACGAAACGGCGCGCCCGCTTCATGGCGCGGGCGCGTGGATCGGTCACTCGGCCGCCTCGGCCGGCGGCGCCTCGCCCGGCGACTTCTTGGTGCTCGCCAGCTCGACGTTGAGGCCGAGCGAGCGCATTTCCTTGACCAGCACGTTGAAGCTCTCCGGAATGCCCGACTCGAAGGTGTCGTCGCCGCGCACGATCGCTTCGTAGACCTTGGTGCGGCCGGCGACGTCGTCCGACTTCACGGTCAACATCTCTTGCAAGGTGTATGCCGCCCCGTAAGCCTCGAGCGCCCACACCTCCATCTCGCCGAAACGCTGCCCGCCGAACTGCGCCTTGCCGCCCAGCGGCTGCTGGGTGACCAAGCTGTAGGGGCCGATCGAGCGCGCGTGGATCTTGTCGTCGACCAGGTGATGCAGCTTCAGCATGTAAATGTAGCCGACCGTCACCTTGCGGTCGAAGGCGTCGCCGGTGCGCCCGTCGTAGAGCGTCGCCTGCCCCGACGGGTCGTAGTGGGCGAGCTTGAGCATCTCGACGATGTCCTTCTCGCGCGCGCCGTCGAACACCGGGGTGGAGACCGGCACGCCGCGGCGCAGGTTCTCGCCAAGCTCGGCGAGCGCGTCGTCGTTGAGCCCGCTGATCGTCTCGTCGGCGCCGTAGATCTCGTTCAGCTTGGAGCGCAACGGCCCCGCGTCCCGACTGCGCAGATAGAGGTTGACCGCCTCGCCGACCTGCTTGCCCAGGCCCGCGCAGGCCCAGCCGAGATGGGTCTCGAGGATCTGGCCGACGTTCATGCGGCTCGGCACGCCGAGCGGGTTGAGCACGATGTCGACCGGCGTGCCGTCGGCGAGGAAGGGCATGTCCTCCTGCGGCACGATGCGCGACACCACGCCCTTGTTGCCGTGGCGTCCCGCCATCTTGTCGCCGGGCTGGATCTTGCGCTTCACCGCGATGAACACCTTGACCATCTTCATCACGCCGGGCGGCAGCTCGTCGCCGCGCTGCAGTTTCTCGACCTTGTCGAGGAAGCGGCTCTCGAGCGACTTCTTCGACTCGTCGTACTGCTTGCGCATCGCCTCGATTTCGCCCATGGCGACGTCGCTCTCGAGCGCGAACGTCCACCACTGCGAACGCGGGTGCTCTTCGAGAAGCTCGCGCGTCAGCGTCTGGTCCTTCTTGAAGCCCTTCGGGCCGCTGAGCGCGCGCTTGCCGATCAGCATTTCGGCCAGGCGCGCGTAGACGTTGCGATCGAGGATGGCCTGCTCGTCGTCGCGGTCCTTGGCCAGCCGCTCGATCTCCTCGCGCTCGATCGCCTGGGCGCGCTCGTCCTTATCGACGCCGTGGCGGTTGAACACGCGCACTTCGACGACGGTGCCCTGCACGCCCGGCGGCACGCGCAAGCTGGTGTCGCGCACGTCCGAGGCCTTCTCGCCGAAGATCGCCCGCAGCAGCTTCTCTTCCGGCGTCATCGGGCTCTCGCCCTTGGGGGTGATCTTGCCGACCAGGATGTCGCCGGCGACCACCTCGGCGCCGATGTAGACGATGCCCGCCTCGTCGAGGTTCTTCAGCGCCTCTTCCGAGACGTTGGGAATGTCGCGGGTGATCTCCTCCGGCCCGAGCTTGGTGTCGCGGGCCATCGCCTCGAACTCCTCGATGTGGATCGAGGTGAAGACGTCGTCCTTGACGACGCGCTCGGAGAGCAGAATCGAGTCCTCGTAGTTGTAGCCGTTCCACGGCATGAAGGCGACGAGGACGTTGCGGCCGAGCGCAAGGTCGCCGAGATCGGTCGACGGCCCGTCGGCGATGACGTCGCCCTTCTCGACCCGGTCGCCCACGCGCACCAGCGGCTTCTGGTTGATGCAGGTCGACTGGTTCGAACGCTGGAACTTCATCAGCCGGTAGATGTCGACGCTCGGCTTGGTGGCGTCGGTCTCGTCGGTGGCGCGGATGACGATGCGGGTGGCGTCGACCTGGTCGACGATTCCAGCCCGGCGCGCCGGGATCGCCGCGCCGGAGTCGCGCGCGACCACCTCCTCCATGCCGGTGCCGACCAGCGGCGCGTCGGAGCGCACCAGCGGCACCGCTTGGCGCTGCATGTTCGAGCCCATCAGCGCGCGGTTGGCGTCGTCGTTCTCGAGGAACGGGATCAGCGCCGCGGCGACCGAAACGAGCTGCTTCGGCGACACGTCCATGTAATCGACGTGGTCGGACGGCAGGAGCACGGTGTCGCCGGCGTGGCGGCACACGATCAGGTCCTCGGTCAGGCGCCCGTCGGCGCCGATCGGCGAATCCGCTTGGGCGACCGAGTACTTCTGCTCCTCCATCGCCGAGAGATAGTTGACCTCGTCGGTCACCTTGCCGTCGCGGATCTTGCGATAAGGCGCCTCGATGAAGCCGTACTTGTTGACGCGCGCGAAGGTGGCGAGCGAGTTGATCAGGCCGATGTTCGGCCCTTCGGGCGTCTCGATCGGGCAGATGCGGCCGTAGTGGGTCGGGTGCACGTCGCGCACCTCGAACCCGGCGCGCTCGCGCGTGAGCCCGCCCGGCCCCAGCGCCGACAGGCGGCGCTTGTGAGTGATCTCGGACAGCGGGTTGGTCTGGTCCATGAACTGCGATAGCTGCGAGGAGCCGAAGAATTCGCGCACCGCCGCCGCCGCCGGCTTGGCGTTGATCAGGTCCTGCGGCATGATGGTGTCGATCTCGACCGAGCTCATGCGCTCCTTGATCGCCCGCTCCATGCGCAACAGGCCGATGCGGTACTGGTTCTCCATCAGCTCGCCGACCGATCGGACGCGGCGGTTGCCGAGGTGGTCGATGTCGTCGATCTCGCCGCGCCCGTCGCGCAGGTCGACCAGCGCCTTGACCACCGCGAGGATGTCCTCCTTGCGCAGGGTGCGCACGGTGTCGGGGGCGTCGAGGTCGAGGCGCATGTTCATCTTCACGCGCCCGACCGCGGAAAGGTCGTAGCGCTCCGAGTCGAAGAACAACGAGGCGAACATCGCCTCGGCGCTCTCCACCGTCGGCGGTTCGCCCGGTCGCATCACCCGATAGATGTCGAACAGCGCGTCCTCGCGCGAGGCGCTCTTGTCCACCTTCAGCGTGTTGCGAATGTAGGCGCCGACGTTGACATGGTCGATGTCGAGCATCGGCACCTCGTCGAAGCCTTTTTCGACCAGCAGGGCGAGCGACTTGTCGGTGACCTCCTCACCCGCCTCGGCGAAGATTTCGCCGGTCTCCGGACTGTAGAGGTCCTCGCCTATGTATTGCCCATAGAGGTCGGCGTCGGCGGCGCGCAAAGCCTTGACGCCCTTATCCGACAATTGCCGGGCCGAGCGCGCGGTGAGCTTGCGGCCCGCCTCGACCACCACTTCGCCGCTGTCGGCGTCGACGAGGTCGGCGGTCGCCTTGAAGCCCTTCATCCGTTCAGCGTCGAACGGCACCCGCCAGCCGTCCTTGTCGCGACGATAGACGAGCTTCTTGTAGAACGTGGAGAGGATCTCCTCGCTGTCGAGGCCGAGGGCGAACAAGAGCGAAGTCACCGGGATCTTGCGGCGGCGATCGATGCGCGCATAGACGATGTCCTTCGCGTCGAACTCGATGTCGAGCCACGAGCCGCGGTACGGGATGATCCGGGCGGCGAACAGCAGCTTGCCCGAGGAATGGCTCTTGCCCTTGTCGTGGTCGAAGAACACGCCGGGGCTGCGGTGCATCTGCGAGACGATCACCCGCTCGGTGCCGTTGACGACGAAGGTGCCGTTGTCGGTCATCAACGGCATGTCGCCCATGTAGACGTCCTGCTCCTTGATGTCCTTGACCGAGCGCGCCTGGGTCTCGGGATCGA
>Ga0326727_10019635_pt1 | contig 13540 bp, 9 predicted proteins | sample MB2enrmetagenome_FD_207643 | JGI IMG/M metagenome (GOLD analysis project Ga0326727, IMG submission 207643) | Lab enriched peat soil microbial communities from McLean, Ithaca, NY, United States - MB29MY | ecosystem: Environmental > Terrestrial > Soil > Wetlands > Peat | place: USA: New York... | reverse complement strand
CAATGCCCGGGAGGTGCGAAGCGGCGGCAGACGGGCTAAAGCGAGTGAGGCCAGAGCTGCGATCGCCTACCGGGCAACCACCGAGTTTGGCCTTCCTGCAGCGGAGATTGCCCGCCATCTCGGAGTCACCACTGCGTCGATCACCAGGGCGGTTCAAAAGGTCGATAGGAAGGTCTCATGAGCGAGAAGGTACAGTACGAAACAACGTCCCCACCGCCCGTCCCAGTACGAAACAACGTCCCCACCGCCCCTCGCAAAAGGTCGATAGGAAGATCTCATGAGCGAGAAGGTACAGTACGAAACAACGTCCCTACCTCCCGTAAAGACAGCTTCTGATTCTGCTGCCCATGAATACCGGCTTTCGAACGGAAAGCATGAAATAACTGTTGTAATCTTGCGGCATTTCTCTGATAATGGAAGACAGGGAGATGCGGGCGGAAGAGCTGACAGGCTGGTCCGGTGAATGAGAATGCACAACAGGAACCAACGCCCCTCCCTAGAGGATGCCAGGGAAGAGTGGGGGATGAGGGAGTGAACATGTCCGCTGGCAAGGGCTGCCCCTAGCCCCTCTTTCCTTTGAGGAGGAACACTTTGCCTGCTAATATTAATTTCAGAGTCGAAACACAGCTAAATGCCGTGGCCGAGGAGGTCTCCGCTTTGGTTGCGGTCGTCCGTCCGATTCTTTACGGGCTTATGCACGCACTGAAACAAGAAGTCGTACAAGAGGCTGGAGGAATCAACGAAGTTAAGTTATTTATGCTTCCCAGACTTTATCGCCCAGGTGACGGAGATTGTGGGATCTGCTTTGAGTATGCCGTACATGATGCCATTCGCCGGAATGACCCCATCGTGGTGGACAAAGTGGCTGACTGTATGCGGGGGTATTGCCGTGTGCCGGGCCATGATACGTCTTCTATTTTGTTTGGTGCAGAGAAATCTGGTGCCATTCAGCTGCTTGAGACAGCAGAAAATCTACTCACCGACGAATCGCGCCTGCTTACAGGCGCACAAGCGCAGCCAATTAAATTGAAACGCTATATCAATATGCTAGCGGCTGCATTTCGCCGTCCAACGACGCGGCTAGCTTTGCCCTATAGCATCAGTGGTCTATGGAAAGCAGACCTCTTCTTGGGGATGCGCGATACTGATCGTTGGGTAGGAACTACGGTAAAGATCAATCCGAATCATCTTGAGGCCGCAAGAGGGTTGCGAATCGGCATTGTCCCTTCCCAGCATGGAAGGAACGATCGCATAAGAGTCGATGGAGGGAAGAATCTTGTGATATGTCCGCTTCCATATGATGGAGCATTCATGGAGCTTTTCTACGTTGCGTGGGGTATCGTGCAACAGTTTATTGCGGCAGATGCTCATACGCCGCGCGACGTAAATCTGCCCATACCGTCGCATAGGATGGTGGCGAAATTGCTTGAGGATAGACGTAATTTCCCGCTTGTTGATGTGATCGAGGCGTTGGTACCACTTGCGCAGCCCGAGTTGCTCGCAACCGAAGAAACTGTCTTAGAGGCTGACACTGCTGGGACAGCTACAGCCATTGTCGACACGGTGATAGCTCCAGTTTCAAGAGAAGTGTAACCTAATATGGAGTATCAACGCCGCACATGAAAGGAGTAAAGAACGTAATGTCCTTATGTAGTACCAAAGCCGATAGGAGACGCCATGAACGCGAACTTTAAAGATCATAGGTTGACGGAGCCAGAACGTCTCTGGATCAATGAAGTCTACGTAAGCAAGGATTTCGACCCAAGAATTGCCAAAGTGAAACTCCGAGAATCATTGCCCAAAGGCTTTGACCCCAAAAGGATTGATGCGCGATTTCTGGATGAGGGTAAAAAGCTTACGCCTCTGGGCGTCTGGTACGTGGATCCAGATTCCCCCGTTCTTCGTCATGTCGAGATGGTGATACTCGCAATAACGGATCTGATCAAAGAGAATCCGGGCGTAACAACCGTAACGGCAGGCGATATATCCGTCAAGACTGAGGTTGACGAAAGATCTGTTGAGATAGCCTTGAAGAACATGAGTCTCTTCGGTTCTTTCTTTTCCTCTGCAGCCGGTTTATCGGATTCACCGGGCTATTCAAGCATAGAGCTGTCGAGTGATGAAGCCTACGACGCATATCTTGAGTTTGAAAATATGGATAGGCTGTTGCAGCAACTTTACGAAAGCAGCCCGTATCAAGGAGCAACAGTTCCTATCTTCTACGCGAACACTCTACTAACCGGTTCTTACACTAACCTTACAGCATTTTCCGCTCCAATAGAGACGAAGAAATACGAGATAAAGCCGAATACGGCTTTTGTCTTAATGGCAATGGATCGCAGCAAACCAGAGTTGGAAGACATTTATACCACGATCAAAGAGGTGTGCCGTAGCTTTGGGATCAACGCGTTCAGGGCAGATGAAATAGAGCATCAGGATAGGATAACAGATCGTATACTTTCCGAAATCAGAACCTGCGAATGGTTAATAGCCGACCTCACGTTTGAGAGACCAAATGTTTATTACGAAGTGGGATACGCTCACGCTAACGACAAACGACCAGTCTTGTTTAGGAAGGAAGGGACCAGACTGCACTTTGATCTGGCCGTTCACAATGTACCTGAATATAGGAATGTTACTGATCTGAGACATAAGCTTGAAAGACGTTTGGAGGCAATACTCGGAAGATCACTGCCAGGGGTCGGGGAATAGCAGGCTGATGGGGACAGGTCTTTCATAGTAGCATTTCGGACGAAGGTCAGCTACTGACGCCATATTGAGCACTATTTGTGGCAATCCTCAACTCTCGACATCGGCCTGTTACCATACTTTATCAGGTGAAGCAAAGCGTGGAGCGCTTCCTGTAGTGCTCAACTCTGTTTTTCTTCTTGCACAGCGCTCTTTCGAGTGGTAAAACTAGTCGGGGACTGACATGAGAAGGCACGGGACTTCCAGGGGGGCTAGGTGGCAGTGTGATGCCATAGGGACGAGCGGAGCAGGATGCACCCGGTAAAGAGGGGCTGAGCGATGAAAAGGGTTTTTGTGGGACTGAGCAGAAAGGGGGATGGCACCTATGAGACCGCAGTTAATCCTGACCTTATGTATCTTGATACATGCGTATGGATAGAAATGTTCAACACCTATCGGACAAAGAAAGAAAAGATTATCGAAGAAATGGCTAGGGCAGTGGGCAACAGTGAGTTCAGACTCCTCGTCTCAATCATAAACTTTTTCGAACTGATTCGGCCGAAAGGAGATGTTTCAGGCAATTTCATTCCGGCGCACTTTAGTGCCCTTGACTACGTTCTACAGACAAGTCTGCTCGATCCCTTCTTCGTTACTGAACAAGAAGTTGTCAGGTTCTTAGAAGATGGAAAAGAGGAAGTCAGAATTCTGGACAGCAGCAATGGGGCGTTAAATAGCATAATAGAAGCGTTCGAGGAAAGAAACAAGGGAAATACTGAGTGGTTTCAGAGGATAAGAAAGCAGTGGGATGAACATAACGAACGAGACAGACTCGCAAATGTTAACGCAGATCTGTACGAGCTGTCTGGAGTCATTGCTTACAGTTCATTCGCGGAATCGATGAGGGCAAGAGACGACATACTGTCTGGATCGTCGGAAGTAACGAAAGCGAAGAGATTGGATCTCATGAAGAGAAAGATGGCCTACAAAGGAAGGAAGGACATTCCTCCGGAAGATGAAGAAATACTAAAGCACATAAGATACAGACTCGATGACCACCTTGCCAAGAAATACGGGGAGGCGCAATGGAGCATGGTGGCCTCGAATTTAGGCGTTGTCTTTCCGGGATCGAATAAGATAGCAAGAGGTATTATTAAAAGTGCACGCCTGACAATAACGAAGGCAAGGGAGAGGATGCCCGGATTGTACTGGCAGGGAAAGATCCATTATTATAACTATTACCACGGGCCACAAAGCGGAGGCGGTCAGTTGGGGGACAGGAATCACGCCGTATACATTCCGTATTGTGACTATTTTGGTACGTCTGACCCCAGGCTGGTTAAGGCATTGAAGACTGAATTTGAGAGCATATACACGAAAGATATGCTCCACTTGTTCAGAATAACGAAACAATAATGAGGCAAAATGAGGTTAATGTAATGAACACTTCGCTTGATCGCGGAAAAGCCGATTATTCAATTTTTTCGTTCTTCAAACAAAATGTTTCCGTCTTGCGGGAAAACAGACCCGATCTCTACCTGATACCAGGAGAGGGTAATTATCAATTTGGAGGCACGCTGACAAGCACCTTATCGCGGGGGGATCTCAAAGACGATCTCTCACGTATCATGGCCAGGGTCCAAGCCGCGAATTGTTCTATCGTATTAAATTCAACAAGTTATTTCGAGGGGTTACTTGAGAACCTCTTGTTGCGTAGGATAGGGAAGTGCAAAGATCTGTCGGATCACCTTAGGGCGCTGATCGACAACTATCGCTCTCAGATCACCAAGATAAGCAGCCTGTCCGAGTTCAAGAAACACTTTAGAATGCTCTTTGGCGCACGAATCGCTGATTTTGTAAAAGACGCTGCGGAAGACTTGGTGTTCGTAGACAGGTTTTACGTCATAAGGCATACATTGGCTCACGGGTCCAGATTGCCAACGCTATTGATTGATGCAAAACGAGGCGGAGCGTTAGTTCAGCACGAGGACCGTGCATACGGGGAGCTGATGCGGTACCTTCAGAAACGGTACCACCTATCAGGGGATTTTCATTGTGACATCATCATGTTCTTGATGTTCAGTATTATCGTTGACGATTTTAGCCGGGCAGTATTTGGGGTTGGCGAGATGCTTGTGCACACTCTTCTTGAGGCTGAACTCATTAGCGCTGATACGTTCTGGGGTGATTTCAGCAGCTCCCATACCTACTACGGAAAGCTATGATTCGGGCGAAGGCGAGCGTTTATGTCGTCGTGACCTTCCACTTGCCCGCGCGTGAAGATACCCCTCTTTTCTTACGGCGGTAATGCTATAATGAATAGGTTGAATCAGACTTGAGGAATTGCAGGCGCACTAAGTACGTATAGGTGGATGAAAGAAAGGTATTTCCGGATATGCTTTTGAATTGCCACTAACCCGCGAAGCACCAATGGCGCTGCCGCTCCGATGGATGCCGGTATCGTCAGCTCCCGGGCTGCCGATAACGGCCTGGGTGGACGACGGCATGGTCGTGGAACGTTCAGGTGTGGATGGGATGTCGGGTCTCATAGACCGTAGGCGTATATGCATACGTCGGAGGGCATGAGGGCCGGCAGACCGCCGCAGATGGACGTTTCCGAACATGCCGTCGGCCGTCCTGTTAAGACGAAGAACCGGTAGGCAATGCGTGTGCCCTGAGAGGTGAGGGTGGCTCGCGGAAGGGGCCCTCCGCAGCAGTCTATGACGTGGGGAGCTTCGAGGTCTCCCTGATGTCGTAGGGGGTCTCGTTCGGCCCCGGCTCGCCCGGGCCCGGGGGCGCCTCGGCCGGTGGAGGCGCGGGCGGCCCGAAGTCGTCGGGCTCGTATCTCCTGAGGGCGCCCCCCATGAACCTCATCCATATGGGCAGGGCCACCCTGCCCCCGCTCTCGGCCTTGCCGAGAGACGTGCGCTGGTCGAAGCCCACCCAGACGCCGGTGCAGAGGTGGGGGGAGTAGCCCACGAAGAGGGCATCGTAGAAGCTGTTGGTGGTGCCCGTCTTCCCTGCCACGGGGTAGCCGAGGGCGCTCGCCCCCTTTGCCGTGCCGTACGTGGTCACCCCTTTCAAAAGGATATTCATCTTGTACGCGATCTGTCCGTCCATGGCGCGGGCGGTCTCCGGTCCGTGCGATTCGAGCACGTTGCCCTCGCTGTCCACGATCCGCCGCACCATGAGGGGCTTGACCCTCTCACCCCCGTTCGCAAAGGCGGAGAACCCTTTGACGAGGTCGAGGAGGGTCAGGTTCGCGGTGCCGAGGGCTATGGAGAGGTCGTTCGGGATATCTTCATCGATGCCCAGGTCGCGGAGCACCTTCTTGACCGGCCCCACGCCCACCTCCTCGAGGAGGCGCACGGTGGCCGCGTTCTTCGAGTACGCCAGGGCGTCCCGCAGCGAGATGGCACCGCTGTATGTGCCGTCGTAGTTCCGCGGCACCCAGGGCTTCCCGAGACCCCCGCCGTACTCCTTGGGCTCGTCCGTCAAGACCGAATTGAGGTCGTAGCCCCGTTCGAGGGCCGCCAGATAGATGAAAGGCTTGAAGGCGCTGCCGGGCTGCACCTTTGCGGAGAGCGCCCGGTTGAAGGGGCTCTTCTCCGCCTCTCTTCCTCCCACCACCGCAAAGAGGTATCCCGTGCTCACGTCCATGCAGATGAGGGCCCCCTCTATGGCTGAGCTCTTGACGGGCAAGAAGAGGGCGGTCTTCCGTTTCCTGTCCGTGCCGCTGTAGACGCCCTTGACCACGTCCCCGGGCTTGAAGGGGAAAAGGGACATCCTGAGGATGCCCTTCTCCTTGCCGGTAAAGACCGAGTATCCCTCGGCGACCCTCTCCGAGACGAGGAGGTTATAGACCTTGCCGGGGATGAGGGGCGAGAGGACGAGGTCCCTCTCTTCCGACTTGACGAAAGTCTCCCACCTCCCCTTGTCGAGGTGATAGGAGACGGCGTACTCGCCGCGCCTTTCGTCGTAGAGGGCGAGCCCCTTCCTCACCGCGTCCTCCGCGGCCCTCTGGAGCCCAGGATCCACGGTTGTATAGACCTTCAGGGCCTTCCTCGCGAAGATCCCCCTGCCGTACTCATCCTCCACATAGCGGAAGAGGGCGCTCTTGAAATAGGTGTCGGCGAATATCCCGTCATCCTCCGTCACCCTTATGCGCTCCCTGAGCATGGCGTCTCTCTTTTTTTCATCGACGAAGCCTTTTTTCCAGAGCTGGTCGATCACGTAGACCTGCCTCATCCTCGCGAGCCCCGGGTGGCGCTTCGGCGTGTACCTCGCGGGGGCCTGGACAATGCCGGCGAGCAGGGCCGCCTCGGCCCTGCTGATCTCCCACACGTGTTTCCCGAAATAGACCTGGGAGGCTGCCTCGACCCCGTAGACCCCCTGGCCCATGTAGATGTTGTTGAGGTAGACGTTGAGGATCTCCTGCTTGGTCAGGTACGTCTCCAACCGGTAGGCGAGGATGGCCTCCCGCACCTTCCGGAGCATGCTCTTCTCCGGCCCGAGGATGAGGGTCTTGATCACCTGCTGGGTGATGGTGCTGCCGCCCTGGACGACCCTCCCGTGCATCACGTTCACGACCAGGGCCCTCAGGATGCTCTTCAGGTCGACGCCCCGGTGCGTGAAGAAGTCCGCATCCTCCGCGGCGAGGAAGGCATCCCGCACGTGCTTCGGCACCCTCACGTAGGGCACGGCGATCTTGTTGTCGGGCACCACCACGTAGACGACCTGGTCATTGATCCCGTAGATCGTGCTCACCGGCTTGTTCGTCAGGTCCTTCAGGGCCCTCACCGAGGGGATCTCGGTGATGAGGAAGATATAGACCCCCACTGCCATGAAGAGCACCGAGAGGAGCACGAGGGCGATCAGATAGTGAAAAATCGGCTTTTTCACGGGAAGGTCCGCCTCGAGACGAAAAGGGTCTCCCCTTTCATCATGTCCGTCCCCCTGTGGGCTCGGCCTTTTCGAGCTTCACGTCGAGGGCCAGGCACCCTTCCCCCTGCGCGAAGACCCGGAGCGGATTGATGTCGATGCTCATGACCTCGGGATGGTCCACGAGGAGCCTCGAGACAGCGACGAGCACCTTCGCGAGGGCGGCCGTATCGGAAGGGGCGCCGCCCCTCGCGCCCGCGAGCAGGGGCGCGCCCCTGATCTCCCGGATCATCTCTCCGGCGCCTGCCTCGTCCAGGGGCGCCACACGGACGGCCGCGTCCTTCAGGACCTCCACGAAGAGACCCCCCAGTCCGAAGACCACGACCGGGCCGAACTCGGGGTCCCTCTTCGCGCCGACGATCGTCTCGACGCCCGGGCGGGCCATCTCCTGGACAAGGTAGAGGTCGGCCTTCATGGCGCGGACGGCCTCCCCGACCTCCTCATCGCTCCCGAGGGACAGGCGGACCGCACCGGCCTCGGTCTTGTGGAGGATGAAGGGCGCGGCCTGCTTGAGGACGACGGGGTATCCTATGCTCCGGGCGGCCCCGGTCACTCCTGCCAGGTCGGGTGCCAGCTCCCCCCGGGCCAGCGGCACGCCGTATGCCTCCATGAGGGAGAGGGTCTCGGCCGCGCCGGCGATCTTCGGCGGGCCTCCGGAAGGCGGCCTTGAAGGCCCCTTTCCCGGGGCGGCCCTATGGGTCCGGCCGGCCGGGGGCTTTTTGCGGAAGTGGGCCAGGGACTGCCTGAGGGCCTCGAAGGCGCGCTCGGGCTCCACGAAGATGGGGAATGACGTGTGGTCCGTGAGGCTGAACCAGTGGGCCTTATCCGGCACCACACAGAAGACCACCGGCTTGTCATAGGTGCGGCAGAGTGCCTCGATGCCCTTTTTCATCTCGAAGACCGTGGTGCTGTCGAAGGGGTAGTCATAGAAGAAGACCACCCCGTCCACGGTCGGCTCCTTCAGCGCCGCCTCCACCACCTCCAGGTAGAAGAGGTCGTTGAATACGTCGCCCAGGTCGATGGGGTTGGTGTTCCTGATCACCCCTGCCTTGGCCTCCGCCTTGATGCGGTCGAAGAAGGCGGGCGGCAGGTCGGGCAGGGCGAACCCGTGCCGGTACGCCTCGTCGGCGAGCACGACCGACTGGCCCCCTGACCGCGACATGACCATGAGGTTCGGCCCCCTGACCGGGGGGAGGCTGAAGACCTTGAAGCACTCGACCATAGCGGTGAGGCTCGTGACGCGGTGGATCCCCGCCTGGGTCATGGCGGCCCGGGCCACCCCGTCGTCGCCGAGGAGGGCGGCCGTGTGAAAGGAGGCGATCTCGCGGGCCGCGGGGCTCGTGTTGCCCTTGAGCACGATGACCGGCTTCTCCGTGGCAGCGGCCAGGTCCATGAGGCGCCTCCCGTCGCTCACTGCCTCGAGGTAGATCCCTATGGCCCCGGTGTCCCGGTCTCCCGCGAGGAATTGGAGGAACGCGTTCTCGTCCAACATGAGCTTGTTCCCTATGCTCGCGAGCTTGGAGAGGCCCACGTGCTCCGCGGCGCACCGGCGCACCAGCTCGTGGATGAGGCCGCCGCTCTGGGAGACAAAGGAGTTCCTGCCTCTCACCACCTCGGTCCTGCTGAAGGGGACGAAGGGCAGGCACAGCCCGTTCTCCATGTTGATGAGCCCTATGCAGTTGGGACCCATGCAGGTCATACCCTTGTCGCGGGCGATGCGGCCGATCTGGTGCTCCAGGGCCTCCCTCTCCCGCCCGAACTCGGAGAAGCCGCCCGACTCGATCACCACGGAGCGCACGCCCTTCCTGCCGCACGCGTCGAGGGCGGCCGGGACTGCCGGGGCCGGGACGAGGAGCACGGCGAGGTCGGGTATCTCCGGACACGCGCCTATGTCCTGATAGACCCTCCTGCCCTCCAGCTCCATGGCCTCCCGTCCGAGCCCGTAGACCCGTCCGGCGAAGGAAAAGCGATTCAGGTTCCTGATGATCTCCGCCCCCAGATTGGCGGGGCCGTCGGAAACGCCGACGACGATGATGCTCTCCGGAAAAAATAGCTTCTCCATACCCTTGCGGTCCCTCTCCATGCCCTCCCCTTCCGTAACAGGCTCTCCTTCTCGCGCCTCGAAGGGCGCTGCTCCCGCCCCTTATGCTCTTTTTGCCGAGGCATTCATTATACCAGTTTCTCTCAAAGGAGCAAACCCAAGGTCGAGCGTTGAGAAAATCGGGAAGGCGCGGTCCTAGAGCATTTTGCAAAAGTAATTACCGTTTGGTGCCCGGCATTCGAGGCGCAACCACATCCTTCGCTTGCTGGCGCTCCCGTCTCTCACCCGCCCTAACGCCTCCCTCCGCTGACCTCGGAACTCGGGCCAGCCGCTGCCGGCGGCCCTGGCCCTCAGACATCCTCGGTCTGCGCGGCCCGCGCACCGCTCCTCCCGGCGTAAGGCGGGGACCCGAGAGACGTCCGCGATGCTGCGCTCAGGACATGGTTGCGCCTCTCGAATCGACACTTATTTTTGCAAAATGCTCCAGGGGCGAGGGACGGTCCGGGCGCGACTCAAGGGCATGGGCGCAGCGGCAGATAAGGGGAATGAGCCGCACGGAGCACGCACACGGGAAGGGCATGGTGGAGCCGGTGGTAGGGAGAATGAACGGGTAAGCACCTGTGCGGAACGGTCTAACCCAACGAGGAGGCCGAAGGCGCGGGAACGCTAGTTTCCGAGGGCCGACTGGGAATCCATGATCGCATCGGTTTCGGCCCAGAGCACATCGTCCGCCGAGAGTCTCAGCGACGTCAGGTCTTCATCCATCCTGTCGTATGCCTGCCGGTCGGTCCTTTCAGCCACTCTGAGCAGCGCGCCGAGCGATCCCGCTTTGTTGACCAGGGCATCCTCGATCTCCTGGATGAGATTGAGTTTCTGCGTGACCTCATCCGGCCTCAGGTTGAAGAGCACATGCATGAACGAGAGCATCCCCGTGATGAAGGCGCTGTCGGCAAGGGCGCTGTCCCCTGTTTTCTTCGCCAGGGACTCCATCAGCTTGCTCCTCACCAGGGCCTTCTCGATCAACGGGTGGGACTGGGCGCCCGGACGGTCGACCGTGAAAAGGAGGAGGATCACCCATTTTTGCAGATTTTCGTACCCCAGCAGGGTGATGGCCTGCTGCAGGGAAGCCACTTTCCTCCCCACCCGAAAGAACGCGGAATTCATCAATTGCAGGAGACCGTAGGCCAGCTTCGGATTATCCTTGAAGGGGGCCTCGATAACGCCCACCTCTTTGTTCGCCCGGATATCATTGAACAACTGAACCAGAACGGCCTGGGATGCCGATATGGACGGCGCCCCTTCAGCCGGCGGCGTCATGAAGAAGGGTCCCTGAAACAGGTCGAAACCCAGGTCGCAGCAGTGGACAAAGTCCTGCCCGTTCTCGACGTTCCCCGCAATCAGCTTGAGGGGAAACTTTCTGAAGAGTGCAACGGTCGGAGCGACCTTATCCTCGGGAAAGGCGGACGGATCGAGCCGCACAAAATCAGCGTCCCTGTGGAGGGGCAGGAGACCGCAGCCGGCGCCGGTGTAGTCGATGGCAACCTGATAGCCCTGCTTTTTGAGCATGGCCGCCTTGAGGAGCACTTCCTTGTCCCGGGCGTCCCGCTCCGCTACCCGAAAGATGCTGTTCCTCGGGAGGAGGGCCAGCGTATCGGCCTGCATGAGGTCGGCGCTGAAGTCGAGGAAGACCCGCTTATTCCCGGTGAGCCGCTCGAATCCCCCGCCGGACGAGACCGCGCCGACCACCCCCTCGTCCACGCTCAGGGCAGGCCCTTTCGGGCCGCCTTGCGGGGAAGGCGCCTTACGAAAAAAGAGGTCGTTTCCGAAAAGGGCTCTTTTTCTGTCGAGAACGGGCTCCTTGTGTATATAGTATCCTTTCATGGCTCCACCTCAAAAAAGACCGATTTTTCCCGGGTCTCTCCGCGCAACGTGCTTCTCCCGCCACCAGTCTTATCGCGCCCGCATCGATTCTCCTTAAGCGCCCTCCGCGAGGCCATGCTTCTTCGGGGTGCGGCCGGCGGCGGGTACCCCCGGGGCGCACGCGTGGGGGAAATCCCAATTTCAATGAGACCGTATGGCGACCTTCCTGAGCGCGTATGCGGAACGACCGTTTACCAGCGTAGGCGGAACAGAGTAGTCCCGCGAAGCGGGATGATGTGCGTGCTCGATCTTCTCTGCCCGTGCTCCACCGCGCACATCAAGCGATGAGGAGCCGTACGGTGGTCGGGAGTGAAGCCTTAACGCGCGAAGGAACGGGTGTCATGCGGTCCGGCGGCTAGATACTTTCCAATGCGTGTGCCCCGGCCGGTACCCCGATTGCCCTTTGGGCGCCGCCAGGTTATACTCTTTCTGTCCCGGTCGGCGCCGGGCAGAACGCCGCAGCCTTTCCCGGGGCAGCGTTTTCCAAAGGGGGCGGTTCAAATTGAAGGGCGACAGGAGAAAGGTGATCGTGGGCTTCTGCTTCTTGGCGGCGTTGCTCCTCGGCGGCTGGGTGATGCACGGGATCCGCACGGTCGGCTTTCCCGGGGACCCTGCGCGGTCTTCGGCCGATGTCCGGCCCCTGCCCGCTCTCGAGCTCCCCGTGCCGGAGAGCGCGGCTGACAGGGCCTACCTCGGCATCCCCGGAGGAGCCACCTTCAAGGTCGCCCAGATCGACGCCCGGGTCCTCATAATCGAGGTCTTCGATTTCTACTGCCCCCACTGCCAGCACGCAGCCCCCCTGATGGATGAGGTCTACCGGCAGATAGAGGGCAGGGAGGACCTGCGGGGCAAGGTAAAGATCATCGGGATCGGCATGGGCGACAGCCCCTATGAGGTCGGTCTGTTCAAGGAGAAGTACCGCGTGCCCTTCCCCCTCTTCGCCGACAAGGAGAGTCGGGCCGGCGGGAGCCTCGTGGTCCCTGGCACGCCCACGTTCATCGCGGCGAGGATCGGTAAGAACGGAACACCCGAGCGCTTCTATTTCCACCCGGGGGCCTTTGAGCACGCCTCGCAGTTCCTGGCCGATATAGTGAAGCGGTCCGGGATCGAGTAAGAGGGAGGACCTCGCCGGGGCCCTGGAAGAGGTGAACAGGCGATAGGGCCGCCCTATTCGGAGACCTTGCAGCTTATGGAGATGCCCTCGCCGCTGCCCCTCTCCACGGAGGTGCGAAAGCGGGGGTCCCGCTTCACGTAGTCGAGGAACCGCGCGGCGCCGGGACCGCCGGTCAGGGCGTTGTGCGCGGTGAAGCACCCGCCGGGACTCACCTTCGACTCGAGGTCCAGGAAGTACTGGAGGTACCACTCCTTGTCGGCATCGGAAAAGACGAAGTCGAAGGGGCCCTCGAGGAGGGGCACGAGCACGTGGGCGTCGGCGAGGCGGGCATCGATAGAGGGCGCCACGCCCGCCCTCTTGAAGTTCTCCAGGGCCCTTGCGTGCCGTTCCCTGTCGATCTCGATAGTCGTCACCCTGCCGCCCGTCTTTGCCGCGGCCCAGGCCAGCCAGATCGTCGAATGGCCGGTGGAGGTGCCGATCTCGAGGATACGGGTGAACGCGCCTTTCACCACGAGGTCGTGGATGCGCTTCCCGTCCTCATAGGGCACGTTCAGATCCGCCCATGAGCCCCTGGCGTCACGGAGAAAGCGCGACACCCGGCGATCGAGGGCGGACGTGTCCCGGGGCCCGTCCGCACGCGAGGCAGCCGCAACGAGACCGAGAAGGCAGCCCATCATCACGACGGCCACGCCTCTCCCGGTTCCGCCCATGCATGACCTCCCCGTGCTTCCCGATCCGGTCCCGGCTCACCCGAAGTGCTTTTCATAGATCAGGTCGAGGGCCTCTTCTATCTCATCGCGGAAGGCTTCGTAGCGCTTCATGAAGTCATGGGCCTCCTG
>Ga0326727_10019634_pt1 | contig 13540 bp, 12 predicted proteins | sample MB2enrmetagenome_FD_207643 | JGI IMG/M metagenome (GOLD analysis project Ga0326727, IMG submission 207643) | Lab enriched peat soil microbial communities from McLean, Ithaca, NY, United States - MB29MY | ecosystem: Environmental > Terrestrial > Soil > Wetlands > Peat | place: USA: New York... | reverse complement strand
CTGGTGGCCATTGAGGAGGGGGTACACCCGATCCCATTCCGAACTCGGAAGTTAAGCCCTCCATCGCCGATGATACTGCTAGGACCGCTAGTGGGAAAGTAGGTCGTCGCCAGGATCCTTCAGCAAAGGCCCGTAGAAATACGGGCCTTTCGCTTTTGGAACGACACGGATACAGTGCGAACAAATTTCTACAGGACCTCGCTAACATGCATCTCTCCCCTTCCTCCCCCATCGGCATCTTCGACTCCGGTGTGGGCGGGCTCACAGTGGCCCGTGCGGTTATGGAAAGACTGCCTCACGAGAACATCATCTACTTCGGCGACACAGCTCGGGTGCCCTACGGCGTGAAATCCTCGGACACCGTGGCCCGGTTCGCCCGGCAGATCGCGGCGTTCCTTCTCGCCAAGCAGGTGAAGATGCTCATTATCGCCTGCAACACCATGGCCGCCGTGGCTTTCGACGCCGTGCGCGACCTTTCTCCGGTTCCGGTGCTCGAAGTCATCGATGCGGGCGCCCGCACGGCAGTGTCTCGCACCAAGAACCACCGCATCGGTATCATCGCTACGCCCTCCACCATCGCCTCTGGCGCGTACCTGGCGGCCATCCAGCGCCACGACGCAAACGGCATGTTCCTGGTAACCCAGGCCTGCCCGCTCTTCGTGCCTCTGGTGGAGGAGGGCTGGCTGGACCATCCGGTCACTCGGCTCACAGCCTTCGAGTACCTGACCCCGCTGCTGGCCCAGAACATCGACACCCTGGTGCTGGGCTGTACCCACTACCCCCTGCTCAAGCCTCTGCTGGGGTCGGTGCTGGGCTCCGGGGTCCAGTTGGTTGATTCGGCCGAGGCCATCTCCCTGCGGGTCGAGGCCATGCTCGAGGAGATGAACCTCAAAAACCCGGCCGGGAGCGAGCCTGAACACGTCTTCCACGTCACGGACGTTCCTCAGCGCTTCCAGGAGATCGGCGAAAGGTTCCTGGGGAGAGCTTTGGGCGATGTTCGGGTGGAGAGTTTGTGAGGAGTGCAGACATGACCAAGACAACCATCATCATCAAGGACGCTGACATTCCGGTCCGCAAGAAGCAGCCGCCGCCGGGAAAGCCCATTGCGGACCCGAAGGCCTACCGGCGTCGGCCGAAACACAAGCGTCGCGACGATGCGGCTCACGACGAAGAAACGCCCGGGGGGGAATCCCCCCCGGGCGTTTCTTCGTCGCTAAGGGTTTTGCAACTGCTGCCCACCAAGATCCTACGTGGGGGCAACCCTTAGCGTGCAGAAATTTTCGGTTGATCACGTGATCCTTCATCGGCCGGCCTGTTCCTCGAAGACCTGGAGCGAATCGATGGACATGCCGGGCAGGGCGGCGCAGGCCACGGTCTCTTCGGGACCGTGGAAGACCGGCTTGGCGAATTGTCCCTCCGGGCGGGCGCTCAGGCTCCGAGGCGTTCCTCGATGAGGTTCTTGGCGCGAAGGGCCAACTGACTCACCTCGGGCTTTGAAATCTGGTCGTCAGCGCCCACGGCTTCACCCTTGTGGCGCAGTTTGTCGGTGATGAGCGAGGAGAACAGCACCACGGGAAGCATGCGCAGCGCCGGGTCATCCTTGATGCGCTTGGTAAGGTTGTGCCCGTCCATGGTGGGCATCTCGATGTCCGAAACCACCACCTGGACGAAGTCGGTGATGTCCTTGCCCTCTTCTTCGGCCTTGACCTTGATCTGCTGGAGACGCTCCCAGGCCTGCAGGCCGGTGTTGACCACCTCCACGTCGAAGTTGGCTTTTTCCATGAGGTCGCGCAGCATCTCGCGCACCAGGGCAGAGTCGTCCGCGATGAGAGCCCGGTAACGCTTGCTGGCTTTCCAGTCGATGCTGACGTCCAGGCGCAGGCCCAACTGCGGGTTGAGGTCGGTCACGATCTTTTCCAGGTCCAGCATGAAGACGATGCGGTCCTCCAACCTGACCACTCCGGTGATCGAGTCGCCGCTCAGGGAGGACACGTAGTTTGTGGGCGGTTCTACGGCTTCCCAGCTCAAACGGTGGATGCGGGTGACGCCGGAGACCAGGAAGGCGGTGGTCACCTTGTTGAACTCCGTGACGATGACCTTGGGCGATTCAATCTCCGCCCGTTCCTTGTCCAGCCAGACCGAAAGGTCCACCAGGGGGATGATGTGGTTGCGCAGGTTGAAGGCCCCAAGCACCGAGGGGTGAGAGACCTCGGGCAATGCGGTGATCTTGGGCAGACGGATGATCTCCAGCACCTTGGCCACGTTGACTCCGTAATAGCCCTTGTAGGAGGCCCCGTCCTCCGAAGGATCGCCCGCCGCAACGGCTTCGTCGAGAAAGAACTCGACTATTTCGAGTTCGTTGGTACCGGCTTCGAGCAGAATGTTGGTCTGGGCCATCGAGTTCCTCCGCGCCTAAAGCGCCCGTATTATCGATTCCACCGCATCAATGATGTTCTTGGGGGTTGAGGCCCCGGCTGTCAAGCCGATCCGGGCCTTTCCCCGCATTTTTTCCAGGGGCAGTTCGGATTCGGTCTCAACGTGCACGCACGGTACGCCCTGGGCTTCGGCCACCTTGACCAGGCGGCGCGTGTTCCCGCTGTCGCGGCCGCCCACGACTACCATGAAGTCCACCTCCTTGGCGATGGCTATGACCTCTTCCTGGCGCTGCTGGGTGGCGTCGCAGATGGTATAGAGCACCGGGATTTCCCGGCCGAGGGCGGTGAAAAGAAAGTCCCGGATGCGCTCGAACCCGCTCTCGTCCTGGGTGGTCTGGGCGGCCAGGAAATAGGAGTCCTTGGGGTCCAGATGGAGGGCCTTGATCTCCTCCAGGCTGTTGAACACGATGGCCCCGTGGGAGGCGTGGCTCAAGAGGCCACGCACCTCGGGATGGGCTTCCTCGCCGTAGAGAAGCAGGATGCGTCCCGTGCCCGCCTGCCGGGCGATGAGCATCTGGGCCTTCTTCACCTTGGGACAGGTGGCGTCGGCTACGGAGACGCCCCTTGCCGCCAGGCGCTCGTCCATCTGACGCGGAACGCCATGGGCTCGGATGAGCACGATGCTCCCTTGTTCGATGGCTTCCGGGTCCTCGGTGCGGCGCACGCCGAGTGCGGCATAGTGATCGAGCACCTGCGGATTGTGGATGATCGGCCCAAAGGTGAAGATGGGGACGCTGCCGGTGTTATCCGCAAGGAGCTGGTCGAGCTTGCGAAGGGCCAGGTCCACGCCCATGCAGAACCCGGCGCTCTTGGCTCTACGCACATTCATGAGCATTCCTCTCTTTTGCCCATTCGTCCCCGCCGCGCCCGTCCGGAAGGTGATGCTCCTGGCCTGGGGCGGCCTGGGCCAGGGCGATGCGTCCGGTGATGTCCGCCAGGTGCTCCCAGGAGGCGCATGTGGACATCTCCAGGCGTAAAGACCGAGCCCCGAGGAGATTGCGCACGTAACGGGGCACGATGGTGCGCATGCGCATGAGCGCCCGGTCGGGGCGGCCGTATTCCCGGATGAGTTCCGCGTGGCGCTCGATGAGCCGAGCCACCTCCGGTCCGGAGGACACGGCGGTGGTGTCGTCCAGGAAATGCCTGAAGATCGCCGGGTCGTACAGGGCTCCGCGTGCGAACATGATCCCGTCGACCTGGGTTTCGGCCAGACAGCGCCGGGCATCGGCGGCGGTGAACAGATCGCCGCTGGCGATCACCGGAATGCTCATCCGCCGCTTGAGCGCCGCCAGGTGCTCCCAACTGGCCTGTCCGGAAAAACCTTGCCGGGCGTGCCGGGGGTGCAGGGTCAACCAAGCCACGCCTATGTCCTGAAGGCTCACGGCGATGTCGAACACGGCAAGGTCCGAGGCGTCCCAGCCCGTGCGCAGCTTGACTCCCACCTGGCCAGGGCCGGCCATTTTCACCATGATCCCGGCAAGTTCCACCAAGAGATCCGGTGTGCGCAGAAGCGCCGAGCCGGCTCCGGATTTGGTCACCTTGGGTACGGAACAGCCGCAGTTGAGGTCGAACCAGGTGAAGCCTCGTGCAAGGAGCATGTCCATGGCCCGCGCGAACATCTCCGGCTCCGCTCCGAAGAGCTGCGCCACCAGGGGGGAATCACTCGGGCAGGTGGCCAGCAGGTCCTTGGTGCCGTGGCTGCCGTAGACCATGCCCTTGGCGCTGACCAGCTCCGTGACCGTGCAGGCCGCGCCCCACTCCCGGCAGAGCATGCGGAAGGGCAGGTCGGTGTATCCGGCCATGGGGGCCAGCCAAGGCAGTTCCGGGCCGATGGGGGGGAGGTGCATGTATGGCGGGTCCTTGAAGGCAGCGGGAGTTTCCGGGCGCAAGGTCGTAAGTGTCGGCCGGAGGTGTTTTGGACACCGGTGAAACTTCTAACCACTGGGGGCCGGATTGGCAATGCCCCGGCTGAGCAACCACGCGGATTCCCGGGGCATCCTTGACCTTGCGGCGGCTTTTGTCTAGCTAACAAGTTTCCAGCCCGCCCGCCTCAATTGGGCAATACCATGAAAGAGGAATCTATGACGCCTAAATCCGACCTGATCTGGTTCGACGGCGCTCTGGTGCCCTGGGAAAAGGCCCAGGTTCACGTGATGACCCACACTCTGCACTACGGCGTGGGCATCTTCGAGGGGATTCGCGCTTACAAGCAAAACAGCGGCGGCTCCGCGATCTTCCGTCTGGAGGAGCACGTCCACAGGCTCTTCGATTCCGCCAAGATCGTGGAAATCAAGATTCCCCACACCGAAGCCCAGATCCGCGAGGCCATCGTCGAAACCCTCAAGGCCAACAGGATGGAAGAGGGTTACATCCGGCCCATCACCTTCATCGGCGCCGGCCAGTCCCTGGGCGTCTTCCCGGGCAAAAACCCCATCCAGACGGCCATCTGCGTCTGGCCCTGGGGCGCCTACCTGGGCGAGGAGGCGCTGGAGAAGGGCATCCGCATCCGCACCTCGTCCTTTACTCGCCACCATGTCAACGTGATGATGACCAAGGCCAAGGTTTGCGGCAACTACGTCAACTCGGTGCTTGCCAAGAACGAGGCCCTGGCCGACGGCTACGACGAGGGGTTGCTGCTGGATACCGAAGGCTACGTATCCGAGGGTTCGGGCGAGAATATCTTCATGGTGGTCAAGGGAGTCGTCAAGACCCCGCCGCTCACCTCCATCCTCTCCGGCATCACCCGCGACTCGGTGATCACCGTGGCCAGGGAAATGGGCCTTGAAGTGCGCGAGAGCCGCTTCACCCGCGATGAGCTCTACACCGCGGACGAGGCCTTCTTCACCGGCACCGCCGCCGAGATCACCCCCATCCGGGAGCTGGATCGCCGAGTGATCGGCGAGGGCAAGGCTGGACCCGTGGCCAAGGCGCTCCAGAAGGAATTCTTCTCAGTGGTCAAGGGCGACAATCCCAAGTACGCCTCCTGGCTGCACGGTTACACCATCTAATCCGCCTCCGCGGGGCGGCTTTCAGGCTCCCCGGCGAACAGCATGTCAGCGCAAAGCCTCACCTCGAAATACCGGCCGCAACGCTTCGGCGACGTGGCCGGCCAGGAAGCCATCAAGCGCATCCTGTCCAGGGCCTCGGCCGAGGACAAGATCGCCCCGGCCTATCTTTTCTCCGGGACCCGTGGCGTGGGCAAGACCACCCTGGCCCGGGTTTTGGCCAAGGCCGTCAACTGCGTGACCGCGCCCACGGCCGAGCCGTGCAACGAGTGCTCCCAATGCCGCCAGATCACAGCCGGCGTTTCCCCGGATGTGATCGAGATCGACGCCGCCACTCACGGCACAGTGGACGAGGCCCGACGCCTCAAGGAGGACATCGGGTACGCTCCCCTGCAGAGCCGCTACAAGGTGTTCATCATTGACGAGGCGCACATGCTCTCCAAGGCGGCCTTTAACGCCCTGCTGAAGACCCTGGAGGAGCCGCCCGGCCGGGTGACCTTCATCCTGGCCACCACCGAGCCACACAAGATCCTGCCCACCATCATCAGCCGCTGCCAGCACTACGTGTTCAAGCGCCTAGTGCAGCCTGAGCTAGAGGGCCATCTGACCGGGCTCCTTGATCGCGAGGGCCTTCTTTTCGAGCCTGCGGCCGTGAGCCTTATCGCCCGGCGGGGAGCGGGCAGCGTGCGCGATTCCATGTCGCTCCTGGCCCAGGTGCTGGCCATGGGCGGGGAGACCCTCCGGGAGCAGGACGTGCGCGACGTGCTGGGCCTGGCCGGTCAGGACGTGTTTTATTCCTTCATGCGTTCCTTTAAGGATTTGGACTGCCTGGGCGTGAGCGAGCTTTTGCGCCAGGTGCTGGACCGGGGGCTGGACATAGGTTTCTTCCTGCGTGAGCTCGCATCCTGCTGGCGCAACATGTTCCTGTTGAACCAGTCTGGAGAGAAGGCCCTGGCCACCCTGGAGCTTACCGAGGAGGAGGGTCGCCAGTGGCTGGAGTGGGCGGACCGGTTCGACGCCCGGCACATCCACGCCTGCTGGCAGATGACCCTGGACGGTCAGCGGCGGGTGATGACCAGCCTTGAACCGGCTCTGGCTCTGGAACTCTTGCTGCTCAACCTGGCGTACGTCCCGAAGCTTTTGTCGCTCGAGGCCCTGAGCGCCGGCGGGGGCTCTCCATCCGGCCGCCCCGCACCGGGCGGCGTGCCGCGCCCCGCCCATACGGGACAGGGATATGCGGCGCAACCCCGGCCCGCCCCGGCTCCCGGGTACGGCGGACCGTCGGGGGGGACGTCACCGGCCTACGGCGTGCGTCAGGGCTCCGCGACCCCGGCCTACGGCTCCCACCAGGGCGTTGCGAGCCAGGCTCCGTCCCCTGTCGGCCCGCAGCGCGCACAGTGCGGCTCGTCGTCCGAGCCTCAGGCCGGGTCCTCGGACGACGCCCCTCCGCCCTGGCGAGGGGACGAAGAGGTCGCGCTCGACGCTCAAACCGTCTCTGTTGCTGTTTCAACACCACCCTCCCGTGCCGGAGAGGATGCACTCGGCGCACTCAGCACATCCGGCGCGTCGGGAGCGGCCCGGCAGACAACTTCCCGGGGGAAGGACGCGGGGCAAGACGCGCGTCCTGAATCTTCATCCTCCCGACGACCCTTGGGGCCGCCAACCTGGAAGGGCTTCCGGGACTACGCGCGCAGCGAGACCGCCGGCAATCCACTCCTCAAAGTGGCCATGCCGCAGCTCTCCGGGAGTTTCGAGGGTGATGCGACCGGCGGTATCCTCAAGATCACCTGCAAGAACGAATTTCAGGCCGGGCAGATAAAGGACAAGAACGGCAACCTGGCCCTGCTCCAGGGGCTGGCCGAAGCCTACTTCGCCTGTCCGGTGAGCCTCGAATTCACCGTGGAGGCCGGGAAAAAACAGCTGAGTCAGCAGGAACTCCGGGCCAAGGCGGAGCAGGCCACACTTTTCAAGGAAGCCCGCGAAAGCATGGGGGCGTATATCATCGATGTGCGCGCCAAAAACTAGACCGGATCGGAGGACGACATGAAAGGCATGGGAGACATGCTGCGTCAGGCCCAGATGATGCAGAAGAAAATGCAGCAGATGCAGGAGGACCTCGGCAAGCGCACCGTGGAGGCCACCGCCGGAGGCGGCATGGTCGCCGTGGTGGCTACCGGAGCCCAGGACATCGTGTCCATCACCATCGACAAGGCCGTGGTCGATCCGGAGGACGTGGAAATGCTCCAGGACCTGGTCCTGGCGGCGGTCAACGACGCCTTGAAAAAGGCCCGTGAGCTGCAACAGTCCGAGATGGGTGCGCTCACCGGCGGCCTCAAGATTCCAGGGCTTTTCTAGGTCATGAAGGCTCTTCCCAAGCCGCTCGCCGATCTGGTCGGCGAACTGTCCTCGCTGCCGGGTCTCGGCCCCAAGTCGGCCCTGCGCGCCGCGTTGACCCTGCTCCGGTGGCCCAAGGCTCGCGCCCAGGGCCTGGGACGGACCATCCACGACCTGCGTGAGAACCTGTACATGTGCTCCCGGTGTGCGGGCCTGGCCGAGTCCGATCCATGCCCCGTCTGCTCCGATCCGGCTCGCAACCCCGAATCCCTGTGTCTGGTGAGCGAATGGGATTCGTTCTTGGCTCTGGAGGAGACCGGCCTGTACAAGGGCCGCTACCTCATCCTGGGCGGGCTCATCTCGCCGCTCGACGGCGTTGACCCGGCAAGTCTGGAGATCGAGCGCTTCAAGGACAGGCTGGCCGAGGGCACTGTCAAGGAGGTCATCCTGGCCCTGGGGTCCACCCTGGAGGCCGAGTCCACGGCCAGCTACCTCAAGAACCTGGTGACGCGCTTAAGTCCGGACGTACGCCTGACCCGTCTGGCCCAGGGCATCCCCTTGGGGGCGGAGGTGAAGTACGTGGACAAGGAAACCCTTAAGCAGTCCATGGTCCACCGTCAGGACATCTAACCCTGCACCTCCAGCCCCCACGTCATGTCCATCAAGTACCACTCCCGTACCTGCGCCAAGTCCAGCGGAGACTCTCCGTTCCTCCGGGCCGTGTCCCGCGGGCTGACCAAGGTCCACAGGCCATGCCCACCGAACTGACCTGCGAGGTTCATACAGTCACCTTCTTCTCCGAGGCCACGGGTTACCTGGTGGCCAAGGTGCAGGCCAAGGGCGAGCCGGGGATGGTGACCATCGTGGGCAACATGGGCCAAGTCACGCCGGGGGAGACACTCCTTCTCACCGGGAGCTGGTCCACCCACCCCCAGTACGGCCGCCAGTTCATTGTGGAACGTTTCGAGCAGCACATGCCGGCCTCGCTGACGGGCATCAAGCGCTACCTGGAGTCCAAGCAGATCAAGGGAGTGGGGCCGGTGCTGGCCGGGAAGCTCCTGCACGCATATGGCGACAAAGTGCTGGAAATCCTGGACGAAGATCCTGAACGCCTGCTTTCCGTCAAAGGTATCACCCCAAAGGTATTGGAGAAAATTACCGACAGCTGGAACGGGCAGCGCGAGGTGCGCGGGCTCATGCTGTTCTTGCAGTCTCACGATGTGCCCACCACCTTCGCCCAGCGCATCTTCAAGCACTACGGAGCAGGGGCGGTCCAGAAACTTAGGGAGAACCCCTATGGACTGGCCTACGACATCTCGGGCATAGGCTTCAAGACGGCGGACGCCATGGCCCTGAAGCTTGGTTTCGCTCCGGATTGCCCCCAGCGCCTGGAGGCGGCCATCGTCTACGGCCTCTTCAACCAGAGCGACGCTGGGCATCTGTTTTACCCGCGCGACGAACTCCTGGAACGTGTGGACGTCATGTTGGGCGGGGTGGGGCTGCACCTTCTGGCTGACGCCCTGGAGAACCTGGAACAGCAGAAGAAGGTGCACGTCGAGGCCCTGCCCCAGCAGGACATCTCCCACGCCGTGTACCTGACCCATTTCTACAAGTGGGAACGAGAAATAGCCGAACGGCTCTGGGCCATTGCCTCGCATCCGGCGGCTGCTCCGGAAGAGAAGGTGGCCAGGTTCCTGCCCCAGGTGGAGGCCGAATCGGGCATCAAATTGTCCAGCGAGCAGCACTTGGCCGTGTCCCTGGCCTGCACCAACAAAACTTTCGTGATCACCGGCGGCCCGGGTACGGGCAAGACCACAATCACCCGGGCGGTGGTGCGGGTGTTGGACAAACTGGGCTTCAAGGTGAAGCTGTGCGCTCCGACTGGGCGGGCGGCCAAACGCATGAGCGAGGCTACGGGTTATCCGGCCTCCACGCTGCACCGCCTGCTCGGCTCGCAGCCCGGAGGCGGCTTCGCTCACAATGAGGAGCACAAGCTCAAGGCCGACGTGGTGGTGGTGGACGAGGCCAGCATGCTCGACGTGCAGCTCCTCTTGAGCTTACTCCGGGCCATACCACTCACCTGCCGTCTGATCCTGGTGGGGGACGTCAACCAGCTGCCGTCTGTGGGGCCAGGCAACGTCCTGGGCGACCTGCTTGACTCTGGAGCCGTGGAGCAGTCCCGTCTGACCCATATCTACCGCCAGGCCCTGGAGTCCATGATTGTGGTCAACGCCCACCGGATCAATGAGGGGCTGTTCCCCCAGCAGTCGATCAAGCCCCCCCCGGAGGCGGACTTTTTCTGGGTGGAGGGCGACGATCCGGCCCAGGTGAGGGACAAGATCATCGATCTGGTGGCCTCCCGGATTCCGCGTACCTATGGATTCGATCCGACTCGGGACATTCAGGTCCTCTCGCCCATGCACAAGGGAGAGGTGGGCACCCAGGTGCTCAACGAACTGCTCCAGCAGCGTTTGAACCCGACGGGTCGAGAACTTGTCCGGGGGAAAAATCGTTTCCGGGTGGGCGATAGAGTCTTGCAGACGCGCAACAACTATGAAAAGGACATCTTTAACGGTGACCTGGGGTGGATTGTCGAGGTCGACCCGCACGAGTGCGAACTCACCGTGGATTTCGACGGACGCCTCGTTCCCTACGAGACCTCCGACCTGGACGAACTGACCCTGGCCTACGCGGTGAGTGTCCACAAGTCCCAGGGAAGCGAATATCCCGTGGTGGTTGTGCCGGTGGTCACCCAGCACTTCATCATGCTCAAGCGCAATCTGATCTACACTGCCTTGACCCGGGCCAGGAAGCTCGCGGTGATCATCGGCGGGAAAAAGGCCCTGGGCATCGGTCTCTCCGCGGTGGGCACCGCGAAACGATTCACGCACCTGCGCTACCGGCTGCAGGAAAGCTTCAACCGATAGCAGGATAAAATCATTCCCAATGCTCGTCAAAAAAACCGTCAGCCTTCTCCTGCGTATAGCCCTGGTGGGCGCCTGTCTGGTCTACGCCTTCTGGGGCATCAATTTCGCCCTTCTCTGGCAGGCGTTCGGTCGCTTCGGTTTCGTAGCTATCCTGGTCACTACGGCTTCCACCTTTGCTGGGTACTGGCTCATGGCGCTACGCATGAATTTTCTCTCCGGATATACATGCGGAAATGCGGTTGGGCTCAAGGCTTTCCTGCTGTCCATGGCCGTGAACAACGTGGTGCCGGCTAAACTTGGCGAATTGGCCAAGGCCTTTTATCTGCGTAAAGAGTGCAGTTATTCCCTCAGCCAGTCCATCAGCATTGTCTTCTGGGAGCGCTTTTTCGACCTGAACGCTATCCTGGCCATGGGCCTGGCTGTGGCCTTCCACTTCAAACTCTGGGGGGCCATCATCCCCCTGGGCCTTGGCGTGGGCGCTATCTGGGCCTGTCTGTTCTTTGTGCGCAAATGGCCGGACAAGGCGGAACGGCTCATCGCCCTGATCCCCTTTGAGCGTCTGCGCGAATTCATCATCGAGGTCAAACTTCAACTGGTTCACGGGGTCACCCTTCGCTACCTGATCATCTTGGGGATATACACGGCTTTGGTCTGGATACTGTACGCTGTCCCCACCTTCCTGACCATCAATTGGGTGGCCGGTCTCAAGCTGACCACGGGACAGACCCTGGCGGTGTTCGTCCTCTCCGCCCTGGGCATGGCCATGCCCTCGTCTCCGGGCGCGGTGGGCGTGTTCGAGGCGGCTGTTGTTGGCGGCCTGAATCATCTTTTTCATGTGGACAAGGAGCTTGCCTTGGCCATCGGACTGCTCATCCACATGATGCAGTACATCCCCACAACGATCGCCGGACTTCTGGTCCTGGCCAAGAGCGGCCTGTCGCTTAAAAATCTGCGCGCCAGAGACAAGGGACTGGAGACATGAGCGCGCATACGAGCTTCCGTGAGGGCGGCGGGGCGCCTTGGACGTGAACACTGTTCCCTGCGTGCTGACCATCGCCGGTTCCGACTCGGGAGGCGGCGCGGGCATCCAGGCCGACCTCAAGACATTCATGGCCCATCGGTGCTACGGAGCGAGCGTCATCACCGCGCTCACCGCGCAAAACACCTTGGGCGTCGTCGGCATACACGCCCCTGAACCGGAGTTCGTGGCCTTGCAGCTGCGCACCGTGCTCGAAGACCTTCCCATTCGAGCCGCCAAGATCGGCATGCTCTTCTCGGCTCCCATCGCGCGGGCCGTGGCCCTGGAGCTGGCCCGCAAGAATTTCCCCCTGGTGGTGGACCCGGTGAGCGTCTCCCAGAGCGGGCAGGCCCTGGCCCTGTTCCAGGATGACCCGGTGCAGGCCATCGTGGAGGACATCCTTCCCCTGGCCGAGTTGGCCACGCCCAATCGCCCCGAAGCCGAGCTTCTGACCGGCATATCCATCACCGGCCGGGAAAGCCTTTTCGCGGCCATGGAACGGATGCTCTCCTTCGGCTGCGGGGCTGTGCTCATCAAGGGCGGGCACATGGACGAGGAGGGCGGCATGCTCACCGACTGGCTGGCCAGGCCAGGGAGAGACCCCCTGCCCTTGCCGGTCAGGCGCGTGGATACCCCGCATACCCACGGCACCGGCTGCGCCCTTTCGGCGGCCATCGCGTCTCGGCTGGCCTGGGGTGAGGGCCTGGAGGACGCGGTGAAGAGCGCCCAGACCTTCTTGAACAGGGCCCTGGTGGCGGGCTATTCCATTGGGCGCGGGGTCTCTCCGCCCAACCATTTGGTGAACTTCGCGAATCCTTGCTAGGCGTGGGTTTCCCCGCGCTGGCGTCCTTCCTGGACTCATGATAGGCGCGGGTTTCCTTATGCGAGAGTGGCGGAATTGGTAGACGCACCAGACTTAGGATCTGGCGGGTAACCATGGGGGTTCGAGTCCCCCCTCTCGCACCAAATCATAATCCAGGGTAGTCCGAAGAAGTCCACAAACCCTGATGAATACTGGAAAGCCGGGCTAGAGATAGTCCGGCTTCTTCCGTTTGCATCCATTGACATCCGCGATTTTTAGGGACATCTGATGGGACATGTCCCAACGAAAAGGTTTTTTTAGGGGCATCTGGTGGTAGCTCTCCGACACTATTGAAAAAAGTGTGTCACGGTGTCGGAAGCCTCGAACCCCGATGGAGGCCAAAACATGCCCAGAAAAACCCTTCCGCTCTCTGACGCTGAGATTCGCAACGCCAAAGCCAAAGACAAAGCTTACAAACTGACGGACGGCCAAGGCCTTTTTTTGGAGGTGTTGCCCACAGGTGGGAAGTCCTGGCGCTTCAAGTTCATCTTAGGAGGGAAGGAAAAGCGCGTTGTATTCGGCTTGTGGCCTGACTTGAGCTTGAAGCAAGCCCGGCAACGCCGCGATGAAGCCCGTGCTCTGGTGGCGGAAGGCATAGACCCCGGCGAGAAGCGCAAGCAGGACAAAACCGAAGTTCAAACCCAAGCCGAGGAGACGGCAAACACCTTCGAGGTGGTGGCCCGTGAATGGCATGCCAAGCAAGTGAAGGTCTGGAGCGAGGGACACGCCGTCAAGGTCATCTCCACCATGGAGCAATACCTGTTCCCCGTCTTCGGGGCTCTCCCAATCGCAACCCTTCGCGCTCCGGTCATCCTGCCAGTTCTTCGGCAGGTGGAAGAGAAGGGGATTGCCTACACGGCCAAGCGCCTACGCCAATACTGCGAAGCCGTCTTTACCTACGCCATAGCTTCCGGGCTGGCTGAAAGGAACGTAGGGGCGGACCTGCGAGGAGCCCTGGC
>Ga0326727_10019633_pt1 | contig 13541 bp, 8 predicted proteins | sample MB2enrmetagenome_FD_207643 | JGI IMG/M metagenome (GOLD analysis project Ga0326727, IMG submission 207643) | Lab enriched peat soil microbial communities from McLean, Ithaca, NY, United States - MB29MY | ecosystem: Environmental > Terrestrial > Soil > Wetlands > Peat | place: USA: New York... | reverse complement strand
TTAGAGCTTATCCCTGATTTCCCCGCATCCGCGATCGATACCGAGGATGCGTGGCGGCTGTTGGCGAATCGCACCATTGAACTCCTTGAGCTGGCGGAGAGGCGGGAACCCAGTGGTAACTTGGCGGGCGTGCCTGAAGAGTTGCACTATCGTGCAGTGAAGCTGTTTCTGGACATGGCGACTTCGCTCCTGGTTTTTCTGGGCGCCTATGAACCCACCTATGGCCAGCGGGCCAGAAAGTTGCAGGAGTTGGCGGAGCGCCGTGAGGAGCAGGTGACGCTTCCTTTTGAACTGAAGGCTTTTGCCGGACGGGTCAGCGAGTGTACCCGTTGGAAACTTGGCGGCGTGGCCGATTTTGCGGCCAGCTCTGAACTGTACCGGGAAGCGCTCGACTATGCCTGTCGATTGTGGCCCTGGGAGTTGACCCGGCTTACTTCCGCGGCGCCGGAAGCATCGCCGGAGATTTTATTCGCCGGAATGGCGGCGCGGCAGAGCGCGGGGCAGAAGCTTCGGGGATGGCTTTCGATAGCCCGGCGCATGGGCTGGCTGCGTGGTGTGCGCCGTTGGCCGCGCTGGCTAGCCATGAGTCCACGCTGTACTCCGCGCTATTACATTTATGAGGCCGCTTGGCGTCTGGTGGCAAGCGCGGGAAACGCGCGCCAGATCAGGGCGCTGCTGCCGGTTGCCGGTGCGGATAGTCTCGCCAGCGCCGTGGCGTGGAACTACCGGACTTTTCTGACGGAGACGCGCGCATGAACGCCGCGGTGGGGGGTGACATGTCCAGTCCGGTAATGGATACGACCTCTGCGCGAACCCCGATCCCCGGGCCGTATAAGCTGACGCCGCTGTCCGCCGAAGACGCCACCCGCTGGGACGAACTCGTAATGGCTTATTCCGGCTACGAGATCTTTCACCGCCAGGCCTGGCTTGATTATCTGGCAGAGAGCAGGAGGGTTTCCGTCCGCAAGTGGGCCGTCTGTAAGGACGGGCGCCGTCTGGGCCTGTTTTGTGGCGGGGAAGTTCGGAAAGGGCCGTTTCGAATTCTGGGCAGTCCTTTGAAGGGCTGGTACACGAACTCCATGGGCGCGCTGCTGGAGGCTGGCGCCGATCCGGCGGAGTTCCTGCGCGCGCTGGATGTTTGGGCCCGGTGCGAAGGCATTGCCATGGTGGAGTTTGAACAGAATCGGTTTCCCGAAGAGGTGCTTGTGGATGCCGGATTCAAGCCGGTGGAAGATCTTACTTACCGGGTTGAATTGGACGACGAAGAATCCATGCTCAAGCGCTTGCACAAGAGCCGCCGTTACCAAGTGAGGAAGGCGATGGCTTCCGGCCTGCAGGCGGAGATTTGCGAAACCTCTGAAATCGTCGACGAATTCTATGACCGGTTTTGCGCCACCATGCGCAGAAAGGGCGTTGCCCCGGGATTTCCGTGCTCTCACCCGCAACTGCTGTTCGATCATCTGCATCGCATCGACCGCATCCTCGGTTTGCGGATCCGCGATGCCCAGGGCCGGTTGCTGTCCGTGGGCCTGTTCCCGTTCGACAACCAGACCCTTTACTTCTGGGGAGGCGCCGATTCGGGGGAAGGGCGGGAGCTTTTCCCCAACGACTTTCTGCATTGGAGCGCCATGTGCCTGGGGCGGGAACGGGGCTTGCGGTGCTATGACATGAGCGGTTATGGGCGCTTCAAAAGCAAATTTGGCGGTGAGTTGGTGACCTTGCGGCGCTGGCATAAGGCGTATTGGCGCTCGGCGCAGTGGGCGCGCGATGCCTACGCTTTTTGTCACCGGAAACGGTTGAGGGCCCGTGCCTGGCTGTTGAAGTTTTCGCAGAGCTCCCCGCCGGCAAAGGATGGAGACGAAGGATGAATGGCAACTCTCGCAGCAAAGTGATTTTGCGGGCCGTGAACGACGGCAATCTGGCCGCGATGGTCCACGAGTGCATGGAGTTTTGCGGCTGGCGGGACATGGTTGCACCCAATGCCAGGGTGGTGATCAAACCCAACTTGTGCACGGCGGTTCCGGAAAAACTGGAAATGTCCAATACCGACGTGCGCATTACACAGGCGGTATGTGAACTGCTGCTGACGCGGACCCGGAACGTGACGCTGGTGGAATCCAGCGGACTGCGCTACTCGGCATGGGATGCCTTTCATGCCTCCGGACATACCGAAATGGCCAAGCGGATTGGCGTCGAAGTGGTGAACCTGACCGAGAGCAGGTGGGCGCCCATGGACGTGGGTCCGGCCAAGCAGGTCCAGTTGCCGGTGATGATGATGGAATGCGATGCGTTTATCACGCTTCCCGTGTTGAAGACCCACGCGCTGACCTACTACACGGGTGCGCTCAAGAATCAATGGGGTTGCGTGCCGCAGTACGACCGGATTCTCCTGCACCAGTATCTGGACCCCATGCTGGCCTTGCTGCACGCAATCTTTCGTCCCAAGCTGGCGCTCATGGATGCCATCGTCGGCATGGAAGGGCGCGGACCGGTCGGTGGCAAGCCGCGCCGGCTCGATTTGATTTTGGCGAGCAGCGATTCCGTGGCGCTTGATGCCACCGCCATGCGGCTGGTGGGCCTCGACCCGGCGTTGTGCCGGCACATTCAAATGGCCGCCGGGCAAAAACTCGGAAACACCGATGCCACGCAAATCGACGTCGATGGCGACTGGCAGCGCCACGCCACGCAATTTGAGCCTGCCATTCGCGATAAGGCAATTGGAGCCATGGACTATATGAGCCGCTATCCCTGGTTCGTCAAGTACATGCTGGAAAAGGATATGGTGTTTTACCCCTTCCGTGCGGCGGTGCAAGTGCTGCGCAAGGTCGGGATCATTGAGGGAGCGTGAACCAGACGGATAAACGCCAAGGACCGCAGAGAGAATTAGATGATTGAGTTTTACCAATTGAGCAATCGGGTAATTGAGCAATCGGGTAAAGTCGTCCGGCAGGATTCAATTACCCGATTACCCGATTTCTCAATTACTCATTTTTCTCCGTGCCCTCCGTGCCCCCGTGGTGGAAATTTGTGTTGGGAGCAAAAGTGAGAATCCTCCACCTGGCCATCGTGCCGCCGGCGCCGGCCACCAACGGACATCGCATCCGTTGCCGCAGCCTGGTTTGCGCTTTGGCGAACGAAGGTCATCGGATATCTCTCTTGAGCTATGCTGCCCCGGAGGAGATCGCGTCGCCGTCGCCCGAATTGACGGACCTCTATGAAGATGTTCAGCTGGTTCCCGAGCCGCGGGGCAGTCAGATTGCGGGAAGATTGAAGGCGCTTTTTTCACCGCGTCCCTATGGGGCCTTGCGCTTTACTGCTCCGGCAATGCGCACCGCCGTCAGCGAGAAACTGGCGCAAGGCTTTGATGCCATCCTGTGCGAAGACATCTACATGGCCGGCAATGTGGCGTTGACGCGGTTGTCTGGCCGAAGACTGATGGCCGACCCGCGGCACGCCGGGGCAGGCGACCAACGACTGCCGTTGTCGGCGGGTTTTTCCGGCCAAGGGCCGACAGCCGAAGGCCAACGGCTGCCTCTATTGTTGAACAAGCATGACATTACCTACCGGATCGTGGACCAGTTCGTTCGCGGGGAGCGGAACTGGCTGAAGAAGATTTACGGGCGGATGGAGTATCACAAAATCCGCCGGCTCGAACTTGCGGTTTGCGGTTCGGCTTCGGTGGTGCTGGCTTGCTCCGATTGGGACAAGGAACTGCTGGCCCAGGATTGCCCCGGCGCGAAGATTGCCGTGCTGCCCAATGTGGTGGATGTAGAGACTTATTCGTCCGCGACCGGCGACGATGGGAAAACCGTGCTCTATACGGGCGCCATGGATTGGCTGCCCAATCAGGACGGCGCGGAGTACTTCATTAGCGAGATTTTGCCCAAGCTGCGGCAATTGACCGTGGGTACCCATTTTGTGGTGGCGGGCAGAAACCCACCGCCGGAAATGCTGCGGCGTTATGGCGGCATCCCGGACGTGCATTTTACCGGTACGGTGCGCGACATTCGTTCCATCATTGCGCAGGCGGCGGTGTGCGCCGTTTCTTTGCGCATCGGCAGCGGCACCCGAATGAAAATTCTGGAAGCGGGAGCCATGGGGAAAGCCGTGGTTTCCACGACCCTGGGAGCGGAAGGCCTGGGGTTGCGGCAGGGCGAGGAAATTCTGCTCGCCGACGATCCCCGAAGCTTTGCGCAAGCGGTAGCTACGCTGCTCAAGGACCCGGCTTTGCGGCGGCGGCTCGGTCAAGCGGCACGGCAACGCGTGGAGCGCGACTATAGCCTGGCGGCCTTGCAATCGCGAATCGCTGAAACGCTGGCCCCGCTTTGCCCGAAACACGCTGACGGTGACAGCCGGCGGAAAACTGGAATGGTGGAAAGCCGATGATCTTGTTCTACACCTTGATCCTCTCGTTCCCGCTGATGCAGCATCCGCTGTTTGGACGAGAAGTCGCCGGCTTTACGGTAGAGAAGTACCTGGGGGTTTGTTGCATTGCTTATGCCCTTTTCTATGTCGCCCGCGAGAAGCGTCACGTCCCTATATTCCGTAGCGGCCCGGTCCAAGCTTTCCTGGTGTTCTATTTGTGGGCGGTAATCTCCTACTACGGAATCAGCGGCCCCGATGCTTCGTCCGATCTGATAAGGGTTTACACCGGACATCTGGCATTCATGTTCGTAACTTTTTGTCTGGTGGATTCCATCGAACGTTTGCGCTGGAGTCTGATTTCCTGCGTTGCGGCGATGGGACTGGCTTCACTCTATTGTATGCGGGAATGGCAGAAGGGTATTGTCGAGTACGGTTTGGGCTACCGCCCCGGCTACGTGACCGGCGATCCCAACTACTTCACCGCTTCGGCCATTTTGTGCCTCCAAGCGGCCATCTTTTTTATCCTGTACCGGCGAAGGAAATGGGAGTTGTGGTTCGCGCTGGCCAGCCTGGCCATCACGATTCCCGCCATCATCGTTACCGCTTCCCGCGGTGGCTTCATCGGCCTGATGGCCATGTTGGCATTCCTGGTGTTCCGTTCGCGCCGGCCGTGGCGCAATGGGCTTGCGTTGGCGCTACCTCTACTAGCAAGTTTGGCCATCATGGCTGCATTGCCGCAATCGCCGCTTGATCGGCTACTTCACCCGGACAAGAGTGATGCCACTTCCGCCGATATCCGTCTCCAACTTTGGGACGCCGGCATGGGGATGGTCCGCCAGCATCCGGTCTTCGGCATTGGATTGGGAAACTTCAAGTCCTCTGTCAGCGGGTCCTTTCCCTCAAATGCAGATATGGACCACATCGCCCACAACACCTACATGGAGAACGCTGCGGAAATGGGGATACCAGGGTTGCTGATGTTTCTGGTCATTCTCGGATCGACGTTTGTGACCTTGGAACGGAGCCGGCGGCGGGCTCGCGGAATGGGCGTGGAGTTTATTGCACAAATCGCGAACACCCTGCAGGCGGGACTCTTCGGTTTTGCTTTCTCCATCTTCTTTCTGTCGGCGGAATTTCTCAAGCTGCTTTGGTTTTCTGTGTTCCTGAGTGCGGCGTTGCCGCAAGTGTTGACCGCCAGCTTCTCACTCCAACTAGCCAAGGCCGGGCTTGCTGGGGGCCCCGCGGAATCCGCAACAGTTCAAATTCCGGAGATTCTCCAGGTGCGGCAAGTAGCACCGCCGTCCCCGGCGGGGGACCCCGGTTTGAGTCGAGGGGAACAGGACCATTTGGAAGATCAAACAGGGCCCGCCGGTCCCGCATGCGGGACCAGCGCTACGCCGACACCGGGAAGCGATGTTCTCTACAATCCCGACAACCTGACGTCGCCGCTGCATGCCATTCTCACCGCTCCGCCCAGGCGCAAATCATGAGGGCAAACCAGCACAAACCGACTTTGGGGCACACGCTGGTGTCGAATACCGTCTCCAATGTGGGCGGCCAGGGACTGCTGCTGTTGCTGACCTTCTTTTCGACCCCGTACATAACCAGACAATTTGGTCCCTCCCGCTACGGTGTACTGGTTTTATTGGTCACCTATGTGGAGGTTTTCAACCTGCTAAATCTGGGCATTAACACTGGCCTGTTGAAATTCGTCTCCGAGTTGCTGCCGCAGGGAAAACTTGACGAGGTGGGACGCTACTTCGGCTCCGGTCTTACGCTATTTGGCGGCGGCGGAATCCTGATCGGCGTCCTCGGCGCGGTCTTTGCCCGCCCCATCGTGTATCACATGATGAACCTGCCATCAGTGGATCGAGCCGAGGTTGTGCTGGCCTTCCACATTGCCACCGCGGCTTTTGTTCTGCGTTTTTGGGCGCAGCCTTTCGCGGCCATGCCCCTCGCCGTGCAACGCTTCGATATTGCGGCGGCTATCAGCGTCGGCGGCGAGGCCGTGCGGATTGCGATGATGGTGTTGATGACTTTTTGGGGGCATTTCGTGATTGCCGCCCTGCTGGTCACAGTAGGAGTAAATGCCGCCTCCCTGGCCGCGAACGTGCTCGCCACCAAGTGGCTAATTCCGGGAATGTCATTGCGGCCGCGTTGGTCGAGGACTCACGTCCACTCCGTTTTTCACTACTCCAAGTACGTGCTGGTAGGGCAAGTCACGGGGCGCATCGTCAACTCGGCTGACGTCGGTATCCTTGGGAAGTTCCAACCGGTGTCTGCCGTGGCCTTCTATGGCATTCCGTACACCATTGGCTACAAGATGTGGGTGCTGTTGGCCAATGTGGCTTCGGTGGTGTTTCCCGCCGCCAGTGCCCTCTCCGGTACCGGCGAGTTGGAACGATTGCGGGAACTCTACTGCCGTGCCACTAAGATCGTCGCCGGCATGGGTATATTGATGGCAGCAGTATTGGTGATGTTCGGGCGCGAGGTGCTGCTGTACTGGCTGGGACCGGTTTTCGCTGCCCAGGGCACGGTTGCCTTCCGGTTATTGATCGCCGCCTTCTGGATCAATTCATTGCAGCATGTTCCCTTTGCGGTACTGCAGTCCACTGGACGAGTAGACCGCACCGCGCGCTTCGCCGTGGTCTATGCCATCAGCAATGTCTTCATGTTCTTTTTGTTGATCCCGCGCTTTGGCGTGAATGGCGCAGCTAGCGGCTTCTTGATAACGCAGGTGCTTACCATTCCCTGGTTGATCCACACTTGCAATTCCTGCTTGGCGGTTAAGGGAACAACCGTGTTCGTCCGTGCCTGGGTGCGGGTGCTTATCGTCACCGGTATTGCGGTGATGTTTGCGTTCTTGCTGAAGCCTTGGGTAAATTCCTTGTTCACCCTTATGTGTGCGATTGCCGCGGTCATGGTGGCTGGGGCAGGAGTGGGACTCGTTGTGATATTGGATGGCCGGGAACGAGCAGCCTGCTGGTCCGTGCTGAACCGGTGGGCGCCGTTCGAGTTTGCGCGGGATGGCGCCGGAGGGCGGTAGTTCAAGATGGGCAAATTCATCAGCTTTTCTTGCTACAAAGCTACGCGCGAGAAGCGTAGCGCTGGCGTCCTCGCCGGCGGGCCCCGTTTGGCGAGTGCGAAGGCACTGCTGCTGCCCCTCCTTTGCGGCGCTCTGATTCTGGCCTTCTTGCTCTTGCCCCCCGCAGTGCAGGCCGGTCAGGCAACTTCGACGGAACTCGACCGCTATGGCGGCTGCCGCGGTTTGAAAGTTCCCGGCGGCGCCACCGGGTATTTTCGCCTCGCCCGAGTAGGCCCACGCTGGATATTCGCAACTCCCGAAGGGAACGCCTTCTGGTTGCGTTCCGTGTACAGCATAAGCACGTTCGATGGCGGGGAGATGCTGGAGCGTTCTCTCCAGCGCAAGTACAACACTGGATCGATTCCCTGGGAACCCTACATGCAACACGCCGTGCGGCGGTTGCGTGAGTGGGGATTCAATACTATTGGCGAGCACAGCAGCCACTACGCATGGCCAGTGCCCGCCTATACAAATAAGGGAAACTCGGAACAGATGCCGTTCATTCGTCTCATTCGTCCGTCGCGATATACCGTCGTCGGCGGACAGGTGAAGAACATCATTGCCGGACTGGATGGCAGAACTTATACGGGATGGCGCGGGGGGCCGTTTCCCGATGTTTTTGCGCCGGCGTTTGCAACGCTCAGCCAGGCGTTGGCGCGGGATGCCATCGAAAGGATGCTGGCCACGCCGCTTACCAATTCGCCCTGGCTCGTGGGCACTACCCTGGATGACGCAGACGAGCTGTATGGTTTCGGAGCTGAACCGGACGCGGTGCCGGACCACTATCACTCTCATCTGGGATGGATGGCCGCCGCTACTGCCCCCAACCAATTCACCAACCCCGAAGACCACAAGCCCTACTCGGACACCCACGTTTACACCAAGTACGCCTTTCGTGATTTTTTACGCAATAAATACAAGACCGTTGCGGCGTTAAATGAGGCATGGAGAGCGCATTACACCACTTGGGATTCCGACGGCGGCTGGCCCAATGGCAAAGGCGTACTGGATGAAAGCGGCAGAAATCCCTGGCTGGGAAGAGATTTCGACCGCCTTTCCGATACCGTCCCGCAAGTTCGCAAGGATCTCGACGAGTTTCTGGAACGTGTGGCCGATCGCTACTTCGCGACGGTTGCGGATGCCGTGCGCGCCTATACTCCGCATCACCTTGTATTTGGCCCAGCCTCGATTGCAGCGGGCGCGAGGCCGGAGGTTTTGCGGGCGGCCGCGCGCCATTTGGATGCCATCCAGGTATCGGCGCCTCCCGGTCGCCCCGACTTGCTGCAACGGGCATACGCCATTACCGGCAAGCCCCTGTTCGTATGGATTACATTCATGTCGCAAGCCGACTCTCCGTTGGCGGACACGCCTGGATGGAAGGGAGGCTACGATTTACCCACCCAGGAAGCCCGCGGCCAAGCCTATGCCGGATACCTTCGCAGTCTGCTGAGCCTTCGTTCCCCTATGGATGGTGCATATCCCATGCTTGGTCTGGATTTTTGGGCTTGGACGGACAAAGTCGTGTGGGGTGAGCGAAACAATTTCGGGCTTACCAGCTACCATGACAACGCCTACGATGGCAAAGAAGATGTGCGAAGTTTGTCGCGGGACGCTGCCGGAAATGCCGTTGGAGGAGAGATGAGGGACCATGGCAATTTCCTGGGAGCGGTCACCGAGGCCAATCAAGGCGTCTGCACTACGTTGCGCCAGGAATGGAAAGCGGCATCAGTCCCCCAGGCAGCCAGGAAGGCCGGCAGCAAATGACTATGAGTCGGGAAGTGCTGCGATGAAAAAAAACAATCGGGCGGCAACGCCCCTTTCCTTGCAAGTTGCGGCGGTGTTTCCTATCGCGGGCGCTGCCTTTGTGCTCTTGCGCAGTTCGGATTATTTTGCCGTGGATGGCGCCTTACGAGCGCTGGAGATATACCAGAAACACAAGCCTTTTCTTCATCCCAACAACCATCTTCTGTACCCGCTCAACGTTTATGTCTGGAGCGGTCTACTGAGTGCTCTGAGAATCCGCGCCCAGGGTCCACTGGCATTTCTGGCTATCGCTCAGGCCATGAACGCGGTTGCCGCGGCGTCATGTGTCGCCATTTTGTATGGCATTGCCTATCGGCTGACCAAGAGTGTCTCAGTTGCAGCTCTGGTGGCCGGTGGCTGGGGTGTGTCGCGAGCCGTGCTTGCCCACGCCACGAATTCTGCCGAGCCGATGGTCGGTATGTTCTGGAGTGCCGCCGCCATGGCGCTGCTTCTTTATGGAGTTTCGCGCAACCGCCGATGGCCGGCGGTCGGCGCGGGATTACTGCTGGGGTTGGCTCTGGCCACCTATCAGACCATGGTTCTGCTGTGTGTACCCATGCTTTTCCTCTTGTGCCGTTATTCCGCAGCCCGGAGTGCACAGGGGCCAGAATCCTACGACAGTTCGCAAACTTTTTGGACGCTTCTTAAGTCGCGCTTACCGGACGTTTGTTGCTTCCTGGTGAGTTTCGCCGCCAGCATTCCGATTATTTATGGCACTGCTTACTATTTATCGGGAACAAGAAAACTGGCGGAGATGATTGCCCGATTTGTGCAGGTGGATGCTGCTCAGGTGTATGGTGGCGTCAGTGCTATGAAGCTGCTGACTGTGCTGCCCGGATTGGCGTACGCGCTGTTCCCCTGCCTGCCGCAGCATTGTGGATTTCAGTGCCTTGCCGCCCCGGAGCACCGAATCTGGGTTCCCATCGCGGCGACAGCGATATGGACGGTCGCGATGGCAATTATTGCCACCATTGTCCTTGCCCGAAAAATATGGCCGCAAATAACCGCGCACGAGCGGCTCGCCGCCACTACGTGCGGCGTCGGTTTGATTGCGACCATAATCCCCTCCGTCATCTGGATGCCCGCGTATGACAAGTTCTGGTTGCAGCCGTTGGCTTGTCTGTTTCTGGGGGCGGGCGTCATACTTTACGGTGCTTGGCGGTTGCCCAATAAACAGCAGGTTGGCGTTCGGCTTCTGCCGCGCCTCGCTTGTGTTTTCGTCGCTGTGCTCTGGGCAACAAATCTCGCGGTGGCATGGACCGCCGCCAGGCAAGTCCCACCTTCTTTTGCGGAAGCACAGGAGGTAGCTCGCCTCACCGGAACGCGCGATCTGGTGGTGGGTGATTGGAACGATGTTTTTCTGGTTTACAGCAACATTTGGGCATCCCGCGCCACCGGCTTCAACCTGCCGACACAGGCGCTGCAAGGGGCACCCCTATCGATCTCGCGCCTGCAGGATGCGGTGGAGAATACAGGAAGGGCTGGCGGCAAAATTTTCTTTCTGGGAGTGCTTGATGTGCCGGAGAATGAATGGAAACCCTTCCTGGGCGACAGGTTGAAGCTGCCTTATTCGGCTCTTGCCCAATACCGTCGCTGCTCCCAGGTGGTCGGATCGTTTTCCGACAATAACCGTCACATAATTCTGCGTCAATACATCCCATGCGATCGCTAGGACGTTTACAACCGGCGGCCGGAATATGCCCGCCCACCAAGGGCAGTGTGAGCGCGAAGCGGGTCCTGCACGTCGAGGTCGGAGGGGAGTATGGAGGTTCGCTTCGGGCGCTCCAACTCTATCTCGCAGGAGCTGACGATTCGCTCAAACACGATGTGCTCTTCTATTATCCGACGCCGGGAAGTGAACCCGTTCGTAGCCTTGCCGGTCGCACGGACACACTGTTTCTTCAATCGCCGGCCCCCAGGCGACCCTCTAATGGGCTCGGCCGGTCTTCCCGGACCTCTTGGCTGCTGCCGGTTTGGCGAACCATTTGGCCTTTCATCCATCTGGCGAAGCAACTTCCACTCGCCTTGCGGCTGCGAAAAAAGATTGAGCGTGGCAAGTATGACCTGGTGCATGTGAACAATACCTTTTGGTTTCAGCCGGCGACGCTGTTAGCCGCTTGGCTTGCTGGAAAGCCTGTTGTAGTACACGTACGGAACGCCGTGGATAAGACCTTTTTCAATCGCTGGCTTGCCAGTTTGACGGACGGCATCGCTTGCGTAAATCCCATTCAAGCGGCGGAGATCAGCCACTTTGTGCGAGTTCCCGTCCGCGTTTGCCGGGATCCGATCGGTAAACCCGAGGTCAATGAGCACGCGGCAGCCGCATTGCGAAGCGATCTATCCGGAGACGGAGGAATCCTGGTGGGGTCCATTGGCCGCCTCCATGCCCAGAAAGGGTATGAGTTTTTTATTCGCGCTGCTGCGCGTGTTAGGGAAAGATGGAAGGACATTAGCTTTGTCATTGCGGGGGACGGAGAGGAGCGCGAGCCCCTGGAGCGCCTCGTCCGTGAATTGGGGCTCGACGGCAAGTTTCACTTACTCGGCTTCCGGCATGACGCAGCGACGGTGCTTGCTAGTTTTGACATTTTTGTCTGTTCGTCTCTTTGGGAGGGATTGCCACTTTCGGTCTTGGAGGCAATGCAACTTGGCAAACCGATCATCTCCACGCCGGTTGGAGTGGAACCAGAGTTTCTAAGTCCACAGAGCGGCGTTGTGATTGTACCTAGCGCAGACTTCGAGAAACTCGCCGAGGCGATTGTTGTTCTGGCGAGAGATTCCGATCTGCGAATTCGAATGGGAACAACCGTTAAGCAAGCCAGTTACTCGTTCAATGACAATTCCAGCATCCGCGAATTCGACCGATTCCTTTTCGAGACAGGAACATCGCCGAAGGTGAAAACATCTAGTTCTGTGCGCGCATGAAGCACCGGGGCCAGCTCCTGATGAGCCCGAGGGAGCATCAAGGGCTTTGTTCTTGTTAGTAGAAAAGGTTCTGGTTCGTGACCAGTCAGCAACTACGAAAATGAACAAGGGCTGGAATGCCTACGCGCTAATCGACCCGCCTCCGCATAAACCAGATTTGGCCGCAGATAAACACAGATACAGCGGGAATCAGGTCCATTTTGATCTGCGTGTATCCGCGTTCCTCTGCGGCCCTGCTCGCGGTTTCCTCTGCGCCCTCTGTGTCCTCTGTGGTGAAGCCGTATTACATCGGTTACCCCTCTGGCTTGGCCGGCGGCGGAATTCAGTACCCCAAAAGTGATAAGCTGCTCCCACCGCTGTGTCTGAAGAACGCACTATTGTCGAACCGCCCGCGCTTGCGCGCAGGGCTGTCTCTGCGGCCTGGTGCTGGTGGCTGTTGGCCGCTGTGGTGGTCATTCTCTATTCCCCGGTTCTTCGGATTCTCATTGCGCAGTGGTGGGACGATCCGAATTATTCGCATGGCTTCCTGATCCCGGTCTTTTCCGCATGGGTGATCTGGGAGCGGCGGGAGCGCCTGCGGCAGATCACGGCGAAGCCGGCGCGGGCCGGCTGGGCCGTGCTGATCGCATCGTTGGCGCTGTTGTTTCTGGGATTGCTGGGCGCGGAGCTGTTTCTCACGCGCATCTCACTGGTGGGCGTGATTCTGGGCCTGCTTCTGGTCCTGCGGGGATGGCCGCTGGCGAGGGCGCTGGCGTTCCCTCTGGCGGCTTTGCTGCTGATGATCCCCTTGCCCACCATCGTTTACAACCAGATGGTATTCCCGTTGCAGCTGCTGGCCTCGCGGCTGGCCGCCGGGACGCTGCAAACCTGCCACCTCGTGCCGGTGCTGCGCGAAGGCAATGTTCTGATCCTGCCGAATGCGACCCTGGAAGTGGCGGACGCCTGTAGCGGAATTCGCTCGCTCATGTCGTTGCTGGCCTTCAGTGTCATGTATGGCTATTTTGCCGAGAGCAAAACCTGGATACGCGTGCTGCTCTGTGTGGCGGTGGCGCCGGTTGCGGTCTTCAGCAATGCGGTGCGCGTCATGTTTGCCGCCGTGGGTTCGCAATATTGGGGAGAAGAGGTGGTCGAAGGCTGGCCGCATCTGCTTTCCGGCATTGTTCTATTCGTGGTGGCAACGGCGGCGATGGTCGGATTCCATTGCCTGATTCGCACGTTGGCGCGAAAGCACAATCAGCCGGCCACAATTGATAGCACCGGCGGGTTGCAGATACCGAAAATGGGACCCGCCGCCGGGAACGGCGCTGCGCGGCTGTGGTTTGCAGTTTCCCTTCTTGCGTTGGTGGCCGTTGGCGTTCATGTCTTG
>Ga0326727_10019632_pt1 | contig 13541 bp, 12 predicted proteins | sample MB2enrmetagenome_FD_207643 | JGI IMG/M metagenome (GOLD analysis project Ga0326727, IMG submission 207643) | Lab enriched peat soil microbial communities from McLean, Ithaca, NY, United States - MB29MY | ecosystem: Environmental > Terrestrial > Soil > Wetlands > Peat | place: USA: New York... | reverse complement strand
GGGCAAATAATCCCCAATTGAACTACCGGGAATACTAGTCCCGGCACAATACGACTGGCAATGTCCTCCATCACGAAGTTCGTAAAAGGCGTGAAAAGGGCGCAAAGTCGTATTTATAGAGTTGAACGATATTTTCAATATATCAAATTATTGACAGCTGAAGCGGTTTTTTGCGCTGGATGAAGAATCATTTCAATCACTTGGAGCCTGCAAACGGCCTAGAAGCGGATTATGTAGGCGATTCGCACACAGAGAAGGGCCGTGAAGAGGATGGAGACCAGGAGCAGTATGCCGACAAGGCGCATGAACCGCGAGGTGCGCCTGGCGAGCTTTGCGACGTGCTCGGTGAGTTCGGCCTGCTGCTCGGCGCTCTTTTGAACGGATTCCTGCAGGGAGGCAAATTCGTCTTCGAGTCGGCGGAGGGCTCGTTTCTGTTCGCTGGTATGGAAGGTGAGCGCGCGCTGATCGGCCTGGAGGCCGGAGATCGCCTCTTCAAGGGGCTTCAGGTTCACCTCGACTGGGCGCGGGGCGAGCAGGTTGGAGGCGGCCGAGACCACGTTGCCTTCGAGAAGAGGCAGCATCTTGCCGACAAGGGGGAGAACAGTTCTGGCTACGCCGATGGCGCGCTCGAATCTGCTGGGTTTTTCCGGCTGCCGGGGTGTGCGGGCGAGCGCAGTCGGGGCGGGCGCGGGAACGGGTCCGCGACTTGGAGCAGGGGCTGGTGCGGGTTTTGCTGCTGGAGCTTGAGGTTTGGCTTGCGTCGCATCCCAGGCGGGTTTGGCGGAGGCGTCGGGACGGTCGTAGTCTGCGTATCGCACCTTGGGCCGCATGAGGCTTGGCGGTTCGGGAAACTCGAGTTCGGAGACGATTTCACGGACCTGCCGTGCCGGCGTGGCGGGATCGGTCGGATCTGGGCCCATGGGATCAATCATGAATCACCGTTTCATTAACTATATGGGAAGGAAGCAAACCCCAATTGTGAATCCGCGATTCGGGCCTCGTATGCTTTGGAGCAGGAGCAGAATGTGAATCGCGTGATTGGTCGTCCGCTACGGAGTTTGCAGCGCAACATCCTGGCCGGGGTTATCACCGTCGGCCCGCTGTTTGTGACCTGGCTGATCTTCAGTTTTTTGCTGAGCAGCCTGGCGAAGGCGGGGTTGCCGCTGGTACACGTGCTGACGGCCATTTTCCCAGAGAATTGGCTGGCGCAGCCTTGGCTGCAACCGGTGCTGGCGGTGCTGCTGACGCTGCTTGTGCTTTATGTGCTGGGGCGGTTGACTTCGCTGGTGATCGGGCGGCAGGCATTCAGTTTGTTCGAGTCAATTCTGGAGCGGCTGCCTGTTGTGGCGAAGGTGTATACGTCGGTGCGGCAACTGCTGGACTCGATGATGGCGAAGAAGGATGCAAATCAGCGCGTGGTATTGGTGAATTTTCCGATAGCGGGACAGAAGAGCATCGGGTTCCTGACGAGGACACTGGTGGACTCGAACACGGGCGAGGAACTGGCTGCGGTGCTGCTGCCGAATGCGATCAATCCAACCTCGGCGTTCCTGCAGATTCTGCCGATGCGGGCCGTGACGATGACAGACCTGAACATGGAGCAGGCCATGAGTATGCTGCTGACGGGCGGGGCGGTGGCGCCGGAGAGTATGCAGTTCTCGCAGCCGCAGACAGAGACGGCGGAGACCGCGCTGACGGAGCCGCGGGAGTGGGCGGGAGTCGGTGGGTTGTGGTTTCCCTCCAGGGACGAGAACCTGTCCGTGGGGACCCCCGTAGCCGCAAACAACGCGGCGAGTTACCCCAACGAGTGCGTTATTTTGATTCGGCGGGGGCGGGGTTGTCGGTGGTGATTCCTTCGGCGACTTCGCTTTCATGGGTGACTTTGCGCAGGCTCACGTGCTCTAACTGGGCCCAGATGAGACCTGCGGGGATGATGCTGATGAAGGTGACGAGCAGCAGAGAAGCCGCACAGGCGGTGGAGGCTTCAGGGGACGCACTGAGGAGCCACGTCAACGCCGCGGCCACGATTCCGATCTGTGTAAACCAGCCGAGCACGGGCAATTGGAAGATGCTGGCTCCGCCGCTCGCAATCATGAGCAGCACGCATTTTGCGGGAGAGAGGTCGGAGAGTTCGCTGAATGCCCGGCAGGTGACGAAGTAGGCGAAGGCGATCAGGACCCACATTCCGAGAGAGAGCGCCGCGGTTGCTGCGAACTCGGAGAAGGTGCGCATGGTGTCGAGACCGGAGTGGAAGGTGCGGATCTTTTCTCCCACGGCGGCGCCGAGCTTCGTTGAAACCAGTCCAAATGCCTGCTCGAAGAAGGTGGCGACTGCTGTTCCCCACAGGCGGACGGCGACGAGGAAGAGCGCGCCGGCGAGCGTGAGGACGAGCCCTCCGTATCGGGCAAACAACGTGGCCAGCAAGGGAGAGTGCTGCTCCATGGAGACGACCATTCTGGAGTGGCCAGTGGCCCTGACGATATCGGCCTCTGGGATCCAGAGCATGGCAACAGAGAAGATCAACGCCATGGAGCCGGCGTCGAAGAGGCGCTCGACGATATAGACGGCGATCTGGGAACTGAGCGGCAGGCCGGTCTTCTTGGAAACCAGGTAGGGGCGAACCGGGTCGGCGACGCGGCCGATGAGCGCGACGGCCGTAAAGCCGATGATCTGTGTGCCGATAAGAGAGAGGGGTGGCACCTTCTTGTTGTGCTTGAGCAGGCGGGCCCAGCGGACGGATCGGAAGACGTAGGCGAAATAGATGCAACCGATGCCGAGGGCGATCATGCGCCAGTCGGCCTGGGCTACCTGATCCAGGAACACGTGAAAGTTGAAGTGGAATTTTTGCCGGCCCCAGAGAAAGAGGCCCACGAGTGCCGCCAGCACCACCAACCCCAGGATCAGTTGCCGTTTGTTCAAGCGATCTCCGTTTCGAGCTTTGTTTCCATTGTATGGTGCCGTTTCTAATGGGTTGAAGCTGGAGCGGGGAAATGACGCGGCTGCACCAGTTTAGGAAGCGGTCTACCGGGTTGGGGAAGCCTGAATTGCGGCTGGGGGTTGGCCCTGGCGGGCCTGCAGTTCACGCGCGACCACGCGCCGGTTGAACTCGTGGATGACGCGCGCCACGTAGGCCCGAGTCTCGTGGTAGGGCGGGATGCCGTGGTACCTGTCGACCGCGGCGGGACCGGCGTTGTAGGCGGCGAGGGCAAGGGCGATATTATCGTGATAGCGCACGAGCAGCTCATCGAGGTAAGCCGAGCCGCCACGTACGTTTTCGTCGGGACAGAAGCTATCGCTGACGCCTTCATTGGTTGCCGTTTTCGGCATGAGCTGCATGAGGCCGCGGGCACCGGCACGGCTGACCGCGCGCGTGTTGCCGTCGCTTTCAGCCTTGACCACGCTGGCAAGAAGGTCGGCGTCGAGGTTGTGCTGCTGCCCGGCCGCTGCGAGCATCTCGTGCAGGTCGGCGGGGCTGAGCTTTGTGTCGGCCTTTGCCCCGGGTGCGACGGGGGTCGGCGGCGGATCGGGGACGGTCTCGAAGCTGGTGATCTCTTCCGGACGGAACTCGATGTAGCTGCTTTCGCCGCGGCTCATGTAGAGCCGGATCATGGAACCGACCTGGGCATGATGATCGCAGCTCATATCGAAGCCGTTAGTGAGCACGACGCGTTCAGCGGAGAACGCCGGGTGCGCTACGGCGGCGAGGGCGACGATGAGTAGATGGCGAATCCGCACGGTTGTTTCCTGATTATCCTCAAACTCTAGCAGAAGCGCGCCGCGCCAACGCCATCTCCAAAGTCACCGCCACCCCGTCCTCATCGTTGGGCGGGGCCTGTTTCCAGCCGTTGGTCTTTGCCAGGGTCCGCAAGTCCTGTGCAGCGTTTGCCATGATGACAGCCTGGCCAGCCCATTCAAGCATATCGACGTCGTTCCAGTTGTCTCCGATGGCCATGGTTTCCTTACGATCGACGCCGAGGCGGGTGGCGAGCCGCTCGAGTGCCCAGCCTTTGGAGACGCCGGGCGGGAGCAGGTCGAGGATGGAGAGATCGCGCGCGGGATACTCGGTGCGAACCGCTTCGCATTGCCGGGTCAAATGGCTGTTTTTCAGGGCATCTTCTGCTTCGCGCATCTTGTGGACTGCGCCAGTGACCATGCCCTGGATGGGGTCATTACCGTCGTGGAGCGCGTCTTCGAGCGGCTTCACGATCTCGATCGCGTTGCGATTGGCCTCGACCCACAGGGCGATTCGCTGGTGGGCGCGCTCAAAGTCTTCGAGGACCAGTTCGCCGCGACCGACCTGGTCGAATGTGAAAACCAGCGTTCCAAAAGGCCTTAGCAGCCCGCAGAGGCCGCGCGCCACCCGCGCTTCGAGGTGAGAGCGATCGAGCGGATCGCCGCCCAGGGTGCGAGTCACTGCACCATTCGACGTGATGAGTGGCGTATCCGCTCGCAGGCCGAGGCCTTCGAGCAGGGGAGCGGTGTAGGCGGTCCGGCGACCCGTGGCAATGGCGACCGTAACTCCTGCATTCTGCGCGGCCTTGAGGGCCTGTGCGTTGCGGGGGCTGATTCTCTGGCTGAAGGTCGGCAGGAGGGTGCCGTCCATGTCAATCGCCACCAGGCGAACGGGGGGATGCATATGGGTAGTGTACCGGGATGCGCAAGAGGGGGCGGGGATGGCCGGATTTGCCTTGCGCTTGTGACCGCGGGCACGCCCCGCGAGATGGAAGCAGAGCAGAATGGCGTAAACCGGAGAAGAAATATGCAGCCCGAGTTTCTTGTTGCGTATGTGACGCGCAGCGGCTCAACCGGAGAGGTCGCCGAATTTGTAGCCGAGACTCTAAGCGAGGCCGGCGCGCCAGCCAAGGCGAAGCAGACGGTAGACGTGCAGTCAATCCTGGATGATGCGCCGGTGATCCTCGGCGCCGCGCTCTACGCCGGTCATTTTCCAAAGGAGTTTCACAAGTTCATTGTTCGTTTTCAGCGGAAACTCTCCAACGCGCCCCCGTGGATATTTGTTCTGGGACCGACGGACAAGGAGCCCAAGCACTTTGCGGCAGCTGAGGAGGAGGCTCGCAAGGATTTGGCCAGGTATCCGTGGTTGCATCCGGCGGATGTGCGCGTTCTCGGCGGCAAGTTTGATCCGCATAACCTCAAGCTCGCATTTCCATTCAGCCTGGTGAAGATGCTCCCTGGCAATCCCTTCAAAAAGTTGCCACCGTCCGATGTTCGGGACTGGGATCTGATTCGCAACTGGGCCAGGACGATTGCCGATCATCTGAATGCGGCAGTGTAAGAGTGGTTGGGCGGGTTGAGTACACTGGCTGCATGGAGCGGATCTGTACGCATTGCCACGCTGTATTGGCGCCGGAGACCAAGGCCGATTGGTGCCCGGCGTGCGGGGGCGCGCTGACGGAGCGGCCCGAGCTGGAATCGGATGCGGCGAAGGCTGCGAAGGCCGAAGTAGACCATCGCGGCATTGTGTTGCCGCGGCGGCACGCTGTGGGTGGGATCATCACGCCGCAATAGTTCCGTCAGCTCTTCGCGCGAGAGCCTGCCACTCGCATGGGATAGAACTCGAAGCGATTCAAGCCGGCACGGACCGACGGATCGTTTTCGCCGAACTGCATCGCCTCTGCCTCTTCCTCTACCTCCAGTATTCCTAAACCGAAGGCTCCACCAGGCGCCATTACCGGGCCATAGAGAAGGAGTCGGCCCGCGTCAAAGTGCTGCCCGAAATAATCAGAGTGCTCTTGCATCAAGGCGCTTTCTTCCTGGGTGATGTCTTGGGGGAAGCTCGTCCGGGGAGGAATCAATTTGAAGTAATAGTGCTTCTTTTCCATGGCGAGGATAGATTAAAGCACTTTCCCGGTTTGTGTGCTGTTTCTTGCGCGGCGATTGAGTTTCTACTCGTAGCGCAGCGCTTCGGCGGGGCGGATTCCTGCGGCGGCGGAGGAAGGATACAGCGTGGCGAGAAGCGAGATTCCTACCGAGACGATGGAGACAATGACTCCGTCGAGAAAGCGCGGGGCGAAAGGAAGGGTGTCGATAGCGTAGACGTCGGCGGAGAGATGGATGAAGTGATAGTGGCCGCCGGCCCACGCGGCGATGTAGCCGAGGATGAGGCCGAGCACGGTGCCAACCACGCTGATAAGGAAGCCCTGCAACAGAAAGATGCGGCGCACCTGTCCGGGATCGACGCCGAAGCTCATGAGCACGGCGATGTCGCGCGTCTTTTCCATCACCATCATGGTGAGGGCGATGAGGATGTTGAGGGCGGCGACGATGACGATGAGAGTGATGACGATGAATGTGACGACCTGTTCGAGCTTGAGGGCGCGAAAGAGTTCGCGGTTCTGCTCCATCCAGTTGTCGGTCATGAAGCCGGGGCCGGCCGCTTTCTCGATTTCCTGTGCGATTGCTGGCGCGTTATTCAGGTTATCGACCCTGAAGCTGATGACGGAGACGAGGTCAGGCTCGTCGTAGAGGCGCTGGGAGTCGGCGAGGCGAACGTGGCCCCAGGCAGAGTCGTACTGGTAGAAGCCGGTGTGGTAGGTGCCGACGAGGCGGAAGTGAACATACTTGGGGATGATGCCGATCGGTGTCAGATCGCCCTGGGGACTGACCAGCATGACGGAGTCGCCGACACTGGCGCCGATAGATTCTGCGAGATCCTTGCCGAGGATGATGGGCGGCAAAGGTGCGTTTGCCGGGGGCTCCGACTCAGGTGTTGGATCGATGGCGCGCACCGCGGCAGGAGGAGCATTCGACAGAACGGTGCTGACCTTCTCTTCTTCGTTGGGCACGACGCCCTGGATCAATGCGAAGCCGGCGCGGGCGCCGTTGGCGACCATTACCTGCTCGTCGAGTTCGGGCGCGGCGGCGACAACGTGGGGCAGCTTGGCCAGTCTGTCGATTAGCGGGCGCCAGTCGCGGATACCAAGGTCCTTGACGCGCATGAGCTGTATGTGGGCGCTGGAGTCGACGAGGCGGTCCTGGAGGTCGCGGCGCATGCCGTTGGTGATGGCGAGAGCGATGATGAGCGCGGCAACGCCGGCGGTGATTCCGGTGATGGAGATGGCGGTAACCACGCCGACGACAGCCTGGCGCCGCTTGGCTTTCAGGTACCGGGCCGCCACGTAAAGCTCAAATCGCATCGTGCCTGCTTCTTACTTTGCCGCCGGCGAAGTGAATACTGTCTTCGCCACGCCGACGTTTTCGTGCCTGTCATAGACGCGCACGGTGATGAGGTGCTCGCCGGTTTTGCCTTCGAGCGCCTTGGCGGGAATCTCGAAGTCGTAGTGTTCGCGTTTTGAATCGGAGAGCTTGCCGACTGGGTCGATGTACTGCCACGGGCCGGCATCGAGCGAGTACTCGGCGCGGGCGATCGGTGAGGCTGCGTCTTCAGCATCGAAAACCACGTGAGCGGGCTCGGGACAAGGAGGCTGCGCGCATTTTGCGAGAGCCTGTTCTGCTTTCAACGCGCTCACGACCGGAGGCGTGGTGTCGATTTCGAAACGTTCGCTGATTTTGGAGCCGGTGAGTGCTTCGCCGGGGCTATGCGACGGCGCATCGGAGGCAACGACTTTGACGCGATAGCCGCCATCGGGGATGAGCGCCGCGTCGAAGCTATATGCCTTGTCGGTAATGCCGTCCTTGAGCAGGTGCCAGTCGTGTTCGCCGTCGCCACGCAGATAGAGCGAGTAGACGAGATCGTCGCCGTTTTCATCGTGAGCGGCCCAGCGAACCGTCACGGCAGTGCGATCCTTGATGGCCTGGAGGGGCGTACTGGCGCTTCCTGCGTCGACCGGAACGACCATTGCCTGGTTTGCAGAGGGGAAGCTGATATTCACGGTCTGTTGCGGGCTGGCAGCAGACGCCAGCGGGTTGAGACGGGCGCCGGGCGCGACGACGAGATCGTCCACTTCGGGCGCGGCATTCACGGGCAGGTAATTCACGCCGACGCCGGAGAGTTTGCCGCCGTCGTGCAGGATGGCTTTCCACTGCAGAAAGCGGCCGGCGGGGGATTGGATGGAGCCATTCTGTAACGGCTGCCACTCGGACCATCCCCAGTCGCCATGACCGCGGGCGGGCTGCTCGACATTGCCGGTGCGGGTGAGGATCTCGTAGTTCTGCGAGTCGGGATCGACCTCGATGCGGCCAAAGCGTGCGTATGCTCCGGCATCGAGCACGTCGCTGCCGTATTCATGTTTCTCCGACTTGCCCAGTGCGTAGAGTCTGCCGGTGTTGCCGGCGCCGATAACCACCGTGTCTCCGGCGCTTCTGTGAACATCGGCAAGGCTCAGGCCCTGCTGTGCTTCGAGGTGCGCGATATCGGCGTAGTCGCCATTCTCCTGGATATGGAAGATGTGGCCACGATTGCCGCTGATGGCGAGGATTCCATCGGGGCGGGTGTCGAGTGCGTAGACGATATCGTCTTTGGCGGACCAGATCTTGCGCGGAGCCTGGTCGGGTGCGAGGGCGTAGATGTCGGTGCCCTCGGGCGCGGAGGTGCTGGCGTTTGCGGCCTGAAGGGAACCCGGCTGCACGATGGTGAAAGTGACGGTTCCGACGCCCTGCACTGGAAGGGGTGGAAGCGGATTGCGGCTCTTGTCGCCGACACTGGCCGCGTAAATGGTGCCGTCGGCGCCGACAGCAACGGAGGTGATCTCGCGGCGCGGGGCTTCATAGACCACGTAGCCCTTGCCTTGCGGGTTGATGCGATAGACGAGGCCGGAGCCATCGGAGCCGGCGATCAGGTTGCCTTTCGCGTCCCACGCCAGGGTGCGAATGTGCTGCTCGTCGCACTTGAAGAAGGCTTCAGGCCTGGAGTCGGGCTGGGCATCAGCATGGGAAGGGTCGATGCGGTAGATTGCCCCAGGGCCGCCGACGGCGATGTAGAGCCTGCCGGCCGAGTCGAATGTCATGTCCCAGACGTAGTGCGATTTCGATTCGCGATTTGATTTCGAGGTTGAATCGCTTGCGGAACCGGCGGGGGCTTCGGCCCTGGCCGCGTCGAAGACGACATGGGCACTCGACTCATCCTGCTTTGCGGTTGCGTTGGGATTGAGCTTGTAGACCTTGCCGCTGGGCACGGTGGCGGCGTAGAGAGAGCCGTCGGGGCCGATGCGCACAACCTGCACGCTCACGTCGTGCGATTCAAACAGCGTGAAGGGCTTCGAGTCTTTCTGCATGCTGCCGCGCAGAACAGTGGCGGGCGATCCGGTGCCGAGGAAGGGCGTGCCGTTTTTATCGACGGCGACGGACCAGACAAAGGTGGAGGGAGTGATCAGGATGTCGGTGAGGCCGGGGCCTTCGCGGAGGTTTCCGTTGCTGCTGATGGCAACGCCCTGTGGTGTGCCTTTTTCGAATTCGTCGATGCGGGACTGAGTCCAGAGGTGCGTGCCCTGCGCGCGCAGCGGCTGCACCGCGAAGGATGCGGTGAGTGCACCGAGAGCGGCGAACGCACATGCGAAAAAGCGGCGGGAAGGCTTAGATGTCGCAGCAAACATTCTGTGGTTGAGTCTACTAAATCGGCCCGGTGGGCGATGCGGGCCCAGGGATATAGGGAGTAGGGAGCAACAAGCGCTGGCGGCCTTGTCGTCGCACGAAGGTGAGAACGACAACCGCATAGCCCTCGACTCCCTACGGTCGCTCGGGATGACAGTGTTTTGGGTGAGGATACCTAGCGGCCGCTGCGGAACTGGATGATGCGGCGGCGGTCGCGCTTGGAGGGGCGGCGCTCGGGCAGCGGAGCGTACTGCTGCATCGCCTTGCGTTCGGCGACTTCGCGGAGGCGCTGCTGCTTGCTCTCCTCGGTTTCGCGATAGAGCATTTGCGCGACGGCGGCGGGGCCGCGGATCTCGCTGAGTTCGAGAACTTCGATGTGGAATTCGCCACCCTCGTTTTTCACGCGCAGCATGTCGCCGACGCGCACATCGCGCGCGGGTTTGGCTTCGATTTCGTTGGAGCGTATGCGGCCGAGTTCACAGGCCTTGGCGGCGAGGGCACGCGTCTTGAAGAATCGCGCAGCCCAAAGCCACTTGTCGATGCGAACGGAATTCCGGGTTTGCTCAGCGGTCACGGTTGTGTCCGTCAGGATGCCTTCGAGGAAAGTTCTCCTGCCGTCAAGCATAATACTCACAACCTTCCCATCGCCTGTAAACTTCTGAAAACTAACAATCTCGGGAGCTGCTGATGAATCGGGGCTTCAAATCGCGGGGCAAAGAGATGCCCCGTATGGAATGAAACCTGCTAGGGTATTTCGAGAGGTGAATAGACGTGAGCAAGAACAAGACTCTCCCCACTGTTCCGCTCAAGGAAGTTCCCACCCAATCTGATGAAAAGAGAGCCGGAGGACACCGGAGGGTGGTGCTGGTAGTCGATGACCAGAGCGTGATTGCCGATACGTTGGCTGAGATACTCTCTCGAAACGGCTACCAGGGAATCGCGGCATACGACGGAGACAGTGCGCTGGAAACCGCGCTGCTGACGCCGCCGGAGATGTTGATCGCCGACGTAGTTCTGCCCGGCGTTACGGGCATTGAACTGGCCATCAAAGTACGGCGCATCTTCCCCGAATGCAAGATCATTCTGTTCTCAGGGCAGGCATCGACCGCCGATCTGCTGGCAAGCGCACGTGCTGACGGACATCACTTCACCCTGTTGAACAAGCCCCTTCATCCGCAGGATCTGCTGCGGAGGGTATCTGAAGGGCTGAAACCGCGCAAGCCGATTCCGGTTGAAGCGCGATAGACTTGCCGCACACAACGCACGAATCGCGACACAGAGATAGGTTGGGCGCCCTTGCGGGGCGCCCGTTTCATTTTCAGTTGCCCAACACAGCCCTGTAGCGCACCTTGTTCTTTTTGACCTTTTCGATGGCCTCGTTGGCCTTGGCCATCGCGAACAATTCGGTTGTGGCTTTCACCTCGTGGCGAGCTGCGACGTCGAGCATTTCGCGAATTCGCTGCGGACTGCCGATGGGGCTGCCGGTCACGGTGCGAATTCCGGAGATGAGCGGGAAGGCATGCAGCGACACGGGCGAGGGCGGCACGCCGACGAAACATAGTGTGCCGGTCGGGCGCAGCGCCTGAATGTAGACATTCCAATCCTGGTCGGCGTTGGCAGTGTTCAGGATGAAGTCGAGCGAGCCGGCGACTTCTTTCATGGCCTTTGATTCACGCGAATTCACGAAGTGGTGAGCGCCGAGGGAACGTGCCTCTTCTTCCTTTGCGATCGAAGTGGAGAACGCGATGACTTCCGCTCCGAAGACGCGGGCGAACTGAATGGCGATGTGGCCGAGGCCGCCGATTCCGACAATGCCAACGCGAGAGGAGGGATTGATGCCATGGTCGCGCAGCGGGCTGTAGACAGTGATCCCGCCGCAGAGGAGCGGCGCCGCCTGCTCGCTGGGCAGGGCATCGGGAATGCGCACGACAAAGCGCGCGTTGGCGCGGACTCGGTCGGCATATCCGCCGTTGCGATGAACGCATGTGGCTTCCGTGGAGGGGCACAGGTTATCGAGGCCGCGGCTGCACCACTCGCACTCGCCGCAGGAATTCGACTGCCAGCCGAGGCCGACGCGCTGCCCGTGTTTGAGCGTGTGAACTCCGGAGCCTACGGAGGTGACGGTGCCGATGATCTCGTGCCCAGGGATGAAGGGATACTGGCTCATTCCCCAGTCGTTCGAAATGAGGTGAAGGTCGCTATGACAAATGCCGCAGTGGGTTATGCCGATTTCGACTTCCTGCATGCCCAGTTCACCCGGGTCATAGCGAAAAGGCAAAAGCTCGGCGCCCGCTGCGTGAGCTGCTAATCCTTGAATTGGGGCCATGGTCGTTACGCAGTCCTCACTTGGGTCGTAAAAAGGGCCAAAAAAACACCAGGCCGGAACGAGTACGACAGATTCACGTAAAGCGATGCAGGTCAAGTCTAGTTTAAACCGCCGCCGGGCTCGATGTGCAGATTGAGGATTTGAAATCCGCTGAGCATTCCGCCTGCGGGTGCGTCGCCGGCCACGACGGCAGATTCGCCGTTTAGGGTGACGTCCTTGGCAGTGCGCAGCGGTTCGAAGGCGTTGGCGACGGATAGCGGAAGGGTGGAGAGTGTCTGGCCATCGACGCCGGCCTGGGCATCGGGCAGCAGAAGGCTGACGAAGATGCGATCGGCGGGATGTTGATTGCGCGCCTGGGCCAACACTGTTTCGAGGTCAACGTTTCGATTGAACATGCGGGGCGGATTCAGAGCCCGGTCGAGGGTTCCGGCATCGGAAACGAGCAGGCGCACGGTCCCAGCGGGAAGTCCCTGGGGAAGGCTGATGGGTATTCGGATGTTCCGCTTGGGCTGCTGCCAGGGGCGCACCGTGGCCTCAACCACGACAGTGTCGCCGGCGTGCACGATGTTGCCGGTGTCGATGCGCGCTGTTTCGAGCTCCACCTGTGCGCGCCTGGGGATGGAATCGACGTCGAGGTCGATGGATCTGATTGCTCCCTGGCGTGCGCCGTTGGCGTAGAGCAGGGCGAAGCTCTGGTCAGCCTGCATGGCGGCTGAGAGCTGCGCAGAACCCTGGTCGCCGGCAGGAGCCCACAGGTCGAGCGGCGATGGTGGATAGCCCTCGATGTCAACGCTACCCTTTACGTGGTAGCTGGTCTCGAGACTGCTCTGGTTGTTTTCAAGCAGCGCATCGTAGAGCGAAACCAGCACAGCCTGGGGCGTTAGCGAGGGAAGATCCACGACCTCGATGTTCAGACTTCGATCGGCACCCTCGCTACGCACGGTGATGTGGACCGGGATCATGTGCGGCCTGGCTCCGAGCACGCCGCGAATTGCGGAGTCGCGGTCGTCGGTGAATGTGCCGATCGGGTCGCCGGTGTTGATGATCTTGAATGCATTGAGGGGAGAGGCAAGAGTTTCGACGACCTCAGCGGTTGTCATGGGAAGCGAGACGGAGCCGGCCTGGAGGATGGGGTGTCCGCAGGCGAGCAACTGCCTGGGATCGACGTAGGTGACGGTGCAGGTGGCGGAGATCTCGAGATCGCCGCGCACAAGCTGGGCGCTAACGGCTGAACCGGGGACGACGCTGGCGATGGCGGAGCGCGAGATGCCGTCGAAGGAGCCGGCGGAATCCCGCTTCGATGAGCCGCTGCCGCCGGCCGCTATGACGTCGAGCCCGGTGCCGGCCATTTCTTTCTGCCAGAGCCGGATCGCCTCGGGGCGGAAGCCGCTCATCACGAGCGGCGTTTCCATGGCCTGAAAGGTCATTCCACCGGACAAAACGGTATCGGGTTGCGAGCCGGGATTGGCGGGTGATGTCAAGGCCCACTGTGTGCTGACCGGCATGTCTTTGACCTCGAGCATCTGCTCGATGGGGGTGATGCCGGCGATGGGGTCCTTGGCGAACTGGCCGATACGGTAAGAGAGGGAGCCGAGAAGCTTGTTGCCGATGTAGACTGGGCTTCCGCTCATGCCGGCGACGACGCCTGTGTATTCAGGCTTGGCACCGTGGAGTTGGGCGAGGATCATGTCCTGCCCGGGCCCGCGGG
>Ga0326727_10019631_pt1 | contig 13542 bp, 14 predicted proteins | sample MB2enrmetagenome_FD_207643 | JGI IMG/M metagenome (GOLD analysis project Ga0326727, IMG submission 207643) | Lab enriched peat soil microbial communities from McLean, Ithaca, NY, United States - MB29MY | ecosystem: Environmental > Terrestrial > Soil > Wetlands > Peat | place: USA: New York... | reverse complement strand
CGCCGCTTCGCGACGACCTCTCCCAGAGGGAGAGGTAAGGTTATAGTGGGGGGCGTTTCTACACGTCACGCGGCTCGGGCGTCGTAGGCGGTGTCGCCGAACACGCGGGCGAAGACGCGATCGACTTCCTTCAGGTGCAGCGCCGGGTCCATCGCGCGGTCGAGGTCCACCTCGGAAATCCGCCCGGCGACCTCGGGGTCGGCCAACAGATTGGCGCGGAAGTTGCGCCCCTCCGGCTGATCCAAATTCTCCCACGTTGCCATCGCATTGCGCTGCACGATCCGATACGCGTCCTCGCGCAGGATGCCGGCCCGCGTCAGCGCCAGCAGCACCTCGCCCGAGTGCACCACGCCACCGAGGCTCTCCAGGTTGGCCAGCATGCGCTCCGGATGCACCACCAGCCGCTCGATCAATCCGGCCAGGCGCACCAGCGCGAAATCCAGCGCGATGGTGGCGTCGGGCGCGATCACCCGCTCGACGCTGGAATGGCTGATGTCGCGCTCGTGCCATAACGTCACGTTTTCCAGCGCGGGAACCACCGCGGCGCGGACGAGGCGGGCGAGGCCCGTCAGGTTCTCGCTCAGCACCGGGTTGCGCTTGTGCGGCATCGCCGACGAGCCCTTCTGGCCCGGATGGAAGAACTCCTCCGCCTCGCGCACCTCGCTGCGTTGCAGGTGGCGCACCTCGGTGGCGAACCGCTCGATGCCACTGGCGATCACGCCGAGGGTGCAGAAATAGGCGGCGTGGCGGTCACGCGGGATGACCTGGGTGGAGACCGGCTCGGCGGCCAAACCGAGGCGTTCGGCGACGAATGCCTCCACGCGCGGGTCCAGATGCGCGAATGTGCCGACCGCGCCGGAGATCGCGGCGACCGCGATTTCGGCCCGCGCGGCGACCAGGCGGGCGCGGTCGCGGGCGAACTCGGCGTAGTGGCCGGCGAGCTTCAGGCCGAACGTGGTGGGCTCGGCGTGGATGCCATGGCTGCGGCCGATGGTGAGCGTTGTCTTGTGCTCGAACGCGCGGGTTTTCAGCGCGGCCAGCACGCGGTCGAGGTCGGCCAGCAGCAGGTCGGTGGCCTGGGTCAACTGGACCGAGAGGCAGGTGTCCAGCACGTCGGAGCTTGTCATACCCTGGTGGACGAAGCGCGAGTTGGGGCCGATCGATTCGGCGAGCCAAGTCAGGAAGGCGATGACGTCGTGGCGGGTCTCGCGCTCGATGGCGTCGATGCGGGCGACCTCGGCGGCGTTGATGCGGGCGATCTGGGCGCCGCCCTTCTCGCGGATGGCCTGGGCGGCGGCTTCGGGGATGGCGCCGATTCGGGCCATGCCCTCGGCGGCCAGCGCCTCGATCTCGAACCAGATGCGGTAGCGGTTTTCGGGCGCCCAGATGGCGTCCATCTCGGGTCGGCTGTAGCGAGGGACCATGACGGCGCTGCCCATGCTGAACGGTCGCGGTCAGTTAGAACGCTCGGTGCGAGGCTGACAAGACCCGGGGTGGCGCGAGCCGGATTGGCGGCCCGGGCGGCGTCGGGGAGGTGCGCCGGGGGTGCGCCGGACCATTGCACATTGCAGGGGTTAACCTATGGTTAACGGACGCCACGATTGGGGGTTCGCCATGAGGATAACTTGGTTCGGCCGGCTGATGCTGGTCCTGCTGGCAGGGCTGATGAGCGCCTGCCAGGCGGCGAATTCGCCCTCGGCGTGGCCGATTTATGGGCCGGGGGCAATGCTTGACCCGTCTGCGCCGCCTGCCGCGCCGATCGGGCATTCGGGCGTTCAGGTGGCCTCGGACTGCGCGCGGCCGTAACGCGGGGACGGTCGCGGCGCTTCCCCGATGGCCCGGCGCCTATTGCCGCGTGTGGGGGGTTCCGCTACACCCCCGCCCCTGTTGCGCCCGTAGCTCAATTGGATAGAGCACCAGACTACGGATCTGGGGGTTGGGAGTTCGAGTCTCTCCGGGCGCGCCAAATCCTGGACGGCGGTGCGGTCACGCCTCGGGCAGCTCGGCGATCACGTCGACCTCGACCAGCCATTCCGGCCGCGCCAGCGCCACCACGACGAGGCCTGTGAACACCGGAAACACGCCCTTCATCCAGCGCCCGAGCACCTGATAGATCGACGGCCTATGTCGGATATCGGTCAGATACACCGTCACCTTGCAGATATGCTCGAGCGTCGCGCCGCATTCGCGCAGCAACTGGTCGATGTTGCGCATGACCTGTTCCGCCTGCGCAACCGGATCGCCGATCCCGACACTGATGCTGGTATCAAGGTCCTGCGGACACTGCCCGCGCAGATAGATCGTGCGCCCGGCGATCACCGCCTGGCACAGATCGTTGTCCAGCTTCTGTTCCGGGTACGTGTCGGCGGTGTTGAACCGGCGGATGCGGGTATGGATCAATGGCGTTACTCCGTTGGTTCGGCGGGGGTCACTGGCACGAGGTCATTCGTAGGGGGAGAACTGCTCGGTGCGCCATTTCAGCGCGGCTGGCAGTCCTTCGGCGCGGCGGATGGCGTCGAACTGGTCGGCCTCCGGCGAGCTCGTTGCGTCCATGATCGCCGAGGCCTCGGCGCCATACATGATCGCGTTGCGCAGCCCCATCGTTTCGAAGGCGTGGTTAACCGACCGCTTGTTCCATTTCAGGCAGTCGGCGGACACGCGGGACATGCGTTTGGCGATCTTCGTCACCTCGGCGTGCAGCGTCGCCTTGGGAAACACCTTGTCGACGAGGCCCAGGCGGTATGCCTCGGCGCTGTCGATGCTGTCACCGGTATACAGCAGTGCGCGGCAGCGCTGGCCGATCAGCCATGGCATGATCATGGTGGCAATGCCGTTGGAGAAGCGCGCCTCGACCGCGGCGAAGGTCGAGGTGTCGGCGCAGTACCGCATGTCGCAGCACATCGCGAATTCCAGCGCGCCGGCGTAACAGAATCCGTCCATCATCGCGATGACCGGCTTGGAGCAATCCCATACCGAGTAGGTGAATTTGATGTCCTTCTGCATCCGCGCCCGCCATTGCGCCAGCGTTCGTTTCGGCTGTGCCGCGGAGTCCTTGATGTCGTAGCCTGCCGAGAACGCGCGGCCGCCGGCGCCGGTCACCACGACCACGCGGACATTGTCGTCGGCATCTGCCTCGGCCACGGCCGCCATGATTTCGTCGACGAGCGGCTGGCTCAGTGCGTTGTGCCGTTCGGGCCGGTTCAGCGTGATGGTGGCGACGCGGTCGTCCACCGCGTAAAGCAGGAACTCGTAACTCATGTCTGGGTCTCCCGTGTGGTGCGCGTTTGATCCACGCCGACCTCGCCGAGGATCAATGGATCGATTTCCAATACTGCGTAGCGTCCGGCGTGGGCGGCGCCAAGGCGCGGCCGGCGGCAGGTCGATCGTGCGGCCCGCCAGCAGCGTTGCGTCCGCCGACAGCGTGGCGCCAAATCAGCAGGACCGGATTGGCGACAAAACCCCGATGTGGGAGATTGTTGGCCTAGCCGCCAGGCGCGTTTGCGAGGATCATCCCATGCCGAATGCCACGCTCGATCATGTTGTTGTCGATGCCAGGGATCGCATGGATGAGGCGGTGCGGACGTATCAGACGCTGGGCTTTCAGCTTACACCGCGCGGCTATCACTCGCTCGGATCGATCAACAACCTGGCGATGTTCGGCGGCAATTATCTGGAGCTTCTGGGTTTCGGCGATGGCGGCGCCGGCCGTCCGGAGCTCGCGCCATTTCCGATCGGATTGAATGGATTGGTGTTCAAGACCGATGACGCGGAGGCCACGTTTGAGCAGGCGCAACGTGCGGGCGTGCCGGCGCTGCCAGCCCGCGCGTTCTCCCGCCCGGTGGAGGTGGACGGCGCGCAGAACGACGCACGGTTTCGCACCACGCGGATTCCGCCCGAGGCCTCGGGCATCGGCCGGGTGTATTTCTGCGAGCACCAAACGCCGGAATTGGTTTGGCGGCCGGAATGGCTGGTGCATCCGAATGGCGCGCAGGAGATTGTTCGCGTGCTGGTCGCAACGCATGACGCCGCACGGCAGGCAACGCTGTTTGGCAATCTGTTCGGTCATGATGCGGTCACCAGGCAATCGGACGGGACGACGGCACTCGCGCTGTCTGGCGGTGGACGCGTCATCCTTGCGCCGGTGGTCGACACGCTCGGCGCGTTGGGTGATGCGGCGCCTGACACGGCGGGGCGGGAAGACTTCATGGCGGCGCTGGCGATCCGGGTTGCGTCGCTGCCGACGGTCGCCGCGCTGTTGCGCGGCGTGCCGGGGGTCGTTGTTGGACCACATCGGATAACCGTTCCGGCGATGGCGGCAATGAACACAACGCTACTGTTTGAGGCGGCGTAGGCAGCCTAGCCAACGCGTCTCAGATCGCCGGTGGGTGGTGCGGTGCCCGCGCTTGGGTTGCGCAGGTTCATCTTAAGCTCGCCCAGCATCTCCCATAACAACGCGGCGTGCTTGCGGTCGAGCCCGGCCATTGCGCGTTCGATCCATTGCGCGTGTGCCGGTGCCATTCGCGCGAACAAGGCGCGGCCGGCATCCGTCATGCCGATCAACGTGCTGCGGCGATCGGTGGGATGTCGGCGACGGACCACCAGCCCATCCTGCTCCATCGCGTTGATCAGTCCAGTGACGTTGCCACTGGTCACCATCAGCCGCGCCGACAGGGCGGTCATGGTCAGGTCTGTGTTGGTGGCGTCGAGCGCGGCGAGCACATCGAATCGAGGCAGCGTGGTCGCGAACTGCGCATGCAGCTCGGCGCGCACAAGGCTTTCGATCATGTCGACACAGGTCAGCAGTCGCAGCCAGACCCGCAGCTTCAGGCGCGTGCCATCGTTGATCGCGAGCTCCCGATCCGGAATGTTCCTGTTATGGGTCGATTCCAGGAGGTCACGCATCGGCGTCGCGGGGCCTTTGCCCCAGGTAGGTTTCCAGCACGCGCGGATTGCGCGCCAGGTCCGCGCTTGGACCTTCGGCGGCCACTTCACCCATTTCCAGCACATAGCCGTAATCGGAGATCTGCAGGGCGGCGCGGACGTTCTGTTCGACCAACAGGATGGACAGGCCGCGCTGGCGCAGATCGACCAATACCCGGAAGATCTCGCGCACCAGCAGCGGTGCCAGCCCGAGGCTCGGCTCGTCCAGCAACAGCAGGCGCGGCCGGCCCATCAGCGCGCGCCCAAGGGCCAGCATCTGGCGCTCGCCCCCCGACAGCGTTGCGGCAAGCTGGCGCCTGCGTGTTTCCAGGTGCGGAAAGATCGCGTAAACCTTGCGCATTTCGGGTTGGACATCGCGGTCCCCCGCCCGCCGGCGCGGCGTGAAGCCGAGCAGCAGGTTGTCCTCGACGGACATGTCGGTGAACAGCGCGCGTTGTTCCGGTACCAGCACGGCACCGGACGCCACCATCGCCTCGGTCGTGCCGGCGTTCGCACCTTGATAGCGCACTGCCCCGCCGCGCCGTGGCAACAGGCCCATCACCGCGCTCATCAGCGTGGTCTTGCCGGCGCCGTTGGGTCCGACAATGGCGACCATGCTGCCCTCGGGCACCAGCAGGCTGACGCCGTGCAGGACCTCCACATGGCCATAGCCGGCACGCAATTGGTCAAGTTGCAGAACCGGAACAGTCATGCCACGCCGCCCAGGTAGGCTTCCAGCACCACCGGATCGGATTGCACGCGAGCCGGCGGGCCCTCGGCGATCTTCTGGCCGAAATCCATCACCACGACGCGGTCCGCCAACTGCATGACAAAGTCCATGTCGTGCTCTACCAGAAGCACGCCCATGCCCTCGGCGCGCAATTGGCGGAGCAGGGCGGCGAGACGTTGTTTCTCCGGCAACCGTAACCCGGCGGCGGGTTCGTCCAGCAGCAACAGCCGTGGGCGCAGGCACAACGCGCGCGCGATTTCGACCACGCGCTGCTGGCCGAGCGGCAGGTCTCCGGCCGGCATGTGCAAAACGCCGCCGAGCCCCACGCGTGCCGCCTGAGTTCGCGCTTCGGCAAGCAGGTGGGCTTCCTCGGCGCGATCCAGGCGCAGCATCGCGCGAACAATGCCGGCGCGACCGGACAGATGTGCCCCGAGCGCAACGTTCTCCAGCACGCTGCGTGCGCCCAGCAGCTTGACGTGCTGGAAGGTGCGCGCGATGCCCAGGGCCGCGACGCGGCGCGGCCGCAGATGCGTGGCATCGGTGCCGAACAGCTTTATCCCGCCGGCGTCGGGTGGCAGAACGCCACTGACCACATTGAACAGCGTGGTTTTGCCGGCGCCATTCGGACCGATCAGCGCAACGATTTCGCTGGCCTGCACGGCGAAGCTGACGTCACGGTTCGCTGCCAGGCCGCCGAAGAAACGCGACATCGAATTCAGCGCGAGCAGTTCGTCGCCCGGCGTTGTTTGTTGGTACGTTCCGGTGCCAGTCGCAAGGGCGGGCGTCGCGGTATCGGGCGCCGCGGCCGGGGTCGTTCCGGGGCGTCGCACCAGGCGCAGCAACAGTGGCAGCAGTCCCTCCGGCGCGCGCTGCAACAGGAGGATCACCATAAGGCTGAACACCAGAAGCTCGAAGTCGCCTGGCCGGCCGGTGATGCGGGGAATCCAGTCGTTGAATTGATCGCGCAACATCACGACCAGCGTTGCCCCGACCGGGGCGCCCCATAAATATCCCGCGCCGCCGATGATGACCATGAACAGGTAGTCGATGCTGATGCCCAGGCCGAATGGCGTGGGACTGATGAAGCGCTGGAAATGCGCGAACAGAAAACCGGCCAGTCCCGCGTAGATGGCGGCGATCGTGAAGACGGCGCGGCTTAGTTGCACGGTGTTGATTCCGACGCTCTCGGCCATCAGGCGCGCGCCGTTCAGCGTGCGGATCGCGCGGCCCATGCGGCTGTCGAGCAAATTCGCTGACATCAGCATGATGATTGCGACGACCGACCAGATCACGCCGAGATTGACCCGTTGGTTTGCGGCGGATAGTGGCCCGAGGCGCAGCGGCGGAATGTCGCCGATGCCGTTGAAACCGTGCAGCCACGGCAGCGTGCCGAAGAGCGCGAAGAAGCTTATGCCCCATGCGACCGAAACGAGTGCCAGGAAGTGGCCGGACAGCCGCGCGGTGACCAGGCCGAGCAGCCAGGCGATCGTTCCGGTGACGGCAAGGCCAGCGGCCAGGCCTGCGATCGGTGGCGCGCCGGCGAATTTCGTCAATAGTGTGGTGGCGTAGGCCGCGAGGCCGACGAAGCTTGCCTGTCCGAATGAGGTTTGGCCGCTGATACCGGTCAGCAACACCAGGCCCAGCGCCACCAGCGCCGCAAGGCCGACATAGCCGAACAGCGTGACGTAGAATGCCGGCAGTGCGGCTGGTACCGCAACGATCAGTGCGACCGTTGCGGCGGTGGCCAGCCAGCGGTGCGCGGACCCGGTGCTGGTCATGCTCGATCCTCTGGCGATCCGCTGCGCAGCGACAGCCAGACCAGGACCGGGATCAGCAAGGTGAAGACGATGACCTCGCGATAGGCGCTGGCCCAGAAGCTGCTGAGCGATTCGAGCACCCCCACCAGCACCGCGCCGGCGGCTGCCATCGGATACGAAATCAATCCGCCCATGATTGCCGCAACGAATCCCTTGAGGCCGATGTCGAAACCGGCATCATACGACAGGGGTGTCACGGCGCCGATCAGCACGCCGGCCAGCGCGGCAATGAAGGCGGCGAGACCGAACGCCAACGCCCCGGTTGTTGCCGCATCGATACCGACGAGTCGTGCCCCAAGTCGATCGGATGCCGCGGCGCGCAGGATCTTGCCTTGCAACGTGGCGCCGAAGAACCAGCGCAGGCCGAGCACCAGCACCGCGCAACAGACCAGCACCGCCACCGATTGGCCGGAGACGGTCAGCATGCCAAGGTCGAAGCTGCTGTCGGTCAGCGCGGGGGCGCTGGCTTCCTCCGGTCCGAAGAACACCAGACCTGCGCCGATCAGCACGAAATGCAATGCCATCGCCAGGATCAGCAACGCCAGCACCGAGGCGTCGGCGATCGGACGGAAGGCGAACCGCCAGATCAACGGTCCCATCGGTGTCACGATGGCCAGGGCGAGAAGGATCGAGACCGCGGGGATCTGGCGCGGCGCCAAAATAACGACCGCCGCCGTAATGGCAATCGGGTAGAGGCCCCACACCAGGACGCCGCGCAGTGCCTCCCGCCGGCCGCCGAGCAACGACAGGCCGAGCGCCACTGCCGAAGCACCATCGAGCAGCCAGAGCGTGCCGGGCACCTGACCCAACTGCAGTGACGCGGCGGTTAGCGCGCCATAGGCCAGCAGATCGCCCTGCGGAACGAAAATGACGCGCGTCACGGAGAAGACGATCAGCAGTCCGACCGCGAGCAGCAGGTAGATCGCGCCGGTGGTGATGCCGTCTTGAAGCAGGGCAAGGAAGACGAACAGATCCATGCAGATGACTCACGTCATCCGGAAGATCGAGACTGTGTCTAGTGGATTGCCCGCCAGGCGCCGTCCTTCACCTCCACCAGGGCTGCGGCGCGGTCGTCCTGTCCGTTATGGTTGGTTGGCGACATATTGTAGACGCCGCTGACGCCGACCAACTCGTGGGTCTTTTCCAGTGCATCCCGCAGCGCGACGCGAAACGCCTCGGTGCCGGGCTGGCCGGCTTTCAACGCAGTGGGGATGGCGTTCTGCAACAGCAGGAAAGCGTCATAGCTGTAGCCCGCGAACGGGTTGACGCTCTGTGGACCGAACTTTTTGATGTAGTCGGTCATGAAGGCGGTTGCCACCGGCTTGACCACGTTGCCGTCGGCCAACTGGTCGAACACCACCACCGGGGAGGTCACGGCGACCACGCCATCGACGGCGGCGCCGCCCAGCTTGATGAACGCCGGCGTAACAACACCGTGGTTGCCATAGATGCCCCCCTTGTAGCCACGATGGCGCAGCGCAACGACCGGCAGCGCCGCGGCCGTCGCCGAGTTGCCCATCATGATGGCCTGCGGGTGCACACTGATCAGCTTGAGCGCCTGGGCCTCCGCCGAGGTGTCGGTGCGGGCGTAGCGTTCGTCCGCGAGGATCTTGATTCCGTCGGTTGCGGCGGAGGTCTTCGTTGCGGCCAGCACCTGATCGCCCCAGCCGTCGGAGAAGCCGATATAGCCGACGTCCTTCACGCCGTGAAGCTGCATGTATTTGAAAACCACAGCCACCATCAGGGACAATGGCTGGGCGTCGTTGAAGGTATAAGGTTGCTTGGTCGGATCATACTCGTACGGCGCCATCGCCAGCATCGGCACGTGGGCCTGGTTCGCCAGTGGCGCGACGGCGGCATCTGACGCGGTCAACGACGGGCCGATGAAGGCATCGATATGATCCTCGGAGATCATTTTCTGCGCGATGGTGAACGCATTGCTGGCGTCCGTCGCGTCGTCGCGGATGATGTATTCGACCTTCTGGCCGGCGATCTCGCTGGGGAAGAAATCGAAGGCCCCCTTGTAGCCGACGCCCATCGAGGCGGTGGCGCCGCTGATCGACAGGATGGCGCCGATCTTGATCTGCGCCTGGGCCATTGCCGATGCGCCAAGGATTCCGATGGCCGTGGCGGCCACGAACAGACGCGATCTCATCGAGTTCTCCCTGTTGGCCCGGGGATGCGATCTGCACGGGCAGGTCATTTCACGCAGTGATAGTTTAGGTGTCAAGTTTTCTGATTTGCGGTCGGCCTCTGGCCTTGTCCCCGCCGATGCGGCTACCTTGGGGGGCAATGAACGATCGCCGCAACCCGATGCATGGCCCCAACCGGCTGAAGCTTGGCGTGTTCTCCGCCAATGCCGATGGCGGGCTGACGTTGACACGCGTGCCGGAACGCTGGAGGGCGGAATGGCCCGACGTGGTGGCGGTCGCGCAGATGGCCGATCGTGCCGGGTTGGAGTTCTTCCTGCCGATAGCGCGCTGGCGTGGGTTCGGGGGTGTAACGAACTCGCGGGAGACCTCGTTTGAGACGCTGACCGAGGCCGCGGCGCTGTCGGGGTTGACCGAGCGGATCGCGCTGTTTGCCACTGTGCATGTGCCAATGGTGCATCCGGTGTTTGCCGCCAAGGCGCTGGCGACGATTGATCATGCCAGCGGGGGGCGCGCGGGATTGAACATAGTTTGCGGCTGGAATCCCGAGGAATTCGGGTGCTTCGGTCTGGAGATGATCGAGGATCGTTACGGTCAAGGGCTGGAATGGTTTGACATCCTGACCCGCATCTACACCGAGCCGGCGCCGTTCGATTTCACCGGCAAGTATTACGATCTGCGCGGCGTGTCCGGGAAGCCGCTGCCGGTGCAGCGGCCGAGGCCGGTGACGCTGAACGCCGGGTTTTCGCCGGAAGGGCGTGATTTTGCCGCGCGGGCGGCGGATTGTCTGTTCACCACCTTTGTTGAAATCGGCACGAGCCACACGCAAATCACTGATATGCGTCAGCGTGCCGCGGTGCAGGGGCGCGAGGTCGGCGTCTACACGACCTGCCATGTCGTTTGCCGTCCCTCGCAGGATGAGGCCGAGGCGTATTACGAGCATTATGCGGTGACCATGGAAGACACCGCGGGTGCCGATCATTACATGGGCAACAAGCAGAAATTCTCCGGCTCGCACGATCCCGAGGCGTATCGTTTGCATCGCAAGCGGTTCGTCGGGGGCGCCGGCACCTATCCACTGATCGGCACGCCGCAGCGCATTGCCGAAGAGCTGGCGGCCATCAGTCAGGTTGGCTTTGCCGGGGTGGCGCTGGCGTTCGTGAACTATAAGGACGAGCTGCCATATTTCATTGCGACGGTGCTTCCGCTGCTGCGCGCGGCAGGGCTGCGCGACTGACGGTAAAGCTGCAGCATGGTGCACCCGTGGCGGCGCATGCGGTTTCGGTTACGGCGACTGGCTCACCTAGCACCATTTCGCCCACAGCGGACAACATGCCGCGGATGGGCGCGCAGACGGGGTGCGGGCTTGGTCCCGAACCTGCAACGAACGGACTGTTTTCGACTGTCAGGGTCACGGTGTCCGCGCTGCGCGCCAGCCGCCAGCGGCCCCAGCCAAGCTGTGGGGCTGTCTGCTCGATGACGTGCAGTAAGGCAGCGGCGTCGGCGGCGCCAGCTGCCTGGTAGCTTCGTGCCGAGCGTCCGCCGGCGCGGCGGATCGAGCGGGCAAATGCCTCCAGCGCAATCGGGCGCGTGGCCTCGGGCAGTTCTGCGATCATGCCCATCAGGGCATCCGGGCGGATCATCATGTACCGGATGTCGCCGTCGCGGTATTCGCCGCGTTCCGCATCAAATCGCAACCGGTCGCGGAACGTTGTCACAGTGGGAGGCTCCCGATACTGGTGCCGCCGCAGACGAACAGCGTCTGGCCGGTGATGAACCCGCTGGTTGGATCGGTAAGGAACAGGACCGCGCGCGCAACGTCGTCGGGCTGGCCAAGCCGCCGGACGGGGACAGCGTTCGCCAGCGCATCGATGCGCGCATCGCCGGGTGGCAGCACGTCGTGAAACATTGCGGTCCCGGCGATCGGGCCGGGTGCGACGGCATTGACCGTGATGCCATCGGGACCGAGCTCCAGCGCCCAGGTTCGTGCCATTCCGATCAGACCGGCTTTCGTCGCGGCATATGCGGTGCGCGTGGCGAGCCCGAGCGCGGCGCGGGAGGCGATCAACACGATCCGGCCAAAGTGGGCTGCGCGCATCGCCGGCAGGGTGGCCTGCGCGAGGACCAGCGCAGCGCCGAGATGCAGGCGCGACAGTGTTTCAATGTCGTTGACCGTAGCGTGCTCCAATATCGCCGGGCGGATCGTTCCGGCATTGTGCACCATTGTGGTGACCGGTTCGCATGTGGCCTCCCGCGCGGCTTGTGCTGTTGCGGTCGCGTCCGACAGGTCGACGATTATGGTGCTGAGCTCTGGGTGGTGGAGTGCGCTGGGCTGACGGTCGAGAGAGATGACCTGGTAGCCGGCATCCAGGAAGGCGCGGCAGATGGCGAGGCCGATGCCGGCGCTGCCCCCGGTGAGGAGCGCGCGTTTCATCTGGCCTCCAGCAGGTCATCGGGACCGATCCGGACCTGCACCGTGTTTCCCGGCGATGTTGACGGCGGCAGGAAGCACACGGCCACCGGACCAGCGGTGAATTGCACCAAGCCGACGGTCAATGGCAGGCGGGGACGGAAGCGCGGTTCATTGCTGTGGTGGAGGCGGGTGCAAGCGAGCACGCGCGCGGGAAGGGAGTCCGTGGTTTCCCATGTCAGTTGGTCGGACAGACAGTCGGCGCAGATTTCGCGTGGCGGGTATTGTGCCGTGCCGCAGGCGGTGCAGCGTTGCAGCTTGATCATGGGCGGCCCAAAACGGCGGCGGCGGAACACAGGCCGCGGTCATAGTTTATCATGCCGAAGCCGCTGACCAGTGCATGGCGGACGTTCGTCACCTGTCGCCCATCGGCCTGGTTCAAGATTTGTCGCATCGCCTCGACCAAGCCGAGATAGCCGCCGGCCGCGCCCGCCTGGCCCATCGACAATTGGCCGCCGCCGGTGTTGTGCGGCACGCTGCCCTGGATGGTGAAATCATTCCGGCGGACGAAGTCGGGACCTTCGCCTGGCGCGCAGAGGCCCAGCCCCTCGAACTGCAGCATCGAAATGACTGGGTAGTCATCATAGGTTTCAATGACCTGCACGTCGCGCGGGCCGATGCCGGCCTGGGCCCATAGCGCCTCGCGGTCCATGGCCCAGCCACCGCGTAGTTGCACCGGGTCGTCGGGATATGCGTTATGTCGCTCGATCGCACCCAGCACGCGCACATGGGGCAGAGCGAGCGCGTGCGCGCGGGCCGCCGCCATTACCAGGAAGCCATCGGCACCGGCGCAGGGCATGACGCAGTCGAACAGATGCAGCGGTTCGGCGATCGGGCGTGCGGCGAGGAACTGTTCTATCGTTAGTTCACCGCGCAGCAGCGCCAAAGGGTTGTGTTGGGCGTTGGATCTTTGGGCTACGGCGAGTTTGGCGAAATCACCACGCGTGGCGCCGGTCGCACGCATGTAGGCGTCGGCGATCAGGGCGAAGCTCGCGTTGGGGCCGCCCGCACCGTAGGGATACACGGCGTCGCGGGCGAAGCTGCTGAAATTTGCCAGCAGGTCACGGAAGCTTGTTTCGTTTGCGGTATCGCCGGCGACGCACGCAACGATCTCGGCATCGCCGGACTGGACTGCGCGCGCCGCCCGGCGCAACGCGATGACGCCACACGCGCCGCCCATCGGCAACCATTCAAGCATGCGAGGCGACAGACCGACATGCTGGGTGAACGCCACCGCCGTATCGGGGTGCAGGGTAAAGCTGGAGACGCAGAGCCCATCGATCGCAGATTTGGCCACGCCGCCGGCGTCGAGCAGGCGCCGCAATGTGCGGGCCAGGAACCATGCGGCACCGTGGTCGGAGCGACGGACATAGGGCTCGGTCACCGGGCAGCATAGCGCCACGCCGTCGTAGCTGCGTGCGGTCACCGTCGTTTCATTCCACGTGTATCGATGCA
>Ga0326727_10019629_pt1 | contig 13544 bp, 14 predicted proteins | sample MB2enrmetagenome_FD_207643 | JGI IMG/M metagenome (GOLD analysis project Ga0326727, IMG submission 207643) | Lab enriched peat soil microbial communities from McLean, Ithaca, NY, United States - MB29MY | ecosystem: Environmental > Terrestrial > Soil > Wetlands > Peat | place: USA: New York... | reverse complement strand
TGTGAATGGTAACAGAAATCAGTTCCGATCCAACGCCGCATGAGCGGCAGGCGGCGAATACCGCATCGCGCCGCCTGCCGGCATCCGCGCTCCGGGCCCTGGTTGGCTCCTGCCATAGGCTCCAGACCGACTCAACGTTTGCCAATGGCAAACCAGCGGTGCTCCGGTGCGATGACTCAGCTTTACTCACTACTTGACTTCGCCGTACGATATGCCTCGCGGCCAGCCTCGACCGCTGCGGTTACCCGGTTTGATTGGTCGTCTACGAGGCTCCTGCCACGCTCCACGTAATTACCGACCTGCTCCTTGCCCTTTTGCACCAGCGTGCCCACCTGCTCAACGGCCTGCTTTGTACGAGTGCGCAAGTACCCCGTTCCCTCGCGAGCACCATGAGCAATGTCCTCTCTCGTATCGCGACCGCTCTTGGGGGCATAAAGAATCCCCACCAGTGCTCCGATGCCGAGTCCCGCCACCAACCATGCCAAACCCTGCCCCTTGCTATCCTCAGCCATGATGAAGCATCCCCTTTCGCTCAGTTTCTAGAAAACCCAAACGTGCCAGATTCGATGACACCCAGCAAATTACCGGGAGTTTGTGCAGCCACTTCAGCGGTTCGGCGAATGGTCTCGCCGTGAAGAATCCGCGTCAACCTACATCGCGTTGGACGCAGTCTCGGAAGTAGTAGTTGCAAAGTCGGTCCTAAACCTGCTACGCACCTTTTTACAGGCGCGCAAATATGCCGACGACGGTTAGGGCCGGCCTGTGAAGCTGATCGAGGCGGAACTCCTGGAGCACTTTGTATACCGGTCGCTCATTTTAGGCCCAAATCACCAAATGTACAGGCTCCTGCAACGAGGGTCTTCCATCTCAATCCCCATGCGCTTGCACCGAGGGTCTTCCATCTCGATGCCTACGCTTTTGAACATTACGCCCTGGAGCAGGCCCTTGCACCGGAGGTCTTCCACCTCAATTTCCACGCCCATGAACATGCTGCTGCATCGAGGGTCTTCCGTCTCAATCGCCGCGATCTTGCACCGAGGATCTTCCATCTCAATCACCACGCCATCAGACAGGCTCTTGTGCCGGATAGCTTTGCCAGCGGGCTGAAATCAGGCTGGCGCGATCTGCAGGCGCGGATTGCCCCGTGTTGGCCGATCAGGCAGTTCGCGTGCACTGAAAACAATAGGCGGCTTCTCAGAGTTGTGCTCCGGTAATTGATCGAGCAGGACCACATTGAGCAGCGACTTATGCACCTGGATGCGACCGTTATAGCTGATAAAACCAAGCTTGCGAAAGCGGTTCATAAAGAAACTGACACGGGAACGTGTGGTGCCGATCATATCTGCCAGTGTTTCCTGAGTAATGGGCGGGATGAAGGTTTCCGGTTCGCCGGGTTTGCCGAATTCCGCCATGATCAAGAGAATCCGCGCCAAACGCTTCTCACTGGAGTTGAATAGCTGATCGACAAGATCGGCCTGGGTTCGCATGCTGCGGGCCAGCAAGAATTTGAGAAACAAATCGGCGAACGCAGGCTCGTTATGCATCACTCTGATCATTTCGTCTCTGCTGATCTTGAGCGCCGTACAGGTGTTCACGGCAGTCGCGGTCGCCATGTGCAACCCGACGATTGCTGCGAGAGATTCCTCTCCGACGAAATCACCAGTGGATAGAAGAGTGATTGTGGCTTCCTTGCCCATCTGCGAAACGACGGTGACTCTCGCACGGCCTTTTTGCAGGTAGAACACAGAGTCAGGCGTACCTCCCTGGCAAAAGAAAGTCTCACTTGGCTTCAACTCGATGATGGTTCGGCCAAGCCCGACGTTTGCAAGAAAGGTTGCGGTATCGAACCTGGTGACTCTTTTACTCTTCAAGATGCTACCTCGTCGCAGGTCGGCTGTTTGGGTGGACGGTTCATGCCAGGAAGGCGTTGCCGCGGCGCGTCGTGCTTAGAGTTTGTGGCGCATGGACCAAGAACCGCAGGCGCGACACGGGGACAGTCTGCCGGAGCAGCAACCGCAATTGCGATCAATCTCTCTCTGTCCATCATCGCCCGGATTCAAGAATCGCGTATGGTCAATTTTGCTCTACCCTGTCGGACTATTTGCAAGGCCGCCAGAAAAGAGTTGGCAGAGCTAAAGGACTGTGCAGTTGAGCACTGAGATTTGAAGGGGAAACAGATGAAAGCAGACGTTCAGGAGATGCGAAGACGGGCAAAGACCGGTATCTTCACCACGTCGAGGATCGCACCGAATGCGATTGCTGCGGCAAACTCACAAACAATTACGGCGACAGACAATGGGGCCATGGCGATTCCCAAGATTGCAAGCGTTGAAATGATAAGGACGTCGGCCATCGAACAAAGCACGAGCCAAATGCTGGGACGCAGTCCCCACAGGTGCTGGCGCCCGCGAATGACATACGTTGTGGCCTGGCTGCCAAACACAATGCCGACCAGGGACAAGGTTTGGAGTGCCGCGATGCCGAGATGCAACTGGAATTTACCGACGGCCAGGATAGCAGTGGAGAAGGCAAGGAAACAGGCTCCGAGAATGATGCCTGCACCCGTAATTCTGCCGATTTGCCATGAGTTCGGCATCGTCGACGGCCGCACCCTGTCTGTCGTCAGAGACATAGAGAGGAAGTCGCCGGTGATCATCAAAATGACCATCAGCATGGGGGTTAGGACCGCATGCCCGGTCATGATCAGACCGACGGCCAACAGGAGCACCTGCAGGATCTTCTTCATCACCGAGTTCAGTGTGTAGGTGAGAATGCGCTGAAACGTGATTCTGCCTTCTTTTACAGCGGTCACAATGCCACCCAGACCGGCTTCGGTCAATACAACACCGGCCGCGGATTTCGCCACATCGGTTGCGGTCGAGACGGCAATGCCTATCTGTGCCTGGCGGAGCGCGGGCGCGTCATTGGCGCCATCCCCGCACATCCCAACCGTGTGTCCGCTTTTTTGATAAGCCTTGACGAGGTCGTATTTGCCTTCCGGAAGAACGCCAGCGAAGACTGCAAAATCTTCCGGCTTGATCGACTCAGGAAGTTTTCCGGGTGGGCAGACGGTCCCGTTCAAACCAACCGCATGTGCCACAATTGCCGCCGTGACCGGAGCATCTCCCGTCACCATGACCGTGGCCACACCAAGTGTATGTAACTCTGAGATGAGAGAGATCGAATCCGTCCGCGGCGGGTCGCTGAGCGCGATAAGGCCCGCGATCTGGATGGCTGCCGGATGGCCTGTAGCTACAGCCAGAACTCTGAAGCCATGTTTTTCGAGCTCGTCAGCGATTGCAGCCGCAGCAGGTGATGGTGCAGTGAGGGCTACGACCGCCGTGTACGCACCCTTGATGATCCGTTCTGTGCCGCCCTTCTCATCGGTCGCTGTTGCCTCTGAAGTTTTCTTGACCGGGTCGAATGGCACAAACGTGACGAGCTTTGGCAGGTTCGATGCAGGCTTGTGTGAGGCAGCAGAACGAATCGCAGCATCAACGGGATCCTGGCCTCCGTCAGAACTTGTCAGGGCTGCTAACCCGAGGACGTGCGATTCGTCAAAGCCGCGCATGGGACGAACGCTGGTGACTGAGAGTTCATTGCAGGTCAAAGTTCCGGTTTTGTCCGAGCACAGCACATCGATCGAGGCAGCTTCGTCCACGGCCGAAAGCCGTGTCGGCAGCACGCCGAGTTTTGCCAGAGAACGAGCTCCGAGCGCCGCCGCAAGGGTAAATGTTGCCGGTAATGCCACGGGGATGGCCGCAAGCACCGACGTGAGCAAAAGAGGAACGATTTCGCTCCATGGCATTGCATGGGAATAGGCATATACGCCCATGGCGAGGATTACGACGCTATTGCAGATCGCTAGGTTGCGCACGATCTTGAGCACAGCCTTTTGCTGTGTGCTTGTCACGTGCGCAGTGCGAACAAGTTCCGCCGTGCGGCCGAATTTCGTGCGGGTGCCCGTAGCCGTCACCACGGCCGTTGCTTCACCACGCCGCACCAGAGCTCCTGCAAAGGTATCTGCACCTGGGCCGGCGTCAATAGGCAGGGATTCGCCTGTGAGCATCGACTGATCCAGTTCGACCGATCCACCGGTAAGATGCACATCGGCAGCGACCACACCGCCAAGCGATAGTTTCACCACATCGCCACGCACTAATTCCGCAGCCGGCACAGTCTTCCACGCGCCATCGCGCTGGACGGAGGCATTGAGTGCGAGACGCGACTTGAGAGCCGCCAGGGTAGCCTGAGCGCGACCCTCCTGGAAGTAGGCAAGCGCGGCGTTAAACACCAGCAACCCCGCGATGATAGCGGCCTCGTAGTACTTATGCAGCACAAGCTCAAGCACTATGGAGGCTTCAAGCAACCAAGGAACGGGCGCCCAGAATTTGGCCAATGCATTGCGCAGAAGATGAGCCGACATATCCGGCATGGCATTTGGTCCGTCCTTTTCAAGACGGGCACGTGCCTCATCGCTTGTGAGCCCTTTAGATGCGATGTCCTCGGCCGGTTCCGGCGTCTGGCCGGACGATATGGGGGCGACGACGCTTGTTGCACTCAAGATAGATCACCTGTCCGCCGTTCTCGCTACCACCATTCCGTGGAACGCCCTGCTGAAACCTTCCCGCTGGTGTCAGGCTTTGCTGACCGCAGAAGCAGAAGGGGACACGGCACGAGCTTTACGACCTTTTCGGCAATCGACCCGAAGACCAGCGGATGCCAGCCGGAGATGCCGTGTGTGGAGATCACCACCATGTCGATATGCTCTCGCTCCACTGCTTCCATGATGTTCCCTGCGATGTCATTTCCAACTTCGACACTGGAAGTCGACTTCACTTCCCTGGCCGCAAGAGCAGCATGGCACTTCGCCAGATGCCGCTCCGCAAGTGATCTTGCATCCTGAAGGAATTTGGTTTCGGGGACGAAGTCAGGAAGTGTTGACGTGGGAAACATCGGGATCACATGCACAAGATGGAGTTCGGCGTGAAAGTGCTTCGCAAGATCAGCTGCCATCTCCAAAGCCGCCTGCGATGATGGGCTAAAGTCGATAGGCAACAAGATCTTGGTGGGGATGGAAGGCAAAGCATGACCTTCTGGCATGGCAGGCTCCTCAGCGAACCGTGGAAACAACTCGTTTCTTGAATTGTCCTCTCGTCACAAGAGCAAAAACTGTGCTCTTTTGAACACGGAGACCGCAGACTAAACGCTGCGATGGAACGAATTTCGCCTTGTTTGGCTGGCGCGGCCGACGCCGAAGCACAGCACTTGCGATGGCGTGCAAATGTGACCATCCTTGAATGCCTGCACTCTGAAACCATCTATTTGGGTGTAGCGATGCGACGCGACGCGACAGCTTATTGCCGGCGCATGCCGTGTCTGAGATGGGCGATACCGATCAAAGGAGAGACGATGAGGTCATCCAGGTGGATCGCGGAGTCGCATTTCCTGTTGGCCTGCCGGGCAGGTCTGGCGGAAAGGCGCGTTGGCGAAGCGGGCAATGAGCCTGCCGGCACGAAGTCTCGTCTCGCCATACTCCTGGTGTTGGTCACTGCGGCTCTGGTCGCAATACCAGTTCCGGCAAGATCGCAATTTCTGCTTTCTTCTGGAGATCCCTCGGCAACTTCAAATGTCACGATCCCAGTGAAACTGGACCTGACCTATGTCCAGCCGACTGAAAGAACAAAGGTGAGCAACTACACTTTCGACGCATTCGGTCCGTATCCAGTCGCCGGCGCCGGAGTCGCGGCGGGAATTAACCAGTGGACCAATTCCCCACCGGAGTGGGGCCAGGGCGCCGAGGGCTTCGGCAAGAGGTTCGGTTCCGACTTTGCCATCGCGGCGATTGGAACCACCACGCGTTACGGGCTGGCAGAAGCCTTCAGGGAAGATACGTTGTATTACCGCTGCGAATGCAGCGGTCCATTTCCACGGCTGCGTCATGCAGTGATCTCCACGTTGACAGGACGCCGCGGCGAAGACGGCCATCGCGTCTTCTCTTTCTCCGCGCTTGCCGCGCCCTATGCGGGTTCCATGATTGCGGTTCAGCTGTGGTATCCGGATCGCTTCGACGGAAAGGATGCATTCCGGATGGGTAACTACAGTTTGCTGAGTTATATGGGTGGCAACATTGCTCTGGAGTTTTTCTATAGCGGACCTCACTCTCTGATTTCACGTATGCACCTGAACAATGCGCACGGCTCCACGATTCTGGGACCAAACCGATGAGCGATCGCGGATTGACACCAGTTGCGGGCCTCAACCCTCCAATTCCGCTGCGGCGGACCGACCTCATATCCTCTTTTGCAGGCTCCGCCACACAGCTGTTCAACGGCTTTTTCGAGTGGTTCGGGGAACTGGGCATCTTTTCCTGGCGAGTCCTTGCAGCCGCTGTAACACCACCGTATGAGTGGCGCGAACTGATTCGGCAGCTCGACGAAGTCGGGTCGAAGTCCCTGCCGCTGGTCGCCATGGCTGGCGCTGCAATTGGCGTGATCATCTCGCTGGAGGCCCGCTACAGCCTCACTCGATTTGGCGCCAAATCGATGTTTCCTGCCACTCTCGTGTACTCCGTTGTTCAGGTGATGGGACCAGTCATTACCGGCCTGGTGGTAAGCGGGCGCGTGGGCGCGGGTATGGGCGCGGAGCTGGCATCGATGAAAGTGACCGAGCAGATCGACGCCATTGAGGCATCCGCAATCAACCCTTACAGGCTGCTGGCGGCGACACGAATACTGGCCTGCATCCTGATGCTGCCGCTGCTGACCCTGGCCACCGACGCATGTGCCTTGCTGACGGGCTGGTTTGCACAGGCTCTGGTTGAACCGCTCTCGTTCCATCAGTTCATCTCAAGCGGCTTTAATGGTGCCACGTTTAACGCTTTCCTGCCGCCGACATTCAAGACCGCCGTCTATGGCCTGATCATCGGACTCATCGCGTGCTTTCAGGGAATGCGCACGCGCGGTGGGGCTGCGGGTGTGGGCCGCGCGGCCACCAACTCGGTCGTGCTGGCCTCGCTCTTCCTTATCCTCGCCGATGTCGTTCTGGTGAAATTCATTCTCGTTTTCTTTCCCTAGCCGTTGTTCGAAGCACGCGTGAAACAAATATGGCCACAGCGCATGACATTTCGGTGAAGCAAGCGGATCCCAAGCAAGACGGTCTTATGCCCGTCGTTGCCGTCGAAGACGTGTACAAATCCTTCGCTGGCCACAGGGTCCTAAACGGGATCACCTTGCGCGTAGGCCGGGGAGAAACCGTGGCCGTGCTCGGACGCAGCGGCACGGGGAAAAGCGTCCTGCTGAGGCTGATTATCGGTCTCGAAAAACCCGACTCAGGATCGGTTTCGATCCATGGCCAGGATCTTGCCGGCCTGGGGCTCGACCGCATGGGAGAAATCCGGAAGAAGATGGGTTTCCTGTTTCAGCAGGCAGCGCTTTACGATTCGCTCACCGTCCGGGAGAACGTAGCCTTCCCCCTTGAACACCATCGCAGAGACCTTTCCAAATCTGAGCGAGGCGATCATGTAAGGCAGTTGTTGGCTGAAGTCGGGTTAGAGAGCGACATCGATAAGATGCCCTCCGATATCTCAGGCGGGATGCAAAAACGCGTCGGCCTGGCGCGTGCGCTGGCCCTTGAGCCGGAGATTCTGCTGCTTGACGAGCCGACAGCCGGTCTCGACCCCATCAGTTCCGGCGAAATCGACGAGTTGATTATCAAGCTCCAGAGAGAGCGCCGTATGGCGTCGATCGTAGTGACACACGATCTGCACAGCGCAAGGACAATTGCAGGCCGTCTCGCCCTGCTGAATGAGGGCGACGTAGTGATCGAGGGCACCTTTGAAGACCTTCAACAAAGCGACATCGGTTTTGTGAAGGAGTTTCTGAAGCAATCGTAGGAGGACTTATGTCAAGAGTGGCGAGGTTGGGTGCGTTCATCGTTGCGACGCTTGCAGTTCTGGCTGCCGGGGTCTTCATCATCGGGAGCAAGGAATATCTGTTTAGCTCCACATACCACTTGAAGGCGCAGTTCGAAAATGTTGCTGGTCTGGCTGACGGCGCCGATGTGCAGGTGGGCGGTGTGCACAGCGGAACAGTAACCGGGATTGTGTTGCCGAAGAAGCCGGGAGAGAAAGTTACCGTCATCATGGAGCTCGCCAGATCCACGCACGCGATTATCAAGCAGGACTCTGTGGCTTCGATCGAAACCGAGGGGATGTTAGGCAATCAATATATGGCCATTTCGTTTGGATCTGCCGGACAAGCCGAGGTAGGGGATGGCGAGACCATCCAGAGTTTACCGCCCCTGGAGTTGGGAGCACTGCTGGCAAAGACGAACGCGATCCTCGATAGCAGTCAACAGGCCATCCAGAACACAACTTTGGCCACGGCCCATCTGAATTCGGTGAGCGCCAAGATCGATTCGGGCCAGGGAACCGTGGGAGCCCTGGTGAACGACAAGCAACTCTATAACAACCTGGAACAGACCACGACCACACTGCATGACACGATGCTGCAGGCACAAACCGGCGTAACGGACTTTCAGGAGAATATGGAGGCGCTGAAGCACAATTTCTTCTTGAGCGGGTATTTCAAAAAGCGCGGATACGAAGACTCCTCAGAATTGGCGGCAAACAAGATCAGTGGCCTCCCGCAGGCTACGCCCGAAAAGACTTTCACCTTCTCAGCCAAGCAGATCTTCGCTGGCCGCGATTCGGCCGAAATGAAGAACCAGAAAACTCTCAAAGCCGCCGGCGACTTCCTGGCACAGACTCAATTCGGAATTGCGGTTGTAGTGGTCTCCACTGGAATGGATGGCGATACTCAGAAGGATCTAGTCCTCACCGAGGCCAGGGCAATGGTCATCCGCGAGTATCTGGTGGAGAACTTCGGATTTGACGACAGCCAGCTCAAGACGTTGGGAATGGGCAAACAGTCGGGCGCGAACCTCGACGCGGATTGGGGTTCGATCGAGATTCTCATTTATCCGGCAGGAACTGAGATACCCGCCGACAAGCCATCCGCGGCGGCTAGCCCATCAACGCCTGACGCCGAAAGGCCCGTGCAGATCACTGCCGCGGCAACTCAAAAGCCATAGAGACGCGATGAGGGCGCGCGGCAATTGATTGCTCAAGGCGGCCGGTCCTTGGCTCATGTGCTGAATTGCTCAGCATCCCAGCCTCGAAGATGGAAGACTTGCTTATAAAGAGCAATGCACTTTCCGCTGCGGAATTTCATGCATTCCACACGGAACTGACGCTGGCTAGCCGACATTCTTCATTTGCCGACGCATCGCATGCCGGGAGTAGTTTGCCCGAGAAAATCCCCATTCAACCGCGATACATGGAGAATACGATGAACGGCACCAATTCGGTAGCAGCCATTTATGCCACGCACGAGCAGGCGGAACACGCCATCAAAGAACTGCAAAAGGCTGGTGTAGACATGAAGAGCCTTTCGATCGCCGCGCGAGATACGCACACCGACGAACATGTGGTGGGCTACTACAATGCCGGTGACCGAATGAAGTACTGGGGCAAGGTGGGAGCGTTCTGGGGCGGATTCTGGGGTTTTTTGTTCGGATCGGGGTTGTTTCTAATACCTGGACTGGGGCCGATTCTTGTAGCCGGACCGCTCGTGGCCTGGATTATTGCAGGTCTTGAGGGTGCAGCTGTTGTTGGAGGAGTGAGCGCAATCGGCGCAGGCCTGGTGAGTATCGGCATCCCCAAGGACAGTGTGCTCAAGTACGAAGTGGCGCTGAAGACAGACAAGTTTCTGCTGGTTGTTCACGGTACGCCGGGCGCGGTCGCCAACGCACACGAAATTCTTGCCCGAACCGAACACAGCTCGTGCACCGTTCATGGCGAGACGGTCTACGCCTGACGACCGGATGGCGCCCTTAACCCCAAGACCAAGTGCTGAATCCGGATCGAGTCCGGGAAACGATTGGAGAACACGATATGCCACTTACCACTGTCCTCATGACCATTGTCGCTGCCGGCCTTCTGCTGTGGATTGTGAACAGGTTCATCCCCATGCAGGGTCAAATCAAATCGATCCTGAACGGTCTGGTGGTCGTCGTTTTGGTTTTGTGGATCGCGAATCTCTATGGGGTGTTTGATCACCTCCATCAATTCCGCGTCGGTCGTTGACAGATCACACCATCGAAGCCCCCGCGGCCTCGCCCGCCAACCTAAGATAACAACGCAATACGGCAGTCCTCTGACTGCAGGAGATTTTGTGAAGCGTACACTTTTGTTCGTGATAGGAAGCGCTCTCAGCGTGAGCGCGTTTGCTCAGACCGGCCCACAACAGGCGATCGCACTCGTGCCTCTCGGCTCCATGCCCGTCTTTGTTGTGACCGAAACCAGTCGCAACGTTGAGGCGGTTGACTATCAACATCGCAGCGGAGCGTCGGAAGTAGATCTGGCCGGAACTGCTTTGCTGCCGTCAGCCGATGGAAAAGCCAAAGTGCGCAGCAAGCGCGGCACCATGGAAGTGGAAGCAGACTTTGGAAATCTGCAAGGCCCCACCACTTTTGGCGCCGAATATCTTACTTACGTGTTGTGGGCGATCTCACCAGACGGCCACGCAGTGAATCTTGGAGAAGTCTTGATCGGCGGCAACGACCGCAGCAAGCTGACCGCTACCACCGATCTCCAGGCGTTCGCACTGATCGTCACCGCGGAGCCCTATTTTGCTGTTCGCCAGCCCAGCAATGTTGTCGTACTTGAAAACGTTATTCGCGACGACACCAAGGGAACGCCCGAAGCAATGCATGCAAAATATGAGCTTATGGAGCGTGGCGGTTATCTCCCCACGGGCTACAAGTTCGACCCAGTGGTTCTGGATGCCAAGCTGCCTTTGGAATTTCTTGAGGCGCGGAACGCAGTTCGTATCGCCCAGTCCGAGGGAGCCGAAAAGTACGCCGGCGAAAGCTACCAGCACGCTGTTCAGTTGATGAACAGTGCCGACGCATACGCCACAGAGGGGCATCCAGATAGGAAGCAACTGATCGCGAAGTCCCGAGAGACCGTACAGACTGCGGAAGATGCGCGAGAGATAGCCGTCAAACGGATCGACGAGGATCGCCGGGCGAGCGAACTCCAGGCTGCGGCCGATGCGCAGGCACAGTCGCAGGCGCAGGCCGATGAGGCAACCCGGCAAAAGATACAAGCCCAAGCCGACGCGACTAGGGCCCAGGCCGATATAGCAGATGCCCAGGCCGCCACGACAAAGGCCCAAACTGACATGATGAACAACCAGGCGGCATCAGCCGCAGCAATCAACGCGGCTCAAGCCGATGCCGACCAGTCTCGGTTGATGGCCCAGCGTGCGCAGGAGGGAGAACACCAGGCGGACAGCGAAAAAGCGTCAATGCGTGCGCAATTGGAAGTGCGGCTCAATGAGATCCTCGAGACGCGCGACAGCGCACGGGGACTGATCGTCAGCATGTCCGATGTGCTCTTCGACACTGGACAATACTCGTTGAAGTCGGGTGCACGGGAGAAGCTGGCAAAGGTTGCGGGAATATTGGTTGCATACCCGACGCTCAACATTGCGGTCGGTGGATACACCGACAATGTGGGTGGCGATGAGATGAACCAGAAGCTCTCAGGGAATCGCGCGGGGACTGTCCGCGATTACCTCGTGCAAGAGGGCGTGGTCGCAAGCTCCGTTACCGCAACTGGCTTTGGCAATAGTTCGCCGGTAGCCTCGAACGATAACTCCGCTGGACGGCAAGAGAACCGGAGAGTGGAACTGGTCGTATCAGGCGCGGCAATCGGAAGCCCCGTCAATGTCACGACTGGAAGACTGCAGTAACGCTGCCGAACATTCTCTGCGGGCCCGAGAGAGCCCGCAGAAAATGTTGAATTACTCGGCGTGATTGGGGAAGCGAGTTCCTGTTTGCGGTGCGCCTAAATGAGCATTCTTGTTCGACAACCAGCGCTGCTTCTTGTGTCTCCCAGTCATCACTCGCTGATGCCGCACTGGCTCACGCACTTGGGAGCGCTGGGGCTTTTTTCCGTTGCCATCGTCGACTCCTCCCCCATTCCTTTGCCTCTACCCGGTAGCACTGACCTGCTGCTGCTGTGGCTGGTGGCGTACGGTGGAGATCCTTGGCTGCTCGCAGCGCTCGCCATCGCAGGCAGCCTTGTGGGCGGATACTCCACTTGGCACCTCGGGCGCAGAGGGGGCGAAGCTGCATTGCGCCGCTACGTGCCGGCGCGTCTTCTTGGGCGGGTCGTCGGATGGGTAGAGCGTCACCGCATCCTCGCCGTGTTTCTTCCAGCGTTGCTCCCTCCGCCTATTCCGCTGTTGCCGTTTGCGCTTGCCTCTGGCGCGCTGGGCGTGTCGCGCCGCCGCTTCCTAGTTGTCTACGGGGCGGCTCGAACTGTGCGTTACTCCCTCATTGCCTGGCTCGGCCTTGTCTATGGACGCCACGCCATCCGCCTGTGGTCGGGGACGCTCCAAAGATGGTCAACACCGCTGATCTGTGTGTTCGCCGGCCTGCTCGTGGCGGGCACCTGCTTTGGGATCTGGAAGGTGAGCGGCCTTCACAAGATCGATGCTGCTGAGAAACTTGCGTTGAATGACCAGACTGCTTTTACAGGCTAAGCCGCTCTTGCCATCCCTTCACATCCTGTGCGTACAAGCTCAAGAGCAAAAGTAGCGGCCGGTAGCTGATTGGGTTCGACGGCCGCTCTATGCTGCGTCTTCCGTGCTTTCAAAACATCGCACGGCTTGAATGCGGCTGCCGGGTTGCTGTCCGCCAACTCGTGCGCAATGGCGTAGCGAAATATCTGGCTGATTGTCCCGTGTTGGCGCTGCGCAACATCGCGCGCACCCTTACCCTTGAAGCGCCGGCCTTTGCCGTCTCCTTTTTCAATCGCGATGATAAGGTTGCGGATGTCAGAGGGTTTGACGTCTGTGATCGGCTTGGAGCCGAAGGCAGGGAAGACGTCTGCTTCCAGACGTCGCAGAATGTAAGCCGCAGTATCGCTTTCCACTCCCGGCGCCCACTTCTCATGCCATTTGAGGGCTACGGCTTTGAATGATCGTTCGCCGCAAGCCTCTTCAGCCTTCACCTGCGCCTCGACAGCCTTTATTTTCGCGCCACCCTTCTCGGCCTTGCGCTGCACCATCGGGTCATTGCCTTCCCTTAGTTGGGCACGGGCTGCTTGATGTGCGGTCCGAGCATCTGCAAGGGAAATGTCAGGATACTTTCCAAGAGGCATCGTTTTTTGTTTGCCGCCATAGCGATAGTTCCATCGCCAGAGCTTGCTGCCGGCTGGTGGCACGAGCAGATATAACCCTCCCATGTCAGCAAGTCGGTAAGGCTTCTCCGCAGATTTTGCAGCACGAATCTTTACGTCTGTGAGCGCCATTTCAGCCTTTAAAGGATTGCAAATACCATAGCAGTTTGGGCCTATTCGATGTCAAAAAAGTACCATCAAAAATACCATCAAATTTGCTTGGCTGGTCCTGATCTGCGCTGGACTTGTCTGGACGAAAACGGACAATAACCATATTAATTACAATAGTTTG
>Ga0326727_10019628_pt1 | contig 13545 bp, 8 predicted proteins | sample MB2enrmetagenome_FD_207643 | JGI IMG/M metagenome (GOLD analysis project Ga0326727, IMG submission 207643) | Lab enriched peat soil microbial communities from McLean, Ithaca, NY, United States - MB29MY | ecosystem: Environmental > Terrestrial > Soil > Wetlands > Peat | place: USA: New York... | reverse complement strand
TGAAATCCCGCCGCCAATTCCGGGGAAAAAAAGTCCGCCGGCGTCCGTCCTACGACCTCCTCCGGGCTGGAAACGCCCAACGTCCTGAAATGCGCGGAATTATCCAGGAGGTAGTGACCCTGCGTATCCTTCACGAAAATCGGGTCCGGGATGTTTTCGATGACGCTGCGCAGTAAATTGCGCTCCGCAGCCAGTTCATCTTCCATCTCCTTCATCCGCGTGATGTCGCGGTTGATTCCCATTGTTCCGATGATCTGCCCGTGCTGGTCCCTCATTGCCACTTTCGTTGTCAGGCACCAGCGGACCTCGCCTCCCGGCATCAACTCCTTCTCTACTTTTCCAACGATCGGAATTCCGGTCCGCATTAATTCCTGTTCGTCCGCAAACGCCGCTTTCGCGTGCTCGGGAAGAAAAAGGTCAAAGTCCGTCTTTCCAAGGACGTCCTCGGGGCGCTTCATCCCGTAAAATTTCGCGACCGCCTGGTTTACACGCACCAATTTGCATTCCCGGTCTTTGAAATAAATGCGATCCGGCATCGATTCCAAAAGTGCCTGCACAACGTGTTTTTCCTGCGCAAGCTCCTGGTCCGCGCTTTTTCGCTCGATGGCATACCGCATGGCTCGCCCGAGGAGGGCGGCATCGAATTTCCCCTTCACAAGGTAATCCTGTGCCCCGGCATGCACCGTTTTGAGAGCCAACGATTCGTCGTCCACCCCGCTTAAGACGAGAATCGGCAAATTCCGGCCGCGGGAAAGTAAGCGCTCAAAGGTGTCAAAACCCTGGCTGTCCGGCAGGCTCAAGTCGAGCAGCACGAGGTCGACCGCGTCCTTTTCGACCGCCGTCTCGGCGTCCGCAAGGCGCGAAACCTTGGACGCAAGCGTGAATTGGCGCCCTGCTTCCGACAATAGCTCGGAAACAAGTCGCGCGTCGCCCGGATTATCCTCTACCAGGAGAACCTTGATCAACTGCGGAGAGTTCAGGGAACTTGATGCCGCCACTGTAGCTTATCCTACGCCCGCTCCCTCGATGCGCAAGGTTTGGTGATTGCTGCCATTGAAATTCAGCTCCGTATCCGGAGTGCCTTCGATAACGCCTCACGCAACGAGTGCAGCGTAAACGGCTTGCTCACTACGAGGTCGACTCCTTCTGGCTTTTCCCCGGCGCCGCTCATCAAGTCGCCGAAGCCAGTGAGCAGAACGATCGGCTGGTGCGGATTGAGTTCCTTGATTTGCCGGGCCAGCACGTCGCCGTTCACTTCCGGCATGGCGCGATCCGTCAAGACGAGGTCGAAGGTCCCCGCCCGATATTTCTCCAATCCCTCGCGTCCGTTGCAGGCCGTCTCGATCATGTGATTGTCCTCACGCAGGTAGACCTCGATGACTTCGCGCACCAATGGCTCGTCTTCCACCACTAGAATGTGCAGCGGCCTTTCCATCATTTTCGCCGGTTCCGGCGACGCCGGCACGCGATCCTCCTTGTAAAGCGGCAGGCAAATCGTCACCCGTGTCCCCTTCCCCGGTGCGCTATCGATTTCGATGGTTCCATCGTGCCGCCGGATGATCCCGTACACGATGCCCAAGCCCAGGCCCGTACCATGTTCATCCTTCGTTGAGAAAAACGGTTCCAGACAACGCGACCGCACTTCTTCGGTCATGCCACACCCGGTATCGATTACCTCGAGCATCGCCGAATCGTCCTTCATCGAGGTCTTGAAGGTAATCGTCCCGCGCTCCGGGATGGCGTCGATCGCGTTGAACACGATATTGAAAAGCATTTCCCGCAGTTCGGCCTCATTGCCGGAAATGGTTGGGATGTTCTGCAAGTCGGTCTTGATCGTTACCTGGACGCCGTTTGCCTGGGCCTGGTCCTTCCAGCGCGGTTGCGTCAGGGAAATCACCTGCTGTATCAAGTCGTTGAGCGAGACCGGCGTGAATAAATCATTTTCTTCGCGGTACCGGTAAAACTCCCGCAGCCGCGCGACGATCTTTGCGCTATCCTCGGCGGCCGTGTGGATCATCTCCACGTACCCGCGCGCCCTGTCCAGGTCTTTCAGAGCCTCGGGGCGGCGAAGGAGTAGTTCGCTAAAGCCCAGGATCGGCGCCAGCGCGTTGTTGAAATCGTGCGCGATGCCGCTGGCCATCCGACCCAGCGCGTGCAGGCGCTCCCGCTGGATCACGTGTTCCTGGGTCTCGCGCAGTTTCTCCAAGGCGTCAGCCAATTGGCGATTGCTTTCCAACAGCGCAGCCTCCGCCCGCTTTTTCTCAACGATTTCTATTTGCAGTTTCTCGTTTGCGGCGACGAACTCCGCGGTGCGTTCCTCCACGCGCCGCTCAAGGTCGTCCCGGGCTCGCTTGAGTTCCATCTGCGTCTTCTTCCGCTCCATCGCATAACGGAGCGAGCGGATCAGGATGCGGTCGTCGACCCTTCCCTTCACAATGTAATCTTGGGCGCCCCGTTGCACGGTCTCGACGGCCAGCGCCTCGTCATCCATCCCGGTAAGGACGACTATCGCCAGGTCGGGCGCCCGTTCCTGCATCCGCAAAAAGGTGTTCAATCCATCGCTGTCCGGCAGGGATAAGTCCAGCAGGACCACGTTATGGCCAGGGATGTCCAAGGCATCGAGCGCTGGCCTGAGGGCGGAATAATGCGCCACCTCGAATACCGGCTCGTTTGAATCGACCAGCAACCGCTGGAGCAGGTCGGCGTGCTCTTCGTTATCCTCCACCAAAAGTACCTGGATTGTCTCCGATTCCATGAAATTCCCCTTATTCCTTAGGTAATTTCACTACGGTAAGCCAGAACTCCTCGACGCCCCTCACAACTCGAATGAAATCCGGAAGATTTACCGGCTTGGTGATAAAGGAGTTGGCGTTCAGATTGTACGCCTCCAGCACTTCTTTTCGATCCTGCGAACTGGAAAATACCACCACCGGGATCCGCCGTAATCCCGAGTCACTCTTGACCGCCGCTAGCACTTCGAGCCCGTGGATGTCGGGGAGTTTTAGGTCCAGCAGCATCAAATCCGGACGAGGAACTTCGGCGTATTCGCCCTCGCGGCGAAGGAATTGCAACGCGTCGCGTCCTGTCCCGACGACATTCAGCCGATGCGGCACGGAAATCTCCTGAAAAGCTTCCTTCATCAGGCGCACATCCCCAGGGTTGTCCTCGATGAGGAGAATTTCGGCGACTCGTGTACGTGCACTCTCAGGCATGCTAATGGGTGCCCAACCGTATGGATTGGGCAATGAAATGGAAAGGGCATTTGCCAATGGACGAACGGGAAGCCCTCATGTGCAACTTACGGCGTGCCGCCATCCGCATCAACTCGCACCCCCATCGGCTTTCGGTTCCCGTTCGGGCAGAAGACGTTTCAATTCGACTCCCACCAGGCAGACATCATCCCCAAACTGATGTTTTACCGAATACGCCCGCGTCTCCGCGAGCAATGCCTCCAGCAAATCATCCGAGGGAGCCTGCAACCGCCGTTCGACCGCCGCGACGAGCCTTTGTTGGTCGAAGAAGTCGCCTCCCGGTCCTTCGACCTCGAACAATCCATCGGTAAACATCAACACCAGATCGCCCGGCTCCGCCTTTGCCAGGAAGGTGTTATAGGCTACGTGCTCGAATACGCCAAGGGCCGACCCCGGCCGCGCCCCGTCGGAGGAGAGAACCTCGACTTTGTTGCCCGAGCGGCGGAGGTGCAACGGCTTGGGATGGCCGGCGTTTGCGTATCGAATCTCTCCGGTGGAAGCATTGAGGTAATAATAAAATGCCGATGCAAACATGGGGGTGCGTGTCCGGCGCAGGATCGAAAGCAGGGCCTGGTTAATGTGGGTGAGGAATCTTCCCGGCTGTCTCCCAAGGCTCGCCAGTTCCTCGACCAACGCCCGCTGGATGGCAGTTACCAGCGCCGCCCGAACCCCGTGCCCCATCACATCGCAGATGAAGACACCGGCCTCCGTGTCGGAGAGCGGCAGAACATGAAAAAAATCGCCTCCCACGGCTCCGGTCGGCAGGTACCGGGTGTAGAACGCCACGGCGCTCTCCCCCGGCGGGACATCCCTTGGAAACGATGGAAATTGCTGCGGTAGAAATGCTTGCTGCACCTCGCTTGCCATGTCCAGATCGTCCTCGTGCTGAAGGTTTTTTTCGCGCAGCTCGGCGTTGTACATCGCCAATTGCTCCTCCGTGAGCTTGCGCTCGGTAATGTCCCGGCCGATGCCGACAATGCCGATAATCTGTCCCTCGCTGTTCCGCAACGGCACCTTCGTGGTTGAGAGCCATTGCTTCTGGCCGCCGGCTTTCACCTGCGGCTCCTGCCGGTTCACAATGGAATTGCCGGAACTGATTACCGCGTAGTCGTCCGCCTGGAAGCGAACAGCGTCGTCGTGGGGGAAAAAATCAAACTCGGTCTTTCCCACGACATCCTCCGGGCGTTCGGCTCCGATCGACCGCATGTGGGCGAGGTTATCCAGCCGGTACACCCCGCGAATATCCTTTACGTAAATGGAGTCCAGCAGGTTATCGATAACGCTTCGAAGGAGATTCCGTTCCTCCGCAAGCTCGCGTTCCGCGGCGGCCCTTTTGAGGGCGTACCGGATGGAGCGCACGAGCAGGTGGGTGTCCGCCCGCCCCTTCACCAAGTAATCCTGGGCGCCTCGCTCGACCGTCTCGACAGCGAGCGTTTCGTCGTCCAGGCCACTGAGCACAATCACCGGGACCTGCGGTGCCGCCGCGTGCAGCTTCGTAAAGGTCTCCAGACCCTGGCTGTCCGGCAGCGAGAGGTCGCTCATTACGAGGTCGATATCGCCTTGGCGCAGTCGTTCAGCCGCCTCGGACAGGCGGCGGACATGATGGATGGAAAAGGGGGTCTTGGCCTCCGCAAGGAGCTCTTGGAATAGCCGGGCATCACCAATGGAATCCTCGACAAGAAGAATCCTGACGGGGCCTTCGGTCGGGGGCATCTCGCGGGTGTCACTCATGGGGGCTCAGAATCTGGCTATAACGGCAGTTCAGCCATTTGCAGCCAGTATCGTTGGATGGACCTCACGACCTCGATAAAGCCGTCGAGCTCGAGCGGTTTCTGAATATAACAGTTAGCATACGATTCGTAAGCGCAACGGATATCGGACTGCGCCTGGGAGGTGGTTAATATCACGACCGGGATGCTCCGCAGATCGTCATCCGCTTTGATATCCTGCAACACCTCCCTCCCGTCCTTTCGCGGCAGATTGAGGTCCAACAGCACCAGGTGAGGCCGGGGCGCGTCCCGGTAGAGGCCCTGCCTACGGAGGAATTCCAATGCCTGAACGCCATCCGAGGCCGTGTGGATCCGCACCGGAAACTGGGTCTCCCGGAATGCCTCCTGCGCCAGCCGGGCTTCAGCGGCGCTATCTTCCACCAGGAGAACGTCAGCCTTGGACAATGTCATGAGTACTCCGTGCCACGGAGGGGAGAGTGAAGAAGAAGGTTGCCCCCTCTCCTTCCTTTGACTCCACCCAGATGCGGCCTCCGTGACGCTCCACGATCTTCTTGCAGATGGCAAGGCCAAGTCCGGTCCCCTCGTATTCGTCGCGCGAGTGGAGCCGTTGGAAGATGACGAATACGCGCTCGCTAAACCTGGGGTGCAACCCGATGCCATTGTCTCGAACGGAAATCAGCCAGAAGTCGCCCTCTGCCTCGGCTCCGATCTCGACGCGCGGCGCCTGGTCCGGCTTGCGGAACTTCAAAGCGTTGCCGATCAGGTTTTGCAAGAGCTGGGTCAATTGGCGAGGGTCTCCCATCACCGCCGGCAGGGAGTGCGCCTCGACGGTCGCGCCGGACTCTTCGATGGCCATTCGCAGGTTCGCGATCGCGGCGTCGAAGATCGTTTGCAAACTCACCTCCTCCAGGATGCGCTGCTCCGTTCCCACCCGCGAATACCGCAGCAGCCCGGTGATGAACTGCTGCATCCGTTTCGCGCCGTCGACCGCGTACCCGATGAAATCGCGCGCCGTCTGATCGAGCTGGGTCGCATAGCGGCGCTCGAGCAACTGTGTGTAACTGGCCACCATGCGCAGCGGCTCCTGGAGATCGTGGGAGGCGATATAAGCGAACTGTTCGAGCTCCTCGTTGGAACGCCGCAGCTCGTCCGCCGTCCGCTGCAGCTCCTCCTTCGCCCGGACACGGTCGCTGATGTCATGAATGAAGGCGCTGAAGATCACGCTTTCATCGACCCGCATGGCGCTGATCGTCATCTCGACCGGAAACTCCCGCAAGTTCCGATGCAGGGCAGGCATTTCGACGCGACGATTAAGCAGCTTCCCTTCACCCGTGTGGAGGTAATGCACCAGCCCGTTGAGGTGGTGCTCACGCATCCGCTCGGGGATGATGCTTTCAGCAAGCGATTTTCCGACAACCTCCTCGCGGCTCCAGCCGAAGATGCGCTCCGCCTGTGGGTTCCAATCGACGATCAAGCCCTCGCGGTCCATTGCGATGTAGGCGTCATTCGCATTCTCAATGATCAAACGCACGCGCCGCTCGCTGACCTCCAACGCTTCTTCCGCTTTGTGCCGCTCGGTAATGTCATGCGCGACGCCGATCGCCCCGGTCACCTTGCCGCGATCACCACGGATAGGGGTATAAGCGACCTCGTAGTAGAGTTGCTGCAATTGCATCGTTGTCGTGAACGATTCTCCGTTCAGCGCCCGTTTTACGCTATCCACCACCCCGGGCATGTCTCCGTACAATTCCGCGACCGAATGCCCGACAATCCCTTCCTTGATGAATCTCAGCGCCTCCATCCCCTGGCCTTCGGCCATGGTGATAATCCCGCTTCGGTCGATGGCGAAAAGAATCGCCGGCACATTGGTGATGAATGCCCGCAACTTTGACTCACTCTCCCGCAATGCCTTCTCGGCCTGGCGCCTCTCGGTCAGGTCAACGTGCGATCCAGCCATCCGGACCGGCTTTCCGTTCTCGTCCCGCACGGCGACGCCGCGCGAAAGGATCCACCGGTACGATCCATCCTTGTGCCGGAGGCGGTGCTCGAGTTCAAACGTCGAACGTTTATTAGATAGGTATTCGTCAATGGTCGTGAACGAGCGATCGCGATCCTCCGGGTTAAGCCGGATTTCCCATTCGCCGAATGTGTCTCCGATCTCGTTGTCGGCGTAGCCGAGCATTTCCTTCCACCGGGGCGAAAAATAAACGCGGTTGGTTACAAGGTCCCAATCCCAGATGCCGTCCGTGGTCCCCTTCAGCGCCAGGTCGAGCCGCTCCTTGCTCACACGCAATTCGGCCTCGATGCGGGTACGCTCGGCAACCTCTTGTTGCAACCTCCGGTTTGCCTCCTCCAGTTCCGCGGTCCGCTCTTCCACCCGCCTTTCCAACTCCCGCTCCGCCGCGTCCCGAGCCCTGGCCTCCTGCTCCCGCGAGATGGCCATCGTGTCGAAGGCTGTCCCCAATTCCTGAAACTCCCCTCCCCCATGGACAGTTCCGGCACGTGTCCGCAAATCGCCCGCCGCCAATTGGTGGGTCACCTTCAGCAGGCTGCGCACGCCGCGAAGGACCAGGATGTCCGCGGCGAACCAGGCTGCCGCGAATGCGCCGAGCGCAAAAACCAGGAGCATGATGAGCTGCCTGTGCTCCGAACGGCGGGCAGCGCTAAAGGCGATTTCGTCCGGAATTCCCGCGCTGATGAATGACTTCATACCGTGCGCCGCGTCAAAACTGGTAAAGGCATACAAGCGCCGCACGTGGTCGAGCCCCTCCACATTTGCGGTGCCGGCGCCGCGCTCCTGCACGATGACCCGGCCGGACGACGCCTCCAGGGCCGATTTCCCCACCCACCCGACCGGGTTGGGAATGCGCATCAGGATGATGCCGTCACGGTCGAGGACGGAAACGGAAACGCCGGGAGCCAATGCAAGGCGTGCGCTCAGGTCCGACATCCAGCCGAGATTCAGCTCCGCGAAAATCACTCCTTCGACCTCCCCGTTCTCTCCGAGGACCGGTTCGCCGCACATCATCTCCGCGACACCGTCCTCCAATTCGAAATCCGATACCGCGAACGTGTCCTGGTCCACCGCCTCCTTGAAGAATGCCCTATCGCCAAACGCTGTGTGCGACGGCATCGGCTTTGCGCTGGTCACGACCGTGCCGTGGGCATCGAGCAGTCCGATATTCGCGTAACCGATTTGATTGCCCAACACCCGGGCGAAGAGAGGCCAGCACGCATTGGCGTCGCGCTTCCTGACTACCGCGATATCCGCCATCAGAACCAGCAGCCGGTTGGCCGATTCGACGGCCTGCACCTCGTCGTCCGCGCAAACGCGAGCCAGGCGCAACGCGTCGTTCTTCGCTTCCACGGCGGCCTCAGCGCGCTGCATCTCGGCGTTATAGAATACCAGCCCCGCCAGCGGCAGCAGCGCCAGCGCTGCGAGCAACATCAGGCGCACGCGCAGACTATCCACAGGTTCACAATGCCCCGGACACCACCCCCCGGTCAAACAGCGATGAAAGCTACCCCGGGAAGATTCGAACTTCCACAAACAGAGTCAAAGTCTGTTGTGCTACCATTACACCACGGGGTATCGCTTTTTCGCGCCGCGCAGATTATCGGCGGGATGCGAAATCGAAAACAACAAATCGCACGACCGCCCGGCGGCTGCCACACTAAAATTGAGCCGGGCTCGACCGCAGGCCGAGGCAGGCGCATAGTCTCCGCAACTGTTTCCTCCCATGAAATACCTTCTCGCCCTGGACCAGGGGACCACCAGTTCCCGGGCCATCCTCTTCGATGGCGAGGGACGGGCTTGCGCGGTTGCGCAGCAGGAGTTTGAGCAGCTATTTCCCCAGCCGGGCTGGGTCGAGCATCGGCCGGGCGATATCTGGTCTTCGCAAAGCGCCGTGGCGGCGGAGGTCCTGGCGCGGGCGGGTATCCAGGCACGGGATGTCGCTGCGATCGGCATCGCCAATCAGCGAGAGACGACGCTGCTATGGGATCGGAAGACGGGCGGGCCGGTTTGCAACGCGATCGTCTGGCAGGACCGGCGGACGGCTTCCATTTGCGAACGATTGCGGGCGGAGGGCGCCGAGGCGCTCATCCAGGCGCGGACCGGACTGGTAATCGACCCCTATTTCTCCGGGACGAAGCTTCAGTGGATGCTCGATCACATCGACGGAGCGCGAGCCCGGGCGGAACGCGGCGAGCTGGCTTTCGGGACCGTGGACTCGTGGCTGATCTGGAACCTAACGGAAGGGGCGCTCCACGTGACCGATGTCACCAACGCGTCGCGCACGCAGCTTTTCGATATCCACCGCGGCTGCTGGGACGACGAACTGCTGGCGCTGCTGAGGATCCCGCGCGGTGTTCTCCCCGAAGTGGTCCCGTCCAGCCATGTCTGCGGGCAAGTCGGTCCGAATTCTTTCGGGGCGGGGCTGCAGATCGCCGGCATCGCGGGGGATCAGCAAGCGGCGCTGTTTGGGCAGGCCTGTTTCGAGGCCGGCATGGCGAAGAACACGTACGGGACCGGGTGTTTCATTCTCATGGCGACGGGGATTGAGGCACGCACGTCGCAGAACCAATTACTTACCACGATCGCATGGAAAACCGGAGCGCGGCTCGAATACGCGCTGGAAGGGAGCGTGTTCATCGCGGGGGCGGCGGTGCAATGGCTGCGAGACGGGCTCGGGATCATCCGCTCCTCGAAGGAGATCGAGGCGCTGGCGGCGACTGTTCCGGACAATGGCGGCGTGTACTTCGTTCCGGCTTTCTCCGGGCTCGGCTCGCCGCATTGGGATCCGTATGCGCGCGGGGCGATTGTCGGCCTCACGCGTGGCACGACGGCGGCGCATCTGGCCCGGGCGACGCTTGAATCCATCGCATACCAAAGCGCCGACGTGCTTCGCGCGATGGAACGCGATTCGGCCTTTCCGCTCCGCGAATTGCGCGTGGACGGCGGCGCATCGGTGAACGATTTCCTAATGCAATTCCAGGCCGATCTGCTCCGGGTTCCGGTCGTCCGGTCGCATACGGTCGAGACGACAGCGCTGGGCGCGGCCTGTCTGGCCGGGCTCGCCACCGGATTCTGGAAGAGCCGCGAGGAGATCGCCGCCCGCTGGGCGGAGGATCGCCGCTTCGAGCCGTGCCGTCCGGCCTCGGAGATGCAGGATATACAGGATCACTGGCGGCGGGCAGTCGAGCGATCGAAGGACTGGGCGGCTCGCTAACCCCGGGAGGTAATCGTGTGAACCGGGACGCCGCATTCACCTCACTCGACGATGCGTCGGCGCCGTGGGACGTTTGCGTGATCGGCGGCGGGGCAACGGGACTGGGCGTAGCGCTGGATGCGGTTACGCGCGGTTACCGGACCGTTCTGGTCGAGCGGGACGATTTCGCGAAGGCTACCTCCAGTCGGAGCACGAAACTGATCCACGGCGGCGTCCGCTACCTGCGACAGGGCAGGATATCGCTGGTGCTCGAAGCGCTGCGGGAGCGCGGTCTCCTGGCCGCCAACGCGCCACATCTGGTCCGTCCGCTGGAGTTCATCATTCCTGCCCAGGCGGTCTGGGAAACACCATTTTATGGGATTGGGCTGCGTCTTTACGATCTGCTCGCAGGCCGGCTCGGACTCTCGCGATCGCGTGTACTGTCGCGCAGCGAGGTCCTCGACCGACTGCCGGGGCTCAGCCCAAAAGGTTTGCGCCACGGGATCGCCTATTGGGACGCCCAGTTCGACGATGCGCGGCTGGCGATTACCCTCGCTGAGAGCATCGTCAAACGCGGAGGCATCGTCGTAAACTACGCGCCTGTCGTGAGCCTCCTGAAATGCTCGGGAAAAATCACGGGGGTGCGCGTGCGCGATGGGGAAACCGGGATCGAGAGAGAAATACCTGCGCGCGTCGTCATCAACGCAACCGGCGTATTTACCGACGCGATCCGCCGGCTGGACGAGCCGGCATCGCCAGCTGTGATTGCGGCCAGCCAGGGGGCGCACGTTGTCCTGCCACTCGCGTGTCTGGGCGGGAAGAGCGCGCTGATGATCCCACGGACGCCGGACGGGCGCGTTCTTTTCGCAATCCCGTGGCATGGCCGGCTCATCGTCGGCACCACGGATAACCTGGTCCGGGAGATCGGCACGGAGCCGCGGCCGATGGCCGGCGAGATCGAGTTCATCCTTTCGACGGCGTCGCGTTTCCTGGCTGTACCGCCGAAGCAGTCGCAAATCCTGAGCGCCTATGCCGGCTTGCGTCCGCTGGTGCAAACGGCCGCGATCCGGAACACCGCTTCGATTTCCAGGGAGCATGCGATCATGATCTCCGGCACCGGCCTCGTGACGATCGCAGGTGGAAAATGGACTACTTATCGGAAGATGGCCGAGGATACCGTCGATAGGGCGGCGCGAACTGTCGGGCTTCCGCCGCGCCGGTGCCAGACCGCGGCACTTCGTCTCCACGGATACACGGAGAGTTCTTCACCGCGCGGCGCTCTGGGCATCTACGGTTCGGATGCGTCCGGGATCGAGTCGCTCGGGCGGAGCGCGCCGATTCATCCGCGGCTGCCGTACACGGTTGCGGAGGTGATTTGGGCGGTGCGCAATGAGATGGCGCGCACCGTGGAAGACGTTCTTGCGCGCCGCACGCGCGCGTTGCTCCTGGATGCGGCGGCGAGCATCGAAGCCGCGCCGGAGGTCGCCCGTGTCATGGCGACCGAATTGCATCGGGACGAACATTGGATCGCCGGGCAGATCGCGACTTATACCGAATTAGCACGCGGCTATCTTCCGTAGGTTTTAAAACTCCGCGCTCAATCGAGGGTTCCATCCGCTTGAATGAATTACTCCCCCAACCCACGTGATGTGATGAAAGCGCTATTTGCCTTTGCCCTGGGATTTACACTCGTTCTCCGGGCCGATCCGCCGCCGCTTCAACCGTCCGACGTGCTCAGCTTGAAAGACGGTCGCTTTTACCTGGACGGGAAACCGTTCGTGGAAATCAGCTTCAACAAGTTCGACCTCCTCTGGGCAATCTGGCAGGGGGCGAACTCGGCCGATCCGTCAGAGTTACAGCGAGCCATGGCGCGACAGGATGCGGCGCTACGCGACCTGCACGCGATGGGCTTTCGGACCATCCGGATCTTTGGTTCGCCGTGGACTGCATCCAGCAAGGGCGGGCTCCAGGCGATCTGGAATGATGAGACCAACAGAAAACGGCTGCTGGGCGCAATCGACACCACGCTTGATCTCTGCGAAAAAAACCAGATCCAGGTCGATTTCAGCCTCGGCCTCGGCGAGTTCGACACCGGAGCGGACGCGACTCATGCGAGCCCGCTCTATACATCGCCCGATTCCGCGCAGCGGCGGGTCTGCAACGATTATCTCGATACCCTTGTACAGCGCTACAAGGGCCGGAAGGCCATCGCAATGTGGGAGGTTTCGAACGAACTCACGAATCTCGCGAATATTGGAAACCACGGTGGATTGGCCCATCCAACCCTCGATGAGGTCGCCACGTTTCTCGACGAGACGGCAGCGCGCATCAAACATGACGATCCGCTCAGGCTCGTAAGCACGGGCGGCTCCATCCTGCGGCCGGCGGCGTGGCACCTGTGGCACCACAAGGATTGGAAGACCGATACGCTGGACCAATACAAAGAAGCTTACGCCGGCTACTTTCGCCATTCGGCAATCGATGTTATCGACACCCATTACTACGAGCTTCAGCAGGGCGGCCAGAAACTGGCCGACGATGCGAACGGAAAGCCGGTCCTGATGATGCCGGGCGATTATGTGAACATAGCCCGCGACCTCGGCAAGGGTGCGATCATTGGAGAGTTTGGCACGCTCCCATCGGGATGGAGCACAAAGCCAGACAACGGTCCGCATTCGTTCCAAGGTTATAACGACCCGATTGCCCGCAACTGGGTGGAAAAGGGATTGGATGTGTTAATCGAAGGGAAGGTACCCATCACTTACTGGTGGGCATATCAATCGGATCGCGCCAAGGACAAGAAATCCAACCCGATCACCTTCAGCATGGAAACTACTCCGGAGCTGGTGAAGCTGATCGCCGATGCGAATCATCGTCTCCAACTCCGGATGACGTCTAAGGCGAAGTAATCTGGACCTGACCGGAAATCGTGGGGCTCTGCAACAAGCCGGAGCCGCCGTCGAGAGGCTGAAGCAAGACGCCATAGAACGGGAGCTTTGACAAACCGGGGGCGGCATTCACGGTCCCGGAGAACACGCCAGTCGATGGCTGCAGCGAGAACTTGATGCCGGAATTACCAGTCACCGCCAGCACATTGTCCGGCCCGAGGGAAAGCTGTCCGGTGGTCGAGGAATTGAGCAGGGAGCCGGAGAAAGTGATCGTGCCTTGATGCTGGCCGTCGAGAGGAATGGCAGCCGCATTTTTTTTCGGAGGCGTGTAAACATAGCCGGCGGCGGCAACGTCTCCAGCGAACCCGGCGGAGTAACCTCCGGATCCGCCAGCAGCCGGACGCAACCAATAAAGCGTACCATCAAGAGGAAGGCCGGATGATTGGAAAGCAAGTGTGCCACCAAT
>Ga0326727_10019627_pt1 | contig 13545 bp, 10 predicted proteins | sample MB2enrmetagenome_FD_207643 | JGI IMG/M metagenome (GOLD analysis project Ga0326727, IMG submission 207643) | Lab enriched peat soil microbial communities from McLean, Ithaca, NY, United States - MB29MY | ecosystem: Environmental > Terrestrial > Soil > Wetlands > Peat | place: USA: New York... | reverse complement strand
CTCCCATGTAACTTGGTACTCGTAATTGGCGATGTACCGGTCCATATTGCGAAACACAACCTCAGAACCAAAGTTGTAAATTCCACCCTTGAATGAAAACCTTCGGATGATTTCTGCCGAATCGCCGACGTCAATAGTAAAAGAAATCCTGTACTCCTGGCTGTCCGAAAGCGTGACGACCTCTCCGTTTTGGTACGGCGAATCGAAATAAAGATCTTTTGTATCGATGAGTTTGCCATCCATAGACTGGAACAAGAGGCTGTAGTCCCCTTTATGCTCATAACTGACAAGCTCAACTCGCTTTCCACGCCAGGTGTTGTAATTTGTTAACGTCCAGCTCTTCAGCATCCCGCCTTCGGTGGTTAGTATGGCAGTGTAAAGACTGGTTCTGACTGTGATGGTCTTAGGGGTTCCTTCGGTAAGGAGGGCGAATACTGTTCCGTAGGTTCTCATCGCGGTCGTATCACTCTGTCCCGGAGGAATCCGTTCAGACGGGTTCCCCTTCTCTCCTGTGCCAGCTTCCCCAGATCCCTTTCCTTGAGAAGACCCACGAGATGGAGCTGGGTTTACATTATTGCTTTGAACCGTCTGTTCTGTTTGCTGCTGGGTCCGCGGCGGCTGCTTCGGAGTGTTAAAGTACATCCACACAAAGAGCACCAGCGTTATTAATATAATTCCGATTGTCTCTGTCTTCCCCATTGGTTTCCTTTAATTCACTGGCCCGCCATCCGCAAGCTTTTTCCCGACCGGGTCAAATCCACCCTTGTTGAATGGATTGCAACGGAGAACTCTCCACAAGCTGAGGAATGTTCCTTTCAAGAAGCCGTGCGTTCGAAATGCCTCGATCGAATACGAGGAACAGCTTGGGTAAAATCTGCATGAAGGTAAGAATAGCGGCGAGATCAATTTCTGGTACAACAAAATTAGACCGATAGCTGCTTTACTGGGAAATGTTCTTGCCAAGCTTAAGCAGGAACTGTTCAAAATCTTCTTCAATATCTTCTAACGAAATAAAAGTCGACGCCTGGTTTCCATAGAATACTACCTCAAGATGAAAATTATTTTCGTAAGTCCTCAATCTAATTAAGTTCAGCCGGATGGTTTCTCTCATCAGCCGCTTCAACCTGTTGCGATCAACTGCCCGATCCACTTTTTTGGAAGTAGCGAAGGCAACCCTGATACTATCTGGTCCGGGAGAAGACACATAAATAAACCAAACATACTTTCCGGTGATGCGTCTCCCTTTTCTAAGTATTTCTCCGATCTCGAAGCGTGACCGAATTATGATATTCTTTGAAAGTTTCTTCTTTTCACTTCGGTCTGCAATATGAGATTTACTTTTCGTCACTGACCGACAAGCGCCATCGTCCCTTCGCCCGTCTTCGCGAAAGCACTCTCCGTCCAGTTTTGCTTCTCATCTTTGCGCGAAATCCGTGCGTTCGTCTTTTTCGGGTATTGTGTGGCTGAAACGTCCTTTTCATCAAAAACTCCAGTAGATAATAATTTCGTGGCCTAAGATAGCTCCAGGGCAGACAAAGTTCAAGGTTTTTAAGGAGCTTGAAGCTTTCACTTTTCCGCATAGTTGTTTTCCACAGAAGCTTTCCACTTTTCCACAACACCCTTAAATCCACGCAAAATCACGCGGGTTTTTCCCTTCTTGCCGTCACTGCATTCTTGCCGCGCCAAATCCGGGCGTACACATAACATACTGTAAACTCGTTGGTTACAAAAGAGACCAGCTGGCCGTGTCATCTTGTTTTTCTATGCTCGCTTCATTATAATTCAGGGTAACGCTTTGACACGGTTTGTTGTGGATAACTTGTGGAAAAACAAGGAATTTCAATCGTCTTTTCGCAATCTTCAGATTCAATGATTCCTTATTGTTTTCCACCGGTATGTTAAGAAAGTGTTACTTAACGTGGTAATCTTCTGACACATAAGCGAATAGAGGGTTTTCTGTCTTGTTGATAACATTGTCGGTGCTGTGAATAATATTAGAACTCTGACACAGGGAGGAATGGAGCGTTCTCCGATGGAGACAATTGCAGATGCCAAGGGAACTTGGGAAGAGTGCATGAAAATCATCCATGGAAGGGTGAACAAATTAAGCTATAAAACTTGGTTTGAGCCGGTCGTACCTATGGTCTTGGACAATGACAATCTCGTTTTGAAGGTACCTAGCCAGTTCTTCCATGACTGGCTTGAGGAACACTATGCTACCGTTGTTACAGAATCAGTGAAAGCCGTCATCGGAGAAAACGGTAAAGTGGAGTATACAATATCAGATGAGGACATGAGCGATACCGAACCACATTTCTACCGTCCATCTCAGCCCGCGCGATTCAACTCACAATCAGAAAAAGTCGGAACACAGAAGGTAAGCAGCCAGCCCGTTTTTGAAAGCAATTTAAATTCGCGCTATACTTTTGAGAACTTTATCAAGGGTGACAGCAATCAGTTCGCGCGAGCTGCTGCGTACGCGGTCGCCAACAACCCGGCTGGCACGTCATTCAATCCGTTAGTTGTTTATGGGGGTGTTGGGTTGGGCAAAACGCACCTTATCCAAGCAATCGGCAATCTCGCTTATCAATCTAGAAAAGCTGAGCGTGTCCTCTATGTATCGAGCGAGCGGTTCACTGTGGATTTTGTCGACGCGATCCAGAAAGACAGGGCCAATGAATTCTCCAATTTCTACCGGGGCATGGATATCTTAATTGTGGATGATATTCAATTCTTCGCTGGAAAGGAGAAGACCCAGGATACCTTTTTTCATACGTTCAATGCTCTCCACCAATCAGGAAAACAAATTGTCTTGTCGTCGGACAGGCCGCCGAAGGAATTGAAAGGTGTCGATGACAGGCTCGTCAGCAGGTTCACCTGGGGATTGACTGTCGACATTCAGCCTCCGGATCTGGAGACGCGCATAGCCATTTTGCGAAAGAAAAGCGAAGATGATGGCATTCACATGCCTGATGACGTTATCGAGTACGTTGCCGCAAACGTTACATCAAACATCCGCGAGCTTGAGGGCTGTTTGATCAGCATCCTCGCAAAGGCAAGTCTGAATAACCGGGAAATAACGGTTGACTTAGCAAAGGAAGTCGTACGCAGCCTTGCTGTCACCAGAAAGGCCGTAGTCACCATCGAGGATATCCAGAAAATAGTTTCCACTTTTTTTGACGTGACGGAGGAATCTCTGCGTGGAAAAACAAGGAAGCAGGAAATTGTTATTGCTCGTCAGACAGCCATGTATCTAACAAAAGAGCTTACACAGCTACCCCTCAAGACAATTGGAAGTCACTTTGGCGGTCGGGATCACTCGACGGTAATTTATGCCTGCCAGGTTATTTCGGATTCGCTGGCCAACGATGGAAACTTTCGGGACAAATACGACCGCATCAAAAAGAAAATTCAGATGATCGGTATGTGAATTGGTTGTGTCTTTCGTTGTGCAGAAAGCGTTCGTGACTGTGAATTGCCTTCCACTTTTCAACACTATTGCTTCTCACGGTTTCTTATTGTTGATATCTCACCATTAAACAAACCTTTTCAATCGTAATAATGTTGAAAATTTTTCTTCATATCTTGATGATAAGTCCTTGTCACAATAACGATTCCCCTACACAAAAATTTTTATCAACTTGTCAACGTCACTTACTCTTATTATTCTTTATGTATATATAGTATAATTATTATAATAATTGTGATTTCTCCACAACGCCGCTCTTCAAGGAACGCCCGATTGATTGAATGTTAGCCCCCAAAAGCGTAAATTTATTTAAATTTAAGTTGTTATTATTCTGCAAATAATGGAGGTGGAAATGAATTTTAAGGTCAATAGTAGGGAACTTCGAGATGCAATTGGACGAATCATCGGCGTAGTTCCTATTAGAACTACTATTCCGGCAATTGAGAATCTACTTCTCGAAACAGCAAAGAAGAAACTTTCCATCTCAGCAACAGATCTTGAAATATCGATGTCAACGCATGTGGACATCGACAACGCATCGGATGGGAAAGTTACAGTAAATGCAAAGGAGTTCTTTGAGATTATGCGGAACCTTGATGAGTCCGATGTTGAAGTCGTCGTTGACGAAAACCTTAAACTGACACTCAAGACAAAATCAGGCTCTTACAGGTTTGCATGTTCGCCAGCAGAAGAATATCCTACGCTACCCACGATCGGCAACAGTGATGAGACATCGTCGATTCCAGCAGATACACTCCGTAGTATCATAGACAAGACGATCTTCGCGGTGTCTAAGGACGAACACCGACGTTCTATGAACGGCGTTCTTTTTTTATTTTCGGGAAAAGGGGCAAAGATATATTCAACAGATGGACACAGATTGGTCCGGATTGAAGACAAGGCTCTCGTTGAGAGGCCACTGAAAAAGGAGGCTAACATTCAGGAGAAGGCACTATCTTTGGCAGCGAAGTGCTTCAAGGGATCGAGTGTCGAGATCACGATAGGAGATGAGCATATCAGGCTGAAGAATAATGAGACAGAGTTAATCGCAAGATTGATCAACGAACCGCACCCGGATTATGAAGCTGTTATACCAAGCGATATCGACAACAACAAGATAATGTCTGTTACAAGAGGGGAGCTCCTTGAGAAGGTTAGGCGAGTTGCAATATTGTCGGATTCGGTGAACCACTTAGTCAAGTTTGCAATCGAGAAGGATAGTTTGGTTATTTCCACTGAAGACACAGACAGGGGAGAGATGGGCGAAGAGAAGCTCCAAGTTCAATGGAGTGGTGGTGAGCAAATGAATATCGGCTTCAATTCGACGTATGTAACCGAGGCAATGAACAGCCTTGAGACGCAAAGGGTTAAGTTTGCCTTTTCTACCCCGACGCGCGCCACTACGATTAGGCCGATTTTAGAAAACGGAAAGGCAGGGACGCAGGAGACGCTGATTCTTGTGATGCCGCTGAGATTATCTTAAGGGCTCCCTCGGGAAACTGAGCAATGCGAGTTAAGAAGATTCGAATCTCAAATTTCAGAAATCACACCGAGTCTACGATAGACTTCAGCGACGGAATAAATTTTATCACTGGTGCTAACGCGCAAGGGAAGACAAGTATCCTTGAAGCACTATCATATGTCTGCCTTACGAGGAGTTTTCTTAAGCAAACAGATGTGACGGTGGTAGCATTCGGCAGTGAATCATTCACAATCGATGCGACCCTGGAAAGCGATATGAATTTTATGCGGCGTGTTCGTGTAGCATACGAAAACACCGGCGGCAAGAGATACATGCTGGACGGGAACGAAGTCAGGAAGAGTGCGGATGTAATCGGTTTATTTCCGATCGTTGTATTGTCACCGAACGATTTTGTGCTGACGGGCGGCGCTCCAGGTGAACGAAGAGTCTTTGCTGACATGGTATTGTCGCAGATATCACGTTCATATCTCGATGATCTCATGGAATACAAACGTGCGTTGAAGCAAAGAAATAAGATTCTTTTAGACGGAAGACTGACAGGCAAGCTTGACGCAGGCCTGCTTGCCGCTTGGACCGACGCACTTATCTCTCATGGAACAAAAGTGATAATGAGAAGGGCAGAATTTGTGAACGAGTTTCAAGAACCATTCTCGACAGTGTATTCGACTTTGGTGGAGCGCAGCGAGGTCCCTCGCCTTGTGTATGAGCCATCGTTTGGGTTGAAGAACGACGGTTCAAGCATCGCCGAACTGTTCTATGCTGCGTTGGGCCACCTGGACAAAGTGGAACGCGCTCGCGGGGCCACCCTTGCGGGACCGCACCGGGACGATATTGGATTTGTCTTGAATGATCTGCCAATCCGTGAGTTTGCATCGCAGGGACAACACAAAACCTTTCTCGTTGCCTTGAAGATAGCGGAGTTTCATTACATAAAGTCGAAGCTGAAAGAAACGCCGGCGATGTTGTTAGATGATGTCATGACGGAGTTGGATTATTCCCGGGCGACGAAAACGATCTGTGCCATTTCAGCCCTCGGCCAGGCATTTATAACCGGAACAGATATGGTGAGTTTCGATGAGAAGATGCTTGATATGAAGGAGACCAGGTTCCATCTTGTCCGGGAGGGAAATGTGGTTTACCGGCTTCGCGAGGCGAGCGAGAATGTCCAACTTTAGTCGAGGTGCCGCGTATGGCGCACGCGAGCCAAAGCTGCTGGGGGACTTGATAAGAGAATTTGCAAGCCAGGACGGCATTTCTGAAAAGTTGCGTTCCTACGAAGTTGTCGGTGAGTGGGAAAAGATCGTCGGTGATGTGATCGGGAAAAACACGGAGATCATGCGAATAGAAAACGGAACATTGTACGTGCGGGCGAAGAACAGCGCATGGCGCAACGAGTTAATATTCTTGAAACCGGCAATCCTGCACAAGATTAGGGAGAATTATCCCACATCTGGAGTTGAAGACATATTTTTCATTTGATATAGATGCCGCGAGGCAGATTACAAATGCGGTCCTGCGGCAGCCCGCAAATTATATTTGGAATAATGAACGGGATGAAGGAAAGTAGAACAGTTAGAGGTTATTCATGTCAAAGAAAGATGCGGCCACCAAGAGCAAATCAAAAAAGGTAAAGGGTGTCGCTAGGCCGCCCCATGCGCGGAACACGATGCCCGCTCCGCGAGGGAATCGTGGCGAGCGCAAAGCAGGAACAGGCATAGACATACAAAAGTCGAAAGTGGAAATGTCTTTGAAAACAAAGTCCAATAATGGAAGCGAATATACTGCCGAAAGCATAACGGTCTTGAAGGGGCTCGAGGCTGTTAGAAAACGTCCTGCGATGTACATCGGTGACATAGGTCAGAGAGGACTTCATCATTTAGTTTACGAAGTTGTTGACAACTCGATAGACGAAGCGCTTGCTGGATACTGCAAGAATATCAATGTCACGGTAAACAAAGATGGCAGCGTGACGGTCGAAGATGACGGCCGCGGCATCCCGACGGACATGCATCCGGTGGAAAAGAAGTCGGCTCTTGAAGTCGTGATGACAATGTTGCATGCAGGCGGAAAGTTCGACAAATCGAGCTACAAAGTCTCTGGCGGCTTGCACGGGGTAGGCGTATCGGTTGTCAATGCACTTTCGGAGGTCATGGAAACGAAGGTATATCGGGAAGGGAAAATCTATTACCAGAAATACAAACGCGGTGAGCCGGTTGAAGCCGTTAAGGTCATCGGAAAAGATTCAAGGACCGGTACGACCCAGACCTTTGTCCCTGATAGGGAGATTTTCAAGAATCGCAATTACAAGTTCGAGACCATTGCAGAAAGGATGCGCGAGCTCGCTTTCCTGAACCCGGAGATAAGAATAAAACTTGTAGACAAACGCGACGGGAACGAAGAAGAGTTCCACCACGAAGGCGGCATTACTGAATTCGTCCGTTACATTGATGGCACGAGAAAAACCTTGACTAAGGAGCCAATTTTTATTTCCGGCGAACGGGAAGGGGTGAGCGTTGAAATCGCTCTCGAATATTGCGACGATTATAGAGAGAATCTGTTTTCGTATGTTAACGACATAAACACGATTGAAGGTGGTACACATGTCAGCGGCTTCAGGAGTGCGTTGACGAGGACGTTGAAGTCTTATGCTGATAAAAACAATCTTGTCAAGTCAGACAAGATCAATCTGACCGGCGACGATTTCCGGGAGGGACTAACAGTTGTCATCAGCACGAAGGTGCCGGAGCCGCAGTTCGAAGGCCAGACGAAGACGAAGCTTGGCAATGGTGAAGTGGAAAGCATCGTCCAGACGATCGTGAATGACAAGCTCAGCGAGTATCTCGAAGGAAATCCGGGAACCGCGAGGAAAATTATTGAGAGAGCGATAAACTCGGCGGAGGCACGCGAGGCTGCTCGTAAGGCGCGAGATATCGTTCGCAGGAAGAATGCGCTTGAGTCTTCCAATTTGCCCGGCAAGCTTGCCGACTGTTCCATAAACGATCCGGAGCATTGCGAGATATTTATTGTCGAGGGAGATTCCGCGGGCGGCTCGGCAAAGCAAGGAAGGGACCGGCAGTTCCAGGCAATACTTCCTTTGAAGGGAAAGATTTTGAACGTTGAAAAAGCGAGGATGAGTAAGATACTTGAAAACGACGAGATACGGGCCATCGTTCAGGCGATCGGCGCGGGAATCGGCGACGGTGACGAATTCGACGCGACGAAGGCACGGTATGGAAAAGTGATTTTGATGGCCGATGCTGACGTCGATGGGAGCCATATCAGGACACTGCTTCTTACGTTCTTCTTCAGGTACATGAAAGACCTTGTCGAGTTAGGAAAAGTTTATATTGCACAGCCGCCTCTTTTCAAAGTAAAGAAAGGAAAAGTCGAGCAATATGCCTATAGTGAAGATGAGAGAGATGACCTGATTAAGGAAATCAAAAAAGGGAGCGACGGCGAAATCGTCGTCTCAAGATTTAAAGGTCTCGGAGAGATGAATCCGGAGCAGCTTTGGGACACCACGATGGATCCGGCCAAGAGGACGCTTCTCCAAGTCAGCATCGAGAATGCGGCCGAGGCAGACAGGACTTTTTCGATTCTGATGGGAGAGGAAGTCGAGCCAAGGAAGAATTTCATCGAGAAGAACGCTAAATATGTCCGGAATCTTGACGTTTGACGACATCTCCACGGTCGTAGTGAATTATCGGACTCCGGATCTTCTTGAAACCGCGGTGACCTCATTCCGAAATTTCTATTCAAATATCGAACTGGTAATAGTGGATAACGGATCGAACGACCGGTCGGGTGATGTGATTGATTCGCTTGTCAGATCTAACCGGGCGAGAACAAAGTGTATTATGCTGGATAAAAACTATTACCATGGTCCCGCGATGGATCGGGCGGCAAGATTAATCGAGAAAGAAATACTTTTCTTTTTGGATACCGACACTGAAACCGAGCGCGAGGGTTTCATTCAATTGATGCTGCAGGAATTTAATCGGCATGAAAGAGTTTATGGTGTGGGAAGACTCGATAAAGTTAACAAGAGAGGATTTGCTGCCGAAGATGGTGCAATCACGATCCTGCTTTCGCCCTACATGATGCTGCGGCGAAAAACATATCTCGATCTTCCGCCTTTCAAGCATCAGGGAATGCCTACTCTCAAGAATTTTTCCGCTGCAGGAGCGAAAGGGTATTTGCTGCGGAATTTTGATATTGCCAGCTACATCAAGCATTACGGAAGAGGAACGGCGTCCAAGTTCGGCTACGGTTTAGGGCTCCGCGGCAAGCTGGATTATTTGTTGAACAAGACGGGACTCTAAATCTGGTGAAGTTGGAAGTTGTTGAATAACAGGAATACAGAATGTCACTAAATGAAAAATTGGTTCCAGTCGATATTGAGGACGAGATAAAAGGCTCGTACATCGATTACGCGATGTCGGTCATCGTGGCACGCGCGCTCCCCGATGTGCGTGACGGACTTAAGCCGGCACACAGAAGAGTTCTATTCGGAATGTCGGAGCTTGGTCTCGATTACAACAAGCCATACAAGAAATGTGCGAGAATAGTGGGAGAAGTGCTCGGCAAGTATCATCCTCATGGCGACATCGCGGTGTACGACACCCTCGTCAGGATGGCGCAGGACTTTTCGATGCGTTATATGCTCGTCGATGGACAGGGTAACTTCGGATCGATAGATGGAGACTCACCCGCGGCGATGCGCTACACAGAAGCGAGACTTTCGAGAATTGCCGGCGAGATGCTTCGCGACCTTGAGAAGAACACCGTCGACTTCGCACCAAACTTTGATGAATCTCTTAAAGAGCCACTCGTCCTTCCGTCCCTCCTTCCAAACCTTCTACTTAACGGCGCGAGCGGGATCGCAGTTGGTATGGCAACGAACATTCCACCGCACAACCTTTCCGACACAGTCGATGCAATCATCGCACTGATAAAGACTCCGGACATTCCGGTCGATAAGCTGATCAAAATCATAAAGGCTCCTGATTTTCCCACCGGTGGAATAATCTTCGGCTATGAAGGTGTCCGTGAGGCTTACAAAACCGGCCGTGGCAGAATCGTCATCCGCGCGAAGGCAAATATTGAAACTCAAAAGAACGGCAGAGTAAACATAGTCATAACGGAAGTTCCGTACCAGGTTAACAAGGCGAATCTCATCGAGAAAATTGCTGACCTCGTGAGAGAGAAGAAGATCGAGGATATTTCTGATATCAGGGACGAATCTGATAGAGACGGAATTCGCGTCGTGGTTGAGTTGAAGCGAGATTCCGAGCCGCAAGTGGTACTCAACAACCTCTACAAGCACACGCAGATGCAGACGACTTTTGGAGTGATAATGCTCTCTCTCGTTGCCGGAGTGCCGAGGGTTCTTGATCTCAAACAAATGATGGAATATTTCGTCGAACACCGGCACGAAGTTGTCGTTCGAAGGACGAAGTTCGATCTCGATGCGGCAGAGAAAAGAGCGCACATACTCGAAGGTTACAAGATTGCGCTCGATAACATCGATGAGGTGGTACAGCTCATTAAAAAGTCGAAGGATCCGGAAGCTGCGAAAACCGCTTTGATGAAGAGATTCAAGCTCAGTGAAATTCAGGCGAAGGCGATTCTTGCGTTGACATTGCAGAGACTTACCGGTTTAGAAAGAAAGAAAATTGAAGATGAGTATCGCGAGACTATAAAGCTGATCGAGAAATTAAAGGCGATCCTTGCAAGCAAGTCGATGCGGATGGAGATAATTCGTGAAGAGCTGCTCGAAATCAAAAAGAGCTTCGGCGACGAACGTCGGACGGAAATCGTAGAGAAAGCTTCCGAGTTCAGCATAGAGGACATGATTGCGGAAGAGGATGTCGTCATAACAATCACGCATAACGGATTCATCAAACGCTACCCTGTCAGCGGTTACAGGCGGCAGAGCCGCGGCGGAAAAGGAATCACCGCGCAATCCACACGCGAAGACGATTTTGTCGAGCACATGTTCATCGCGTCAACTCACCAGTACATCCTATTCTTCACGGACAAAGGAAGAGCTTACTGGCTGAAAGTGCATGAGGTGCCTGAAGGGGGAAGAGTTTCACGCGGGCGGTCGATTGTCAATCTGATTGGCAAGATGCCGGACGAACAAATCTCAACATTCCTTCCCGTAAAAGATTTTGAAGACGGGTTTTTCGTGACCATGGTGACCAAGCGTGGTTACGTGAAGAAGGTGGCTCTGAACGAATTCTCGAATCCGAGAAAAGTCGGAATCATAGCCATCGGCCTCGACAAGGGCGACAGGCTCATCGATGCCTGGCTCACAGACGGCAAGCAGGACATCATCGTCGGCAGCAAAAATGGCATGGCAATGAGGTTCAACGAGAAAGATGTTCGCGAGATGGGACGCGGCGCACGGGGCGTGAGAGGAATGAACCTGTCGAAAGGCGACGAGGTTATTGGCATGATAGTTATCAGCAGGCCTGGCGCAAGCGTTCTCGTCGTAACCGACAAGGGCTTTGGAAAGCGAAGCGAGGTCGGAGAATACTCGTTGCGCCGCCGCGGAGGCAAGGGGCTCATCACCGTGAAAACAGGCGACCGAAACGGCAAGCTTCTCTCGATCAAGGAAGTCATCGACAACGATGATATCATGATCGTAACGGCGAAAGGCTTCCTGATTCGTCAGCATGTGAAAGATATCAGGACTGCCGGCAGGAATACCCAAGGCGTACGATTGATTAAGATCCAGCCCAGCGACAGCATCGCTGCGGTTGCGAGAGTTCTTGCCGAGGAACCTGAAGAGGAAAATGGAAATGGCTCCAACGGGGAGCAAGGAGATCTGTTCGAAGAAGAAGAGTAGCTTCATCGGAAGACAGAAACTTTATAGAGGCGACTTGGCAACATGTCGCCTCTTTCCGTTTTAGGAGTAGTCAAAAAATTCCCAGCATGTCAGATTTCTCAGCCATGTCATAGTACGGGAGTTGACTCTAACATGTATCCAGCATATAATTTGCTAAGGGTAATAGGGCGTTTAGGACGTCGAAGAGAATAAAAAGACGGAGGAAAAAATGAAGTCGCGATTTATTCTATTCGCAGTTTTCGTAGCATGCACAGCGGTTTTTATCAACGAAGCCATTGCGCAGTGGTACAAAATACCTGATTTGCAGTACTCAAGAATTTGGTGTATTCTGACAGCAAACGATAGCACCATTTTTGTGGGCGCGGATAACGGCACACTTCTTCGAAGCACAGACGACGGAACGACATGGATGAATGTCGTGGGTAATGGACTTTATGTTGACACAGTGCTTTCTTTAGGTGAAGGATTAGGATACATCTTCGCGGGATCAAACGGATGGGTGTATCGCTCTTCCGACGACGGTGAATCATGGGACCTTGCAAATGATGGACTTGAAGGGATCAGTCGAGTAAACGCCTTCACGTTTGTTGACACGATTCTTTTTACGGCGACCGACCATGGTGTTTATAGCTCTATTGACAGCGGAAAATCGTGGTTTCCCGACACGAGCGGATTGAATTTATGGGAATTTGACCAGGCTGGTACAGTCGGAATAACGTCGATGGACTCGAGTCTATACACGATTAAGGGGTGGTACGGAAGCGTTTACACATCATCCGTTGACAACAGGTTTTGGACACAAATTCTTCCCGACACTATGAATCAGGGCTATGCAATAGCGGCGATCGACACAAATGTTTTTATTGTGACTCTTAAAGGAGTGTATCTTTACAGCGGAGGCAGCACAACATGGTACGCGCGAAACAACGGATTTCCTGTCAACGACACAATTTTCGTAATATCGTGCTTTTTAACTACGGCAGACAGCCTCCTTTTTGCCTATTCTGACTTTTCAGATGCATTCCACGGCGGGCATATTTACGTGACTTCTGATTTAGGGCAGACGTGGATCATGATCAATGACAGCGTCTCTGCGCATTCGACAATTACTGCCGTGGCAGCTAACAGCAAATATCTTTTCGCCGGGACGCAAAGTGGTGCTTGGCGAATCCCGGTTGCTGACGTAATAACATCTGTAAACGACAATCATCCTCAACTGCCGACTGTACGTTCGCTATTTCAAAACTATCCCAATCCGTTTAATCCGACGACAGTAATCAGCTATCGGCTTTCAGCAATAAGCAACGTGACATTGAAAGTCTATGATGTTCTTGGCAGAGAGGTGGAGACGTTGGTGAATGAGAAACAGTATGCTGGTACACATGTCGTCACGTTCAACGCGTCGGATTTGTCAAGCGGCGTCTATTTTTATAAATTGTCGGCAGGAAATTATACCTCAACAAAGAAAGCGCTGTTGGTGAAATGAGAGAAGATGGTACAACCACGTCAAGGTCAGATAGGTTATTCACCTCTTCGGTGTCATCATCCACGCTTTTGCAGATGACAATATCCCCAGGAAGCGATCCTTGAAGCTTTCGTTGAGCCGTGAAGCGGTCGAAAGTTGGTAGTTGCCCGGGTACATCGGAAATTCTTCGATGGCAAACCCCAGGTCTTCGTAAAATTTCATCGCCGCCGATTTGTCGGCGAAATCATTAGCTGATATGTCTCTGCCGGTTTGAT
>Ga0326727_10019623_pt1 | contig 13545 bp, 12 predicted proteins | sample MB2enrmetagenome_FD_207643 | JGI IMG/M metagenome (GOLD analysis project Ga0326727, IMG submission 207643) | Lab enriched peat soil microbial communities from McLean, Ithaca, NY, United States - MB29MY | ecosystem: Environmental > Terrestrial > Soil > Wetlands > Peat | place: USA: New York... | reverse complement strand
AATACCGGGGACGTTCGCGAGTACGCTCTATCCGCCTCGGCGAATGCCGCCATGCTCTGGAGCCCCGCGACATACTCGACGGACGCCTTCCTGGCGGATTGGACGGCTCAGTACTTCGGCCAGGCTCAAGCTTCGCAGATCGCCCAGCTTTACACCGCGTTCTACGGCGCCTATTGGCAGCAACAGGCTTCCGTTCCGTCGCTGGGAGCCGGCCGGCAGTACATCTTTCAGGATTTGCGCTGGGGTCTGGCGGCGCACTACTTCAATACCTCCTACGGCAAGAGCTTCCCGGCCGTTCCCAACCTTACCGTGGAGAGCCCGTTCCGAGCGGACAACGAGTACTACGATTGGCACTCGATCGTCCCGCAGGCCACTTCGGGCGACACGGACCAGGTTCCCGCCCTGATGGACGGAGCCCAGGCCATGTTAGGGCAACTTAGCCCGCTGCAGGCGTCTTGCGGCTCGATTCTCGGCCAGCTTGCGCCGCACTCGTCCAGCCAGGTGTTTCTCCAGGATGACGTGTGCTTTGCGGTCGATTACCTCACGGACATAATATCCCTGGCTCTTTCGGCGGCAAACGTCTACCAGACCCATCGTTTGACATCCAATCCGCCGAGTGGTTTCGCGGTCGAAACGGCGTTTCGTCAAATCCAACAGCTTCTTTCCGTTCAGGCGCATGCCCCGGCATTTCCGGGCACGGCGGACTTCCGGGGATTCTATAGCGCCCCGAACAAGTTCGATCCCTCGGCGGCGTGTCTGGAGTTTCAGACGTATACCGGGCTCAAGATCGACTGCCAGTACCGTCCCCGCAACCCAGCGAGAGATCCCCGGCCCTGCCGGCAAGGCGGTAGGACTCCGGCGGGTCCGGCAGGGTGCTCCACACCATTGCCATAGTGACGTGCCGCCGGGGTCCGGACCGGCTTATGCTAATGAGGGGGCGCGCCAACCGCTCCCCGAGGAACGCCCATGCCGTCTCTGTCCAGCATTCTGCTGCCGGTGGATTTCTCCGAGCGCTCGATTGGCGCCGCCCGCTGTGCCAGGGCCCTCGCCACGCATTTCGGCTCGCAGGTCACCCTGCTCCACGTTCTCGCGCCCGCGCCCTTCGATTACGGCCTCGACGCCTCCGGCGGCGTCATGGTGGCCGAGTTGCTCCGCGGCCGCGCCGAACAGGCTACCGGCGACCTCGCCGGGTTTCTGGCCGGCGAGTGGCAGGGCCTCGAGGTCCGCCGGGTTCTGCTGGAAGGCGATCCGGCCGCGCGCATCGTCGAATTCGCCCACCAGCAACAGTCCAGCCTGATCGTCATGCCGACCCACGGCTACGGACCCTTCCGCCGCTTCATCCTCGGTTCCAACACGGCCAAAGTGCTGCACGACGCCGATTGCCCGGTGTGGACCGGCGTCCACATGCCGGAAACCCCCGCCACTTCCGCCATCCCGTTGCGGCGCGTGCTGTGCGCCGTGGATCTCGGGCCGCGGAGCGAACGCACCTACGCCTGGGCCGCCTGGCTGGCCGGCGAGTTCCAGGCGCATCTCACTTTGATGCACGCCCTGGCCTGCGCGCCCGACACGGAAGGAAGCTGGCGCGTGCAGATCCGCGAGACCGTAGCGCAGGAACTGGAGCGCATCCAGGCCGCCGCGGGAGTCCGGGCCGAGACCCTCGTCGACGCCGGCGAGCCCGCGCACGCCATCTGTTCCGCCGTCGCCCGCACCCATGCCGACCTGGTGGTGATTGGCCGCGGTTCCGCCGCCGGCGTGTTCGGACGGCTCCGCACCAACGCCTACGCCATCATCCGGGAGTCCCCCTGCCCGGTGGTCAGCGTGTGAAGAGGGCTGCCGGGCACGCCCACGTCTCTTCCCGGCGCCTACTCCAGCCCGGTCACCTGCGTCGAATCCTTCACCTCGAGCTTGCTCCCGTCCTTCGCCCGGATGGTGACGTCGAGAAAGCGCCAATGGCTGGCGTATCGAATGGTTCCGGCCGTCCCCGCGGCAATGTCGAGGCGCTTGAACACGAAATCGGCCAGCGGCGAGTCCTTGAAGGACTTCACCGAGAACGCCTGCTTGGTGGCCGTGCCCTTGAGATTGGAGATGCGCACCTTGCGCAGGTGCGGCACACCCTTGTCCGGAGGCACGGCGGTGGCGAGAATGCGCCAGTAGTCCGGGGGATTGGCGATGCCCTCGGGAATTTTCGCGTTGCTGTAGCTGGGGTTCCAGTCGAAATCGATGCCGATCGCCGTGGTGACGCCATCTATGTCCACATCGTGGATGTCGACGTTTTGAATCGTCCCGCCGCGCGTGTGCGTGCTCTTGAACAGGATGCCCGCGGAAACCGCCTTGAGCGCCGCGTCCGGGACGACATGCAGGTTGTACGCTGTGACGTTTCGTATACCGCCCGAGGTCTCGCTGCCGAAGGTGATGGCGGCCGCCCCGTGCCGGATGGTGTTGTCGTGAATCAGGATGTTCTCGGCGGGACGGTTGACGCGCAGACCGTCGGCGTCCCGGCCCGACTTGAGACAAATCGCGTCGTCGTTATCGGAGATGTCGCAGTGCATCACTACCACGCGGGACGAAGAATCGATGTCCACGCCGTCGGTGCTGGGCCCCATGCCGCCGATGTTGTTGCGGATCGCGATGCCGTCCACCGTCACCTTGCGCGAGTAACAGATGTGCACGGTCCAGAAGCCAGAGCGCTTGAGGGTCAGCCCCTGCAATTTCACGTTGGCCGATTTGTAGATCTGGATCAGGCGCGGGCGCCGGCAGTCGTAGTCCGCCGCCCATCGCAATCCGTACGAATCGTAGTCCTCCCGCAACTCGCGATAGCTGTCCCAGAACACCTTGCCGTCGCCATCCACCGCGCCCTTGCCGGTGATGCTTACGTCCGACTGCTCGTAAACGTTGATCAGCGCCGCCGGCCAGGACATTTCGATCCCGGCGACACGCGTGGCCATCATGGGATACGCCGCCAAGTCCTGCGAGCCGCGGATCTCGACTCCCTCGTCCACCCGCAGACTCATTCCCGATTTGAGGAACAGCGAACCGGTGAGATACACGCCGGGCTGGAAGACCACCACGGCGCCGCGGGCCTTCGAAGCCGCATCGATGGCCTTCTGGATGGCAGCCGTGTCGAGCGTGGCGCCGTCGCCCTTGGCTCCATAATCGTTGGCGCGGAATTCCGCGCCGCTCGCCACGGCGAGTGAGCACAACACACCCAGCGCCGCCGCTCCCACTGTCCGCATTATCTTACTTTACTCCCGTCGTCTCGATCCGGATCGAGCCGGCGGCCAGACCCGCCGCGGCCGCCTTCAGCGCGATTTGTCCACCCGCGGCGGACGCCCTGAGAATGGCGATGCACTGTCCGTCGAAAACCGTCCGCGCGGACGCCTGGAAGGGCTCCACGCTGGAGGCGTCGGCATTGTCCACCCCCACCAGGATGCCCGGCCCGCTCACTTCGAAGGCGATCTTCGCCGCGGCTCCCGGAACCGCAACCCCACCCGCGTCCACCACGGTGGCCGTCACGAAGGCCACGTCGTCCCACGCGGTCGAGAGCGTGCCCCGGTCCGAGGCCAGCACGATGGCGGCCGCCGCGCCGGCGGAGCGCAGTTCGTGCGCGGCCGCCTCCCGCCCCCCGTTCCGGCCAACCGCGCGAATCGTGCCCGGCTCGTAGGGCACGCGCCAATGGCGCGGCGAGGCGTCCGCGGGAAGGCTCTGGCTCCCCAGCGGCTTCCCATTCAGATACAGCTCGACCTCCTCGCAATTGCTGTAGACCTCGACGTCTTCTTCATGTGCCGCCGGGTTGGCGGGAGTCCAGTCCGCGTACAGCGTGCGCGGGCGGCGGCGCGCGGCGGCTTCATAGCCCGGATCGGGGGGCCCGGCCGGCTCCGCCTCAACCCGGCGCGCCATTCGCACCATGGGCTTCTCCGACCACCAGCTCTCGCGCTGATAGCCCTGCGGCTTGACCGCGCCGGTGCGGTCCAGCAGACCCGAGGCCGACGAGATCGTGGGCCACCGCCGGGACTCGCCGAGATAGTCGATGCCGGCCCATAGGAACTGGCCGGCGTACGGCGGATTGTCGCGCAGGGCGCGCCACACCTCGGGTGACTGCTGGTTCTCCGTGCCAACGATCTTGCGCGACGGTTTGGCGTTGTGCGCGGCCAGAATCTCGTTCTCGCGGTAGTTCTGCCCGATCACGTCCAGCATGTCGGCCAGGCCGTCCTCGTAATCGTGGCTGGCGTTGGGCCGGAACAGGGCCTGCGTCACCGGCCGGGTGGGGTCCGCCTGGTGGAAGACCTCGAGCAGTCCGCCGAGGATCTCCTTGGCCAGCTCGGCCTTGGGCGTGTCGTGGATCTCGTTGCCCGCGCTGTAGAGCACGATGCTGGGGTGGTTGCGGTCGCGGCGCACCGTGTCGCGCGCGTCCGTCTTGGACCACTCGCGGAAGTACAGGTGGTAGTCGTAGGGGTTCTTGGCTACCGTCCAGCAGTCGAACAGCTCGTCCATCACCAGCAACCCGAAGCGGTCGCACAGATCCAGGAACTCCGGCGCCACGGGGTTGTGCGCGGTGCGGATGGCATTCACGCCCAGCGCGCGCAGCGCACCCAGCCGGCGTTCCCAAACGCCCAGCGGGACGGCCGCGCCCACCGCGCCGCCATCGTGGTGCAGGCACACGCCCTTGAGTTTGAGATTCCTGCCGTTGAGCCAGAAGCCCGTGGCGGCATCGAAGTGGAATTCGCGGATGCCGAAGGAGACGGCTTCCTCGTCGAGTGCCGTCCTGCCGGCGCGCACCCGCGCGATGGCCCGATACAGCACCGGATGGTCGAGATCCCACAGACTCGGCGAGGCGATCGCCAAGTCCTCGGCAAATGCCGCCGAGCTGCCCGCCGCCACGGTTTGCGCGTGCGTTCCGGCGCTCTGGAGGGTCTTCCCGTCCGGGGCGACGAGGGTCACCTCGAGCCACACCGTGCGCGGGGCGTCCGACTGGTTGACCACCGTGGTTTCCACCCGCACGGTGGCCTCCCGCGCGCCAATCCGGGGCGTCGTGACGAACGTAGCCCATTGGTCCAGGTGCACCGGATCTGTGACAATGAGGCGGACGTGCCGGTAGATTCCGGCCCCGGTGTACCACCGCGACGCGGGCTGCGCGCTGGTATCGGCGCGGACGGCCACCACGTTGGCGTTCCCGGCGCCGAAACGCAGATGCCCGGTCAACTCGTAGCGGAAACTCACGTACCCGTACGGCCGCTTGCCAAGATGGTATCCGTCGATCCAGACATCGCTGTTGGCCATCACGCCGTCGAACTCGAGGAAGACGCGCCGCCGGGCATCGGCGTCCGCGAGCGTAAAGTGCTTGCGGTACCAGCCCACACCCGAGGGCAGAAAAGCGCCCGCGCCGCCGGTGGGGTTCTTCGAATCGAAGGGGCCCTCGATGCTCCAGTCGTGGGGAACGCTCAGCGCGCGCCAGGACACGTCGTCGAAGCCCGGCGCTTCGGCGCCCGGGGCATCGGCCTTAAGAAAGCGCCAGTCCCCGTCGAATGGCGTGGTGCTGCGCGCCGGTCGTGGAGCGGCGTATCCCGCAACTGTGGCAATGCAGACTAAGACGGCCGCGGCAACCATCCGTTTCATAAGCGGAATCCGATTATGGGCCGATTGCGGGCGGTTTCGCAATGTGCCGGTCCGGCGCCACGTTCACTGGGTGCCGCGCCGCCAGGTTCTCGCCATCGCGCTGGTCAGCGGTGCGAGAGTTCCACACTCGGATCATTACGGCGTGGCGAAATTCGTGGCGGCCTGTGGCCTGGCTGTGAAGCGGGTGACCGATCTACCCGTTCCGGCTACCCGGTAGGCCCTGCAATTCGCGTCAGACATCGCGCAGCCCTCCGCGGAACCCCCACCCGCCAACATCCAGGCCGGGCCGCAACCCGCCGACGGGGAGCCGCGGAAACCAACTGCTAAGCGCGAGTGTGCAGCCTGAGTGAATGAGAGTCCCGCTAGTTCCGGGGAGGGCGTACCATTCGCTCATCCAAGCCTCGTGTCAACAGCAACAGCGCGCGGCGCCCACCAGCGATTCGGCTGTCAACCGAAGGGTTGTTCGAGTCCTACCTGGGGAGCCACTGAAATTCGCCCTTGGAGTTCTGCATGTTACGGGCGACCCCGGTTCAGCACTCGAACCCCCTGTGCACTCCCGGCCGACTTCCGAGTGACAATCCAACAGCAAACTGCGCCTTCCCTATTCCTCGCTTGGCGCTTGAGCAACCAGACACCTGACCCAGGGGCGGGCTGTCCACATCAAGTCGGGGGGCGAATGCCTTTCCAGGGATACCTGCTTTTCTCACCAGGAAGATAGTATTCGTCTGACCATTTCTCGCCAAATCTCTATTTGGCATAACTATCCTCAATCATGATGGCCGTTGCCCCACCTAGGATGCACAGTTCTGCCTCTGTGTATGCCCGCACCGCCTCTTTGAACGCCTTTGGGCTCGAACTCCGCAGATTGGCTAGCGCGTAACGGGCCGCGTTTTCCGACGGTGTCTTTAGGAGGAGGTCTACCAAAGGCCTAATCGCCCTCATATCGCCCATCAATCCAAGCAAGGCAATGGCCTTCTTGCGTCGGTCTCGGGCTAAGCTATCGCTGTTCTTCGGAAGGTTCAGAAGGGTAAGAAGATGGTCAACGGCTGGTGCACCGATAGATATCATTCTTCGATCAACCACCTTGTGCGCATCCAGACACCAGGTCAGTGTCTGCGAAGTATCGTAGACCTCGATCACCTGCGCGGGTTCACACACTCCCAGTTATGAGCGGACAAGTTCCGTGATACAGTCGCGGTCATTATTGCGCTCTGCGACAGCAGTCGCTTTCTTGAGCAGTTCGAAATCGCCTTCCTCTCCAAGGCATCGCGCAGCCTTTCTTCGAGACTCGGCGGATTGGCTGGTCAGCATTCTTAGCAGGTACCACTGCCGTAGCGGGTTCGTTGTATACCTCCATGTTCCATAGTTAACAAGCAACCAGTATCCTCGCAAGAAGGATACCACTACAACCAGAAGCCCGTGCGCCTCGGATCACCGCTGAAACAAGAGCACCGAGATCCGCCCGAACGCCGGAAGCAAAGCACGCTCGCAAGGATTTCCTGTGGCTGGCGTGCTGCCTTTCACGACGAGGCCCTTGACCTCGGGCCGGCTTCGGCCGGAGCGCCGGAGTTCTAAAGGCGTCCAAGCCGGGTGCCCAGACTGGACAGGAGGCGCCTTGCACGATGCAAGCCCTGACACCGAGCGTCGCTCATCGGTTCGAGCACGCCCAGTTCCCCGCCGCGAAAGCTCCAGATGTGTCCAGATTGGGGAGGCGAATTCCCTATCCCCTTCCTGTCGTTCCATTTCCTGGTTGTTTTGTTTATTGTTGCGTGGATCGAACCCCCCAGTTTTTCGCGTGGGATTTCGATGGTGGGCTCCGGCCCGCTTCTTCGGTGCAGTGTAATCGTTGGAGATTTCCCTTGGAACCGGCGATTCCTTCAACCGGAAAGGTTCAATCTTTCGTGCCTGGCAGGCCCGCTTGTACCGAACCCTCACAAATCGGAAAGCAGTCTCATTGCTGTGTCTTTCAGATACCATTTTCTCGCTGCTCGCATGAGACACCTCCTGATTTTCCAATGGCGAACCTTCGACAAAAACCCGGATTCTTTACTACATAATTTTGAAAGTGCGATCATTGCATTCGTTTGGAGGGCGCCCGATCCACTCTTTTCATCAACTACTCTTATTAGAGCGCCGACAGATCCGCGATCTCCGAGATCTCCAAGTATCTCTGCTATCTTTGCACGGACGTCTTGATGATCATTCGAGTTTGTGAGAATCTGGATGAAAACTTGTGCGCCGCGACGACCATGCAGCTTTGCAATATTCTCTGCCGCACCGATACGTTCGCTCCAAAAAGTCCTGGCGTCCATTAGCAATTTCATATCTAAGGAAAACGATTTCTCTCGGTAACGCGACAATGCCTCTTCGACGTCGTGGCCGCCAAATCTCTCAAGCGCACATGCTGCAGAGTGTCTCACAAAATACTTATCGTCATCCAGGGCATTAATTAACGTACCTATACATCTCGAATCCGCAAAGCTGCCAAGCACCTCTACCGCGGCGCATCTTCGTGACCAAGATGTGTGTCTAGCTTGGGGAAGAAACAAGTCGATGGAGGCTGGATCGTTCATCTGCATTATCTTTTTTATGGTCTTGTTCGCGTCCGCGAAATGACGCTGGGTTTCTTGCCTATCCCACGCTTGAAAATGTATTTGGAGGATGGTCACGATATCAACTCCTTTTCGTCCTGTCGTTGGTAGTATCTAGATCGGAAAGGAAACGAATGCCGAAAGGTGCGGCGGTTACGTGCTTTGGCCGACCCGCCCGAGGGACCGCCTCCTGCATCGCTAATTCGTGGAAGTGGTGACGACGCCGGGTGCCGGTAATTCGTCGAGGCAGTAGGTCGAGGCAGGAAATACCCACTGCCAGCCCGGCTCGCGGGTGGCGTTCGATCGCCTTCGGGCAACGGCGCCGGGCAGGGGGCACCTGTCCCCGCCCGCATCTCTCCCGGCGACCGGGAATGGGTGGCGCTCTTAATCCCGCAGCAGGGCAGCGCATCGAAGGTCGTTGCATCGACATCAACCAATCGCCCACTGCGCGTCATCGGAGGCCCGCCGTTCCTGGTGCCCGTCACTTTTCAGTATATTCCCTCGTGCCGGCGTTCGAATCCGGCGGGACTGTGGGAGTTGGGGCTGCGGTATAAGCCGCGTCGGCCCACCCGTGGATCATTTAGGTGGATCATTTTGAATGTTTCATGAGCACAGCTAAGTTGGCCCGCAGAGGTTCCAAGCGTGTCCAGACCGGGAAGCGGTCAGGAATCGGTGTTTCAAATCTCTCGCCTACGACAACCCCAATTTGGCACTCGGGATTAGGGGGAGACGCTGAACAGCCATGTGCGGCGTGTGCGAAGGAGCCGCCCTGTTGTCGAGAACCCAGATCCTGGAATGTAGGCTCGTCGATGCTCGGCCTTGGTGGTTCGAGAATAGTGTCGTGTGGGTGCCCAGTCCGGATAGGCCCGCCAGCCTGGCTCGGATGCCATTGGGCTAAAGCCGTTTGGAGGGTTCGAGCGGACCACATTTTAGGCCGCGAGAGTTCGAAACGTGTCCAGACTGGGGAGCCAACCCAGTGGCGGAATCTCATTCTGCAAATACCTCTTGCAGCGTTCTCAACGTGGTGGTGAGCGTCCTTGGCGGGATCACTCCCAGTTTCTTCGCCAGTCGGGTCTTGTCCACGGCGCGAACCTGATCGAGCAGGATCAAACCCTTCCGGCCACCATGAGTGACGCCGATCCGAAACGGCGCCTCGCGACCAGCCGTAGTCATGGGCGCGACCAGTACTGTGCGCAGATGATCGTGCATTTCCGCCGGGGACACCACCACGCACGGGCGCGTCTTCCTGATCTCACTCCCGACGGTAGGATCGAGATTCACGAGCCAAATCTCGCCACGCGTCACCAGACTAGCTCCGAATCCTCGGCGTTACCGAATTCGCCCATCACGAGCTCGTCGTCACCAGCTTCGGCGATTCTCTTTGCGGCATCCGCCCAACCTGTGCGCGGCGAACTCACCGGCCGGCGCAACACAAGCGCACCATCCTCCATCGTCATTTCCACTCCCGCCTTGACGTCCAGACCCAGTTGCGCAAGCACCGGTTTGGGAATGACGACTCCCTTGGAGTTGCCTATCTGTCGAATGTTTACGTGCACGGCCCGCATGATAATAACAATGTTATTCCGTGCTGCCTGGCAAGTCAAGCTGGAGATTTGGGTCTTCAGGCAGTGCTCACGCAGCCGCAAGTGAGTGAATCCGCTGGAACGCCGCCTGGACCGCTGGTGGCGGGCAAACGGCAAGAGTTCGAAATGCGTCCACGACGGGTAGCCAACACCGGTATCGCAAAGCGCGTCTCCCGCCCCGCTGGCCTGAGGGTACAATCGTAGGTGAATGGGCCTCGATCAGCGCATGAGAGAGCATCGCAACGAGATCCTGCGCGTGGCCGCCCTCCACGGCGCGGGCAATGTCATGCTTTTCGGCTCGGTGGCTCGCGGGGAGAACACGCCGGAAAGCGATGTGGATCTCCTGGTCGACGTGACCGGCGAAACTACCCCATGGTTTCCGGGGAGTCTGGTCGCCGACCTCGAACAACTCCTGGGACGGCGCGTACAGGTAGTGATTCGACGATCGTTGAGTCCTCTGATCCGCGACAACGTGCTGCGGGAAGCGGTTCCGCTGTGAAATCCCAGCGCGCGTATGTCGAACATGTCCTTGAGTGCATTCGCAGAATCACCGAGGACTCGGCTCCCGGCCGGGACGCTGTCTTTGCTTCACGAACGCTCCAGGACGCAATCGTTCGCAACCTTCAGGTGCTCTGCGAGTCGACCCAGCGGATCGGCGAGCCGCACAAGCAATCGCACCCCGAAATCGACTGGCCGTCGATAGCCGGCATGCGAAACGTCCTGGTACACGACTACTTCGAAGTAGATTTTGAGACGGTCTGGCTCGCCGTCACGCGAGATCTTCCTTCCCTTGAGAAGGCGATGCGGACCATCTTGGCTACGCTGGACCAGCCGCGCTGAGACGCCCCGTTTGGATGGCCCGGCCTCGGGAATCTCGCTCCAGGCATTCTTGCGCGCGGCTGCCAACCACCGTCTTGCCGAGCCGCCACGACCATGCCCGGCGCGCCCGGCGCCGGAATGGAGCCGCGGGCGGCGTCGGCGGCCGCCCCTCACCGGCTCCGCTCTCCCTGTGGCTGGAGTACGCTGGGCATTGGCTCCCTGAGATGCTTTGGCTTTCGCAGGATCAGGACCAGCGGGATGATGAGCAGAAACACGATGCCTATCAGCCGGAACACCGTCAGGAAGCTCAGCACCGACGCCTGCCGTTGCACCTGGCCATAGATCATCGCCATGGCCTGGCGATTGGCGGTTACTGTGTCGGCGCCATTCCGCACCAGCATCCCCTGGGCCTGGCTCAGCATCTGCCGCGCGGATGAATCGTAGGGCGTCACATGGGCGCCCAGCACCGTCTGGTTGAATTGGGCGCGCCGCGCCAGAAAGGTCGTCACGAACGAAATGCCGACGCTCGAGCCGATGTTCCGCGTCACGCTGTACAGGGCGGTGGCATAGCCGGTTTCGCGCTTCGGGATCGGGTCCATGGTCAGAGTCGTGAGCGGGACGAACACGAACGACATGCCGAGACCCTGGCTGATCTGCCACACCAGGATGTCCCAGGTTCCGGACTGCAGGTTCATGTGGGAAAAACCCAGCAGGGAGAAGCCGCCGACGGCGAAACCGAACGCCAACAGCCAGCGGCCATCCCAGCCCTTGCCGAGCAGGTACCCCACCAGCGGCATGCACAGCGCCGTGCCGATGCCGCGCGGGCTGGTCCAAAGACCCGCCGTGGCGGAGGTCCAGCCCAGCAGGGTCTGCATGAACAGCGGCAACAGCACCAGGCTGCTGTACAGCACGAACCCGAGCACCGTCACGAAGAAAATGCCGGCGGCGAAGCTCCTGTATTTCAGCAGCCCCAGGTGAACGATCGGCTGGTCGACGAGTAACTCCCGGACGATGAAGCCGATCAGGAAAACCGCCGCGGTTATGGCCAGCGAGATGATGAAGCGCGAGCCCAACCAGTCGTCCTCCTGGCCCTTGTCGAGCATGATCTGCAGCGCACCCATGCCCACCGCCAGCATGCCGAATCCCCAGAAGTCGGCGCGCAGCGTGCCGCGGCGCATGTGTGGCGGATCGGTGACGAACAGCGAAATCATGATCAGGCTGGCGATCCCGACCGGCAGGTTGATGTAGAAGACCCAGCGCCACGAGTACGCGTCGGTGATCCACCCGCCCAGCGTGGGACCGAGTATGGGGGCGGCCACGATCCCCAGCCCAAAAAACGCCATGGCTTTGCCGCGCTCTTTAGGGGGATACTCCTCCAGCAGCACCGCCTGGGAAAGCGGCTGAAGCCCGCCGCCGGTGATGCCCTGCATCACGCGAAAGAAAATCAGCATCGGCAGCGATGGCGCGAGGCCGCACAGAAGGCTCGACACCGTGAAGCCCGTCACCACCGTCAGCAGCAGGCGTTTGCGGCCGAAGTAGTTGGCCAGCCAGCCGCTCATGGGCAGAATGATGGCGTTGGCCACCAGGTACGAGGTAAGCACCCAGGTGGCTTCCTCCGTGGTGGCCGAAAGGTTTCCCGCAATATGGGGCAGGCTGACGTTGACGACGGAAGTGTCCAGCACCTCCATCACGGCGCTGGACAGCACGGCGATCGTGACCAGACTCCGGCGCGCTATCATCCTATGATCGGATTGTAAGCGAGTGCGCCCGCGGCGCGCACCCGCCTCACCCCCGCGCAGCGCGAATCGGCATGGCGCGCACCCGCTGGCCGGTGGCGTCGAAGACGGCGTTGGCGATGGCCGGAGCGATGGCGATGATGGGCGTTTCGCCCGCGCCCGCCGGTTCCAGGTCCTGGCGGTGCAGCAGCACCACGTCCGGTTTAGGCAAGTCCCGGAACCGCGGGACGGCGTAGCTGGCGAATTCCCCGTTGGTCAACCGCCCCGCACGAAATCCAGGGCGCAAATCGCACGGCAATCTGTCATAATCCGAACCCGAAAAGATAGTGCCGCTGTCATGCCCGGTGAAGGGGTTTACGAGCTCTACATCGATTCGTTCACGCCCGAGACGATCCCCATGTCGCGTCTCGCCGGCTACATGGCGAGCTTCGCCGAACTGCTCGGCCACTCCGAGCACGTCCACTTCGAACGGTTGAAGCCAGGGAGTCTCAGCGTTGCCGCCCTTGTGGACGAAATCGCTCAGCGCAAGGTTGACAAACGGGTCGATGAGGTCCTCTATGGTGGGAGACCGCAGTCCGCTCGAAAAGCACTCGGGGAGATCGACGACAAGCTCGCCGAGGACAACGCGATGGGCCGCATCCTCCGCGGGACGGCGAAGTTGATTGAGTTCCCCGGCAGGACGCGCCACATGGAAGAGAAGCTCGGGCCAATCGAGCAGCCAGGCACGCTGGACGGCGAGATCATCCACATCGGCGGCCGGGACGAGACCATCAACGTCCACCTTAAGGCCGGCGAAGAGATCCACATCTGCGTTACGTCGAGGGCCATCGCGCGCAGCCTGGCTCCGCATATCTTCGGCAATGTCATCCGCGTCCGGGGTCTCGGGACATGGGCACGCCTGGAGTCCGGCGCGTGGATACTGAAGAGATTCCGGATCGAGGACTTCGAGCCGCTCGACGAGACCCCGCTGTCGAAGGTTTTTGAAGGCCTCCGGGCGCGGCTCGCTCCACCCGAGGCGGGCCGGATGAACCCGGTCGATCTCATGCGCCAGTTGCGGGAGGAGTGACGCGCGATGGTGGCCTTCGACAACACGATCCTTTCGTTGTTATAGTTCCGTGCAGAAATAATGCAACGATCAGCGCAAAAAGGGGGGGAGCTCCGACTGCTTGATGCAACCGCGGAGTTTGGCGGGCGACCGGCGGA
>Ga0326727_10019622_pt1 | contig 13547 bp, 9 predicted proteins | sample MB2enrmetagenome_FD_207643 | JGI IMG/M metagenome (GOLD analysis project Ga0326727, IMG submission 207643) | Lab enriched peat soil microbial communities from McLean, Ithaca, NY, United States - MB29MY | ecosystem: Environmental > Terrestrial > Soil > Wetlands > Peat | place: USA: New York... | reverse complement strand
CTTCAGTCCGGTGGACAACTGAGTGAGGGTATTCTGCAACGATGCCTGTGTGGAAGAAAGTGCGTTTTCCGCATTCAGCTGGGAAACACTATTCAGAACACTAATCATTGTTATTGCTCCTTGTACCGAATTCCGCCTGCACCGAACTAGCCCGTTTATTGCAAAGTCCGGAACCGCTACTTGGAGCAGGTGGTTGCTGCATAACAGTGAGCAAGTGGCGTGCCAAATCCAATAGGCAAAACTTGCCTATTAAAGTGGCGAGAATGCAGAAAAGAACCCGATTTGATTGGAATTGGATGAGAAAATACGTCCGGCGGTCTGAGTTTCAGGACATTTGGACCAGATTGCTAATGAAAAGACAATGAGTAATGAGTATCGAGGGAAGCGACAACCTTTGTTTGTGAATCATCGTGATTGGCGCCAAGCGGAATGCCTGCCAGACGCGTTCCTCATCCAGAAAGGGTGAGCAAAACCGATTGCCGCCAGCGCGATGCTACAGGGCCACGGGCCGCCAACTTCAACCTGCGCAGTTTCCGGTCGCGCTACTATGAGCCAGGGGCCCTCTGCGATGATCTCAGTGCTGATCCTAACCAAAAACGAGGAACGCGATCTGGGCGGCGCGCTGGCCTCGGTTGCGTGGTCGGACGATGTGCATGTCTTCGACTCGCACTCGACGGACAGAACGGTGGAGATGGCGCGGGCGGCGGGAGCGCAGGTGCACAGCCGCGTCTTCGACGACTACGCGGCGCATCGCAATGCGGCGCTGGGGACCGCGTTCAAGCATCCCTGGGTCTTTCTGCTGGACGCCGACGAACGGCCCACGGCGGAGCTGTGCGAAGAGATGCAGCGCGTGGTGGGCGAAGCGCCCGCGAACACGGCGGGATTTCGCCTGCGGCGGCGGGATTATTTGTTCGGAACATGGCTGAAGCATGCGCAGCTCACTCCGTTCTACATTCGGCTGGTGCGGCCGGAACGGGCAAAGTACACGCGCGCCGTCAACGAGGTGCTGGAGGTGGATGGGGCGATTGCCGAGCTGGCGCATCCGCTGGATCACTATCCGTTCTCGAAGGGATTTGCGGTTTGGATGGAGAAGCACAACACCTACTCGACGATGGAGGCGGAGCTGATCTTTCGCCAGCAGGGGTTGCAGAATCCAAGCCTGCGCGCTGCGATCTTCGATGCAGACTTCCACACGCGGCGGCTGCACCAGAAGGCGCTCTTCTACCGGATGCCGGGAAGGCCGCTGATCAAGTGGCTGACCATGATGTTTGTGCGCGGCGCGGTGCTGGACGGCGCGGCGGGAGTGACCTATGCCACGCTGCAGGCGTTCTACGAGTTCATGATTGTGCTGAAGACCAAGGAGCTGCGGCGGGGCGGCGCGTAGCGGTTACTGCGCTGCAACAGGAGCCTTCCAGCGCAGGACAGGCTTGCGCGCGGCGGCGGTTTCGTCCAGGCGGCGCAGGCGCGTAGTGTGCGGCGCGGTGCGCACAAGCTCGGGATTCTCGGCGGCCTCGCGCGCGATCTGTTGCAGCGCGTCGATGAGCAGATCGAGCTCTTCGCGGCTCTCGCTCTCGGTCGGTTCGATCATCATGGCGCCGTGGACAATCATGGGGAAGCTGACGGTGTAGGGATGGAAGCCGTAGTCGATGAGGCGCTTGGCAATATCGCCGGTTTTGACGCCGTTGGCGGACTGCAGGCGGTCGGAGAAGACAACCTCGTGCAGGGTGGGAGTGGTGAAGGGAAGATCGTAGGTGCCGTTCAGTTTGGCGCGAATGTAGTTGGCGTTCAGCACGGCGTCCTCGGTGGTCTGGCGCAGGCCGTCGGGGCCATTGGCCAGGATGTAAGCCAGCGCGCGCACGAACATGCCGAAGTTGCCATAGAACGCGCGCACGCGGCCTACGGAGTGCGGGCGGTTGAAGTCGAGGCCAAGCGCGCCATCGGGGCGGGTGACGAGGACCGGCGTGGGCAGGAACGGCTCCAGGAATTTTTTGCAGGCGACGGGGCCGGAGCCGGGCCCACCGCCTCCGTGCGGCGTGGAGAAGGTCTTGTGCAGATTGAGGTGCATCACGTCCACGCCGAAGTCGCCGGGGCGCGTCTTGCCCACCAGCGCGTTCATGTTGGCGCCATCCATGTAGAGCAGCGCGCCCTTGGCGTGGAGGATCTCGGCGATGCGGTGAATCTCGCTCTCGAAGACGCCGATGGTGGAGGGGTTGGTGAGCATGAGGGCGGCGGTATCTTCGTCGACCATGCGGGCGAGTTCTGCAATATCGACCATGCCCTGCGCGTTGGATTTGAGGTTGGCGACCTGATAGCCCGCGGTCGCCGCCGTGGCGGGATTGGTGCCATGCGCGGAGTCGGGAATGAGGACCTTTTTGCGCGGGTTGCCCTGGCTCTGGTGGTAAGCGCGAGCGAGCAGGATGCCGGTGAACTCGCCGTGCGCGCCGGCGGCAGGCTGCAGCGTGATGGCGTCCATGCCAGTGATCTCGATGAGGCAGGATTGGAGGAGGGCCATGATACCGAGACATCCCTGCGCGAGCGATTCGGGCTGGTAGGGGTGGGCATTGGCGATGCCTTCGAGCGCGGCGACCGCCTCGTTGACGCGCGGGTTGTACTTCATGGTGCAACTGCCCAGCGGATACATGCCGAGGTCGATGGCGTAGTTCCATGTAGAGAGCCGCGTGAAGTGGCGAATGATCTCGATCTCGGAGAGCTCCGGCATCACGCCGAGGGTGCTGCGGGCCTGGTCGCCGAGTAGCGCAGAGGCGTCGATGGCGGGGACGTCGAGTTCGGCGAGGCGATAGGCCTTCTTGCCCGGCGACGACTTCTCGAAGATCAGGCCCTCGTTCTGGTTGACGTGGGTGGTGGCCTTGCGCGGTGTGCCGATAAATGTTGTTTCCGTCGTCATCAAAACTCCTGTGCGTCGGCTTCATCGCCGGTGGCTGAGTAGCTGCCTGACTCGGGGCTGTCGATGTCTTCCTCGCGCAGCGAGAGGGCGAAGACGATGCCGTTGGCGAACTCGATGGTCAGCGCGTCGCCCTCTTCCAGCAATGCCTTCTCAACCGTCTCGCCGATCAGGGAGCAGAGGGCGTTGCGATACTCCGGTTCGCCGAAGGCCACGGAAAAATCCGTCAGCAAGACATGCGGCCAGTCGTAGAGACGCAGAAGCGGCTCACCGAAGCGGAGTTGGAGGTAGTCCTCCACAAACTCGACTGACTTTAGCTCCTCGCCCTGGATTGCGGTGATGTCCATTAGCGAATGGCCTCCAAGGAAAGGTGTTCATGCGGCACGGAAGCCTTGTCCCGGGGGCTAAAGCCCGGAGAATTGCCGGCGTTGATGTCCGGGCTGAAGCCCGGACCTATCTCAGAGGCAAGAGCAGAGGCCATCGCTATGCCCTCACCAGTTCGGAGGTGGGAGTGATGGCGCGCAGGGCGGCGGCGGCGGCGTCGATCTGCGCTTTGGTCGTCAATTCAGTGGCGCACCAGAGGCTGGCGTTGGGGCCGAGCTCGGGGTACCAGCAGGCGAGCGGCAGGCCGCCGATGATCTTGTGTTCGAGGAGCGCGGCGTTGGTCTCCTCTGCCGTAGCGGGAAGCTCGACGACGAACTCGTGGAAGCGGGGCGCGCCTGCAAAGAGAAGCTTGGCGCCGCTAGGTGCGAGATGCGGGGATTCTTCCCCTTCACTCAGTTCAGGGTCAGAATGACAATTCACAGAATCAGAATGACAATTTGAATTGGTTAGGGCGCTGCTGAGGTATGCGGCTTTGGCCAGGTTGTGTTCGGCGAGTTCGCGCAGGCCCTGTTTGCCGTAGACGGTGAGGAAGATGGTGGCCATCATGGCGACCAGGGCCTGGTTGGTGCAGATGTTGGAGGTCGCCTTCTCGCGGCGGATGTGCTGCTCGCGGGTGGAGAGAGTGAGGACGTAGCCGCGCTTGCCGTCGGCGTCTACCGTCTCGCCTACCAGGCGGCCGGGCATCTGGCGCATGAACTTTTCCTTGCACGCGAGGACGCCGCAGTATGGCCCGCCATAACTCATTGCCACGCCGAAGGACTGCGCCTCGAGCGAGACGATGTCTGCTTCGGCGGGCGGCTTCACAATCCCCAGCGAGATGGCTTCGGCGATGGAGACGATGAGCAGCGCGCCCTTTGCGTGTGCGAGTTCGGCGATGGCTGCTACATCCTCAATCGTTCCGAAAAAGTTGGGCGACTGGATGAGGACGCAGGCGGTTTCAGCAGTAATCGCAGCATCCAGAGCGGCGAGATCGACGCGGCCGTTGGTTGCGTAGCCGACCTCGGCGATGGGAATCTGCTGATGCTGCGCGTAGGTAGCGAGGACTTCGCGGTACTCGGGATGCACGGTGCGGGCGACGACGGCGCGGTCGCGGCCGGTGACGCGGACGGCCATCATCATGGCCTCCGCCGCGCCGGTTGAGCCGTCGTACATGGAGGCGTTGGCGATCTCCATGCCGGTAAGCTCGCAGATCATGGTCTGGAACTCGAACATGGCCTGCAGGGTGCCCTGGGCGATCTCCGGCTGGTAGGGCGTGTAGCTGGTGAGGAACTCGCCGCGCTGGACGAGCGAGTCGATGATGACGGGGCGATAGTGGCGATAAGCGCCGGCACCGAGGAAGCTGGCGTAGCCGGTGGCGTTCGAGTCGGCGAAGAAGCGGAAGCGGTCGATGATCTCCGACTCGGAGTGCTGACGGGGGATGGCGAGATCACGCTTAAGTTGGAACTCGGCGGGGATAGTGGAGAAGAGCGCGTCGATGGAATCTACGCCGGGCGTGACTTCATTGATTGCGGCAAGCATCTGCTCGCGATCTGCTGGCGACTTGGGCAGATAGCGCATTGTCTAGTGACCCGTCTCCTCGGCGATGAAGGCCTCGTACTGGGCGGCGGAGAGCAGCGTGTCCAACTCGGCTGGATTGGTGAGGTCGAGCTTGAGCATCCAGGTGGTGTTGGCGTCGGCGTTGATCCACTCGGGCTTCTCCTTCAGCTCTTCGTTGATCGCGGTGACGGTGCCGGAGACGGGCGAGAAGAGGTCGCTGACGGCCTTCACGCTCTCCACCGAGCCGAAGACCTTGCCAGCTTCGAGGGTGTCGCCCACCTTGGGCAGATCGACGAAGACGATGTCGCCCAGCGAACTCTGCGCATAGTCGGTGATGCCAACGATCCCGGTTGCGCCCGCGACCGAGATCCACTCATGTTCTTTTGTATAGCGATAATCGGCAGGGTAAGCCATGCGCGCGCCTCCAAAGTTAGTTGAGTTGCTTCCGGTATCAGTGTATTCGCCGGTCAGGTGGATTTCTTCGCTCTTTTGTAGAACGGGGTTGCGACGACCTTTGCCTTGACGAGTTGGCCGCGAATCTCCACGGCGAGGAGTTCGTCGAGGGCGGCGTACTGCATGGGAACGTAGGCGAGGGCGATGTTTTTCTTGAGGAAGGGCGCGGGCGAGCCACTGGTAATCTCGCCGATGCGTTCGCCGGTGACGGTGCAGACGGGATAGCCGTCGCGGCCGATTCCGCGCTCGATCATCTCCAGGCCGATGAGCTTGCGCTTGGGGCCACCGGCGGCCTGGATGGCGGCGAGTGCGGCGCGGCCTACAAAGTCGAAACCCTTGCCGAGCTTGGCGTAGCGGGCCAGATTGGCCTCGAAGACGTTGATGGAGTCGGAGATCTCGTGGCCGTAGAGGGCCATGGCGGATTCCAGGCGGAGGGTGTTGCGCGCGCCGAGGCCGCAGGGAAGAATGCCGAACTCCGCGCCGGCGTTGAGGACCTCGCCCCAGACGCGGGAGCTGGTGGGCTCGTCGGAGGGGATGTAGATCTCGAAGCCGTCTTCGCCGGTGTAGCCGGTGCGCGCGATCATGACGTTGTATAGGCCGCAGACCTTGCCATAGGTGAACCAGTAATTTTTGATGGCGGAGAGATCGGTATCGGTGAGCTTGGCCAGTGTTGCTTCGGCCCTGGGACCCTGAATGGCGAGCTGCGTGTAGTAGTCGCTGTAGTCGCTGATATGGATGCTGGGCATGGCGCCGATCTGCTTGCGCACCCAGGCGACATCCTTGTCGCGCGTGCCGGCATTGATGACGATGAGGTAGTCGTTGTCGCTGAGCTTATGCACCAGCACATCGTCGACGAAGGTTCCGTCGGGGGTGAGCATGGCCGAGTACTGCGCCTGGCCTACAGCCAGCCTGGAAGCATCGTTCATGCAGAGGCGCTGCACGGCGGCGAGCGATCCCGGCCCGCGCAGTTGAATATCACCCATATGCGAGACGTCGAAGAGGCCGACGGCGGTGCGCACGGCGATGTGTTCGGCGATGAGGCCGGAGTACTCGACCGGCATGTCCCACCCGCCAAAGTCGACCATTTTTGCGCGATGCGCGCGATGCGTGGCGTTGAGCGCGGTCTTGCGCAGCGGCGGAGTTGGGTTGGATGCGGTGCTCATGGCAATCCCCTATGAGACGACTTTACACGGCGAGGCGGGCAAGTCTGTAGAAGGGAACCTATTGCGTCCAGATTCCCTCGGGGGCTAAAGCCCTGTCGATAATATCGTCACTTACGGACGGGCTGAAGCCCGCCCCTTTCAAAGCAAGGACTGATTCATTGCACGGGGTTGATGTTCTTGATGTTGGTGAGCAGGGGCAGATGGCCGAGTGCGATCCAAGCTCCGACCGCGCCGAACAAGACGGAGAGCCATGTGCCTATGATCCAGATATTGTCGCTGTCGGCGGTGGCGCGCGGGCCGGAGGAGCCATGCCAACGGGCGGTGACCTTGACGGCGAGAAAGCCGGCGATGAGCTGGATGCCGCTGCCGGGCACCATCAGCGCGCCGGTGTAGATGGCCCGCTCCAGGACGCCCACCATCCAACTGAGGCGGGATTTATGTTGGTTCGGCTCAGGTGGATGGTACTTGCGAATATAGGGCCATAGAGTTTTTTCGATCAACATCCAGAGCACGATATGGCCGACCAGAATGGAAAACGCAAAACCGGCGATCACACGCAGCACGTTTCTCTCCTCCCGCCGACAATTCTATTTGTTACAAAGAATGATAGCCGCTTGCAGGCCAGGAGCGGTTGCACGTTGCGGAGGCCGAAGGGCGCTAGGAGGCCTGGGAGGTTTGCTTGGCGGCGGCTCGCTTGGCCTTGCGACGGCTGAGGACGGAGGTGCGGCGGGTGCGCGCCCGCTCGCTGGCGTGGTCGATCTTCTTCCAGAATCCGATGAAATAATCGGCTGCCGAGATGATGGAGACGATGGTCATCCAGTAGATGGCCCACAGGGCAATCATGTGGACTGCGACGATGAGGCCTCCGCCATTCTTTGTGGGAAACCAGATCCAGTAGTTCCAGCGGTGGGCCAGGATTGCCGAGACCACGGAGACGATCTGGATGACCGTCTTCAGTTTGCCGATCTCGGAGGCGTAGATGGTGAATCCCTCGGAGGCGGCGATGGAACGCAGGCCGGAGACCAGGAACTCGCGGCCGATGATGATGACGGCAATCCAGGGTGGTACGATGCGCGGGTTGTAGGCCACCAGGATGATATAGGCGGCGGTGACCATGAGCTTGTCTGCCAGCGGGTCGAGCAGCATGCCCAGGGTGGTGATCTGCTTGCGGCGGCGTGCCAGGTAGCCGTCCAGGCCATCGGTGATGGAGGCGAGGATGAAGACCCCTGAGGCGATGAGTTCCTGCTCGCCGCCCAGCAGGCCATGGGTTGCGGGGTTGGCGGGGAAGGCCGGGGAGAGGATCCACATCAGCAGCGGCACGGTGGCGATGCGTGTGAGCGTGATGGAGTTAGGCAGGTTCATGGGCCTCAGGTTGCCGCGCCGCGCTTGCTGTGTCCGGGCAGCGCATTTCTGTAGACGCAGGCCCAAACCGAGTATAGGTAGACACTAGCATTCTGCCACAGCCGGAAGGCGGATGGAGACGGAGGCCGTTTGGCCCAGGCAGGTCCGTTGTGCGCCCAGGGAGCTGTTCCCGGGAAAAGCGGTCGGCGGAAGTTGCGAGGGAAGCATGAGGTGGCATGCGGGGCATGGGTGCTCGCCGCCTTTCCGCCTTACGCAAACATCGTAAATCGCGGGCCGGGCGTGGTAGATTGGCAGATGTTCTTCCACGCCCTGCGCTCCGGGCCGGTACTTCCATGTCGCTCTCCACTCGTTCCCTTCGGCGCTTGGTCCTCTGCCTTCTAGGCATGCTGCCGGTTGCCTGCGCCGGACAGGTGCAGCAGTTCAAGGGGGCGCCGGATGTGGAGTTGACGGGCGGCCGGGTCACCAGCTTGCTGACCGGGATCTTGCAGTACCCAACCAGCGGGGGGGCGGACATCCTGTACATCAACGCCCCGGCACTCATCGACAATAACCACGGAATTCCTACCCTTACCGTTGTCGCCGGGGAATGGCTGAATACTGGAAGCGGTCTCGAAGATCTGGGACTGAACCATATCGCCTTTACTAATGTCTCGAACGTTGTCGCCACGCTGGGCAAATTCGGCGGCAGTCAGTATACCGACTACGCCTTCGCTCTGAGCCCTGCAGTTGCCGGTGGAGCGAACACCCTGTGCGTCTACTATGGCACCGGAGCTACCTTCAAGGGCCAGAACAGCTCCTACAATGGGGGCAGCGTCTACCCTCCCACTTCGACTGGGACGAGCGGCTGCATGACATTCTCGGCTGTGGGAACTGCTACGCCGAACTTCGCTTACATTGCCGCTCTGCCCTTCACGACTGGAGGCACGCCGCAAATTCTGGTGGAAGACAGCGCCAACAACGAGCTCTACATTTTTTCTAACAGCGGTGCGATCGGCTATACGCTGCCCGGCATTAGTCTCCTAACAAACATTCCCCTGGCTGCTACCGGAGGCACAGGCCCGATCTACACCGGCGACTTCAACGACGACGGCAACACCGACTTCATCCTCAACGGGCAGAGCAGCCACAGCGCGACCGTCTTCCTGGGCAACGGCAGCGGCGGGTTTAATGCGTCGCAGCCTTATACCTTCGACAAGGGTGTCTACTCCATGCTGATGCAGGACATGGATGGCGCCAGGGATACGAAGGGCAACCCCATTCAGGACATGGTGGTGGAAGGCAGCAGTGGCGCCATCGAAATATTCAAGGGCAACGGAGATGGCACCTTCCAGACGACCAGCGAAGGCGGCACGGGTTCCGGCAATCCCCTCGCCGGTTATGGGGGCCAGTTGGCCGCCATCGATACCACCACGCTGAATATCCTGACTACCACTCCCATCGGGCTCAGCGTGCTGCAAAACCAGGGCGGACTAACGTACAAGCTGCAGGGCATCTACAACATTGGGCCGGGCCGCTCGTCGTACGCGCTGGCGCAGATATTCAACACGACGGGCTATCCAGACTTTGTGGTGGACTCGCCCGAGGGCGTGGCTATTGTGCAGGGAGACGGCAATGGGGACGGCGGATTCATGACCTCCAACGCCTACTCCGCGCTGGCCCCAGCGCTTGGCGCAACGGTGGGGCAGTTCAGGAGCCCCACGTACAACCCCAGCGGCTGCCTCGACGTGGCAGTAGCCACGGGCGCCACAGCCGGCAATGCCGTGCAGGGGCAGTTGCTGACGGGCAATGCTAGCAATGGCAGTTGCAATGGCACGTTCAACACTTTTAACGGCATTAGCAATACCTCAGCCGGACCAAGCGGTCTTCAAACCGGTCTGTGGCCAAACATGTTGTCGGGCGACTTTAACGGCGACGGGAAACCCGACATTGCCTACTCGCTAACCGGTTATCCGCTACCCACGTTGGCTACGACCAATGTTCCCGGCCTCTTCGTCCAATACGGTAACGGTGATGGGACGTTCCAGGCTCCGGCGGCGATGAATGTGGGAGCGCCCAACAGCAATCTTTTTTATGGCGAGAGCGCGGTGGGCTTTTTCACCAGCAGTGCCAACAACGCCGGCATTGCGAATATCGATGCGGGGTACGACGACACGCTGCTGGGGCAGAGCAACCAGAGCTTCAGCCCGGGGCTGAATCAAGCAACACCCGGCAATACCAGCTTCAACCAGGTAGCGGCGGGTTACTTCGCTCCGGGACGAGTCGGCAATGAGGACCTGGTCTTCCAGAATGGAACGAGCCTTGTCCCGTATGTGAATAATCTGGATGGGACGGGAAAAAAGTTTACGGCGAAGACTGCGCTGACTGGGCCCAGTGGGAGCTACGCGATCAGCACGGTGCTGCTGACGGACGTGACGGACAACAACGGCACCGGCAATGGCGACATTATCGCGCTGTATCACAACACGGCCTCCACCCCGGCGAACCCCAGCTCCAGCACGGCGAACCTGTTGTACATCTGGGTGGGTAATGGCGACGGGACGTTTAAGACGCCGAAGATCGTGACCCTGAGCCGCAACTTCTATATGGCCGCTGTGGCGGACATGAACGGCGACGGCCTGCCCGACCTTGTGCTGAGCGATGGGTATGTGGTGGGCATCCTACTCAACCAGGGCAGCGGAAGCTACTTCAAGAGCGACTTCAACACATGCACCGCGGTCAACGGTTCTAATTGTGATGAGCAGCACTACCTGGCCGGGCAGGGGATCAACTCGCTCTCGGTGCAGAGTGTGCGCGGCGGCGGAAGGCCCGATGTGGTGGCGGCCAATGGCGGAGCGACGATCTCGAACCCGGTTGTGCTGCTGGGCAATACGGGGGCGACATCGCTGAGCCTTGCCGCCAACCCGGTGGTGAACACCGGCGGCATCACAGTGCTGCTGAACAACGTCACGAGCCTGCCGACGACGGGATCGGTGGCGGCGTCGCCTGAGCCGAGCAACTATGGGGCCACGTTCAACATTACCGCAACGCTGACCTCGGCCGCGGGCGTAGCGCCAGCGGGTCTGGTGGCGTTCTCCATCGACGGTAGTCCGGTCACACCGAACCCCACGGGCGCACTATCGCCCATTGCAGGATCGACCGTTAGCTCCAGCGCAAGCGTCACGGTTCCGGCAGGGAACACCTATGCGGGCGGCACGCACACGCTGACCGCGAACTTCACCGGCGACGCATACAATTCAGCGAAGATACTGAGCGGCACGCACATGATTTCGGAGGTCGGCACCACAACCCAGATTTCTTTCTGCGTTGGACCACCGGCTACGAACTGCCCCGCTCCCCCCGCCGTAACCATTCCGACTCCGCCCTACGTAGCCAACCTGACCATGTACTACGGCCAGTACTGGAACGGCATCATCCAGACCTACTCCAACGACAGTAGCGCGATGACAGGGAGTGTTGACCTCAACGACGACTACAACGGCGTTACAACCACACTGTGCGTGCTTCCGGTCACTGGCGGTGCATGTCCGACGAGTGTGGGTACAACCCAGGGAACCTCGGTCGGCACAAATATCCTTAGCGGGGTTTACCTCGGCGATGCAACCCATCAGGGATCGACCTCGCAGCCAGTTACGATCACGGTGAGTCCGGACACGACGACGGCGGCGCTTGCCGGTACGCCCAATCCATCGCCACAGGGGCAGCCCGTCACCTTTACCGCGACGCTGACTGGCAACTACGCGGCGCCTACCGGCCCGGTTGTCTTCATGAACGGGAGCACCGTGCTATGTAGCCCCTCCGTCAACCTGGTAGCTGGCAGTACTGGCAATACGAGCACAGCGACCTGCACCACCTCGGCCCTGCCTGCGGGGACGGACACTGTTACGGTGAACTATGCGGCGACGCTGGACTTCCAGGCGGCGAGCGCCACAACTCAAGAGACCATCAGCGCGCTGATTCCGCCGACCTTTGCCATCACGGTGACACCGAACCCGGTGAGCGTGGGCGTGGGGGAGCCCGTGGTGCTGACGGTGACGATGACCCCGCAGGACGGCTTTACCGAAGGCGTGAACCTGTCTTGCGGCAGTATGCCCAGCGAGGCGAGCTGCATCTTCGTCCAGGGAACGATTGCCAGCGGCGGCGGAACGGTTCCGTTGGGCGTGGAGACGGCCGCACCCCATAGCTGCAACGACAACGCGCCCTACTTTGTGGGCGGCAACGGCGGCGGACCGGGCCTGGCTCCCTTCGCGCTGCCCGCGCTGGCGGGGCTGGTGGCGTTCTTCCTGCCCGGCAGACGCCGCTGGCTGCGCGCCTTGCTGGCGGCGGTGCTGCTAGCGGGCGCCACGCAGATCACCGGATGCGGCAACTGCACCAACCTGGGCACCAAGCCGGGAACCTATACCTTCCAGGTGATCGGCACATCGACCGGCACAGGCCAGGTGCAATCGCAGACGGTGACGCTGAGCATCACGATTTGAAGCAGATCGCCGGGCAGCAAGTTATGATGGAGCAACCACCATGCCTCCTGCCTACGCCCAAGTCCTGCCCACGGCACGCGACTTCGTCAAGTTAAGCCGCCAGCACACGCTCGTCCCGGTCTACCGCACGCTGACGGCGGACCTTGAGACGCCGGTGTCGGCGTTCCTGCGGGTTGCGCAGGAGGAGCCGGAGGCGTTTCTGCTGGAGTCGGTGGAGGGCGGCGAACACGTTGGGCGGTATACCTTCATCGGGATTGAGCCGTACAAGAAGATTGTGTCGCGGGGGACGGCGATTACGGTGGAAGAAGGCGGCAAGCGGCGCAGCTTCGAGGGCGACATCTTCGCCGAGCTGAAGCGCGCGCTGGGAGGGCACACTCCGGCGCGGCTGGCTGGGCTGCCCCCGTTCACGGCGGGCGCGGTGGGATTTTTCGCGTACGACGTGGTGCGGCAGATCGAACGGCTGCCCGCGCTGGCGAAAGACGAGCTGGGAGTGCCGGATGCGTGTCTCATGTTCTTCGACCAGGTGCTGGCGTTCGACCATGTGAAGAAGGAGATCCTGCTGATTGCGACGGCGGACCTGACGCGGGAGAAGGTTGGGGGCAGGACGGTGCAGACGGCTTATGCGCGCGCGGTGAAGCGGCTGGATCGGCTGGAGAGGCGGCTGGCGCGGGCGCTGCCCAAGCCGAGCAGATCGCGTGGAGGAAAGCTGGGGCCGCTGAAGCTGACGGCGCGCACGCCGAAGGCGACATTCCTGAAGTCGGTGCTGAAGACGAAGGAGTACATTGCGTCGGGCGACGTGTTTCAGTGCGTGCTGTCGCAGCGGTTCGATTGCGTTCCGGGAGTGGATGCGTTCGATGTGTACCGCGCTCTGCGGATTGTGAATCCGTCGCCGTATATGTACTTTTTGCGGTTTGGGATGGAGGGCGCTGGCAGCAAACCCACGTCTGCAAAGGCCAGGCGTGGGGCACCCGCTTTGTCGCGGGCTCATATTGTGGGCTCGTCGCCGGAGCTGCTGGTGCGGGTGCATGGGCGGACGGTGGAGTACAGGCCGATTGCGGGGACGCGGCCGCGCAGCGCCGACGAGGTGGAAGACCGCAGGCTGGAGGCCGACCTGCGGGCGGATGAAAAAGAGGTTGCCGAGCACGTGATGCTGGTTGACCTGGGGCGCAACGACGTGGGCCGGGTGAGCGAGTACGGCAGCGTCAAGGTGAAGGACCTGATGTTTGTGGAGCGCTACAGCCATGTGATGCACCTGGTCAGCTCGCTGGAGGG
>Ga0326727_10019621_pt1 | contig 13547 bp, 12 predicted proteins | sample MB2enrmetagenome_FD_207643 | JGI IMG/M metagenome (GOLD analysis project Ga0326727, IMG submission 207643) | Lab enriched peat soil microbial communities from McLean, Ithaca, NY, United States - MB29MY | ecosystem: Environmental > Terrestrial > Soil > Wetlands > Peat | place: USA: New York... | reverse complement strand
ATTTTTCCATCCAGGCTCGTTGCGAAGGTGGAAGCATTATTTTTCCCAAGAGCGTGTTTCCAGGAATCCGTGAGAAAGGCAACCGCAGATCCTTCGACTCCGTACCGCTGAAGCGGGACTTCGCTCAGGATGACAGGGCGTTGAATGAGCGAGCTTGAGAGTCGAAACGAGAGCCTCTGACGAAGAAGCGGGCGCGAAACGGATTCACGAATCATCAGGAGACTCGCCTTCATGCACGCTCGGCGGAAATCTGTCCTTATCGCCCTCCTTTTCGCAATGTTCTTTGCCGCCGTCACGACGGCATCAGCAGCAGAGCGCAAGACGCACACCGTCGTCCTTGGTGCGGCGAGGAAAGTGCCGTATTCCAAGGCTGGTGATCCATCCGGCGCGGCTGCCGGCGAGGACACGCTCAAAATTCGCGCCCTGCTCGTCGATGGCGTTCTCAAGGAATGGACCACCGGCGACGCGCACGACGTAACCGACCGCAGCTTTGTGGTGCGGCGCGTCATCCGGCTCAATGACGCGCTGCCCACGGACAAACCGCCGGAAAAGCCCGCTTCAAATTCCGCGACAAATCCCGCGATGGGTGCCAGCCACTGGGTATGGCAGCGCGGGCCGTGGCTGCTGGTCGATCGCGCGACCGGCCGCGTTACCGCACTGCACTTGCCCGATTACGATCCTGGAGTGAGTCAGGTCAGCTGGTTTCGCGATTACGCGGCCTATTGCGGCGTGACGTCGAGCGGCAAGAGCCTCTATGCGGTGGTGGCGCAGTTGGCCGCGCGCAAGCCGGTCCTGGCCAAGAAGCTCGCAGCCTTCGATGCTGAGAGCCCATCCGGCCCCGGCTGCACTCCGCCCGATTGGCAGCGCGAGCCATTGCGCATCACCTTTCATCCCACAGGCAAGGACGCGGTCAGTTACGACATCGTCCCCGGCTCGGCGGTGCTGGTGGAGGACAGCGGCGACGAAGTAGAAACTCCGGAACCCGCTCCGGCAAAATAACGAAAAGCAGGGACCGAGGGACCAAGAAGACAGGGAATAGGGAGCAGCCAATAGGGAGTAGGAAGGCGCCTATGCCAACCCTTCCGAAAGTTGCGGCGAAGGCGAAAAGGGCGGGGAGGGGGCAGGAGCAGGAGCCTTTTCAAGGGGTCAGAGGCTTAACGCCGCTCTTCTCTCCACCAGTTCCAGAGCACCCACACCATAAACCAGAGCGCGATTCCCACGGGAATCAGCCAAAGCATGCCGAGATCGAATTCCAGTTTCACGGCGACGTACCCTCACACCGTCTCCCACATGCTGGGAGTCCAGAAACGGCTCCCGCGCCGCGGAAGACCCGATGACTCCAGAGGACGCCTTTTTTCGTAAGGAGTGAGTAGCGGGTTTGTAAGGGACTTATAAAAACCACGAGTTTGGGGCGCACGGCGCTTCCGGCGCACGGACCCCGCCTTGACACCGAACCGGCCGCACATTTCTTATCGTTACAGGCTTTCTTTTGGCAACCCGGGCGGGATGAGCTTGGCGGGAGCCGGCTTTTTGCCCGCTTTGGTGCTGAAAGTGGAGCTGTGTCGAACAGGAAGCAGGCGGTAGTCGGGTTGCGCGGTGCGTCCAGGCATGTGAATCATACCTTGAATGGCGCGGCCAAACCCCTCCACCTGGAGCTTGGGCCGTTTAGAGACTGAGGCCTCAAGAACCTTTCCCGGAGACAAATCCAATGGTCAGGCGCCGGCCGGAATGGCCGTGTGTGCCTGTGCCCAAAGCTGGTTTTTGGCCAGCCGCGGAGCGAGTAAAGGACGCAGGTAAAGCATGAATCTCATGGCAACTTTGGTATGGTGGGCGGCTGCGCCGGCCCCGGGAGCGGGTGGCGGCCTGGGGATGCTGCTCCCCATCTTGCTGTTTATCCCGCTGCTCTACCTGCTCATGATCCGTCCGCAACAGAAGCGGCAGAAACAGTGGCAGCAGATGCTGGCGGGTATCAAGGCCGGCGACAAGGTCACGACGGCTGGCGGCATCCGCGGTGTCATCCTTTCCATCAAGGACGATTCGATTATTATTCGTGTCGCGCCTGACAACCTGAAGCTGGAAGTAGCCAAGACTGCGATCGCCTCGGTCACCACGCAGGACGGGCCTTCGGGCTCCTAGAAAGGAACAACCGGAGCTGGCGGGGTTAAAGGAGCTACTTCGGCAGAGTCGCGGCGGCCAGCTTCATCCGTGGCGGGTTCGAAACAGCGGTGGGAAACTAAGAAGAGAATCGAAACCATGAAGAAAAATCTCAAGAACAAAATTGCCCTGATCTTTCTGGTGCTGCTTGTCTGCCTCTACGGCATTTTCAGGATCCCTCAAGGGATCAGCGGCAAGGATCTGCAGGCCGCGATGAGCAAGCAGATTCACCTGGGCCTTGATTTGCAAGGCGGGGTGCACCTGATTCTGCAGGTGCAGGTCTCTGAAGCGGTCAGCGACGAAACCGACAGCGCCGTGGCCCGTATCAAGGACACACTCAAAACCGGCACCCTGACGTATTCCCAGGTGGTGAAGCCCGATCCCAGCAAGCCCGAGCTCATCGAGGTCGATGGAACTCCCGCGGCAAGGGCCAGCGACGTGCGCTCCCTGCTCGACCAGAAGTTTTCCAACGAGTACGACGTCAACGCCGGCAGCACCGACACCTCCTGGACGCTGACCATGAAGCCGCTGTTCGAAAGGGATCTCGAGCAAAAAACCGTCCAGCAGGCGATTGAAACCATTCGCGACCGCGTCGACGCCCTGGGCGTCAGCGAGCCGATGATCGCGCCCTACAGCCTGGGCGCCAATCAGATTCTGGTGGAGCTGCCGGGCGTCAGCGACCTGGACCGCGTGAAGGCCATCATCCAGTCCACGGCACGGCTTGAGATTCACCCCGTGGTGGGCGACGGGTCGGGCTTTTCCGATGAGGCGTCGGCGCTGGCCAGCGTCAACGGAGCCCTCCCGCCCGACGAGGAGATGCTGCACGGCTCTGGAACCATGGCCACGGGCTCCGACTCCGACAAGATTTTTATCGTCGAGCGCGCCCCGGTCGTCTCCGGCATCGATTTTCGCTCCGCCGACCCCAGCATCAACTCCAACACCGGCCAGCGCAGCGTGCACTTCACGCTCACTGACGAGGCCGGCAATCGCTTTTACGACTACACCAAGGCCAATGTGGGTAAGTACATGGCCATCGTCATGGGCGGCCGCATCCGCGAAGTCGCCGTGATCAAGAGCCCCATCCCCGGCGGCTCCGGCGAAATCGAAGGCTCTTTCACCGAAGACGAAGTGACCATGCTCTCCAAGATGCTGCGCACCGGCGCGCTGCCGGCTTCGCTCATCTTCCTCGAGGACCGCACCGTGGGCGCTTCGCTAGGCGCGGACTCCATCCGCGAGGGCGTTACGGCTGCCATCGTCGGCGTGCTCGTGGTCATGGCCTTCATGCTCATTTATTACAAGAGCTCGGGCATCAATGCCGACCTGGCGCTGTTTTTGAACCTGGTCATCCTGCTCGGCTTCCTTGGCTACTCCGGAGCCACGCTGACCTTGCCGGGCATTGCCGGAGTGATTCTCACCATCGGTATGGGCGTGGACTCGAATGTGCTGATCTTCGAGCGCATTCGCGAAGAGATTCGCGCCGGCAAGGCGGCCTCGGCGGCCGTCGATCAGGGCTTTGCCCATGCCTGGGTGACCATCGTCGACACCCACGTGACGACCATCGTTTCAGCGGCCATCCTGTTCCTGTTCGGAACCGGACCGGTCAGGGGTTTTGCCACCACACTCACCTTCGGTCTTGCCGCCAACCTTTTCACCGCGGTGTATGTCTCGCGCGTGATCTTTGAGGCGCATTTGAACAAGCTGAAGCCGGGCGAGATGGTTTCGATTTAGTCAGAGATCAGAGATCAGGGACTAGGGACGTAGGGACTGAAAGCGGCTGGCTAACGGCTACAGGCCCTAAAGAAGAGAAGGGATAAAAAGCAGTGGAATTCTTTCGCGGCGTAAATGTGAACTGGTTGGGATGGAAGTGGTATTTCCTGGCCTTTTCCATGATTTTTAGTGTGGCCGGCATCGTCAAGATGAGCTGGAACTGGTCGCATATCGGCACGCCGGTGCCATTGAGCGTCGACTTTCGCGGCGGCACCGAAGTGCAGGTGCAGTTTGCCAACCACCCCGACATCAACTCCATTCGCCAGGCCATCGATGCGGCCGGCCTTCGGGACGCGCGCATCCAGAACTATGGCGAGCCTGCGGGGAACGAAGTGCTGATCAGCCTGCCGAGGCAGTCTGACGAGACCTCGCTCGATACGGGCCGTCAGTTGATCGTCAACGCGCTGCACTCCCACTACAACAATCCGTTCAACGATTCAGGCATCAAGGTGGATAGCGTCGGCGCCACGGTCGGCCACCAGTTGGAGGCGCAGGCCACGCGGGCCGTGGTCTGGTCCATGCTTGGCATGCTGGTCTATCTCTGGTTCCGCTTTCAGCTGATTTACGGTGTAGCTGCGGTGGTGGCCTGCTTCCACGACACGCTGATCACCGTGGGCGCTTTCGCGCTCACCGGCCGCGAGATCAGCCTTACCGTCATCGCCGCCATTCTCACCCTGGTCGGCTATTCGATGAACGACACTATCGTCGTCTTCGACCGTATCCGCGAGAACCTGCGCCTGAGCCGCCGCGAGCCGCTCCCCGATCTGGTGAACCGCAGCATCAACCAGACCCTAAGCCGGACCGTGCTCACCTCGGGCCTTACTTTTCTCACGGTGCTATCGTTGTTTATCTTCGGCGGCGAGGTGCTGAACGGCTTCTCGTTTGCCTTGGTCGTGGGCATTCTGATAGGAACGTATTCATCCATTGCTGTGGCTGCCCCCATGTTGGTGGCTTGGCAGGAGTGGCGCGCGGGCAAGGGTAGAGGCGCGTCGCTTCCGGCTGCAAGACGGGCCAAGTGATGAAGATTTTTGTGGATGCGGGACGCATTTCGTCCGTATCCACGGTAACGGGACGCCGCTTCAGGGACGTCCCACGATGAGGATTCGCGGAGAACGCCGAACCGGGGAATGGGCCAAAAATGGCGGGAACCGCGGGGAGCGGGAATTGCACCAGTTTTGCAGCATCCTTTGCAGCTGACCCGCAGTTCTGGTAAGGTTGTTTCGCTCCTTGTGTGAGGAAATTTTAAAACGGGAACAAATCCCCCTCCCGCGGTGTCTAAAATAGGAGTAACCAAACCCGATTCCGAGGCTGGCTATGTTTGAAGATTCCACATTTGAATCTGCGAAAAGGATCAAGACCAAGAGTGGTCGCTGGATGCTGGTTACGGGCTGCATCAACGGCGGGATTCTCTTTCTGTTGATTCTGATTCCACTGATCTATCCTGAGGCGCTGCCAACGATGCTGATGGCTACTCAATTGACGGTACCTCCGCCGCCGCCACCGCCTCCGCCGCCACCGCCGCCACCTGAAGTGCACGTCGTGCACGTACAGTCGGAGATGATGAACAATCAGCTCACGGCGCCTACCAAGATTCCGCACAACATTCAGATGGTGAGCGAGAAGGAAGCTCCGCCCTCCAGCTTTGGCGTAGCCGGCATGGAAGGCATGGGCGGTGGCCCAAACGGTGTCATGGGCAGCATGTTCGGCAGCGGCAACGCTCCGAAGGTGCAGGCCGCCGCTCCCAAGAAGATCAACATCTCGGCCGGCGTGGCCGTGGGCATGCTCATTCAGAAGGTGCAGCCCGTCTATCCGCCTATCGCCAAGGCCGCGCGCGTCTCCGGCACTGTAGTTTTGCAGGCCACCATCTCCAAGCAGGGTACGATTGAAAACCTTCGCGTCGTCAGTGGACCGGCCATGTTGCAGCAGGCCGCACTCGACGCTGTGAGGCAGTGGCGCTACCGGCCTTACCTGCTCAACAACGAGCCTGTTGAGGTGGACACCACGGTCAATGTCATCTTTACCCTGGGAGGGTAACGCAATTTCCGGCTCCCTGCCGATCTTTGGCAGGGAGCATTGCTTTTAACCCGAATGCGCATCGTCGAAGAGCCGCATTCCTTACAGGATCCGCCGCGGCGGATTCATTGCAGTTCATAAGAATCTCCTTAGGAGGAACGATTCAGTGATTCACGCTCAGCTCGCACATTTCGCTTCGCACATGGTCAACAGCCTGGCATTCTTCCAGGAGGAGGGCCAGTCCGTCGGCTTCAGCCCCTATGAACTCTGGCAGCACATGGCATGGTTGGCCCGCACCGTGGCCATCATCCTGTTCATTGAGTCGGTCTGGTCGCTGGCCGTCATGATCGACCGTTACCTTTACTTCTCTGCCGCTCGCAAGCAGTCCCGTGAGTTCGCGCCCAAGGTTGCTGGCGCCCTCAAGGACAGCAAACTCGAGGAAGCCATCAAGATTGCCGACCGCAACAAGAAGTCGCATCTGGCTGAGGTGGTAACCGCAGGCTTGCAGGAATTCCGCGCCTCCTCCGGTCAGGCGACCGAGGAAACCATTGCCAGCGCGGGCCGCGCCCTGGAGCGCGCCGAGGCCATCGTTCACGCCAAGCTGAAGAGGGGTCTGTCGGTTCTGGCCACCATCGGCGCCACCGCTCCCTTCGTCGGTCTGTTCGGAACGGTGGTCGGCATTCTGCACGCGTTCGACGCCATCGCCACCCAGAAGATCGCGGGTATCGGCGCCGTCGCAGGCGGTATCTCTGAAGCTCTCGTCACCACGGCGTTCGGCCTGCTCGTGGCCGTCCCCGCCGTCATGGCGTTCAACTACTTCACCGGACGTGTCGAAGCATTCGACGTGGAGATGGACAACTCCTCGAGCGAATTGGTCGACTACTTCATCAAGCAGAGCCACAAGCGCTAACAAGCGTTAGCGGCTGCCGGCAGGAGCGCGAGTCTGGAAACGTGAGTTTTGCCGGGTGGAAGATGTGAAGCTCTTCTACCCGGCGACTTCTCCTCTCCCGCAGGCGGCTTGAGTCACGGTCAGGCCGGATTCGATCCGGCAAGAAAAATTCAGACGTACGGAGTCCCGATTATGGGCGTAGCAGTTCGCGACGAAGGCAAAAAGGTTAATTCCAACATCAACGTGACCCCCATGGTCGACGTAATGCTGGTGCTGCTCATCATCTTCATGGTCATTACACCTATGTTGCAGAACAAGGTGGCCATTGACCTGGCCTCGGTGACAAATCCCACCGCCATGCCCGATGCCGACAAGGAAGACGCTATCGTTGTCGCTGTTACGCGCGACGGCGCGGTGTATCTCGGCCAGAACAAGGTCGATCCCTCGCAGCTCGGCAGTCTGGTGCGCGATAAGCTCGCCGACAAGACCGACAAGACGATCTTTGTCCGCGCCGATCAGCGTGCCCAGTTCAAGGCCGTGGAAGACGCCATTGACGATGTGCGCACGGCAGGCGTGGAGACGGTGGACCTGTTGACACAAAAGCGCGAGGGCAATCAGACCGGCGCCGGGGAATAAGCCCGCGCGGCGATTGCCGGTTGAACGATATTAAGGAAACGAGGAGTTTGAGCCATGTCAATGTCTGTGGGAGATGCCGGCAGTAGCATGTCGGAGCCCAATATCACCCCCATGATCGACATTCTTCTGGTGCTGCTGATCATCTTCATGGTGATCGTGCCGGTGACCCCCAAGGGGCTTGAAGCGCTGGTGCCCCAGCCGCCCAAGAATCCGCAGCAGCAGCAGAACAACAACGATCGCACCATTGTGGTCCAGGTGCTGTATCGCCCCGGCCAGGCCCCGGCGTACAAGATCAACGAAACCGATGTGAACCACTCCGAGTTGCTGTCCAAGCTGCAGGAGATCTACGCGAACCGCGCCGAGCGCGTGATGTTCGTCAAGGGCGACGACGATGTGAACTTCTCTTATATCGCGGATGTCATCGATATAGGAAAGGCCGCCAACGTGGACCACATTGGTTTGATGACGCCCAAGATTCAGGCCGGCCAGTAAGGCGGCCGTGTCCGGAGACACAAGATCCGAACACCGGGAAGAGTACAATTTTGCTACCCTGGCTGCGGTACCTCCCGCCTGCGGCCAGTTGCTGGAATTTCCAGGCGCGGCCTTGAGGCCTGAAGCCTGAAGGAGAAGGATACGAACATGAATGGACCCGGACGATTTTGGGTGCTCGCGGTAGTTCTGAGCGGCATGGCGCTTGCCATGAGCGGGTGCAGCCAACTGCAAGCGCGCGACCAGTTGAACAAGGGATGCGAAGCCTATAAGGCCGGTCACTACGATGAAGCGATCGAGCACTTTCAGAAGGCCACGGAACTCGATCCCACTCTGCCCATGGCGAAGACCTATCTGGCCACCGCGCTGGCCCAGAATGTGGTGCCTGGCCTGACGACGCCCGACAACCTGAAGACCGCCAACCAGGCCATGGACATCTTCAAGCAGGTGCTTGCGCAGAATCCCAACGATGTGAACAGCATGAAGCAGATCGCGGGCATTTACTTCAGCATCAATGATATGGATAATGCCGAAATCTGGCAGAAGAAGGTGCTGGCCTACGATCCCAAGGATCCCGAGGCGGCCTATACCATCGGCGTCATCGACTGGAAGAAGGCGCACCAGAACAAGCTGAACGCGCTGCAGGCCGCCGGCCTCAACGATGACGGCAAGGGCAACGTGAAGGCGCCCAAAAAGGTGATGGAGCCGCTGGCGCAGGAGAACGCGCCACTGGTCGAGGAAGGCATGAAGTACCTGACCATGGCCATCGATAATCGTCCCAACTATGACGACGCCATGCAGTACCTAAACCTGATCTATCGCAACAAGGCTGACGTGGATTACGGCAACGCAGCCGCGGTGGCACAGGACCTGGCCCAGGCCGAGGACTGGACCCACAAGGCGATGGACATGCGCAAGGCCAACGAAGAAAAGAAGAATCAGGCCCCGGGCGGCATCACCATGGACAACAGCGGCCAGATGCACTGATCTTCTCATGCTCTCAAGAAAGACACCGAACGGCCTCCGCCCTGCGCGGGGGCCGTTTTTTAGCGTGCAATTCTTCATCGTCGAGGTGAACTTTGATCAAGCTTGAACGCGCCGCCTGCATCGCATGCATCGCTGCCTGCCTTCCGTTCTGCGCGGTTTCTGCGCGAGCGCAGTCTCCAGCCGGAGAGGCGCCTCATCCCACGACCATGCAAACCGCCCCATCCCCTGCGGGCTTTACGGCGCACAATGATCGCGAAACGCTTGTAGTCGCGGTTTGCGGCGATGCGTTGATTCACGTCACGTCGCGGCCAGTGGAGGCTCCAGCTGCCACGGAATCGCAACCTTGGATGCTCGCCAAGACCGACGCCTGCCCCGGCGCGCCCTTCCAGTTCAGCCAGGCGAACGGCGTCTCGACCCTCACCACATCCCGCCTCGCCGTCTCCTTGTCCGATCGCGATGGTAATCTCACCATCAAGACCCTAGAGGGTGAGACGCTGGTGCGGGAAAGGACGAACATCCCGCGCACTTACCTGCCTTCGCAGGCATCGGGCCTCTACCACATTGAAGACCGCTTCAGCCCCGACGCCACGGAAGCGTTGTACGGGCTCGGCCAGCACCAGAGCGGCATGTTCAACTACCGCGGCAGCGTGATCGAACTTGGCCAGAACAACACCGACATCGCCATCCCGTTGCTGGTCTCGAGCAAAGGCTACGCCATCTTCTGGAACACCGCCTCCTTCAGCTACGTCGACAACCGCTTTCCCCTGGACCTGAACCTGGAATCGATGGCCGCGCCGCAGATTGACTACTACGTCCTCTACGGCCCGCAGATGGACGCCATCCTGCATCAATTCCGCTCGATGACCGGGCACGCGCCGCTGTTTCCGGAGTGGGCTTACGGCCTTTTCCAATCCAAAGACCGCTACAGGACGCAGCCTGAAATCCTCTCCATCGCGGCCGAATACCGTTCCCGGCACATTCCCATGGATGCGATCGTGCAGGACTGGTACTGGTGGAAGGAAGGCGGCAAGGGCGACCCCATCTTCAACTCCGGCTACACCGATATTCCCGCCGAGTTGAAGACCCTGCACGACGAACACGTGCACGCCATGATCTCGGCGTGGGCCATGATGGATGCGACCGCCGAAAACTGGAAACAGATCGTCGCCAAGGGCTTCGATATTCCCGGGGCGCAGGTCTACGATCCCTCGAACCCCGCCGCCGCAGACTTTTTCTGGAATCAGTTTGTGGGCAAGCTCTTTGCCCAGGGGTGGGACGCATTCTGGCTCGACAGCTCGGAGCCCGAGGAGGCATGGCCGCACGTCGGCGACGCCATCCTGCGCAATAAACAGCTCCACATCGGCCCTGGCCTCGAATACACCAACGCCTTTCCACTCCTGCACACCGGCGGCGTTCAAGAGCGCTGGAAGCAGGCCAACCCGGACAAACGCGTCTTCCTGCTCACCCGCTCAGCCTTTGCGGGGCAGCAGCGCAACGGCGCGGCAGTATGGTCAGGGGATGTGTACAGCAGTTGGTGGGCGCTGCGCCGCCAGGTGCCGGCGGGCCTGAACTTCGCGCTCTCCGGTTATCCTTACTGGACCACGGACATTGGCGGCTACCATCCACTGTTCGCTGGCCAATCGAGCCAGCCCGCCTATCAGGAGCTCTACGCGCGCTGGTTCGAGTACGGCGCCTTTTGCCCCGTCTTCCGCACCCACGGCCATCGCGATTCGAACGAGCTATGGACCTGGGACAAGGTCTTTCCCGCGCTCCTGGCCGTCGACCGCTTGCGCTACCGGCTCCTGCCCTACGTTTATTCGCTGGCGTGGAAGGTGACGAGCGAGGATTACACCATCCAACGGCCGCTGGTGATGGACTTCCGCGAAGATCGGGCCACCTGGGAGATCGGCGACCAGTTCATGTTCGGGACGGCGCTGCTGGTGAGCCCGGTGCTGACCGAGGGCGCTACCCAACGCACGCTTTACTTACCGGCCGGCACGCGCTGGTACGACTTTTGGACCGGAATTCACGACGAAGGCGGGGCAACGGTTTACGTCGACGCGCCGATCAATCGCATTCCTCTCGCTGTGCGTGCAGGCTCCATCCTGCCTCTCGGTCCGGCGATCGAATACGCCGGGCAGGCCACGGATCCCATCGAGCTGCGCGTCTACCCCGGAGCCGATGCCGATTTCACGCTCTACGAAGACGAAGGCGATAGTTACCGTTACGAGCGCGGGGCGCACGCGACCATCCCGCTCCATTGGAACGATGCGACGCGCACGCTCACCATCGGGGCGCGCCAGGGCAGTTATCCCGGCATGGCTGCCGGGCATACGTTCAATGTGGTGATTGTCTCCGCCGGCCACGGCGTGGGAGGGGATGCGACCGCGCCGCCAGACAAGACCATCCAGTACGCCGGAGCAAGGGTGGAGGCCCGGTTCTAAGCGGCCGACGAATCAGCAAGTCAGCGAACGCGCCCTATTGCGCGCCTTTCTTCAGGATCTCCTCGGCGAAGTAGTTGCGCACGCGCGCGCTGTCCTGGAGCGTTTCCAGATACGCGGTCTGCAACAACTGCTTCTGGCTGTCGTGCAGCGACTGATGAATGGCCTGCTGCACGCGGGGATCGTTCAGTTCGCGCTGGCCGGCCGGCTCTCGCGAGAGCAGCCGGTAAACGGCAAAGCCGGCGATCTTGTGCCCCGGTCCTCCGTCGTAGACGGGCAGCACATCGGTGAACTGCCCCGGCTTCAGATTGCTGATCGCGGCGTACACCGCGGGATCGGACTTCAGTTGCGACTCGCGCGCAAAGCCCATGTCACCGCCATTCGACGCGGTATTGGGATCTTCTGAAACGCTGGCTGCCACGGTCGCGAAATCCACTCCGCTCACGAGCTGCGCGTGCGCGGCATCGATGCGTCGCCTGGCTTCGGCCTCGCCGCCCGGCTTGCCCGGCATGTTGCCGTTGGGCGGCATGGGCACGGTCGTCACCACGATCTGCGCCAGGTGATACTGCGGCTCGATCAGGTCGAAGTCTGCCTTGTGCGCCTCGTAAAACGCCTTAATCTGCGCATCGGTGATATTGATCTTCGACTCGATCTCCTTGTTGATGAGCTTGGTTTCGGTCAACTGCCGGCGAATGTCGCGCTTCAAGTCGTCCAGCGACATATTGCGCTGCTTGAGCAGGTTGTAGAACTGATCCTCGGTGTACGGAGCTTTGATCTCGGTGAGCTTGGCGTTCACATCCTCATCGCTGGCGGTCAGGTTCAGCTTGGCGGCCTGCTGCTGCTCAATCTCGGACAGGATCATCTTCTGCAGGACATTGAGGCGCAGGATGTCCGCCTCCTGGTCGGATGGCTTCTGGGGGTTGTCTCCCAGTTGGATCTGGTAATTCCGCTCCAGTTCCGCGCGCGCAATTTCCTTGCCGTTCACCGTGGCCACCACATCGACTGAAGGTGAGCGATGGCATCCTGCAACGGCGATAAAAAGAGCGCCGCTGAGGAGTAGTACTGCAGCAACATGAGAACGCGCAGGAAAACCGAATGAGACTTGCAAGCTGATCTCTCCCATGGGCTCCCGAAAAAGCCCCGGCAATCAAGGATAAATCCCGTCACCGGTCCGGGGGTAGCCCTATTTGTTCTACTGGCCGCCGCCTTGGCCCGCCGCAGCCGGCGGCGGGGCTGGCGTGGCAGGTGGTTCCTGGCCCACAGAGCGCAGGGCGCGGTCAATGACCATCCAAAGCTGGTCCACGGGTACGGCGCCGCCGTTCACCTTTTCGCCGTTCACGTAAACCGCGGGTGTTCCGTCAATCCCCAGACTGTCAGCCAGTTTCACTGAGGCCTTGATCTGCGTCTCGTCCTGCTTGGCGAGGCAGGCATCGAGCGCGGTCTCGTCCAGCTTGCTCACCGTGGCTTCCTGCCGTGCAATGCGGTCCAGCGCGGCAAAGCTCTTGTTCAGGTCGCGGTGGTCGCCGGTCACTTCGTCTCCGTGGGCGTGCAGGTAGTCCACGTACAGCCAGTACACGGCGCCGCTCTGCGCGGCCAGGCAGTTGGCGTCCACGGAAGCGTGCATGGCCCAGGGATGCAGGTCCGTGAGCGGGTCGTCCTTGTAGACGAACCGCACCAGGTTCTTGTAGTGGTCCATGGTCGCCGGAAACAGCTCAGTGTGCATGCGCGCGCAATAAGGGCACTCCAGATCGTCGAAGTTGACCACCGTCACCTTGGCGGCCGGATTGCCGCGCATGGGACGTCCCGCAATGGGAATGGCATCCGCGGGGTCCTTCGTCAGGTCCATTGAATCCATGTGGAGGAGCTTGGTGCCGTCATCCGAAATCAGAAAGTCGAACTCCTGCGGCTTGCCATTGTGCGTGATGGTGATCGGCAGTGTCTCGTAGCCCGTAAATTGGCTGGGTTTGCGTGCGCCGATGCTCAAACTAACGTCCGCAGGCAGGTCGAATTGTGAGCGAACCAAAACCTCGATGCGGCGATCGAGCGCGGGATCGGGCGCAGAAGGCGGTGCGGTTTGTGCTTTACACCCAGCAGTCAGGCCAAGAAGGAGCAGTCCGGCTAGAAAACGAACATTCACCAAGTTGATTTCCCCTCAGGAAAGGATACTCCAG
>Ga0326727_10019620_pt1 | contig 13548 bp, 11 predicted proteins | sample MB2enrmetagenome_FD_207643 | JGI IMG/M metagenome (GOLD analysis project Ga0326727, IMG submission 207643) | Lab enriched peat soil microbial communities from McLean, Ithaca, NY, United States - MB29MY | ecosystem: Environmental > Terrestrial > Soil > Wetlands > Peat | place: USA: New York... | reverse complement strand
CCACGGCGAATTCCCCCCGGATGCCATTCCTCCGCCGGAGATGTCGCTTTCGGTGCTCTCCGATCTGCGCCCGCTGGGCCAGATTCACGAGAGCTTCATCATCGCGGCCGGCCGCGACGGCCTGTGGATCGTCGATCAGCACGTGGCTCACGAGCGCATCCTGTTCGAACAGGTGCTCAAGCAGCGGGCCGCCGGGCGCGTGGAGATGCAGCGGCTGCTGATGCCGCTCATCGTGCAGCTCACGCCGGAGCAGCAGATCGATTACGCCCGCATCGCCGGCGAGCTGAACGCCTCGGGCTTCGAAACCGAGCCGTTCGGCAACCGCACAGTAGCCATCAAAGCCGCCCCCGCCGCCATCGCCGCGCCGGATCTGGAGAAGATCCTTTTTGAAATCCTGGAGACCGCCGAGGGTGAACTGCGGGGCGCCTCCCTGGACGATCTCCGCCGCGGCATTTGCGCATCCATCGCCTGCCGGGCGGCCATCAAGATCAACACGCGCCTGGACGCCGCCAAGATGGAGTGGCTCCTGCGCGCGCTGGCCTCGACCGATTGCCCCATGAGCTGCCCGCACGGCCGCCCCATCGCCCTGCACTATTCCACGCGCGAAATCCTTAAAGCGTTCCACCGGATTTAGGCCGGACGCGGATCGCTCGATCCCTGCCCTGGCGCATCGGAGCGGCTGCGGGGACCGAACATACCCTGGCAGAATTGTTCGCGCTCCTCGGGCGTCATCTGCTGCCAGCGTTCGTTCATCCGGCGTTTCCAGTGTCCGCCATGCCTGCCGTGAAATCCTCCGAACAGGATTTTGCTCAAGATCAAGACCCCGAGCGCTTGCCAAAAGGTGATCGAGTGTAATCCGAACACCGCCGGCGCGAGCCAGTTCCACAGGCTCATCACCACGCATCCGAAAACCGCCACGGCCACAAGCCCAATGGCCCCGATTTTCAGTCCTCTTTTCACCCATCGTGCGTTCATATTTTTGTCCTCATAAACTCGTAAACTCTTCGTAAATGGCTCGCAGCCGGCGCCGCAAGTGAAGAACCGCATAATGCTTGCGCGAGAGGAGCGTGTTGATGCTCAGCCCCGTCTCTTCGGCAAGCTGCTTGAAGCTCCGGCCGTCTATTTCATGCGCCATGAACACCTCGCGCTGTTCCTCGGGAAGCTCGTCTAAAGCCGCTTCGAGTTCCTCGAGCAGCACGCTCCGCGCGTACAGGGCTTCCGGTCCGGCATCCGGCGATGGCAGCAGATCCTCGAGGCGGAGTGGGTCTTCTTCACCCGCGTTCACGGGAACCTCGCCGCTGCCCTCGGGCCTTCTCTTGCGGAACCGGTCGATGATGCGATTCCGCGCCACACGATAAAGCCAGGCGCCAACCTGCTCGACAGGCTTCATCAACCGATACGCTTCCGTCAATTCGTAGAAGACATCCTGCAGGATGTCTTCCGCATCCCCTTCGTCGTCCACGCGCTTCCGGATGAAACCGAGCAGCCGCCGGCCCTCCCGCTCGATCGCCTCCGAGATACGCCGATTCTGCGCGGTGCGCGGCTCGCCGGGTTCGCTTGTGACGCTCAGGACATCCTCCATCTACTTCTGTAGACGAACGGGCTGGCCGGATATTGTAGGGGAGCCAAATATTTGGCTACGCAGCTCCCGCGAATCTCGTAACGCGCGTAATTCCCGCATGTTACACTCGTAGGTTGCCCATCTCATGGATTTTCTCAAAGGGCTGAACGCGCAGCAGAGAGAGGCGGTCACCCATACCGAGGGGCCTCTTCTGATCCTGGCCGGCGCCGGCAGCGGTAAGACTCGGGTCATCACGCACCGGCTTGCGTACATCGTCACGGCCCGGCGCGTGCCGCCGTCGGCCGTCCTGGCCGTCACCTTCACCAATAAAGCCGCCAATGAGATGCGCGATCGCGTGGTTTCGCTGCTCGAGGGCGTGCGCCTGGACTCGGCGCCCAATGTCTCGACGTTTCACTCCTTTTGCGTGCGGCTGCTGCGGCGCGACGGCGATTCGCTGGCGCGCGTCCGCCCTGGATTCACGCGGCGCTTCAGCATCTACGATGAAGACGACCAGCTGGGAATTGTCAAGGCCGCCTACCGGGCGCTGGGGCTGGAAGAAAAGGAATTCATGCAGTACCGCGCGGCGCTCTCACGCATCAGCCGCGCCAAGAACGTGAACCAGGGCCCCGAGGATCTTTACAAGCAGGCGGTGAATAAAGAGACCGAGGCGCTGGCGGCCGTTTTCAAGGAATACGAGAAGGCCCTGCACAGCGCCAACGCGCTGGATTTCGACGATCTGCTGCTGGAGACCGTCCGCCTGCTGCGCACCGACGACGCCACCCGGGAGGCCTGGAACCGCCGCCTCAGCTATGTGATGATCGACGAGTACCAGGACACCAACCGCGCCCAATACGAGCTGATGCGCCTGCTCTCGGAAGCGCACCGCAACGTCTGCGTGGTGGGCGACGAGGACCAATCGATTTATAGCTGGCGCGGGGCCGACATCCGCAACATCCTCGATTTCGAGCGCGATTTCCCCAACGCCGCCACCATACGGCTGGAGCAGAATTACCGCTCGACCAAGACCATCCTGGCGGCGGCCTCCGCGGTGGTGGAAAACAATAAGGCCCGCAAAGGGAAGAAGCTCTGGACCGAAGCCGGCGAGGGCGAGATGGTGGGAGTCTACGCGGCCTTCGACGCGGAAAACGAGGCTCTGTTCATCGCCGACACGATCGAGAAGCACGTGGCCGCGCACCCCGGAGATCGCGTGGCGGTGCTCTACCGGACCAACTTCCAGTCCCGGCAGATCGAGGAGGCGCTGCGGCGCTACGGGCGCAAGTACAACATCGTGGGCGGCTTCAGCTTCTACCAGCGGGCCGAGATCAAAGACACGCTGGCCTACCTGAAACTGGCCGTTTCCAACACCGATTCGGCCAGCCTGCTGCGCGTGGTCAACGTACCGGCGCGCGGCATCGGGCGCACCACGGTGGAGCAGATCGAGCGGCATGCGCGCGAACACGGCCTCAATCTGTGGGACTCCATCCAGCACATCGTGGACGACGAGCACCTTTCCACGCGCTCGCAATCCTCGCTGGTGAATTTTCGCAATCTCATCCAGGAGCTCTCGCTGGTGGCCAGCGATTCGCCGCTGCCGGAACTGCTCCGTTTCATCCTCGACCGCACCGGCTACCGCCGCATGTTGCAGCAGGAGAAAACGCCCGATTCCGAAACGCGCCTGGAGAACCTGGACGAGCTGATCTCGGCCGCGGCCGAAGCCGCCGAGCGCGGTGAATCCGCGTCCGATTTTCTGGACCATGCCGCGCTGGTGGCGGAAGCCGATGCCTATGACGGCGAGGCGCCCGTCAACCTGCTTACCCTGCACAACGCCAAGGGCCTGGAGTTTCACCTGGTATTTCTCTCCGGCCTCGAGATGGGTCTGTTTCCGCACAGCCGCTCGATGGATTCGGAGGCCGCTCTCGAGGAGGAGCGGCGCCTTTGCTACGTGGGCATGACGCGCGCGCGCAAGCGGCTGGTTCTGAGCTGGGCGAAATACCGGCGGCGCTATGGCGGCGGCGATCAGGAGCGCTCGACGCCCTCGTGGTTCCTGAACGAAGTGCCCGCGAACCTGGTGATCGATATGGGGCCGCGGGACGATCCCGGCGAAGTAAACCTGACCGCCGAGCGCCACGATGCGCGGCAATCGGCGCGGCGCAACACCTTCACCGGCAAGACCTACAATTCGCTCGAAAACGTGGCGCAGTTTTTCGGCGAGCGCGGGCTCCCGTTCAATCCCGGCAAACCGGTTATCGCGCCGCCGCAGCTTCCCGCGCCGGTGGCGCCCCAGCTTCCGCGCCCGCCTCTCGCCGCCAAGCCTCTGCCCGCCGCGCCGTCCGCGCCGCGCCGGGGAGCGCGCGCGGGCATGACCGTCGAGCATCCCAAGTACGGCACCGGAACCGTGGTGCGGCGCGAAGGCGAAGGCGATGATGCTAAGATCACTGTTAACTTCGCTCGCTTCGGTCTCAAGAAACTGATCGAAAAGTACGCAGGATTGAAAAAAAACGGATGAACACGAAGAACATCACCGATAAAGCCGAACGCAAGAAAGCGATCCGCACGGCGCGCAAGAAAGCGGCCCCCAAGGCCAAGCGCGCGGCCGGCGTGGCGCGCGGCTCCCAGAAGAAGCGCATTCGCCACCAGGCGCAGGGCCAGCGCAAGCGCTAGCGGGTCGGGGCGGCGAATTTGAACCTCTTCCGGACGAAGAGCATCGAGTCGCTGATCGCCGCCTCCGAAGATCCGGAGCGGAAACTCCGCCGGACTTTGGGACCCTGGAGCCTCACGGCGCTGGGCATCGGCGCGGTGATCGGCTCGGGCATCTTTACGCTGACGGGCACGGCCGCAGCCGGCAAGGTCGTTGCCATCAAGTCGCTCCTCAACGCCACGGTTATCGACCTGGCCCTTTACGGCACCCACGCCGGGTCGCAGTTGGGGAGGCCGGGCGCGGGTCCGGCCATCACGCTCTCGTTCCTGCTGGTGGCGGTCGCCTGCGCGTTCGCCGGCCTGTGCTACGCGGAGCTGGCTTCCATGATTCCCGTGGCGGGCAGCGCCTACACCTACGCCTACGCGATCCTGGGCGAACTGGTGGCCTGGATCATCGGGTGGGATCTCATCCTGGAGTACGCCGTCTCGAACATGTCGGTGGCGGTGGGTTTTTCGGCCTATCTACAAGACCTGTGCGATAACCTCTTCGGATTTCATTTGCCGCCGCAGCTCGCCTATCCGCCCTTCCCGGCCGCGGGAGGGCCGGCCGGCTGGTTTAACGTGCCGGCGCTCCTCATCACCCTGGCGGTGACCTGCGTGCTGGTGCGCGGCGTAAGAGAGAGCGCGGAGACGAACACCGTGATGGTGGCGATCAAAATCCTGGCCATCCTGATTTTCTGCCTGGGCGCCGCTCGCGCCATTCAGCCCGCCAACTGGAAGCCCTTCGCGCCGCATGGATTCCCGGGGATTCTCACGGGCGCTTCGATCGTGTTCTTCACCTATATCGGCTTCGATTCCATCTCCACCGCCGCCGAGGAGTGCCGCAAACCGCAGCGCGACCTGCCGATAGGCATCCTCGCGACGCTGGTGATCTGCACGATTCTCTACGGCTCGGTCTCGCTGGTGCTCACCGGCATTGCCAATTACAAAACTCTGGGCACGGATTCGCCCGTGGCGGACGCGCTCAAGGCGCTGGGATATAATAGGCTGCGTCTGGCGGTGACGGCCGGGGCGCTGGCGGGGATGCTTTCTTCGCTGCTGGTCTACCAATATGGCCAGGCGCGCATCTGGTTTGCGATGTCGCGCGACCGCCTGCTGCCGGCCATGTTTTCGGTCGTGCACAAGCGCTTTCAGACGCCCTACATCAGCACCTGGATCGCCGGTTTCGTAGTGGGGATTCCAGCGGGCATCTGGGATATCGATACCTTCGCGGAGCTGTCCAACATCGGCACGCTGTTCGCTTTCGTGCTGGTTTCGCTCGGCGTGATCGTGCTGCGCTGGAAGCAGCCCGAACGGCCGCGCTCTTTCCGCGTGCCGCTGGTGCCGCTCTTCCCGATGATCTCGATCGGCTGCTGCCTGGTGCTGATGGCGGGCCTGCCGCTGCTGACCTGGCTGCGCTTCTTCACCTGGCTGGCGATCGGCCTGGCGATCTACTTCCCCTACGGCCGGAGGCGCAGCACGCTGGTGGAGAAAGCATAGCGGCGATCTCAGGAGGCGGCCATGGTTCAGGCGACGATCTGTTATCCGGATGGTACGAGAGTCGAAGCGATTCTCGTGTCGATCGACAGGCACTCGATGCGTCTAGTCACCCGCGAAGGCGACGATACGCTGGAGCTGAGGCTGGACCGCGGGAATTGGAGCGACGAGCACGGCGTGGCCGTCGAGTTGGAGGCGTTGATCTCGGATGGCAAGCCGGTCGCGAACATCTCGGACCTCGCCGGCGCCGGCAGTGCCGAGCGCTTGTGGGATTGATGCGGCCCGGCGCGGCTCAGCCGCGTGCCACCATGTTCCGCAGGCGCACGATCCCTTCGCGAAACGCGCCGGGAGCGGTTAGCAGGCTGACCACCAGGAAAGCCTCGGATTCGAAGTCGTAAAAGAAACCCGGCTGGACCAGGACGCCTTCGTCCATGAGCAGATCGAGAGCCCACTGTTCTTCTCCGCGAATACGGGGCACCTGCACGACGATGTACCAGCCGCCCTCCGCGTCCAGTACGCCGGCCGCCGATCCAGCCAGCGCCTGGCGCGCGAAGGCCAGGTTGGCGGCCGTGCGCTCGCGGATTTGAAGCCGCACCGTTTCTCCCGCTTCGAGCAGCCGGGCCGCCGCGCGCTGAACGGGCGTACCCACCGAGAGATACGTATCGGCGATCCACTCCAGCTTGCCATACGCCTCGCTGCGCAACTCCGGCGGCCCTCCCGCGACGATCCAGCCCAGCTTCATTTGCGGGAGGCCGGCGATCTTCGAGAGGCCGCTCATCGAAAACCACAGGCAGTCCCGCACGCCTTCCAGGGTGGCCGCGCGCTCATCGTCGGGCGCGAAGGCATAGTCCGCGAAGACCTCGTCGGAGATCAGCGCAATCCCGCGCGCGGCCGCCAGTCTCTCCAGGCGGGCCAACTCTGCGCGTTTCACATAGGACCCGGTCGGATTGTTGGGATTCACCAGCACCACGGCGCGTGTGCGGTCATCGATGGCCCCGGCGAGCGCATCCAGATCGATGCTCCAGCCTCCGTGATAGACGAGCGGATACGAGCGCGCCTCCACCGATTCCATGTTGGCCAGGAATTCGAAGAGCGGATAGGAGGGCCGCGGCACCAGCACATGGTCGCCCGGATCGGCCAGCAGCTTGAAGAGATAGCTGTAGGCTTCGCTGGTGCTGGCAGTGAGCAGTATGCGCTCCTCGTGCACGCCAAGGCCGCGGGCGGCGTAGTAAGCCGAGACCGCCTGGCGCGCATCGAGTGCGCCCGCGGGCGAGGGTTCGTAAACGAGCATGCGCTGGTCCGCGAAGGCGATCATCACTTCGCGCGGGTATTCGAATCCGGCGCGAGTGGGATTGGATTCGGTGAGATCCAGAACCGGCGCGCCCGCCAGGCGCCGCGCTTCGAGCGCCTCAGTGAGCCGGTTGGGGCGCGTGTCCCAGTGGAAGCGCGAAGAGAACATATTCGTCTCCGATTGTAACGATTCGGCAACAGCCCGCGCGCTTCGCGTCTGCGCGGTGAGCTTATATTTGTACTTCTCCCGCGCTTGACATACGCGCTTCCGGTGAAAATATAATAGGATAGTATTATCTGAAAAAAGTGGGAGGGGTTGGAGGCGATACATGGCAACCACGGCAGGCCAAACGACTGCACTGTCTCTCGATGAGCAGAGTTTCGCGGACCGAACGATTGCCGCGCACTCCGGCCAGCCCGGAGCCTTGCTCGGCATCCTGGAGCAAATCCAGGAGCACCATCCGAATAAATATTTATCTCCTGAAATTCTGGATTATATAGCCGAGAAGACGGATGTTCCGCTGGCCCGGATCTACAGCGTGGTCACGTTCTTCGCGCTTTTCAACCTGGAGCCGCAGGGAGACCACACCATTTGCATCTGCCGCGGCACGGCGTGCCACACGCGCGGCTCGCGCAACCTGCTCGAACGCCTGCGGCTGGAGCTGGGGCTTCCGGATCAAGGCGAGGAGGGCGCCGATAAAGTCTGCGTCACCACCTCGGACAGGCGCTTCTCGATGCGCACGGTGGCCTGCTTCGGCCAGTGCGCGCTGGCGCCCGTGGTGGAAGTGGACCATAACATTTTCGGCCACATGAACGAGCAGACCTTGCATCGCGAACTGGAGCACTTGAAAGGGAGGAAAGCGTGATCCGCATCCAGGATATCGCCGGCTTCAGCGCCGCCCGCGAAGCCGGCATGGCTAAGCTTACGCCTTCGCGGCCGCGGGTGGGAGTGGGAATGGGAACCTGCGGCGCGGGCAACGGCGCCGAAGGCGTGTATCATGCCTTCGCCGAAGCCATCGACCGGCAGGGGCGCGACATCAAGCTGGCGCCGGTCGGCTGTTTCGGCTTCTGCGCGCAGGAGCCGCTGGTCAATGTGCGGATCCCCGGCAAACCGCTGGTGATCCTGCGGCGCGTCCAGACCAGCGACGTGCAGCGCATCATCGACGACATCGCCGTGGGCACCGTCCCCGAGGATCTGGCGCTGTGCAAGATCGAAGAATGGGACCACGTGACCGCCCACGTCCAGTATGGAACGGGCTTTCCCAAGATTCCTTTGTGGAGCGAGGTGCCGTTCTTCAAACCGCAAAAGAAGATCGTGCTGCGCAACTGCGGCCTCATCAGCCCGGACGATATCGAGGAGTACATCGCCATCGGCGGCTACCAGTCGCTGTACAAGGTGCTCATCGACGCCAACCCCGAGCTGGTGATCGAGCAGATCAAGGCCGCCAAGCTGCGCGGCCGCGGCGGCGCGGGCTTCCTGACGGGGCTCAAGTGGGACTTCCTGCGGAAAGCCGTCGCGGACCAGAAGTACGTCATATGCAACGCGGACGAGGGCGATCCGGGCGCCTACATGAACCGCAACGAGATCGAGAGCGATCCGCATTCGCTGCTCGAGGGCATGATCGTCGGCGGATATGTGATGGGAGCCACCGAGGGCATCGTCTACGTGCGTGCCGAATACCCGCTGGCGGTGCACCGCCTGTCCCGCGCCATCGACCAGGCCCGGCAAGCGGGCGTGCTGGGCGATAACATCCTGGGACGCGGCTTCCGCTTCGACATCCGGATGGTGGAAGGCGCCGGGGCGTTCGTGTGCGGCGAAGAGACCGCGCTGATCGCCTCGCTCGAGGGTTGCGCGGGACGGCCCCGTCCGCGCCCGCCCTTCCCCGCCCAAAAGGGGCTGTACGGCAAGCCGACCAACATCAACAACGTCGAAACCTGGTACAACGTGGCGCCCATCGTTTCCAAGGGTCCCGCGTGGTTCAGCGAGACCGGCAGCACCAAGAGCGCCGGCACCAAGGTCTTCTCGCTGGTGGGCAAGGTGAGCAACACGGGCTTGGTGGAGATGCCTCTGGGCACCCCGCTCAAGACCTTCATCTACGACGTGGGCGAAGGCGCCCCGGACGGCAAGCAGGTCAAGTCCGTGCAGACTGGCGGCCCTTCGGGCGGCTGCATCCCGCTGGAGATGTTCGATACGCCGGTGGATTACGAAACGCTGGCGCAGCTGGGCTCCATCATGGGTTCGGGCGGCATGGTGGTGATGGATGAAGACAACTGCATGGTGGACGTGGCCCGCTACTTCATCGAATTCACCCACTCGGAATCCTGCGGCAAGTGCATTCCATGCCGCGTAGGGCTGGACAAATCGCTGCGCATCCTGAACGCCTTCACGCGCGGGCGCGCCACCGAGGCGCACCTCGAGCAGCTCGATGAAATGGGCCGCATGATCCGCGACACGGCGCTGTGCGGGCTCGGCCAGACCGCGCCCAACCCGCTGCTGACCACCATGCGGCACTTCCGCCACGAGTTCGAGGACCACATCCGCGCCAAGCGCTGCCGCGCGGGCGTGTGCGACGACCTGGCGCTTTCGCCGTGCGAGAACAGCTGCCCGCTGCACATGAACGTGCCGCGCTTCCTGCAACTCTACCAGGAGGGCCGGATCGAGGAGGCCTTCGAGGCGGTGGTGCTCGACAATCCGCTCCCGGCCTCCACGGGCCGCGTCTGCCAGCACCCGTGCGAGAACCGCTGCCGGCGCCGCTCCGTGGATGAAGCCGTCAACATGCGCGAAGTGCACCGCACCATCGCCGACGCCATCTACCAGTCCGACCGCTTCGACGCGCTGGTGGAGAGAATCGCGGCGCGGCGTCTGCCCCCCACCGATCGTAAAGTAGCGGTGGTGGGCGCCGGACCGACCGGCCTGGCGGCGGCTTTCTACCTGGCTCTGCTGGGACACGAAGTAACGGTCTACGAACCCAACCCCGAGCCCGGCGGGATGCTGCGCTACGCGCTGCCCGAATACCGCCTGCCGCGCGACGTGGTGCGCCGCGAGGTGGAGCTGATCCGGCGCGTGGGCGTGAACTTCGTGTGCGGCGTCGCGGTGGGAACCGATATCACTCTCAACGATCTGGATAATCAGTTCAACGCGGTCTTCCTGGCCATCGGCACCTGGAAGGAATCCTGGGTCTACCTGCCGGGAACGGAGCTGAAGGGCGTTCTGCCGGCTCTTACTTTCCTGGAAGCGGTGTCCAAAGAGGAGCCGGTGCGGCTGGGTCGCCGGGTGGCCGTCATCGGCGGAGGCAATGCGGCGATCGATTCGGCCCGCACCGCGCTGCGCATGGGATCGGAGGTGACTGTCATCTACCGGCGCGAGCGCAAAGATATGCCGGCCATCCGGGAGGAAACCGACGCGGCCCAGGACGAAGGCGCCAATTTCGTCTTCCTGGCCACGCCGCACCGCATCGTGGGCGACGAAAGCGGCGGCGTCAAGGCCATCGAGGTGGTCAAGACCAAGCTCGGCGAGTTCGATTCGTCGGGCCGCCGTCGCCCCATCCCCACCGACGAAATCCGCCGCTACGAATGCGACACCGTGATCCTGGCGGTGGGCGAAGCGGTGGACTTGGACTTCGTCCGCGCTTCGGGGCTGCGTATCAAGGAAAACGGCACGCTCGAGGTGGACCGCTATACCCTGGAAACCAGCCGGAACAAATTCTACGCGGGCGGCGACCTGATCGCGGGGGCCTCCAACGTTTCCAATGCCATGGGGTTCGGCAAGAAAGCCGCCCGCACCATCGATGCCCGTTTGATGAACGGCGGCCGCTGGGACGCCATCAACCCGCACTTCGCATATTCCAACGTGCCGCCGGAGCAGCCGGTCGAAACTCCGCGGCACACGCTTGGCGAGCTGCCCCCGGCCGAACGCGCCGAGAGCTTCGTGGAAGCCATGGTCGGCCTGCCGGCCGAAGAGGCGCGGGAGGAAGCCGCGCGCTGCCTGCGCTGCGACATCCGCGAACACCACTAAAGGAGATATCGCTTGCCCGACAAACTCTCGATTCGCATCGACGGCGAATACGTCGCCGCGCACCAAGGCCAGACGATTCTGGAGGTGGCGCGCGCCAATTCGAAGTACATCCCCACGCTGTGCTGGCTGGAGAACATCACTCCGGTGGGCGCCTGCCGCCTGTGCATCGTGGAGGTCTCCGGCGTCAATCGCCTGCTGCCCGCCTGCACCACCCCGGTCCAGGACGGCATGAGCGTCACCACCAACTCGGAGAAGCTCAAGCAGTACCGGCGGATCGCCCTCGAGTTCCTCTTTTCAGAGCGCAACCACCAATGCGCCGTGTGCGTCTCCAACAACCACTGCGAACTGCAGGCCATGGCGCAGCGGCTGGGCGTGAACAGCGTCCGCTATCCGTATGCGTTTCCCAAGCTGGCGGTGGACGTTTCCCATGAGCGCTACGTGCTCGACCACAACCGCTGCATCCTGTGCACGCGCTGCGTCAGGGTGTGCGCCGAAGTGGAGGGCGCGCACGTCTGGGATGTCGCCGGGCGCGGCATCACGAGCACCATCGTATGCGACATGGCCAAGCCGTGGCGCGAATCCACGAGCTGCACCGGCTGCGGCAAGTGCGTGCAGGTGTGCCCCACCGGCGCGCTGGCCGAAAAAGGATTCGCCGTCGAGGAGATGGTGAAACACGAGGAAAAGGTGACACGCCTGGTCGCCAGGCGCGGAGGCCCTCAATGAAGAAGACCCGGCTGGCAACCGTGTGGCTGGACGGCTGCGCGGGCTGCCACATGTCGCTGCTCGATATCGATGAAGCCATTTTGACCGTGGCCAAGCGGACCGACGTCGTTTACGGCCCGCTGGTGGACGCCCAGGAGTTTCCCAAGTCGGTGGATGTGACCGTCATCGAAGGCGCCATCAGCTCGCAGGAGGATCTCGAGAAAGTGCGGCTCATCCGCCAGCGCAGCAAGCTCATCATCGCGCTGGGCGACTGCGCCGTCACCGGCAACGTCCCCGCCATGCGCAACCAGATTCCGCCGCGCAAGCTGCTGGAACGCATCTACATCGAGGGCGCGCAGGAGAACAAGGGCATTCCCACGGACGGAGTTCCCGCCCTGCTGCGCCAGGCCGTGCCGGTGCACGAAGTGGTGAAAGTGGATCTGAACGTTCCGGGATGCCCGCCGCCCGCCAAAGCCATCGCGTTCGTTCTGAGCGAACTGCTGGAAGGCCGGGTGCCGGATCTGACCGCGAAGGTGAAATTTGGCTAGAAAGCGCAAGGCGCCGCCCGCCGAAGCGAAGCAGGTTATCACGCTGCCCGCGCCGGTGGAGCAGCCCGTAAAGGCAACCTCCATGAAGAAGATCACGATCGATCCCGTCACCCGCATCGAGGGACACGCCAAGATAGACGTCTACCTCGACGACGAAGGCCGCGTTTCCGACACGCAATTTCACGTCACCCAGGTGCGCGGATTCGAAAAGTTCACCGAAGGCCGGCCCTTCTACGAAATGCCCTCGATTACCGCGCGCATCTGCGGCATCTGTCCGGTGAGCCACCTGCTGGCCTCCTCCAAGGCCTGCGACGCCATCATGGCGGTGGCCCCTCCCGAGGCTGGCTTCAAGCTGCGCGAGCTGATCCATTGCGCGCAGTACGTGCAATCCCACGCGCTCAGCTTCTTCCACCTTTCGGCGCCGGACCTGCTGCTGGGCTTCGATTCCGATCCGGCGCGCCGCAACATTTTCGGGCTGATCGAAGAGAATCCCGACCTGGCGCGCGCGGGCGTGGGTCTGCGCAAATTCGGCCAGGAGATCATCGAAGGCCTGGCCCAGGAGCGCGTGCATCCCTCCTGGATCGTTCCCGGAGGCGTCAATGCGCCGATGACCCAGGAGCTGCGCGGCCGCATTCTGGCGGGCTTGCCCAAAGCGCGGGCCATCGCCGCGCAGGCGCTCGATCTTTTCAAGAGCGTGATGGATTCGTTTGCCGAGGAGATCGCCAACTTCGGCACCGAGCCCACCATGTACGCGGGCCTGGTGGACGAAACCGGCGGCCTGCAATGGTACGACGGCCGCCTCAAGTTCAAGGACGCCGAAGGCCAGACCGTGGCCTCGAACATCAAGGCGCGCGATTATGCCAAATTCATCGGCGAAGCCTCGCTGCGCGATTCCTACCTCAAGGCGCCCTACTACAAGCCGCTGGGATATCCGGCGGGCATCTATCGCGTGGGACCGCTGGCGCGGCTCAACGTGGCGGACGCCTGCGGCACTCCGGAGGCCGATCGCGAGCTGGCCGAGTTCCGCCAGCGCTGCGGAAGGATGGCGCACAGCTCGTTCTATTATCACTACGCGCGATTGATCGAGCTGCTGCACGGCCTGGAGAAGATCGAACTCCTGCTGAACGATCCGGCCATTCTCGACACCCACGTGCGGGCCCACGCCTCGGTGAACTGCCTGGAGGGCGTCGGCATGATCGAGGCCCCGCGCGGCGTGCTGATTCATCACTACAAGGTGGATGAGCAGGGCGCCATGCTAT
>Ga0326727_10019619_pt1 | contig 13548 bp, 8 predicted proteins | sample MB2enrmetagenome_FD_207643 | JGI IMG/M metagenome (GOLD analysis project Ga0326727, IMG submission 207643) | Lab enriched peat soil microbial communities from McLean, Ithaca, NY, United States - MB29MY | ecosystem: Environmental > Terrestrial > Soil > Wetlands > Peat | place: USA: New York... | reverse complement strand
CGTGGGGCGCAGACCCCGATGCCATGGATTGGCGCAAGACGCTCTCAGACAACGACAGCGCCTACATGGAGGTTCAGGGCGGGCTTTTCCGCAACCAGGAGACTTACGCTTTTCTCCAACCCCGCCAAACGATTCATTTCACCGAGTACTGGATGCCCGTGCGCGAGCTGGGCGGCTTTGTGCGGGCAAACCTGAACGGGGTGCTGAATGTGAGCCGGCAGAACCAGGGGCTTCACATCGCATTGAACGTAAACCGATCCTATCCCCGTGCGGCGATTCATATCCTTGACGGGAGCCACACGGTACTGGATGAGAAGATTGATCTCGCGCCGGAGCATACCTGGACGCATGACATCGGCCAGGCCGATGGAGCCGTGAAGTACTCGGTCGAGGTACTCGATCGGAACGGAACCCTGCTTCTGCATCAGACCGAAGGCGAGTACGACTGGACGCCGAAGCAGGAAATTCAAACTGGTCCGCAGAAACCTTACAACATGCCCGATCCTGCGAACCGGACTGAAGATGACTGGGTACAGCTCGGCCAGGATAAGGAGTTGTTTGGGGCACGCCTCGCGGCGCTCAGCGACTACAAACAGGCACTGGCAAAGTTTCCCTCCAGTCTGGCTCTCGAAAAGGCCGCAGGACGCCTGGCGGCGGATTTGTTGCGCTATAACGAGGCAGTTGATTACCTGCAACCCGTTGAGAAGCGCCAGACCTGGAACTCAGAAACCGCATACTACCTGGGAATTGCATACGACGGACTTGATCGCGAACGCGACGCCAGGCTTGCATTTCAGGCGGCGCGGCGGTTGCCTGAGTTTCATGCCGCGGCCAGCTTGCGGCTGGGCGAATTGGAAAGCCGTGAGGGCAATCTCCAGCTTGCGGCCAAGGACTTGAAAGAAGCAGTGCTCACCGGCCCCGGCGATCTTCGCAGTGCCGAAGAGCTGGTTGCTGTGTTGCGGGCGCTTGGCCAAACCAACGAGTCAGAAGCGTTGGCCAGGCAATGGCTCGCCCGATTCCCCACCAGCTACTTCCTTCGCGAAGAGCTTCGCCAGCCTGACATTTCCCACCTCGGCGCCGATGTTGATCGCATTCTGAACACGGCTGCCGAGTACATGAGACTCGGCCTCTACAGTTCGGCATTGGATGTTCTTTCCAGGACTTACCCCCAGGTTCCGCCTGACCAGCGTGAACCAGCCGAAGCTCTGCCGCAGGATCATCCCCTGGTTGCGTACTATCGCGGTTACTGCAGGCAGAAGCTTGGCAAGTCTCCGGCCGATGATTATGCCGCAGCCGCCAGGTTATCTACGAAGTACGTGTTCCCGGCGGGGGCGATGACATACAAGGTCTTGCAGTCGGCTCTGCTTGCCAATCCCAAGGACGCAAACGCCATCTATCTGGTTGGAACGCTCGAGTTTTCCATCGGGTTGATCGATCGCGGGCTCGATCGGTGGGCGCAAGCGCAACAGCTCGATCCGATGATTCCAGCGTTGGATGCGGATATCGGGCGCGCGCTGCTGCGCGTGAAGAGAGACCCTGAAGGCGCACTTGCCGCATTTCAACGCGGTGCGACAACCGATGACCCAAAGAACCTGGGCAACTATTTCGGCCTCGACCAGGCGCTCAGCCTGCTCAATCGTCCCGCGGCGGAACGTGCGGCTGCGATAGGTCATTATCCCGACATGGAAAACATGCCCGCGGATCTGGTCTACGAATATGCGTTGAATCTTGCTGAAGCAGGCGACTTCGATCGCGCACTGGGCCTCTTCCGCGACCGGTTCTTTATGCGGGCCGAAGGTGGAACCAACGTCCGCCAGGTGTGGATCGAAGTCAGGCTGCAGCAGGCATTGGAACTGGCCGATCAAGGGCATTGCGAGCCAGCCCTCAAAATAGTTACGCAGTTGGGCGCGGCTGTTCCCGGCCTGGACTTCACACAGGATGGGTTGCAGCCGATTCTCGACACGGCCCGAAACGCCTATCTTGCAGGCAGATTGGAAGCGGGTTGCGGGCTCACAGAACAGGCCAAAGCGCGATTTGAACAGGCGGCCAGCGTAACTGACCCTGGCCAGGTGGCATGGGCGTCAATGGCGGCAAAGAAACTGGACGGCTACGACCAGGCCCAATGGCGCGCCCGTCTGTTATCGGCCCTGGGCGAGGGTGCAGCCGCAACCAGCAGCCTGAGAGCCTACGACCAGGCAATGGTGCAGCGGGAGCTTGGCAATGAAAGCGCAGCGGAAGCGGGATTTCGCGATGCGCTGACGATGCCCGACAGCCAGATGGCCTACCATCTCAGCCGTCTGGCTCTGGCGCACGCGAGCAATTAGGACGTAGGGACACTCGGCTTGCTCGCCGTGCCGCCCTGCGCTCCTTCTTCCTGCGCCTGCGCCTTTGCCGTCTGTTTGAAGCTCACCTGCAGAGCCGGAACAATAAGCTCATCGGTCAGCAGCGTGCGGGCGTCGTCGGCAAGGATCTTCAGGCTCCGCGCCTTTGAGTCGCTGGCCGCCGCGATCGTCTCCTTCTTCGTCCCCTCCACGCCGCTCACCGCGGCTGCGTGGGTAAAGTTCACCTCGCCAAAGTCAGGCAGCTCGGCGTATTTCTCCGGTCCGCCGCAGCCAAGGTCGGGGCGCTCCACAATCCACTCGGCGCTCGCGCCTGAAGGAGCCTTGATGGGCGGATTGACCGCGTTCCCGCATGCATCCACCGTAGGCAGCGGAATCACCGTCATGGGAATCGCATCGCCGGTCACCAGGTTGACCATGCCCACCACGCCGCGGCCCGATCCATCGTCGTACTCGCCAACAAACAACGCAATGGTATGTCCGGCCTCAACGTTGAACCCGGTCAGCATGATGGGCGGCGCGGGATACCATTCATACCACGCAAAGCACTCTCCGGCGCCGTCCGCTCCCACAGCCTGCGCCGTTCCTGCCTGCAGAAGATTGTCGTCGTTCAGATACCCGCCAAGGCCCACCCAGATTGCGCATGAGTACGCAGGGGCAGTGCCCCCGGGAGGGATTTGAATCTCCGGTATCGTCCAGCTGCCCCACGCCTGCTGATAGGGTGGCGTGTCGGTCATCACCAGACCGCCCCAGTTTGAGGTGACGCCCGCTCCCGCTGCTGCCCCGGCACTCCCCGCCGCTGCTCGCGCCGGGCGAATTGGCCTGAATACGAAATCGTGGCGTACAGTCACTTGCGGCGTCACAAAGCGCTTGATTCGCCGCATCGCGCGCAGCCAGGCTCGCGCGGCGTTGGGCAAAGCCTTCGGATCTGGCCGATGAGGCAGGCCATGCAGATGCAGGTCATCATCCGTGGCGTGCTGCAAGTCCATCCCGTCCGCCGGCGGCTTGATAAAGAAATGTTCGTCGAGATTTGTGGGGATCAGGTGCTGCTTGTGGATCATCTGGCCGGCCTCGTCTCGCCTAACCTTAAGTTAGAGAGACGACCCCGCACAAGCAAATCGTCGTTAAATCACGGCGCCATTATGCTCCGCAACTGAAGCTGCTGCGGCTGCATGGTCGCGGCTCGACCAGTGGATGCGGCAGAAGGGCAGTACGTTGGCTTTGTGCCGCAGTCTCTCCGAATACAGAAGCGGGCGGATCAGGCGGTGTGGGAGGCGACAATGTGCAAACCGCTTCCCGTGACGTTTTCCGAGACAACGGGCTTTCGGACTTCGATGCGCTTTGCCTGTTCGTCGACCAGGAGGTCATGAAACTCTTCGATGGTTATCGGGCGCCCATACAGAAAACCCTGGCCGAACATGTTCGCAGTCTCAGAAGAGAGCGAGAAGTAATCGGCCTGGTGTTCGGTTTCTATGCCTTCGACGATAACTTCGAGGCCGAGCGATCTGGCCATGGCCAGGATCTGGGGAAGGATGGCCACTGCGACCGACTCAGTGCCGATGACTTGGGTGAAGGCCTTGTCGATCTTGATGGTGTCGGCAAAGAGGTACAGGAGCCGGTCGAGGTTCGAATAGCCGGTGCCGAAGTCGTCGATATGAATGCTGTGTCCCCGGTGGCGGAGGATGCGGATGGTCTCCTTTGCCGCGGCGCTGCTGGCGGTCGCTCTTTCAGTGATCTCAAGGACCAGGTTTTGAGGCTGAACCTTGTGCCGCTTGAGAGAATCTTCGAGCAAGGGCAGAAACTCCGGATCGACAAGATCTGCCGCGGCCACATTGAGGCTGAGACGCAAGCTGGGATGGCTCTGGAGGATCTTGGCAAAGTCGTGCAAGGAGTGCTGGAGCATCCTTTTTGTGATCAATCCGATGAAGCCGTGCTCTTCGGCGATCTTGATAAAGTCTTCGGGGCTGACCACATTGCCTTCCTCGTCGGTCCAGCGTGCCAGTGCCTCCGCGCCCACAATCCGGCGGTTGGCAAAGTTGACGATTGGCTGATAGGCGATCTGCAGCTTGTCGCGCTCGACGGCGCGGCGAAGCTGCTGGCAGAGATCGCGGCTGCGCTTGAACATAAAGGAAAAAATGATTGCCGACAGGATGCCCAACCCGCCTCCGCCCAAGGTGCATCCGGCAATCGTCACGGCTTCGCCGCGCATGGCCTCAGGTACTGAGGTGTAGGCCGTGACGCAGCTGGAATGCAGATTCGAACACCGCACAGAGTAAAGGTTTTTTCCCAGCCGGGTCTTTTCGGCTGCATTCTGGCTCTGCGGCGCGTCCCGCTGCGCCGCTCCCGGCTGAGAGCCCTGTTGTGCAGACGGATCGTGCGCGATATTGAAAGCAAGGTGCATGGAAATGGGGCCGGGGCTGGCAGGCATGCGCGAGCCAAAGACGACGTATGCATTCCCCATTTGAAGCCCCGCCCTTTTCAGCACGGGATCGTGAATAGGGACCAGATTGCTGTAAGCGATGGTGCCGGTACCGTCGTCCTGGAGGGAATCCGGCTTGAATTGCCCAACGGCTCGCGATGGCCTGCCCACGGTTGCCGAGCAGTCGATTTTACCGGCGTTGATGCGTCCGGCGTCCTTCAGATATTCCGAGCGGAAGACAAGTTCCCTGAAACTTGCCATTTCGGCGTCGGAACAGAAGCCGTAGCGTGAATCTTGTAGGACGATAAGAAGGGCGCGTCCTTCAAGAAAGGAGGCGTCATTGTGGGCGGCAACCAGCCGAGAGTACTGATCGAGCCAGTTGGTGGCAAGCAGGAGCGCCAAGGCACAGCCCAGCAGAAAGCCGGCAGCTAACCCGCATGCCGTCATTGCGATTGTCGCTAACCTAGCGACCAAGGCGCGCTGCTTGACACTGCGAACCATCAAAGCTTCCCTAGGACATCTTTTCCCTGCGCATCTTTCGAAATCTTTGTCCTCTACTACACGTAATTTTTCGCAGGAATACAGGCAATACGTCTTTTGTGACTTGCGTACCTCCCCGGTAACCAGGAGATTCAACTAAAGTTGCATGCGAAAACTGACTCAGGGCGGTCGCTTCAAGGTCTTGCCCGCAAAGTGATGCAGAGATGGCGTCGCGGAGAGGCTTCGGCCTGAACTAAACTGTTACTGCTATGGCTACTTTGATCTCCTCCTCCATTCAGCCCTGCACTCCGCAAGGCATATTCGCCAACGAGCCGTTTACCAACTTCAAAACCGCTGAGAACGCCCGCGCCATGCGCGAGGCACTGGACAAAGTCGGCGCCCAACTCGGTCGCGAGTACGACCTGATCATTGGCGGCGATCGCGTAAAGACCAGCGGCAAAATCAGCTCGCTCAACCCGGCCAGGCCCGCTCAAATTGTGGGCGTGCACCAAAAGGCCGGTGCAGAGCACGCTGAAACCGCGATGGAGGCAGCCCGGCGCGCCTTCGTCTCCTGGAGCCGGACTCCCGCCGCCACGCGCGCTTCGCTGCTGCTGAACGCCGCCGCGATCATCCGCTCGCGCAAATTCGAGTTCATGGCCTGGCTCACCTACGAAGTGGGCAAGAACTGGGCCGAGGCCGACGCCGACGTGGGCGAAACCATCGATTTTCTCGAGTTCTACTCACGCGAGGCCCTGCGGCTGGCCGGCGCGACCCCGCCGATTCAGTACCCCGGGGAGCGCGCCGAGCTGCACTACATCCCGCTCGGCGTGGGCGCGGTTATACCGCCGTGGAATTTTCCCTTCGCCATCATGGCCGGCATGACCTCGGCCGCCATCGTCTGCGGCAATACCGTCATTCTCAAGCCCTCAAGCGATTCGCCCACCATCGCGGCCAAGTTCGTCGAGGTGCTTGAAGAGGCCGGCATGCCTGACGGCGTGGTCAACTTCTGTCCCGGCTCTGGCGCAACCTTCGGCAACGCCATCGTCGAGCACCCGAAGACCCGTTTCATCTCCTTCACCGGTTCTAAGGCCGTCGGCCTCAACATCAATCAGCTCGCTGCCAAAACCCAGCCCGGCCAGATCTGGATCAAGCGCACCATTCTCGAGATGGGCGGCAAGGACTCGATTATCGTGAGCGCCGATGCCGATCTCGACGCAGCCATCGAGGGCGTCACCGCTTCGGCCTTCGGCTTCAGCGGCCAGAAGTGCTCTGCCTGTTCGCGCGCCATTATCGAAGCAACCATCTACGACGCCTTTGAAGAGCGCCTGCGTGGGCGCGTCGCCCAGCTTACCGTCGGCGACCCGGTCGAAAATCACAACCTCGGCCCGGTCATCAACAAGACCGCCCTGGCCACCATGCTCGAATACGTTGAGAAGGGCAAAAAGGAGGGCCGTCTTATTGCGGGCGGCGCCGCACCGCAGACGGCCGAGGGAGGCTATTACCTTCAGCCGACGGTCTTCTCCGAAGTTCCGCCCGGCGGTGTCCTGGCTCAGGAGGAGATATTCGGCCCCATCCTCGCCCTCATCAAGGTGAACAACTTCGACGAGGCTCTCCAGGTTGCCAACAACACCGAGTATGGCCTCACGGGTTCGGTCTACAGCTCTGATCGCGAAAAACTCGACCGCGCCAGGCACGAGTTTCACGTGGGCAATCTCTACTTCAACCGCAAGTGCACGGGAGCCATGGTGGGCGCGCACCCCTTCGGCGGCTTCAACATGAGCGGCACGGATTCAAAGGCCGGAGGGCCGGATTACCTCTATCTGTTTACGCAAGCCAAAAGCGTTGCCGAAAAACTCTGACAGTAATTACGCGCGGCCACTCGTTACTCCGCGGTATCCCCGCTGGCCGTGTCATCCGGAGGCCTTGCTGACCCGTTGACTGCTCTAGAATTCACTGCGGTAGTTTTCGCCCTGTCCTCGCTGGCCGGCTTTTTGGGCGCGCTTACCGGCCTTGGCGGAGGGGTGGTCGTCGTGCCCGCACTCACCCTGGCGCTCGGCGTCGATATGAAATATGCCATCGGCGCCTCGCTGGTCTCAGTCATCGCCACTTCCTCGGGCGCAGCCGCCGCCTACGTGCGCGAGGGCTTCTCCAACATCCGTATCGGGATGTTTCTTGAGATTGCCACCACGCTGGGCGCAGTCGGCGGAGCATTTCTTGCCGGGCGCTTCAGCACCCACGCTCTTGCCGTAGTTTTCGGACTGGTGCTCGCTCAGGCCGCCTATCAATCCTTCAAAGGGCTCTCGGGTCACTCTGGAGCCGTCGAATGCGACAAACTCGCAGCGCGGCTCCGCCTTTGCGGCGACTATCCCGTTAACGGCAGTCTCCAACCATACGGGGTTCGCAACGTTCCGGGTGGCTTTGCCGTGATGTTCGGCGCAGGCGCGCTCTCCGGCCTGCTCGGCATCGGCTCCGGTGCAGTCAAAGTCATCGCCATGGACAGCATTATGCGCGTCCCGTTCAAAGTCTCCACCACTACCAGCAACTTCATGATCGGAGTCACCGCCGCGGCCAGCGCGGGACTTTACCTGGAGCGCGGATACATTGACCCGCGCGTGGCCATGCCGGTCATGCTCGGAGTCCTTTTGGGGGCCTTGCTGGGGGCGAAGGTCCTGGTGCACGCGCCCGTGAAGGCGCTGCGGATTGTGTTTGGCGTTGTGATCTTGGCGCTGGCCGTTGAGATGATCGCGAACGGCCTTACGGGAAGGGTGTAGCGTACATGGACGACAGGCGTCTCGAGTCCATCATCGGACAGCTGCTGCAGGCCGGGGTGCTGTTTGCCGCGGCGATAGTCCTGGCTGGCGGCGTTCTCTATCTTGCCGGCCATCATGCCGATCCAGCCGCCTATCACACGTTTGTCGCCGGCGGGGCAAACATACGCTCGCTCTCAGGCATCGTGCAGGCTGTGGCGCACGGCGACAGCGTTGCCATCATGCAAATGGGATTGCTGCTGCTGATCCTTACCCCAATCGCGCGTGTGGTGGTTGCCGCCGTCGGTTTCCTTCTCGAGCGGGACCGTCTATACACCGCGGTGAGTCTCATCGTTCTTGTGATTCTCGTCTTCAGCCTGATTCATGCAGGATGACACCGGTGCTTCGACCGCGGCCGTCGTGGTGAAAGAACTTCCAATGCTTGGGGGATGCTATGCGACCGCGCCCGACGCCTCTGCCTCGGCATCAAGCTTGGTGCCCACCTCCGCCGCCGCTTGCGCCAGCACCCGGTGATGGATGGTGAACAGCGCCAGCTCAAGCCGGTCGCCCACGCCGGTCTTGTCGTAGATGGAGCGCAGGTAGTTTTTGATCACCTGTTCGGTGGTCTTGAGCCGCTGCGCGATCTCGCGATTCTTGCACCCTTGCACAATCAGGGCCACAATGCGCATCTCTTTCGGAGTCAGCCGGTCGCGCACGCGCATGCCCACCATGTCTTCCTCGGGCGAGTCGGGCATCATCACCTGCGGGGGCACCCACGTCTCCCCGGCCGCCACGCGGCGAACGCACTCCACCAGCGTGGGTCCGGTCACGTTGCGAAACACCACGCCCCGGAATCCCTGCTGCAGGTAGGCGGCGGCGCTCTCGTTGTTCTCGGCAATCACAATGCCGCGGCTGCCCGTTGATTCAAGCAGTATTCGCAAGCGGGCGATATCGGGATGCAGCGACGCGGCAAAAAGCACAATCGACGCCGGGAACGTCGTGATCGCGTGATACATCCTCTCCACGTCGGTGCATTGCGCAATAATGCGCAGATCCTCGTCCATTGCCAGCACTTTGGCAGTGCCGGCGCGGAAGATTGCCTGTGAATCGGCCAGGATAATCTTGTTCATCGCCCTCTACCCCGCCTGTCCGTTACCGAATTCCCTTCGGGAAAAGCTTTGCCCTTGAGCTCCAAGACAACGATCAAAATCCCCGGCCGTATCTCGCCTGCTTCCCGGCCGGCTGTTTTCAGCGTGCTGAGCTTCTCTGGCTCCGCCTTTGCTCGTTTATCGGCAACGCTCGCTCCACACTTGGTTCTGTCTGCATTTGTGACACTCAAGCGGCGTATGTCTCTTTCTAGCTGAGTCGAGCGCCTTAAGTCCATCTCAAATTGACCAGAGAAACTGGAAATGCAACGGCCCAGCCGGAGTGTAAACAGGAGTTTCTACCCCGGTTTGCCGCCTGGCCCCCTGCCTGACCCTTCGGCGGGCCGCTCTGGTTCCCTTTGCCGGCAGCCCGTACACTGTGAGATATGGCCCGGCCGATCCTGCTGGCGGTTGACGACGACGTAAGCGTACTTGAAGCGGTGGTCCAGGACCTGCGCCGTGAGTACGGAACCGGCTATCGCGTGCTGCGCGCGGCCAGCGGCCAGGCCGCGCTCGACACCCTCGACCAGCTCCGCGAACGCGACGAGCCTGTCGCCCTTATCATCAGCGACCAGCGCATGCCGGGCATGACCGGCGTTGAGTTTTTCGAGCGCGCCCGGCCTGTTTATCCTGAGGCGCGCCGGGTTCTGCTTACCGCCTACGCCGACACTGAGGCCGCCATCAGGGCCATCAATACCGCCCGGATTCACTATTACCTCAATAAGCCGTGGGACCCGCCGGAAGAAAGGCTCTACCCCGTTCTGAACGACCTGCTCGACGACTGGAAAACCGGCTACAAACCCCAGTTCGAGGGTCTCCGGGTTATCGGCCATCGCTGGATGCTACGCGACCACAAGGTGAGGAACTTCCTCTCGCGCAACCACATTCCCTATCGCTGGCTCGATGTCGCCGGCAATGAAGAAGTCGGCAAGCTATTGCACGACCGCAAGATAGAAGCCGACCGGCTCCCGATTCTGCTCTTTCCTGACGGAACGGTCCTTGTGGATCCGGAGCTGGATGCGATTGCGGCGCGCGTCGGATTGAGCACGCATGCTACCCAGGACTTTTACGACGTGGTGATTGTGGGCGCCGGTCCGGCGGGGCTTGCCGCGGCGGTCTATGGCGCCAGCGAGGGCCTGAAGACCGTGGTGATCGAACCTGAGGCGCCAGGCGGGCAGGCCGGCTCAAGCTCGCGGATCGAGAATTATCTGGGTTTCCCGGCCGGGATTTCGGGCGCCGACCTGGGCCGCCGTGCCCTTGCCCAGGCCTCGCGCTTCGGGGCTGAATTTGTGTTTCAGCGCGCCACCGGGCTGCGCCTCGATGGCCAGTACCGTTTTTTGCAGCTTGCCGACGGCCGCGAGATTGCCAGCCATACCGTGCTGCTGTGCCAGGGCGTGCAGTACCGCAAGCTCGAAGTCCCCGGAGCCGGCGAGCTCACCGGCCGCGGCATCTACTACGGAGCTGCGCTGGTTGAAGCTGTGGCCTGCAAGGGCGAAGAAGTCTTTATTGTCGGCGGCGCCAATTCGGCCGGCCAGGCTGCCATCTACTTTGCCAAATACGCCGGCAAGGTAACCATGCTGGTGCGCCGCGAAGGACTTTCTGCCACCATGTCGAAATATTTGATCGATGAGATCGGTGACACATCGAATATTGTGGTGGAGGCTCGCACCCAGGTGGTCGAGGCCATGGGCGGTGAGCGCCTTGAGCGGTTGCGCTTGCGGGGTCCGGCCGGGGAGTATGAAACGCCGGCTACGTCGTTGTTCATCTTCATCGGGGCCGCGCCGGTCACCGCCTGGCTGCCGCCATGCATTCTGCGCGACCCGAACGGTTTTGTGCTGGCGGGCGGAGACTTGCGGGGCGACGTCAGGGTAGCGGAGGTGTGGCGTGAAGAGCGGGCGCCGCTCTTGCTCGAGTCGAGCGTGCCCGGCGTTTTTGTCGCGGGCGACGTGCGCCATGGGTCGATCAAACGCGTAGCCTCCGCAGTGGGCGAAGGGTCCATTGCGGTGCAGTTGGTTCATCAATATCTGGCCGGCTTTTGAAGCATTTTGACAGCCGTGAGCAGGCTGAGGGAAGTTGCCAGGAGAAAGAGGCCTTGTGTCAGGGCACGACTTCAGTCGTGCCGATAAGGCCTGCAAATGGGTCGGGGGCTTTAGCCCCTGAGGGATGTTCTGAGAAGGCACGACCTTACTCGTGCCGGCACACCGCCTCCCGTAGGGAGGCAAGGAATTTGGCCCAGGACGCAGTCCTGGGTAGGCGGCATAAAGCGTCTGCAGCCCCGCAGGGGCGACGCGAGACAGTAGGTCCGGAGCCGCAGGCCGAAAACACGGGAGCATCGGGAGCACGATGAGCGAAGACGGAAAATCGATCCAGGTCGAGCCGATTCTTCTCAGCGATGTGGGCGATGCGCTCCTCCGTACGCGGCCATTCTCAGGAACCGCCGTCCAGGAGTTGCTTGGCGTGCAGCGCGCCGAGCGCGTCATTGCAAAGGCGGGCGCGTGCATCGTTGAGTCGGGCGCGCCCGTCCGTTATTACTGGGTTTTGCTCGAGGGCAGTATGTATGCCGAGCGTCCCGAGCAGGATGGAAGCTGGACGCGCGTGCGCTTTGAGCAGAGCGGCGAAGGCTTCGGCGAAGTTCCTCTGCTTACCGGCCGCACCGTCTCGCTCTTTCGCATCTTTGCTGAAACCGATTCGGTCCTGATTCGTTTTGGCGAGTCTGAATTCTGGAGTATGATGGCCTGCTGTCCCGCGGTGCGCGCCGTGGTGCTGGCTGACGTGGCGCAGCGCCTGCAGACCTACCAGGTTGAAGCGCTGCACCGCGAAAAGCTGGTGTCGCTGGGAACGCTTGCCGCCGGCCTGATGCACGAGCTGCACAATCCCGGTTCGGCCGCCAAGCGCGCCGCCTCGCAGTTGCGCGATAATCTGCTGCGCCTGCAGCAACTGAGCCTGCGCAACGCCGCCAAGCAAAAAACGCCGGAACAGCTTGAATGCATGCGCAGTTTACTCGAACAGACCATCGCCGGCTGCAAGACCCCGGCCATGAGCACTCTCGAACAGGCTGACGCTGAAGAGGCCATGGCTGAATGGCTCGCCGCGGCGGGAGTTGAGAATGCCTACTCCATCGCTCCCGCGCTGGTCGAAATCGGCTTCAAGCCAAAAGAGCTTGAATGCGCTCGCGTTGCCTTCGACGCAAACAGCTTTTCCGATTCGCTCAACTGGCTTGAAGCGCTGGTCTCGAGCGTCTCGCTGGTCTGCGCCATTGAAGAAAGCGTCTCGCGGGTCTCCGACCTGGTGCTGGCGGTCAAGAAATTCGCCTACGACGAGCGCATGGTGGGCAAGGAGATCGACGTCCACGACAGCCTGCAGAGCACGCTCACCGTCCTCGGCCACAAACTTCGCACCAGAAATGTCTCCGCGGAAAAAATCTTTCAGGCTTCGCCTTCAACCCTTCGCGCGCGCGGCCCCGGCCTGAGCCAGGTGTGGACCAACCTCATCGACAACGCGGTTGACGCTTCGCCCGACGGCGGCAAGATCATCATCTCAACCTGGACCGAGCCGGGCATTCTCGCCGTGAGCATTGCCGATAAGGGCAAGGGAATTGCGCCCGAAGTTCTGCCGCACATCTTCGAGGCCTTCTTCACCACCAAGCCGCAGGGTTCGGGAACCGGCCTCGGTCTTGAAATCGTTCGCCGCATCGTGACCCAGAAACTCGGCGGCACTGTCGACGTGGAATCCGAGCCCGGCAATACGAAATTCACTGTCCGGTTGCCGGTCACATAGAGGGCGAAGGCGAGGGTTTTCGCCGCTGCTGCACAGTTTCTGTATGAATCGGCACAGTTTCTGCATGAAAACTGTGCGGGCGGGTGGCGTACCCTAAGTTCTTGAAATCTTAACCGGCCACCACTGAGGGTGCCCCATCCTTCGATTTCTTCTATCGAAGGGTGGGCTGGGACGGGGCCCGACCATCGGTACGGGTTTAGAATTCTTCCGTGATGGGGAAGCTTGTCCGTTACCAGCAATGCGGCTGTTTTCACTTCGTCACATTCAGCTGTTATCGTCGGCAGCCGTTGTTGGGCACGGCGAGGGCGCGCGGCGTCATCGAGCGTGAGCTTGAGGCTGTGCGTGTGCGATACGGCTTGGTCGTTGCGGGGTATGTTTTGATGCCGGAGCACGTTCATTTGCTGGTGGGCGAACCGGCCCGATCTTCGCTGTCGGTTGCATTGCAGGTATTGAAGCAGCAGACGTCGCGCAAACTGAAAGCGCATGGAGAGACGCAGTTTTGGCAGAGACGGTACTACGATGCGTCTCTGGTGGCAACTTTCAACCGTTATCTCCTGAAAGGAAGGACATGACAGACAAACGTGTCAAGAAGAAGAATGGTCGATTTGCACTGTTTGTGGCATTCCTCGGTCTAACTGCCG
>Ga0326727_10019618_pt1 | contig 13548 bp, 14 predicted proteins | sample MB2enrmetagenome_FD_207643 | JGI IMG/M metagenome (GOLD analysis project Ga0326727, IMG submission 207643) | Lab enriched peat soil microbial communities from McLean, Ithaca, NY, United States - MB29MY | ecosystem: Environmental > Terrestrial > Soil > Wetlands > Peat | place: USA: New York... | reverse complement strand
GGCTTGACGCCGCCTTGGCACGGCGCGGACCGAGGTTTTTCGTGGGATGAACTGGATCGAGGCGTAATGGCGTAGTGTAACTCTGCGCCCCGCGCTAATCCTAAGGCGGCGTCAAGCCGCCGCACTCCAAGGTGCCTTCGGCACACAGATTTTCAAAACAGGAGATCAGGCTGCCGTTACCGGCGGTTGCTGGCGGGCCGTCTCGACGAGGGGCAGGTCGAGCTTGTGGTGCAGGGCGTAGAGCACCAGTTCCAAGCGGTCTGAAACGCCAACCTTGTCGAAGATGGAGCGCAGGTGGTTCTTTACGGTCTGCTCCGCTATGGCCAGCCGCTGAGAAATCTCACGGTTGGGGAAGCCCTGCATGAGGCAGGCGATCACGTGCTTCTCGCGCAGGGTGAGCGTGTCGACCGGGCGCACCAGGGGCTTCTCTAAGTACTCGACGGGCTTGACGGGGGGGACCGGAGTCGCCTTAACCGGCGAAACCTTATTCCTCATCGTTTCTCTGACGCACTTCACGAAGCGCGAGAGCGCAGCGGATCTCGGAATCACATTGGCGGCCCCGGATTCCAGATGACGTGTGGCCGCGTCCCCCATCAGGGCCGTAGCGGTGATCACCACTTTGCTGAGCGGCGAGACACGCCGGACCTGCTCCATGAAGTTGCCCGGAGGCTCGGCGGCGATCTCTTCTTGAACCAACATGAGGTGCGGCTTGAATCGTTCTGCCAAAGCTATGGCCTGCTCACAGGTTGCCGCTTGCGCTACCACGCGCAGATCGTCCTCGAGCGAGAAGAGTTGCCTTATTCCAAGGCGAAAAACCTCTTCCCGGTCCGCCAAAAGTATACGGATTCTCTTTGGTGTGTGCGCTTGTTTCATTGGACGATTGGAGCGGATAACCACTGTGCCCCTAGGCATGACGCCGGGATACTAGGCTTTCGCGGACTTTCGTCGCGAAGGCCGGAGTTTGAAATCTTCAATAATCGCTGAAACCCCCGCACTCTTGCCCTTGGGGCTCTTGCGGACTACACGCCCCATGCAGGTGAGTTTGACTGGGACCTTTGTTAAATCGACGGGTAAATTGATGGTGACGTTGATGGTGGTGCCGATCGGCAGTTGCTTGGGAATCAGTACAAGCAACCCGCTCGAACTAATGTCACCAATTTCGCCTCTGATCGGCCCCGCACTCTTGCCCCGGGATGTCCAGCGGACTTCCGCAGGCAGCCTTAGAGGATAACGTATGCCTTGTCGCTGCTCATTCATAGATAAAATGCTGGTTCATATTAGCACAACGAGAGTCCAGCGAATCCAGTTATTTTTCGTGACAAATTCCCCCCCCCGCTGGGAGGGTTATCCAGGGTGGCCGTTGTCGCCATCCCGGTGAGGCGGCAGTCATCTCAGGGCGTTGTTGGTGCAATACTAGATAATAACTCACTTTATAATGTATACTGGCATATCTAAGTTATATATACTTCTTCCATTCAGGGCGTAAAAAACTCCATGCTGGCGAAGCTGACCACGGACTGCGGATCGATGTTCCACTGCTCATAACGAAGCAATCGGCCGCGCACTTGGCCGATCGCTCTTAAGAAGGTGTAGAGAGTTGAATGACCGCACCAGTTCAATTCATCGCCGCCGGCTGAGACGAGTTCGAGGAATCCCCGGCTGTCCCCGGCGCACACCAATTCTAAGCGGCGACGATCCTGCTCCGCCACCTCCGCCATTCGACCTCGATTGGCTAGAGCGGCGAAGGGGCTGCCGTACCGGCGGCCGAGGTGCGTCAAGTCGACTCCGAGGACCCAGAACAGCCGGTCCTTGTGCGTTTCGGCGAGCTGAGCCAACGCGTCCAAGAAACTCTCCAGTCCCTTCTCACTCTCCGCCGAGGCAGCACTGACCTTCAGGTCAGCAGTCTCGGCTGGCGGGCTTTCAGCAAGCGGTCCGCACAAAATCGGCACAATCTTCAGATCCGGTCCGAGCGCGTACTGAAGGAATACACATTGAAACTCAATCGAGTGCTCGAAGGCATAGCAATAATCTTCCGAATTGACGGCCCCGGCTCCGTGTTGCTCGAGCCAGCTTACCATCTCGTCGTCCACGCGCAGGGTACCGAGGGGCGTGACGAACGGCTTACGGGTCAAGCCGAACTTCCCTGCGGTTCCCCAGTGTGAGGTTCCCAGCACCATGAACGTCCGTTCGGCAAGGGAGGGGAGCGCGGCCAGACGCCGGTAGGTCTCGGCGTAGCAGTTCCGCCCGCCCTCCGGGCTGACATGCGGCGCGGCCACTCCCACGAGGTTGTCGGGCCGGCCAGCTTCAATTCCCACCGAGTTGAAGTACTCTGCGAAAGTAGCGCGGATTTCCGCCGCACTCGCCGGGTACGCCGAGCCCGCATGGGCCGCCGTGCGGTCGGGCAGCGCCAGGAATGCCTTGTGCCGCTGCTCGCGCCGAAGCTCAAACTCTTCGGTCTCCAGGAATCCTTCCTGGCGCAAAACGCGGACGAATTCCCGAACTTCATCACTGAACACCAGCCCGCCCGTGGCTCGAGTGAGGAGTTCTTGCACGTCCAGTTCGGTGTGTTCTCCATCCAGGCACCGCAGCGCCAAAGCCCACGTCGGCGGCACGTACAGAACCGCTTCCGCGTAACCCAGGGGATCTCGAAGCAGCAGGCCCGGCCGGTCGGCTTCCGGCGAAGGCAGGATGTCAAGCGCGCGGCGGAGAGCGGGAAGCACATTGGACATGGCAAATTAGCTTACCACGGCCTAGGCATTTCGGTGCTCGCGAGGAAGAGGGATTCCGGTTCGAGCAGCGAGTGTGTAGAATATCGAGTGATCGGGAGATCGGCTGAATTAGCTCTCAGCTATCAGCCGTCAGCTCTCAGCATCCGGCTATTAACGCGACGGCCACCGTGGGCCGTTTGCTGATAGCTGAAAGCTGAGAGCTGACAGCTATGGGGAGGAGGTACGGAATGCGAAAGGCAGTTCTTTGGCTCGCGTTGGGGATCATCGCCATGGGATGGATTGCAGGGCGCGCCCGCCCGCAAGCGCAGCCTGTGTCCGGATTCGATCGTCTGAAGACGCTTGTCGGCACATGGGAAGCTCGCGAACCACAAGGCAAAACGCTGACCAACACGATTCGCCTGGTCTCGAACGGCACCGCGTTGGAGGAGATATCTCAGAGCGTCGAAGAGGATCAGATGGTGACGCTCTACACGCCGAACGGAAAAGGGCTGGCGATGACTCATTACTGCGCGGCGGGCAATCAGCCGCGCATGGAAGCACCTGCCGTCACTGGCGACCAGAAGGAATTCGAGTTCTCTCTTACCGGCATCACCAATCTGGCAAACCCCAGCGCCGGCCACATGCGTCACTTGCTGATCCAAATTGCCGATGAGGATCACTTCGCGGAAAAGTGGACGTGGCGCGAGAATGGCAAGGACCAGGTCCATACGATCCATTTCAAACGAACCAAGTCGTAAACGCTATTTCTGAGCCCAATATGACCCAAATTGCGTTATGCTGGGCGCGTTCCTACGAGCCTGAACGGCAAAAAAGAGATCATTCCCAAGGGGGACCGACGCCATGGCCACTTACAGTGAACTCAGGGGAATCTTAACCCAGTTAAAAGGTGAAATACTGCAGAGGCTCCCCAGCCTCCTCCTCGGCCGACCGGTAAACGATAGCGAGGCGGACCGGAGGTCGGACGAACTGACAAAGTTTGCTGAGCGTCTGGAAGGTGTTCAGCGAGGTCTGCAGAACCACGAGAGGCTTCTGGCCATGCACGCGCGTCAGGCGTATGGCGCTGCTCGTTGGCCTGCGAAGGATCGCTTGCTGGACGCTCAGAAAGCGATGAAGGAGGCTGAGGACTTGGCAAAGGCCATCAACGATCTTATGCAGCGGAATGGGCTCAATCTGATGCAATCCGGCCAGCAATTCCACGAATTGATTGAAAACCTGGAGGCGGGTCTTCCTCATTCACAAATGGCGAGTTTGCAGCACACGTCCCAGCAATCAACCGCAGCGATCAGCCAGCCGCCGAGTCCCGCCACGGAAATGGAACCGCTGAGCATGGTGGATTCCGCAGTCCCGTTCGTGACCATTGCCGTCATTATGCTTCGCAAGGCGGCAGATTTTCTCAAGGGCAGGCGCAAGTGACTGTTCCAGCAGACGGATTCTAGTTGTGCTCAAAGGCAGGCGGCGTTGCGGAGATGCCGCACGTCGGGGAGACGTCGGAACTTCTGGTTATAGTCCAAGCCGTAACCGACCACAAACACATCGGGGATCTGGAAACCCACGTAGTCGGCCTGGACGGGAACGACTCGTCGGGTGGTCTTGTCGAGCAGCGCAACGAGCTTCACGCTGTTAGGCTGATGGGCAGCAAGGACCCCCTGCAAGTATTGATACGTTCGCCCCGTGTCGAGTATATCCTCGACGACCAGAACGTCGCGGCCCGCGATGCTCGCATCGAGGTCTTTGGTAATTTTCACTTCGCCGGATGAGGTCGTCCCGGCGAGATAGCTTTGGATCCCCAGGAAATCCACGGTCACCTCGATGCTGAGGTTGCGGATGAGGTCCGCCATGAACACCCAGGCGCCCATCAATACGCCCACCAGGTGCGGTGTGCGGCCGCGATAGTCGTTGGAGATCTGCTTGCCCAACTCGCGGATTCGCGAGGCAATTCGGGTCGCATCAATAAGTACTTCCAGATTCGATTTAGAAAGATTATTGCCCATGGCCACCCATTGACGCTCCGCGGAGCGTCTGTTAAATTGAGTGTTAGTATCTTGTACAAAAGGAGAATCTGTGGCAAGTCACAAATCCGCATTAAAGCGCATCAAGCAAACTCAAAAGCGAACTGAGCTGAACCGGGCGCACCTGACCAGGCTGCGGCATCAGATCCGGAAATTCCGTACAGCGCTGAAAGCCAAGGACAAAGCCGCTGCGGAAGCGCTTTTGAAGCCCACGCTGGCGCTCATCGACCATTCCATCCACAAGGGCGTTTTGCACGCCAATACGGCAGCGGCCTACAAGTCGCGGCTGACGCTCGCCTTCCATGCTCTGGCCTAATCTTGGCTCTCGGCTGCCTGCTTTGATGCAACCAAGGTAGACTTGAACTCTTCGCCAGCCTGTCAAGAATTGTCATTCTGAGCCCCGACTTGTCGGGGCGAAGAATCTCGGCAGTTCGTTCTCCGGAGCGACCAACTACGGAGATTCTTCGGCCCAAAGAGCGGGCCTCAGAATGACATTGGCGGCGGACCGATTCGGAATGACGGTGCGCCGGAGCGATCAGCCTTCCGTGCTGGGGGCGGGGAGATCCTCCCCAATCGTGGGTATGGTTGCGCTTTCCTTGCCGACGACCACCTGCCAGACCAGAAACTCCAAGAGAATTCTTGAATCCTTCCACGAGGATTTGATTCCCAGGTCGGTACGGCGGACGGCCCGGAGCGCCTGCTGTAGTTCCTCGCGCGGATAATTCCGCTGCACGAGGGGCACGATTTCCCAAGTGGAATAAGGATTGGCGGGACGCGACCAGCCTCCCCGCCCCCCGCCGTACTGCGCCCCGCCTCCCCTGAGTGTCTGGCGAAACAGGTCGCCGATACACCAGACAATCAAGGTTTCGGCGACTTTGCTGGCCAGAAGTTCCCGCAGGAATTCCAACGCCGGGCCGCATTTCCGTTCGCCGATGGCGCGCAAAAGCTTACCGATTTCGCGCTCTTCGCGGAAGGCAACGATCAATTCCAAGTCAGCCGCCTCAAGTCGCTTCTTGCCGGGGTTGGCCGTGAGCAGTTTCTCGAGTTCCGTGCGCATCCAGAGAAGGTTCACGCCGGAAGCTTTCGCCTCGGCGCGGGAATCGTTGCTGATCTCGAACTTGCCGGCGATTTCCTCGGCCAAATCCGCGTTGATCTCCACGCCTGCCGCGTGCAGGAATTCGCTGGCCCAGTGCGCGGCCTGGCGGCAATTCAGCGCCCGCATCTCCACCAACTGGGCTTTCTTCTCCAGCATCTGGATGAACTTCCGCCGCCGGTCCGGCTCCGAGGCCGTGAACACCACGGTGGAGAAGGGCGAGGGATGCTCGAGGTAGGCGCGCAATGCCTCGGCGTCCTCGTCGCCCGCATGTTTGAAATCTTCCGGGTCGGAAAAGAGCAGGAAGTTGTGCCCACCCAGCATGGGCATCTGCTGCGCGGCCTCCAAATCGTGCCGCAGGCGCTGCGGCTCAAACTCAATCTCCGCCAGGCACCATTGCCGAGCCTCTTCGGGAATCGAGTTCACCACGGCTTTCCGGCATTCTTCCTGGAGAAAGCGGTCAGGGCCGCGCAAGAAATAAGCCCCGCCGACCGGGCCTCTCCGAAATGCGGTGAAGAAATCCGCGGGCTGCATGCAGCAATGCTAACACATAATCCGCAGATTACGCAGATTACACAGATTGACATAGGCAAGAAGCAATTAGACCCCTTCACCCCGTTCCAGGCCCGCTGCTTGGTTCGCGGTCAAGCCTTGAAACCGTCTCCCGGTGAGCTGTCAGCGCACGCTGCTGGGCGTTCAGTCTACTCGGTGGCTTTAGTTTTCCGGCTTGCTTAATCTGTGAAATCTGCGTAATCTGCGGACCATGCCGAACGATCCGAGGACGTATGCGATAATCGGGGCGGCGATGGAAGTACACCGGCAACTAGGCCATGGCTTCCTTGAGCCCGTCTATCAAGAAGCCCTGGCATTGGAGTTGGCCGCCCGTGCCGTGCCCCATCGGCGCGAGGTTGATTTGTCGGTCTATTACAAGGGCGTGAGGCTGAATACTACTTATCGCGCCGACTTTCTCTGCTATGACTCCGTAATTGTCGAGCTTAAAGCTCTGGCCAAGATGTCCGGGACAGAGGAAGCGCAGGTCCTCAACTACCTCAAGGCTTCTGGGCATGAGATTGGCTTGCTATTGAACTTTGGCGCACCATCACCCGACTACAAACGCTTCATCTGGAGTCCACAGATTTCGCAGATTACGCCGATGAAGGATCTCGAGTGCGCTTGAGTCAGAAAACCGGGCCTACCTGGGTAGCGCCAGTACCAACCAGTGACATCAAATCTCTTTCAGGGCATTCAACAGCTTCACTCCGTCCGGGACACCCCAGCCGGTGACGGCATCGAATCCCGGTTTGGCCCTGTAACCGCGGCCCGGATGAGGATGGGAAGTGTTGTGTCCGGAAGTAATATCGCGTGTCGAGTGTTTGCCGACGGGCATTCCGCGGTTTCCGTTCCGATAGAGCAGCGGCGTCACAAACCGCTGCTGCTTATGGAGTGGGAGGGCGGCGTTGAGGCGCGCCACGAGCGCGGCCCAGAGCGGGGCCGATGCACTCGTGCCGCCGTTGGGTTGCGGCTTCCCCATAAACATCAGTTCATAAAGCGGATCTCCCGCCAGAGCGGCTACGTCGGGCACGACACGCCCGTGGATGCTTCGTGGGTTGAGCGACCTTACTTTAACCCCCTGCCAAGTCGGGCGGGTGAAGACGGAACTGACGCCACCCCCGGTCGCGCCTCCGCCCTTGGAAGTCCGGCGGCCTGGCGACTCCCACCAGACAATCTCTCTGATATTGGCGCCGAACTTTTTCAACATCGTTCCCCCAACGGCCAGCGCGTTCGGGCTGGAACCTGGAAAGTCCACATGGGCATGGCCGTCGTTGATCTGGTCTCCCGAGCCGTCGTCCCCAGCCGCAACGCAGGTGGTGATGCCCAACAACCGCGCCACATTCAGCCGATCGTCGATGGCCGCCAGCGCATTCTTTGACCAGCCGGGGTCTTCCTCGGCCAGTCCCCAACTGAGCGAAAGGACCACCGGCCTGGCAAGGATCACCCGGTTGAGAAGATCGACCCACCCGCGCTGGTCAAAGGTGCAAAAGTAGACGGAGATATCTGCCTTGGGGCACAAGCCCGCGATGATCTGGACGTCCATCATCACTTCCACGCTGTCATTCAGGACCTGGCTCCGCGCTCGCGGCGGCAACGCCTGGGCCTCTTCGAGAGTGTAGGCCGGAGCATCAACCGCGACGGCCTTCACGTTGGGCGTCGGAAGATCGAACTTGGCGCAGTAAGCGGCGGTGTCCTCGGCGAAATAACCGCCTCCAAACTCGCCGATTACGATGCTCTGAGCGGCGCCGTCGCCGGGTGGGAAATTGTAGCGTAGCTCGACATCGGGCGGCCCTAACGGCGGAAGCTTCGCCTCCCGGGTGGGAGAGCGTTCCGCACCAGTTTTGCGCCGTGCCATGCGCCGCTGATCTAACCCGTGGACTCCTCTCACAATTCCCTCGAGTTCCGCGGGGATCGAGAGCGTTCCTTGCCGGCCTCGATACTCACCGTCGGTCGGCGAGCGCATCATCGCCAGCCCCGGCTTGAAAGCCGCCTCCATCGCCGCTGCTGTCCCGCTCACTTGCATGCTGCGAGTCTCCGGTGAAACTTCGTCCACCTTGAGGCCAAATCTCTTGAGCACCTTTGCAACCTTGTCGGCGTCCTCCTGCTTCGCACCGAATTTTTCAGCTACCTCCTGCGGCGTCAGTGTTTGGCCGACAAACTCATCGGCACTGGGCAGCTTCGGACCTGCCAGGTCGATGGTGACGACGATCTTCCCTCTGGGATCGACCTTGCCGACCCGAGTTGCGTTGCGGTCTTTACCTCTCTTGCTGCCCGGAAGAACTACGTGTTTTTTACTCGCCATAATTGCCCTCCAGTCTTTTCGGTTTGCGCCAGTGAACGTGGTCAGCCTGCTGCTTCGCCCATGCCGTCAAAACGTCCGGCCAAGTCTACGCCATATCCGCAAGCGGTCCACAGTCTCACCCTCTGCGGGATCGAAACATGGCCCTCCTGTCAGTTTCTTAGGTCATTTATAGGAAAAAGCATTATCTCCCCGATGCTCACCTTATACAGTCCGCCAATACCCTTGTCAATAGTCACTTTCGACAGGGCGATCCTCGGCGAGCCGAGAAGGGATCTCCGCGGCGCGCGAAGAAAAGCAGATCCTTCGCTTCGCTCAGGATGACATGTCATTCTGAGCGAAGCGAAGAAACTGCATTTGGTTGCGGCCGTGCTGCGCTGTGCACCAAAGGTACAACCTGGCTCTTCGTCTGAGCCCAGTGGGCAACGAAAGCCTTTGAAGCTGGGACGGACCCCGAGGCTCTCTGGCTGAATCCAGAGCCCCTGAGCCTGCATTTTCTGCTTGACACGCCCCTGGCGGTGGAGTAGCCTATAGTGCTTGGGCTATGTCGAAGGCACAACAACCCGCGGCCGGATGGTACTCAATGTCCCTGTCGGGAATTCGGTTCGACGGTGAAGTGCATGAAAATATTAAAATAATACGACCGAAGCCAGTAAGTACTTGAAAACAAAGGAGTGCGCTTTTTCGAGATTGCCACAACGAAGCTAAGAATATGGCATGAATGCCAGTGAAGAGCCCGGGAAACTGGAAAATGGAAAATGGAAACTTGAAAATGGTAAATGGAAAATTGAAAACGGGCGTTCGATGGGTGACGATCTTCCATTTTCCAATTTCCCTTTTTCCATCAAGCCGTTTGACCCTGCACCGCGCGAATTGCTATATTAGGATGAGGCTGTGGCAAGACTTGGAAGCAAGTGAGGAATGGCAAACGTTCTAATCGAATTCCCTGACAAAACAGCGAGAGAGTTCCCGCAAGGAATAACAGCGCTGGAGGTGGCGAAGTCTATCGGGCCGCGTCTGGCGTCGGAGGCATTGGCCGCCAAGCTGGACGGACGCCTGGTGGATCTATCGACTCCCATCGAGCAGAATGCGCCGATCCAGTTCATCACGCCATCCTCGCCCGAGGGTCTGGAGATTTATCGCCATTCCACGGCTCACCTGCTGGCCGCCGCGGTCACCGACCTTTTCCCCGACGCGCACCCGGGAGTCGGTCCCGCCACGGAGACTGGTTTCTATTACGACTTTTATCGCGAGAAACCCTTCACGGAGGATGACCTCAAGACGATTGAAGACCGGATGCGCGAGATCATCAAGTCGGACCTCCCGAACGAGCGGGTGCAGTTTCCGAAGGAAGACGGCAAGAAGCTCTTCGCGGACATGGGCGAGTTCTTGAAGTGCGAGCTGATTGAAGAAAAGGCCGAACTCGTCTTCAGCGCCTATCGCACGGGCAAGTTCCTCGATTTTTGCCGTGGGCCGCACATTCCCTCCACCGGGCGGATCAAGGCCGTCAAGCTGCTGAGCGTGGCCGGGGCGCACTGGAAGGGCGATGAGAAATCGCACCCCATGCAGCGCATTTATGGGACTGCCTTCTTCAGCCAGAAGGAATTGGACGCTTACCTGGCACACCTGGAAGAGGCCAAGAAGCGCGATCATCGTCGTCTGGGCAAGGACCTGGACCTTTTCAGCATTCAGGAGGACGCGGGCCCGGGGCTCGTCTTCTGGCATCCCAAGGGCGCCATCATTCGCCGGGAAATTGAGGACTGGCTTTATAACGAGCTCAAGGCGCGTGGATACGATCTGGTCTATACACCCCACGCCATGCGGCTGCACCTGTGGGAGATCAGCGGCCACACCGGTTTTTATCGCGAGAACATGTTTGGGGTGATGGACGTTGAGAACGACAAGTACCAGCTCAAACCCATGAACTGCCCCGGTCACATTCTGATTTACAAGTCGCGCGCACGAAGCTATCGCGAACTCCCCATGCGCCTGGGAGAGCTTGGGACGGTATATCGCTACGAGCGCTCCGGCGTCACCCACGGACTGCTGCGCGTGCGGGGGTTCACCCAGGACGACTCGCATATTTTCTGCACGCGCGACCAACTGGAATCCGAGGTTCAGGCGTGCGTGGAGTTTGCGCACCTGGTGCTCAAGACTTTCGGTTTCGATGAATATCAGGTGGAGCTGTCGGCGCGCGATCCGGCCGATCCCGAGCATTACGCGGGCACGGTCGACGAGTGGAACATGGCGGAAAGTGCGCTGATGAATACCCTGAAGCGCATGGATATTCCGTTCAAGTATATGCCCGGGGAAGCGGTTTTCTACGGGCCAAAGATCGATATCAAGATGGTCGATGCCATCGGCCGCCCGTGGCAACTTACCACCGTGCAGTTTGACTTTAATCTGCCCGGTCGCTTCGGATTGGAGTATGTTGGGGCCGACGGGCATCTTCACACGCCAGTGATGGTGCATCGGGCGTTACTCGGCTCCATCGAGCGGTTCTTCGGGGTGCTGATCGAGCACTACGCGGGCGCTTTCCCGGTCTGGCTATCCCCGGTGCAGGCTGTGGTGCTCCCCGTCAGCGACAAGCATTTGGCCTACGCTCGCGAGGTTCAGGAGGCACTGCGCCGGGCCAACATTCGCGCCGGGCTGGACGACCGCAACGAGAAACTGAATGCGCGCATTCGCGATGCGCAGCTTCAAAAGGTGCCTTTCATGCTGGTGGTGGGCGATCGCGAAGCCCAGGGACGCGGGGTCGCCGTGCGGCGCCGGGACACCGGAGATGCCGGCTTCCGCGCCCTCGACGATTTTATCGGCGGGATTCGGCAGCTTATCGACACCAGGGCCACGAAATGGTAAGCTGTGTGCTCGCCCCAGGATATTTCGGGACGCATGGCCATGCGCCCCGTCGCGACCAACGCAGAAGTTTTCGGGAGTAGGGACGCACGGCCATGCGCCCCTACTGGGCCGACAGGGCCGGGAGGAAATGCCTATCGCCGACCGATTTGTTCGAGTCAATGAGAGAATTCGAGCCCGGGAGATCCGGGTGATCAATGAAGAGGGCGGACAACTGGGAATCATGCCGCCCTATGAGGCTCTGAAAATCGCGCGAGGCCAAGGTCTCGACCTTGTGGAAGTTGCCCCCACGGCGAACCCGCCTGTATGCCGCATTATCAATTACGGGAAGTACCTTTACCAGCTCAGCAAGCGGCAGCACGAGGCTCGCAAGCATCAGAAGTCGATTGAGCTTAAGGAAGTGAAGATGCGGCCCCGGACGTCCGCGCATGATTTTGAAACCAAGCGGAACAAGGTGATCGAGTTTTTAAAAGAGGGAGCGAAGGTAAAAGTCACGGTCATGTTCCGCGGCCGGGAAATGGCTCATCGCGACCTGGGATTCAGAATGATGGAGAAGCTGGCTGAAGAGGTGAGCGAGGTGGGGATGGTGGAGACTCGGCCGAAGATCGAGGGCCCGAACCTCTCCACGATTATCTCCGCCAAGAAAGCGCCGGGCAAAGGCTCGCCGCCCCAGCCATCACGGCCGGCGGGGACGACATCCCCGCCGCCGGTCCGGAGCCCTCAGCCCAAGCGGGCTGCGGTACCGGTAGCCGTTGCGCCTGCACAGCCCGCTCCCGCTCCTTCGGCGGGGGACGAGCCTGCGCAATAGGGGCTGGTCCTCAAGCACCCTTTTGACGCTGTCATTCCGAGCCCTTCGCAGTCATCCTGAGCGAAGCGAAGGATCTCGCTCTGTGTGCTTAGGGTAAACTCCGCGAGGAATCTTGCTCTGCGTTCTTTCAAGACTAAGGCGAGATTCCTCGTCGCCTCCGGCTCCTCGGAATGACAGGCTCGAGGGGGTTTTACCGCAGTCACCGAAGGCCTGCGCTGCAATACAGATGAAGATATGACACCGATTGGAGGGTAGAGTTGCCAAAGCCCAAGAAGATCAAGCTGAAGTTGAAGACCCACCGAGGCGCTCAGAAGCGCTTCAAGATCACGGCCAGCGGCAAGGTGGAGCGCCGACACGCCTTTGCGCGCCACATCCTGACTTCGAAGGCTAGCAAGCGCAAGAGGAGACTGGGTCAATCCACGGTCGTTTCTCCTGCCAATGCTCCCGCCATTCGGGCCATGTTGCCTTATGCGTAGGGAATAGGGAACAGATGACAGGGAACAGGCGACTAGGATCAGGTGACAGGGAACCGGGAGCGGAAGACAAATCGCCGGGCACAGTGAACTGCCGGGCTGTTCCCTGTTCCCTAATCCCTGTTCCCTAATCCCTGTTCCCTCAGGAGCGGGAAGGCCAGCGGCTGGGTGCCTTCATCCCGACAAGCGGGATCTGCCGCCCTGAACTAAATCGAAAGGAGCAAACCCATGCCTCGCGTTAAACGCGGCACGGTTCGCCGTGCCAATCGGAAGAAACTCGCCAAGCTCACCAAGGGCTATTTTCTCAACAAGAGTAAGCTCTACAAATTCATGAAGGAAGCTGCCGATAAGGCCGGCCGCTACGCCTATCGCGGGCGGCGTCAGCGGAAGCGCGATTTCCGCAGGCTTTGGATTATCCGCATCGGAGCTGCGGCGCGCTCTCACGAGCTTACTTACAGCCAATTCATCCATGGATTGAAAGTGCTCGGCATCGAACTCGATCGCAAGATGCTGGCCGAGCTGGCCGTGAACGATCAGGCTGGTTTTGGCGAGTTGGCGGGTCGAGTGAAACAGGCTGCCGCAGCCGCTCAGCCCGCAACCGCCCAGGCATAAGCAAGCAGTCATCCATCGGGGCGGCCCTTGCGGCCGCCCTGGGCAAGCTCGAGGGTTGCCCGTGCGAAGCCTATGACTATTTTTGACAAGGTCAAGAAGACACTTCAACAACTCGGC
>Ga0326727_10019616_pt1 | contig 13551 bp, 12 predicted proteins | sample MB2enrmetagenome_FD_207643 | JGI IMG/M metagenome (GOLD analysis project Ga0326727, IMG submission 207643) | Lab enriched peat soil microbial communities from McLean, Ithaca, NY, United States - MB29MY | ecosystem: Environmental > Terrestrial > Soil > Wetlands > Peat | place: USA: New York... | reverse complement strand
ATCCGCGTATGAGGGGGCCGCGTGCTCTTCGGCCAGTTGCCGGACATAATCCGCCAACTCGCGCATCACCTCAGGCATGGCCCGCTTCCGTTCCCGCCAGTGGCGGGCGGCCACCAGACGGGTCATGGTGGCCAGCAGCGGCCGGAGGTCTTGCTCCAGGTCCCACCTCTCCTGTTTGGCCAGGAATTCGAGAAAAACCTGTTGGCTGATGTCATCGACCAACCCGGGCCACGGCGCCAGTTTGAAGGCCAGCGCCTTTACGAAGGCATGATGGGCCAGCACGAGTTGGGCGACTTTGGTCTCGTTCGACAACATAACTTTCTCACCACTATCCCGCACGAGCGTTCAAATCCTGACATGAAATGTCAATAATCCATCCCGAACATCGCGGTATTCCGGGCGACCGCCCTGGCGCTTGGTATCGTCGGCTCGCGCGGCCATGGTGAGGAGTGGTTGGCTGCGGCGTTGACCGCGCCGGTTAAAGTGGTGTTGGTTTGCAGCGATGCGTTGATCGTGCTGGTACTGTCGGTGACAAAGTTGCCCGTGTGCGTTTCATCGGTGGCCGTGAAGGCGGCTGTCCGCGTATCAGGGAGCTGCTTATTTAGCCAGCGCGATGACAATATTCCCGCTGTAGGTCTCACCCGGCTTGATTGGTTCTTCCTTGCCGTCAATCTTCATAACCACCTTGGCTCCGTTGGCTCCCTCAACGGTTCCATCCTCAACGACGAGTTTGCTGATTAAGCTTTCTCCGGTGACCTTCCACAGGCCGCCGTCTTTGAGGCTGACGGAAATGGTGCTACTGCCGTTTCTGTAATTCCTGTTTGCCACGTGCCCGAGATAGAAATAGTCGTTAATTGTGAAATGGGTATTCTGCTTGCCGGATTCATCGACATGTCTGGTTTCTGTCAATGAAATCGCCCCGCTAAGTGTTGCTTCCTTTCCGATAGAGACCTCTAGCGCCTTGCCGCTCTGAGTATAGTAACCGGAGCCGTTGAATACGTTGCCTTTATAGTTGCCGTTAAATAGGGCCAGTTTAACAACGCTGCTCCCGCCGCGGCCGCCGGGACCACCGGGTCCGCCAGGGCCACCAAGACCATCAGGGGGACCACCAACACCGCCAGGAGGAGGACCACTAGGACCATCAGGAGGACCCCCTGGAGGAGGACCTTCAGGAGGAGGACCATCGGGACCACCGGGAGCTCCACCTGGCCGTCCGCCAGGCATTCCGCCCTGCTGTCCACGGGCCGAGGTACCGGCTTTGGTGACATTGCCGCTTTCAGATGGCCAACCCGGGGCTTCATTAAACTCGGTGTTGAATCCATCCCTGCTTCCGCCAACCGTGCGGTCGTCGTTGTCGATCATCTGTAACATGGTGCCCGATGCGGAACTCAGCACCGCGCTGTCGGCCACAAAGCTCACACCGCCCGCCTTAGCCAGGAATATAGCCTCCTCGCTGTTGACCAGCGTTCCGTCCAAGACCTTGACGGTACCTTGACCGTGTGTCATGAAGCCGAAGACAGAATTGATGGTGGTCGGTTTGCCTTTTCCGGTAACAGTCTCGATGCCCTTGCCCTCGGCGTCTTTGAGCTCAATTTTTCCGCTTGAGGACTTATAATTACCCTCGCCGCCGGTATAGATTCCAGCATAGGTCAAGCCGTTGAAGGTCGCGCCGTAAAAGTTCTGGTGGGCGTTGCCGGTGAGATAGGTGCCGTAACCTGAGCCGTATTTACTGCTGTAGGCGTACTTGCCGGAGCTCATGCCGCCTTTGGATGCCGGCAGGATCTCCAGAGTGGTGTCCACCACATTCATCACAGGACTGGTGCCCTCATCCGTGGACAGGACCGCCCAACCGGCGGAAGTAACGGTTGAGTTTATGACCGTCAGGGTGGACTGGTTGCCGATCATGTTGACCGCGCGTACGCCGCCCTGGATGCCCAGCACCCATGGGGGCGAGAGCATGATATTCTGATTCGGGCTGTTGACATATCCCTTCCAGGCTTGGGTCAGGGGGTTGGCTCCCAGGGTTGTGATAGTTGAATCCTCGACAAGGATCTGGGCGTGGTTATCGGAGATCAATGCCGCGCGGAGGAAGCCCTGGGTGTCGATCTTCATGGCATGCACCTTCACCTTGGCATAATCGGAGGCGACGATCTGGGTGCCGAGTCCTGAAAAGTCAGAGGCGTTCTTGCCGTCGCCGTTATCAGAGGCGGATATGGTGCCGGTCAAGGTGAGAGCGGTTTCCTGTCCGGTTGCGATCACCGAGTCGAACCGTTCACCTTTGGCTACGATATCGAGGTCGAGATTGGAAACAGGTCCGTCTTTTTCCGCCAGCAGAGAGTGTTCTTTGATGATAGCGCCGTCTTTGACATAGTAGCCGACGCTGAATTTGTCCTTGCCGCGGCGTGTGTAATGGGTGGCACTGCCTTCGAACGTGGTGACGGCATCAATGGTAATCCCTTTGGCAGCTACAATATTTGTCCCCTCCGAATTGGCGGGCGGACCGCCAAGGACAAGTGCGGACGCCAATACTATGCCACGGGCAAGAAAGAGACGCTGAATCAATAATGTGGTTTTCATGTTAGTGAGATTGAGGGTCCTGGATAGCCCAACCCAACCCGTCCGGGCCGGGTCCGGTTTCGATGTGACCAGCCGTCTCCATGGTTTTCAAATCGATGACCGTTACTCCATTGCCTGATGCAACGTAGGCCTTCGCTCCGTCTGGCTGCATGAGAATCCCCGCGGCGCCGCCCCCAAGGGCGATTCGCTTGAATTCCTTGCGAGCGCCAGCATCCAGTACTACCAAGTCACGACCTCCGAGGTCAGAGATCAACACGAACTTGCCATCCGGTGTGAATTTCAAACGGTTGGCCATTCTCGGGCCCGCCTTCAAAGTTTCAACCACGGACTTCTTTGCCACATCAATGATAGATACGGTGCCGTCATGGGAGTTCGCCGCCCAAACTTCTTTGCCATCCGGGGACACGTCAAAACCTTCTGGACCTTTCCCTACCGCAACGTGGGTAGCACTCGAATCACCGCCGCCCGGCGGACCAAAGGGGGGCGGTCCGCCCGACCCACGCCCAGCTCCGGGAGGCCTACTCGGGCCAGCCTGTCCGTCCGCTCCACTTGGGGCAAGGCCTCCCGCATTCGGTGCTCCCGGCGGAGCTCCCGGGGGTGCCCCGTCCGGCGGAGGTCCTCCCGGACTGCCTTGTCCCGGCGGGCCCGATGGCCCGGGACCACCACCTGGGCCGCCCGGACCGGAGCCGCGTTCCACCAAGCTGATAGTGTCTGAGTTCACATTTGAGGTGTAAATGCGCTTGGCATCTGGTGATACAACGATCATGTGGGTCCGTTCTTGTCCCAGGCCAAGCAGCCAATCAATCTGCTGTGCCGCTGGGTCATACCGTCCAATGATCTTGTTTGCCTCCGCCGTGAAATAGACCTTCCCTTCGGCAACCCACAAACCGTGAGGCGAGCGCAAAGCTCCCAGATTGATGGGAGTCAGGGCCTTTTGAGCAACCAGATCGACCACTGATAATGTGTTGTTCCCGCCGTAGTTGGAAATAAAAGCCAAACCCTTGGACGCCACCACTTCGTGAGGGTCCGGACCGGAGGGCAGTCGGGCGATGACCTTGGCGGCCACAGGATCGACGATAGCGAGGGTATTGTCCCCCTTGTTGAGCACGAGAAGTGCGGCTGCCGGCGTTTCGGCGGCGGAGCAGGTGGTCGCGCCCAAACAGGCGGCCAGAACGAAGTGATGCAGATTCGGTTTCATGTTTTGTTGTGTTCCGTGGCTGCGGTAATCGTAGCCACATTATATCCATTGCACGTTAAGCGAACATATGATCAGGGAAGCCCCCCAGGACAAGGACAGATGCCAATAATACACCGCGCGTAAGAACGAGACGCGGAATCAACCATGTGGTTTTCATGTTTTTCCTCCTTCACTAGTTCCCGTTTTTGCCGCCGCCATCATCGGTGCGGAAGGGGATGGCGGGCAAACCAGCGCCGCTGAAGAGCGTCGCTTTGGGATTGGCTTGCCAGGCGTAGCGCGCGGCGACTGGGTTGGGCACTTCGGATGACGAAACAACAACGCTATTCCCATCAAGCCTGGCCGCAGCCCAATGCCATTTGCAGTCTTCGCCGCAAATCGAGAATTCTTCCAGCTTGTCGCCTTTGACTACGAGGCCGCCTTCGGTGTGAGTGAAGGAGAGTTTTAGCGCGCCCGGGAGCTTCTCCGCGAACGCAAAGCGCGGACCGGAATAGGGGATGTTCTTGCCGTACTGCCTGGCGAGGGCCAACAGCGCGAGGCGCTCGCCCACTTCATTTTTGTCCTTGGGATGGACGTCCCTCGCGTCGCCGACATCGATGGCCACCGCCAATCCGGCGTTCGTGACGGTGTTCGCGACGAAATCCTGCGCGGCGCGCAGCTCCGCCCACGAATCATCGCCGGGGGTATCCTTGTGCTGCTGGTGAGCCGCGAGACTCACAATATAAAAAGGAAAATCTCCCTGGCTGAAAGCCTTCCGCCAGTCAGCAATCATTGCCGGCAACAGCTTGCGATATGGGTTGGCGCGTTCGGCGTTGGATTCGCCCTGGTACCAGATCGCGCCGCTGATGGCCAAGGGCGCCACGGGTGCAATCATTCCGTTGTAGAGAACGACGGGCGTGTTCGGCCCGCTGCCAGTGTCACCCATCCCGAGGGAGCGGAGCGTTTCGGCGCTCGCCCAGGCTTCGGCCGGCGTGCCTCCGACACAATCTTCCACTAACCCGATGGGCACATCCAGGTCCTGCTGCAGCCGGCGCCCAAAGAAGTAAGCCACCGCCGAGAAACCACTCCAGCCCTCACCCACATTCTGCGGTGAGCAGATCTTCCATGAGCCTTGCGGAACCGCCGCCGGCGTGCGAGCCGTCTGCTGTTTCACCACGAAGAAATGGATTCTCGGGTGGTCCGCCGCCTTGACTTCCTCGCTTCCGTTTCGGGCCGCGCCCAGTCCCATCTCCATGTTGGACTGCCCGCCGCACAACCACACATCTCCGACCAGCACGTCGTTCAATTCAACGTGTTGGGGTCCATCGATGACAATAGTATATGGGCCACCGGGCGCGGGAGGGTGGACCAGCACGGACCAACGACCATCGTCTTTGGTCTGCGTCGTGATCGTGTTCTCCGCGATCGTGACGCGGATTTCCTCACCTGGCTTGGCCCACCCCCAGATGGGGTTGAGTTTTCCACGCTGGAGAACCATGTGGTCGCCGAACAGCGGGCTGACAAACGGCGTTTCGAAGCCGCCATTTACGGGTGGCGCCTTGTTGCCGTCCGGACCGCCGGGACCGCTGCCAGGCCCACCGGGAGGGAAGACGGAGTTGCCAGACCCGCCCGGTCCGCCGCGCTCGCCCATGTTCATGACCATGATGAGCGACTGAGCCGGGAGGTTGAGCTTGTTTGGCGAGGCTTGGAGTTTGGCGAATGCTTCGGCACGGGCCAGAGATCGAGCCAATTCCGCCGCGGCTAGTTTTTCGGCTTTCGCCTGGATGTCCACCCGGTCGGGATTTTCGGTGAAGATACTGCCGTTGAGAGCGTTTCGCGCTTCCGTGACTGCTTGGTCCTGCGGAGCCGTGGCTTGGTTTATGGCGCGAATCGCGGTCTGTTGCTCCTGGGTCAACTGGGCTATGCCAGGCGTGCCCGGCGCACCCTGGCCAGGACCGCCGGCCGGCTGGCCCCCAGAGCGCCACGCCCAGATCGAAACCAGGATCATCGCCACTGATAAGACTGCTCGGTTCGTCTTCATAAGGATCTCCTTGTCCCCTTTAGTGTTAGTTGTTCATCGGTTTAACGGCTGCCTTTTCATTCCGGCAAAAGCATGCCGCCTTCAGCCAGTTTCCAGGTTTTTCCGCCAAGCCATTGATTCGCAGCCAAATCCCCCTTGTAACGAACCGTGTGGCCGTTGCCATGGATGTTGGTAATGGTGTCGCCGGAGAGACAGTCCTTGTCCGCCAGGCTGGTGAGCGTGGAATCGGCTGTGACTTTCCACTCGCTACTGGCGTCAAGGGCGAGCCCAGCGTTCTGCACCGCCCCGTTGAGCACAGAATGATTCTTCAACGCCACACTGGCGGAACTGACTTTGTCCACGTTGATGTCGCCCGCCAGTTTTTGGTTATCGCCCGTCAATTCGACGTGGCCGCCGTTCGAGCCGCTGCGGCCCCAGCGCGAGGCGGCAGCGTTGACCAGCACGCCGGAGGCGGCGGACACCTTCACGTCCTTCAGATGAATCATGCCTCGCGTGTTGTTCACAAAGAACAACGGTCCTTGCGCGGCGGAAAGTGAGCCGCCATCCATACTAAAAGTTCCTTCCTGACCTTCGGCGTCGCCGGAGAAACTTTGGTAAATCATCGCACCGCACTTCAATGCACCGGATATTTCGCAATTCTTCAAGGTGATGGAATTGCGGCCTTCACTGACGGCGCCCTCGGAACCGGTGGCGATGAACGTGGCGTTTTCTGCCCGGATGTCACCGGTGGAATAGATGCCCGGCGAGTCCTGACCATGGGAGGTGATCTTGCCGCCGGAAACCCAAATTGTCCCGCCACCACGGTCCGTGGCGACTACGCCGCCATGAATGCGCTCTGTGACCATGTCCACGTTGGTGATGGCGAGCGAGCCGCCGCCAGTGGCCATGACGCCATGCCCGCCTTCTCCCGTTGCGGTTATGGAACCGCCACTCATTGAAGCGAACGCGCCCGCACCATAGGCAAACAGCCCGTTGGCGCCCCCGCCGGTGGTGCTGATGCTGCCGCCATAGATCGCAACGCGGCTGTTTTTGGTGACAAGTACGCCGGCGTTCTGGCCAGAGAAACTGCTGTTCTCCTGCGATGAGGTGTTGCCGGTTGTCTTCACGGTGACGTTCGACAAAACAAGGCTGCCGCCGTTGAGCACATAAACGCCGGAGATATCGGTGGCGTCTGAGGACAGAGTCTTGTCCGCGACGGATTGCGTCGTGCCGTCCACGGTAAACGCGCCGCTCAACTTGGCTGCCGCTCGCGAACCGCCGCCAGGGCCGCCGGGACCGCCGCCAGGCCCGCTAGGCCCGCCGGAGCCGCTAGGGCTGTCGCCTCCGGGCGGCATCTCGGGCGGTCCACCTCCGCTGTCGGGGGGCGGCCCACCGAATCCTCCATCCGGCGGTGGACCGGGAGGCGCTCCACCTGGACCCCCGCCGAAACCGCCTGGGCCGCCAACTCTCCTGCCCGAACCTCCGAGCAACACGATGATTTGCTGCGTAGGCAGGTTTAGCTTATTCGGCGATGCTTGGAGCTTGGCGAATCCTTCCGCTCGCGCCTGGGCGAGCGCCAGTTCCGCGGCGGCTAGTTTTTCAGCCCTTGCCTTAATGTCCGCCGTATCGGGGTTGTCGGTGTAGATCGCTGCGTTCAGGGCGTTGCGCGCTTCGTTGACGGCCTGAGACAGCGGCGCACTGGTCTCTTTCATGGCCTGGATAGCTGCCTGCTGTTGCTGCGTTAGCTGCGGCATACTGCCCATGCCAGGACCTCCGCCCGGAGGACCTTGGGCTGCCTGGACCTCGGACCCGGGAGGACCCTCCGACTGTCCCCACGAACACCAGGTCGAGGCCAAGACCAACATTACTGCCAATATAGGTCCGCTGTGCCGTCGGACCGGGTCGGACCAGTCGGAAGCGTCGCCGAAGCACTGAGTAGAATCGTTTGTTAATGTCTTCATGCCCTGACCTTAACTCCGCCCACATTTCAAAGTCATGTTAAGGAGTGTTAAGAGATGACCGGTCTCGTTGGCCAAAACGCTTAATCTTCTCTTAAGGAACGGCGTGAGAGCTTCTGCCCATGAATGCTGATAATCGAGTGATTTTAGCGCTCCCACAAAGAACCTCGCGTAAATCGCGGCTGATTAACGCAGGTAGGATTTGGGAGACGTTAATTAATATGTTGCCGACCGTTCTGAAATGTGAACGAGAGGACCAAAATCCACGCGCCGTCCGCTGCATGAAGTTTCGTTCGGCAATCTGGTTGATCGCACTCGCCTTGGTATCGGGTGGTGCGGGTTACCTGCTGCGGGCCCAGAAGACGGATGGATCATTGGTCCTGTCCGTTAAGGACGCGGTGCAAGAGGAATACCTTAGTGCACCAGATTCTTATTCCAGGGTTGAAAACACAAAAAACGCCCTGGACGCCTTGTGCGCCCAACTCCGGATTGGGATTCAGGACGCCGAACTAAAATACGATCTCCTCGCCAGCAATCGTCAGAGCTCGAGCCAGGAAGCGGCAATGGTTTTGGAGCGCGGGATCGACGTTGCCGAGGCCGCAGTGCGCGAGTTCGAAGGCACCGAACAACAGCTCGACGTCATCCAGGACCTCCTTCAGTTGCTGAATAGAGGAGGCCGATTCGAGCTATGGACTGAGTTCTATCTAAAAGCGCTGCACGAGCATCCCACCCATTCTGTCGTGTGCCGCCTCGCCCACGAGGCAGTGAGGATCAGCAAGCTGGCGAGACAGGAAAAGCAAGTGCTTGAGGGCCTGCGGTACGCTGCCGCCTCTCCGGCAGAGTTTGCAGGCAGAGGTGAAATCCAGGCAGCGCTACACGCCGTGCAACCTTCTTTCGCGCAGACCGAAGCACCCCGAAACGGCGGCGTGCACCTGTTCGGCAGCTTCGAGGAGATGAAATGAAATAGTGCAATGTCTGTCACCGTTTTGTCCTTTAGGAATGCGGAGAAGTCACGAATGCGCACCATGAAGACTCCATGCGCAGCATGGTTCTCGTGTCGAGCTTGGCTGGCGGCAAGCGGAATTACTTTGCTCGCCTTGGGGTTTGTGTTTCAGTCCAGGTACCAGATTACAGTCGTATCGGGTGAAAGCATGCTTCCCACACTCAAACCCGGCGACCTCTTGCTGGTCGATAAGCGGGCGTACAAACGGGTCGAACCTGATCGAGGGGACATCGTGGTGGCACGGCACTCAGGAGGGCTAATCGTCAAACGAGTGGTGGGCCTTCCCGAGGAAGAGGTGAAGGTGAAGCAAGGAAGGCTTTATATCAACGGGGGGAGCGTGAACGAGTATCACGCAATTTATCCAGGATACCTCGACGTAGGGAAGGGAACCTTACTCCCGGGAGATTTCGCCACTCTGGGTGATAACCGGGCGGTTCCTCCCCTTACGGCAATCCACCCAATTGTTACCAAAGCGGACATTCTGGGCAGAGTAGTCTTGGTCATCAATTGGATCAACGGAGCGGGGTGATCCGACGCTTCGAGGCGAGGACTGGGCAAACAGTATATGTCTGGTTTGCCGCCGGCCTTGCTCGATAGTCGCAAACGAGCTCAGTCGTTGGTTCTTCCATGCCCTGACCACAAGGCCCGCCGCAGTTCAAAGGCATGTTAAGGAATGTTAAGAGATGACCGGTTCCGTTGACCCTGGCGCGCCAAACCGGCTATGATTCTCCGCGCCGTGAACGCCGGCCAGTCATGAACGCCCGCTCGCAACAACCTTTTATCGAATGGGGGCTGATCAGCTTTCTCCTTGTCCTTTGCGTGATTCTCACGGTCCTGCAGTACCATTGGACCGGCGAAGTCAGCCGCGCGGAACTTACCCGTTTGCGCGGCGCGCTCAGCGAACAGGAGCAGTCGCTCGCCCGTGCCTTCGACTCGGAACTCGCCCAAAGCTGCCGCGCGCTTCTGCCAGGCCTCTCGGAACTCAAGGCGAAAGGCCGCGAAGCCGCGCATGTCGCGCGCCTGCGGGAATGGAAGTCCGCCGGCTCGCGCCCGCTCTTCAAGCGCATGGCCGTTGTCGTGCCCGCGCGGGATGGACTCGAACTTCACGCGCTGGATCAAAAGGCGGAGAAGTTCGTGCCGATGGCATGGCCGTCGCACTGGGCCGCGCTAGATGACAACCTCGAACGCAAGCGCCAGACCCCAGGGGGCGCGAGTCCGTTCGTCGATCCCAACGGAGCCTTGCTGGAGTTCCCTGTATTCGGCGGCGGAGTGGGTATCAGCGAGTGGCTTGTGCTCGAATTGCATCTCGACTATGTGCGCAACGTGTGGCTCCCGGAGTTGGTGCGAACATACTTCGGGGACAAATTGCTCTACGACGTCGAGGTGAAGACGGTGGCGCCGCCGGCAACGGTGCTGTATTCCTCGCGCCCCGATGCGGCCGAGAACGGCGAGACACCCTATTCAGTCCGGTTCAATCGCCAGGGCAAAACCGCGGAGACTCCGGGCCAGCCGCCGCCTGACGCTCCGCCCGGTCCCGGTGGGCGCGGAGCGCCGGAGTGGAACCTGTGGGTCCTCGAAGTCCGTCCGCGCCCCGGCGCGCTGGAAGCCGTCGTGTCCGCGTCGCGCCGCCGCAACTTGGCGGTGGCGGCGCTGGTGAGCGGCTTGGTGCTCGCGGCGGGAGTCGCACTCGTGTTCCACACCCGGCGTTCGCGGCAGCTTGCCGAGGCGCAGATGAATTTCGTGGCCAACGTCTCGCACGAACTGCGCACGCCACTCACGGTCATTCGCGGTGCGGCCCACAACATCAAACGCGGCGTCGTTCAGGAGCGCGCCCGGCTCGAGCAATACTCGGGTCTGATCATCCAGCACACCGAGCAGCTCACGGAGATGATCGAGCAGCTCCTCGAACTGGCCGGCGCGCAAAAGAACCGGACGGCGCTGACACGGAACCCCGTCGAACTCGCGAAAGTGTTGCAGGACGCCATACCCTGGTCTTTTGCGTTCTGCGCTAAAACGGCGTGTGCGGTGGTACCGCTACCGCCAAAGAAATCGAGAACAATGTCGCCGGGCTTCGTGGTCTGCTGGACAAGAGCCTGGGCCAATGATAGCGGCTTCGGATAGGAAAAGTCCTTTGTGCCGAGCATGGCTGTTAACAAAGAGGCTCCCTCGGCGGTGTAACCAACTTGGAGCGTTGTGGCATCGTCACCTGTGGAATCCGCCATGTCTTTTTCTGCCGTGGAGGCGAGCCACGTGGACAGGGGGTTGTGTGCGGCGTCGAGCTCGCTCTTGTGCATCTTGTAGCGTGGCATGCCAAAACCAATCTGTCTGCCGATCCAGAAATCAAGATCCGGCAAGCCGGGGCGAAGATGCCGCGGGGCGGTGCCAGCCTCAATGGCCGCCGTCAGCTCTGCAAAGGAGCGGTACACCACCGTCCTGTCATCCTTTGGCCAAAGGACTTTGTCCTCTTTAATGACTTGCTCCATTGACTTCCCGACAAGCCGCTGCCCGGCCTTGATTCGTGTCTCGGAGGAAAATGCCCAGACCCGGTCGGGATTGCAGGGATACCACACGCCGGTTGCTGGGTTCTGAATGGGGTAGTACGATCTTGGGCGGTCTTTATACGACTGGCCTTTGGTGAGGTTGAAGTTTGCCCAGTCGCCCCTCGGGTCGTTATCCGGGTTCGAGTAGTCTGCGAAACTCTTGGCTGACCCCGCGAACTTGAATCCCTTATTCGCGTAACAGAGGACGTACTCGTGGTCGATGCTCACGAAGTAGTCCTTTGAAACGCGGGCGCCGCTGCGGGTTCGCCAAACGAACTTCGCCACCTTCCGTCCAGGGAATACCCGGTCCATCAGACACCCAAGGCGGTCAACCTCCTCCTCGTTGATGTGGACGAGGATTACACCGTCCTCGGCGAGTAAGTCGCGGGCTAAGGTGAACCGCTGGTACATGTATTCCAGCGACATTGAGTGGCGCCAGGCGTGTTACTTATCCACGAACCGATCATTGTAAATGAAGTCGCTGCTGCCGGTGTTGTAAGGCGGGTCAACGAGAATGCACTTAACCCGGCCGGAGAGGGTCATCCGCAGGTATCGGAGGCCGTCGTAGTTGTCGCCCTCGATGATAAGATTGCGCCAGGGCGCGCTGCCGACGCATAGCTCAGGAAGCAAATCGAGCGCCACAAAGTCATCGTTGAGCGCCTTGTCTCGCTCGATTGCATCAGCCTCCCAAATGAGGCCGAACCGCGTGGCGTCGCGCCGGTCTCGTGCTTCAATCAGGCGAAGCAGTTCTTCTTTGGAAAGGTCGTTGTATTTCACACCTACGGCGCATGGAGCGCGCGCCGTCGGTGCTGTGGCTGTCACCCCCAGAGCGTGTGATGCCCGAAAACAAAAGTGGGACGTGCTTACTCACGTCCCACACCGGGCACCGCCAGGCGCCCTAGGAAGAACGCTTTCGACACGCCCCATTCGGGGCGTGCTTCAAGCGCTGCCTTCCTGTTAAAACTGGCGGTTTTGGTGTGGATCAGCAGCCGAAGCGACGCAAATCGCTTTGGTTTCTTAGATTGTCGTTCTTTGTATTATCGCATTTTCGATTCTGGCAGCGGGAGCATACGAAAGGGATGGCTGGCCAGCAAGCGTGGCGAATCAGGCAAGGGCCAGGGGGCCAGGTCAGATCAATTCAAATGCCCAGGCCTCTCCGGGTTCTTTTTTTAGCTGTCGGCGTGGGGATGTTCAAGGGCAAGAATCCCAGCTAGCATCACCTGGCGCATTTTATTCTGGATGCGGTAGAAGGGCTGGATTTGCGCCAAGTCCGGGTCAACGAGCGGGGCACCGGCAGTGAACAGTATGGGTATGGCAACACGACTGTCTCCGCATGGCCCGATTCTCCCAACTGCCTCCAATACAATAAGCTGAGCGATATCACGCGGCCGACGCCTGTGGATTTGTGGGTGTTTGTGGATGAGCATCCGGACAGCATCAACGATGGCTTCATCATCATCGGCGCGAACAATCCAAGCTATTGGGTCAACGACCTGCCGGCCAGCTACCATAACCGCGCCTGCGGGTTTGGCTTCGCCGATGGCCATGCGGAAATCCATAAATGGCGTGAAAGTCAAACTTGCGCGCCGGTGACTCAAAACCAGCATGGTGGTTATCCAGCCGCCCCCAACAGCCGCGACCTCCAGTGGACCCTGGCACATAGGACCGCTCCGGCGCGCTGAGGAAACTCTAGGGGATATTCCCGCTACATTGGGTTCGAGGCTCCAGCACCTTACACCGCTTACCCCAACATCATTGGCTATTGTTGATTAACCGCCACCGCCAGAACGCGATCGAAGCCGCGCTAAACACTGCGACCAAGGCCGGAGAATTGCTGGTCCGAACCGCCGATGACGTTGGATTTGGCTCTGAACGGATCAGTAGACTCCCGTTAGATGCACCGTCTTGTTCGGAGGCTCTCACCTCAGCGTGACCCAGTTCGGGAGGGTGCCTGGCCCCTGAAACGTCCCTCCGATGCAGGTGAGCGGATCGGCGTCTCTCGCTTCTTTGGAGATGACCACATTTGTCCGGGAGCTCATGCCCCTGGCTTGGTATGTGGCGAACAAGGAATCGGTCATAACCTCGAAGTAGGAAATAAGCTTCCATCCTGTGGGGGTATTCACGCCCACGGCAATATCGGACGTGGTCTGCATGCCGACATGGATCCCGAGAACTTGTCCTGCGCGCAGGGAATCTCCGACAGATATTGGATGGTTCGTTTGCACGTGGAACAAGATGAAGTAGAACGCCGGGAAATCGCTCGACTTGATACGGACTTG
>Ga0326727_10019614_pt1 | contig 13553 bp, 6 predicted proteins | sample MB2enrmetagenome_FD_207643 | JGI IMG/M metagenome (GOLD analysis project Ga0326727, IMG submission 207643) | Lab enriched peat soil microbial communities from McLean, Ithaca, NY, United States - MB29MY | ecosystem: Environmental > Terrestrial > Soil > Wetlands > Peat | place: USA: New York... | reverse complement strand
CACAGCCTCTCAAAGAAGGGTCATAACGATCCAGGAACTCCTCGGCGGAAGCGAACGTCTCGCACCTGATCTTCAGCGACGACGCCAGCGCCGCCATGGCCTTGCGTGCCTTGGGATCATCGTCGACGACAAACAGGGTGTCTTGGGATGTCTTCATGTTCGTTGTCCGTTTGCAGTGCCGCCGCGTCTGTCTTCATGGTAAGGCGGATCGACGCCCCGGATAGTAGCAATAGGCGCACGTTCTTGCGGGTTCCCGCAAGCCGGGCCGGCTTCCAGGGGGGGTGGACTGGCGGGCTCCCGCAAGAACGCGGCAAAGCAGGAAAGAACCTCAGCTAGGCGGCCGACCGGGGAAGCGACTCCTCACACTCCGCGTGGGGAAATCCGTCACGTGGAGCGTGGCGAACACGGACAGTCAAGCCACCAATTCGCCTTCGATGGCAAGCCGGACGAGTTCGGCAACGGACTCGACTCCCATCTTGACAAAAACCTCGTGCCTGCGGCTTTCGACGGTCCGCGTGCTCATGTTCAACTGTTTGGCGATGACCTTGTTCGGCTTGCCTTGCACGATGAGGTTCATGACGGTCCGCTCGGTCGGCGTGAGAAGGGAGGCACGCTCCCGGATGTCGCCACGGCGCTGCGCTTCGGCGCGGGTGGCAGCCTCCTGCGCCAGGGCCTTACGGATGGCGTCCCAGAGTTCTTCTTCGTCATAAGGTTTCTCCAGGAGCGTCACCGCTCCGGCCTTCATGGCGCGGACCGTCGAGCGTGTGCGCGGGTAGGCGGTCAAGACAATCACCGGTAGCCGGATGCCTTGCTCGAGGAGCCGGTCTTGCAGATCCAGCCCGCTCATGCCGATCATGCGGATATCGGTCACCAGGCAGCCGGGGCAGCCTGACGTGCGGCGGGCAAGGAACTCCTCGCCGGATGAAAACGCCTCGGCCCGCAGCCCCAGGGAACGGACCAGCGCACAGACCGACTTGCGGGCGCGCTCGTCGTCGTCCACGACGAAAACCGTGGGTTCAAACGCCATCGGGATGGCCTCCGTCCTCGGGTTCATGCACCAAGAACGCTGCGAGTTCGGGATTTCGCCATTCTACCACATGGGCCTGAAGGCTTCGATGACCTCCGGCGCTGTTCGGCATTTTGCCGACAGCTCCGAGAAATCCGCTCCGCTCTCGACGGCCCGTTTCACTGTGGCCGTGAGCTTCGTGTCACCCAGGAGCACAGCTCCCACCAGGCGATTGTCCCGGAAGAGGAAGCGGAAGTAGCAGCCGTCCGCCTCGTGGGCGAGGGTTCGGAAGCTGGCATCTTCCGGGTTGATCCGGCCGATGCTGAACAGGTCCAGGCCCAGAACCTTCAGGGTGTTCGAGCGCGGGATGCCGCCGAACTCGACGCGGCCCCCGGCCATGTTCATGGCCGCGATGTTGCCCTGGTACTGCGCCGGCCCCCAAATCCCGTAGACCTGCCCGTGATGTTCGGCCACGTCTCCGGCCGCGAAGACATCCGGGTGGGAAGTGGTGAGCAGATTGTCCACGACCACGCCCTGGTTCACTTCCAGCCCGGTCCGTCGCGCCAGGTGGCTGTTGCAGCGGATGCCGGTGGCGATCACCACCAACTCGGCCGGAAGCAGGCTGCCGTCTTCCAGCAGAACGCCGCGGACCGGCGACCCGCCGGCGGCTGCCCCGCCGACGATCTCGCGCGTGACGGCCTTGGTTCGCAGCTTGATGCCGCTGGCGAGGACGTACTGGTTGAGGATCTCTCCGGCGCGCTGGTTCAACTGCCGTGGCAAGAGCCAGCCGTGGCCTTCCAGGAGGGTTACATCGGCCCCTTGGCGGGCCAGGCCGCCCGCCGTTTCCAAGCCCAGCAGCCCACCGCCGATGCAGGCGCACTTCGCACCGGCCCGGCAGGCCGCCAGGATGTGCCGGGCATCGTCCACGGTGCGCAGGCTGGTCACGCCCTCTCGATCCGCTCCGGCCAGCGGCGGAATGAACGGATGGGCACCGGCCGCCAGCAGCAGCTTGTCGAACGGCAGCTTCTCGCCGCCTGCGAGCTCAACGGCGTGATCTTCCAGATGGATCGCCGAGGCCTCTGACCCCAGCAGCAGCCGGACCCGCTGCTCCTCGTACCAACCGGCCGGATGCATGGGCAAGTCCTGCTCGCCGATCTCGCCGGCAAGATACCGCGTCAGGTTCAGACGGTAATAAGGAAGCTCGCGCTCCTTCGAGACGACGGTGATCTCGGCCGCGGGCGAAACGGCACGCAGCGACTCGGCGGCGGTGATCCCGGCGATCCCCGCGCCGATGATGACCGCTCGAACCGTCTTGGCGGCGCCTGTCACGGACTTGGCCGTGTCGCGCACCGGCTCGAAACAGTCGGCCCTAGCCCCACAGGCCGGGCACTCCGTGGGCGGCTGGGGACCGGCGTGGACATAGCCGCACACCAGGCACCGCCATTGGTTCCAAGCAGGTTCGGCGGCGGGCGACACGCTGTCGGCCTGCGGCTGGAAGAGTTCCCGCGGCGCCCCGCAGACCGGGCAGCTCTCCGGCGGCGCGGCTCCGCGATGGACGTATCCGCAAACGCTACAGCACCAAGCTTGGTTCGCGCCCGCCATCGTCGGCCCTTTCACCAGTTCTCCGCCAGCACCTCGAAGTACGCCTGGGGATGAGCGCAGGCCGCACAGGCCGCAGGGGCCTCGGGGCCTTCGTGGACGTAGCCGCAGTTCAGGCATCGCCATTTCACCGGCTGACCGCGCTTGAACACTCGGCCGCTCTGAACGCTCTCCAGCAGACCTCGGTAGCGCCGCTCGTGTTGCTTCTCGGCCACGGAAATCTTCTCGAAGGCGATGGCAACGGCTTGAAACCCTTCCTGCCGGGCGACGGCGGCGAAGCCCGGATACAGGGCCGACCATTCTTCCTGCTCGCCGTTGGCGGCCGCCAGCAGGTTCTCGGCGGTCGTGCCGACGACCCCGGCTGGAAAGACACACTCGATCTTCACCTCGCCGCCTTGCAGGAGCTTGAAGAACCGCTTGGCGTGTTCCTTCTCCTGGTTGGCCGTCTCCTCGAAGATCGCGGCGATCTGGATGTAGCCGTCGTTCCTGGCCTGGCTGCTGAAGTAAGTGTAGCGGTTGCGCGCCTGCGACTCGCCTGCAAAGGCCATCAGCAGATTTCGTTCGGTTTGGGAGCCTTTCAATTCCATGGGAGCACCTGGATGCCGTGGGGTTGGTGAATGTTGGACCGCAGAAGACGCATTCTACCCCGGGCGTCGACGGTTGTCAGCCCGTGCGCCCTCATGACCGCCGAATCGGCGCCGGCCGTGGCGGCCCGCCGAATCACACCGCAGGGGCGTGCGTTGCCGTTCTGGCCGGCAAGGGGCGTCAAGCTTCTCACGGCGACTTGAACAACTGAAACTCCCAGATCGTCGGCCCATTCGTGGCGTCGAGCACGTTCAGCCGCACGTGCCGGGCCGTCACCGGCTCGAAACGGCGAATCCATTCCTCGCCAATGGTCGTGCCCTTGCAGAAAGTCTTCCAGGCTGGCCCGTCCATGTACTGCAACTCGAACGACTGGACCCGGCAGGGATACGCCTCGGCCAGATACACGGTATCGAACGTCTCGGGCTTGCCCAGGTCCACTTCCAGCCAGGCTTGGCGGGTGCCGGCGGCCGTGGCCCAGCGGGTACCGTCATTGCCGTCGAACGCCTTGTCCGCCGCGTAATCCGGGTTGCCGGCAAACACGTTGGAGGCCTTCGCCGGCTTGCCCTGGGCCAGCGACTTGCCCCAGCCGGGCACGGCGATGGGGCTCATCTCGCCGGCCGGCCGGTCCAGTTCCAAGGCAACCACGGTGTCGATCTGCTGCTGGTCGGCCGGCGCTACCGTGATGCGGATGCCGGCGCCGCTCTGGCTCACCGCGACCCGGCCTCCGCCCGGCAGCCAACTGCGGACGATGTTCGCTCGCAGCGGCGGCAGGGTCGTCGTTTCGCCGGCCCAGGCAAACACGTGAACGAAGATCGTCTTGTCCTTGCGGGTGGAGACGCCGAACCTCCACGGCAGGAACGGACCGCCGCGCGTGCCGTAGACGCTCTGGCCGTACCTGGCCAGCCATGCACCGATCTCGCGGAGCCGCGCCGCCTGTCGCGGCTCGATCCGGCCGTCGGGCATCGGTCCCACGTCCAGCAGCAGATTCCCGTCGCCGCCCACGCTGCGGAGCAGGATGTGCAGACACTCCGCGAGCGACTTGATCTCATCGTTGGGCTTCCAGGACCACTGCGTACCCAGCGTCATGCAGGTTTCCCAGGGGCGGCGGTCGTCGTAGCCGCCGACCGCCTGCTCGGGCGTGTAGTAATCGGCGTAAGGCGAAAGTATCTGCCGGTCGTTATCTCCCGGGCCCAAGTCGAGCCGGTTGGTGAGGAGAATCTTCGGCTGCAGCCTCTTCACAAGCGCGTAGGTTGCCGTCTGATCGTAGACCGGCTCGCGCCCGTCGTAGTCGAACCACAACAAATCCACCTGGCCGTAGTTGCTCAGCAACTCGCGGATTTCGCCCTGCATCCGCGAGAGGAAGGCTGCGTTGCGCGCGGTGCGAAAATCCGCATCGCGCCAGTCCATCGGCGAGAAATACCAGCCGAGCCTCAATCCCTGCTTGCGTGCCGCCCCCGCCAGCTCCGCGCATATATCGCGTCCGAACGGCGTGGCAGCCATGTTGTAATCGCTCACCTTCGAGTGCCAGAGGAGGAAGCCGTCGCAATGTTTCGCGGTGAGCACGACGTACTTCATGCCGGCGTCTCGCGCGATGCCGGCCCACTCCGCCGCGTCGAACTTCGTCGGGTTGAACGCGTTGTAGAGATTGTCGTATACCGCGACCGGGATTGGACCCTTATTGGGGCACTTCGGATTGGAGTTACCGCGAGACCAACTGATCTCCGTGCCCTTGAGGCTCACCGGCCCCCAGTGGATGAACATGCCGAACCGCGCTTCCCGCCACCACGCCAAGCGGGCGGCGCGCTCTTGCGGCGTTTCCACGCCGCGCGGCTCCGCCGCCCCGGCCGCGGTCCCGGGCCGGCAAAAAACCATCAGGGCGAAGCTCATTACGACGGTCGATCTACCGAGGATTCCAGGGGCGTTCATCGGCTGCTCCTGCTGTGACAAAAGTTCGCATCGCGCTTGATTATCACCTGCAAGCAGACCAAGTTCAACCAGGGAATAAGATCGAGCAAGTCTTTCGCCCTGTGTCATGTCTCCCCAGCATTCGCTTGTACACGTCCCCAGCCCGGGTTATCATGGTCGGCGGTTGGGAGGCTCAGTTTCGGTCAACCACACGTCCTGAAACAAACCATGAAGACAATGATCGGCATTGTGCTTGCCGGGCTCTTGATTGCTGCGCCGGGTGCGCCGGCCGCCACGGCGCCGGCCGAGCAACAACCGTTCCCCGGAAAACGCTCCGACCATCGGGGCTACGGCCGCTATGACTTCGCCGTGGACGGCTGCCCGACCACCGTGGTCGTTCCGCGCCAGGCGGCCGCCGGCAAGCCCTGGATTTGGCGGGCGGAGTTCTTCGACGCCTTCCCCCAGGTCGATCTAGCCCTGCTGGCCAAAGGCTTTCACCTGGTCTACATCAACGTGGGCAACACGTTCGGCTGTCCCGACGCCCTCAAGCACTGGGACGTGCTCTACCGGGAACTCACCGAGAAACACGGGCTCGCGCGGAAACCGGTGCTGGAGGGGCTCAGCCGCGGCGGGCTGTACTGCTTCAACTGGGCCGCCGACAATCCGCACAAGGTTGCCTGCATCCTGGCCGACAATGCCGTCTTGGACTTCAAGAGCTGGCCGGGCGGCAAGGGGAAGGGTCAGGGCAGCCCCGGCGACTGGAAGAAGCTGCTGGCCGACTACCACTTCCAGTCCGAGGCTGAGGCCCTGGCGTATCGCAAGAATCCGGTTGACAATCTCGAGCCGCTGGCCCGGGCCAAGGTGCCCCTGTTCCTGCTCTGCGGCGATGCCGACGACGTCGTCCCCTATCCCGAGAACGGCGCCGTCGTCAAAGCGCGGTACGAGAAGCTGGGCGGCCCGATCACCGTGCTCCTGAAGCACGGTTTGGGCCATCATCCCCACGGCTTGACCGATCCCACGCCGGTCGTCGAGTTCATCCTGAGGCACACGTCCCCTCCGGGCACCCCTCTCACGACGACGCTGGAGGAGCAGGCCCGGCCGGCCGATGCCTTCGCCGATTCGATCGGCGTGAACGTGCACCTGGCCTACACTTACCTGCCGCTCCGCGGCGCGGGAGCCGTGCAGGAGTCTTCGGGAACTGATCGGCTGGCGGTGGAAGTACCCGATCACCTGCTGGTGCTGGAAATCGCGCCCTAAGACTTTAGCCGCGGTTTGCTCGTCCCACGCTACACGTTCCTATCCTTCCTCCTTCGCGTGGCGGCGGCCAGGCCGCAAGCGGCCGCGGCCGCCAAGAGGAGCAGCGTCGTGGGCTCCGGTGCCGGATGGCCACCGCCGCCCGATGGCTGCGAGCCCAACGGGCCGGCCGGTCCGCCGCCCGGGTTCATCCCAATCTCCGTGTATCCGGGCGTGCCCAGCACCACCGAGCCGTCCGCGCCGATCGCCAGCAGCGAGCCACTGGGGATCGCCGAGACGTTCTCGACGGCCAACATACCGTTGACCACGGAGGTGCCCCCAGTGTACGAGTTGGAGCCCGTCAAGATGACTTGACCGCTGCCGGAGACGGTGAGACCACAGGTGCCGGCGATGGGGCCGCCGCCGACCGTGTAAGCCACCGCCGTGTTGGTGAAGGTAACGCTGGCCGGATAGACGCCGGCGGACTGGACGGTGATGTTGGTGTTGGCGCCGGTGTCGTCAAACCTCACGTGACACCCGTCCGCGTATACCGCGGGGCCGCCGAACGCGGTCCAGCTCGTGTCCGCCGTGTTCCAATTGCCGCTCACCGCGCCGGCCCAGGCGAAGGTCGCGGGCGCCGCAATAGCGTAGCCGCTAAAGCCAGTGACGATGAAATTCGCGTCCGTGCCGTCGTAGGTCAGAGCGGTCGCGGGGTAGGGGCTCCAAGCGCTGCCGTTGTAGTGCCAAATCTCGAGGTTACCGGGCGATTGGCCCGGTCCAACGTCGATGGACAGGTAGACGGGCGTGCCGGGGGTGTATCCGTCGGCTGCGAAACTCCATCCGGACAAAATCGGCTCGTTGGGGCCCAGCTCGTTTTGCAGGGTTGCGACCGCATCCCGGCCCATCGTCGAGGCGGTGAACGTCATGGTCGAAGGCGTTGTGGCGGGCGTGAAACTTGCCCCGGCCGACGCCTTCGTCGCGCTATCCGTAAACAGCAACCGCTGGACGGAGGCCTGGTCGAAGGTGATCGGCGATCCGGCCGCAGCAGACAGCGTGTTGGACGTGGTGAACACATGGGTTGTCGGGTTCCACGTCCCGCCGAGGACTTGATAGGTGCCGGTGCCGCCCCACGTTCCGGCGGAAATGGGCGTGCAGGAGGTCGGGGCACCCGCCGCGGCGCCTGCCGCGGCCGCGATGCGGATGGTGTCGTTGTTGGTGATTGTGCCCGTGCCACCGCCGACCACCAACGAGCTGCCGCATCCGACGTCGATGGCCAAGAGCGAAGTGCCGGCCCCGGAGCCGACGTACACGTTGGCCGCCGTGACGCTGCCACCGTTGGTGATCGTCAATGTCCCGCTGCCGGAGTTGCCGACGTGAAGGTCGCCGTTGTTGGTCCAAGTCGAGCCGGTACCGTCCACTGCCACTTGGCCCGTCGAGCCGCCGGCGTAGCCAATCCAGCCGTTGTTATTATTGACGGCGCCGCCCCTGGTAATACTTAAGGTTCCGCTGCCGGAGTTGCCGACATAAAGGTCGCCGCTGTTGGTCCAGGTCGAGCCGGTGCCGTCCACCGTCACCTTGCCTGTCGAACCACCGGCGTAGCCAAGCCAGCCGTTGTTATTATTGACGGCGCCGCTCCTGGTAATACTTAAGGTCCCGCTGCCGGAGTTGCCGACATAAAGGTCGCCGTTGTTGGTCCAAGTCGAGCCGGTACCGTCCACTGCCACTTGGCCCGTCGAGCCGCCGGCGCAGCCGATCCAGCCGTTGTTATTACTGACGGCGCCGCTCCTGGTGATACTTAGGGTCCCGCTGCCCGAGTTGCCGACATAAAGATCGCCGTTGTTGGTCCAGGTCGAGCCGGTGCCAGACACCGTCACCGCGCCTAGCGAACCAGACGCGTACCCAATCCAGCCGTTCATGTTGTCGACGGCTCCGCCGTTAGTGATGCTGAGCGCCCCGGCGCCGTAGTACCCGAGATAGAGGTCGCCGTTGTTGGACCAGCTTGAGCCGGCGCCGGCGACTGTCACTGCGCCCAGGGAGCCGACGGCATAGCCGACGTAGCCGTTATTGCTGTTGGCGGCGCCGCCGTTGGTGATGCTCAATCCACCCGTGCCGGAGCAGCCGACGTAGAGGTCGCCGTTGTTGGACCAGCTTGAGCCGGCGCCGGCGACTGTCACTGCGCCCAGGGAGCCGGCGGCATAGCCGACGTAGCCGTTATTGCTGTTGGCGGCGCCGCCGTTAGTGATGTTCAGTGCGCCCGTACCGGAGCAGCCGATGCAGAGATCGGCGTCGTTGGTCCAAGTGGAGCCGGAGCCGTCGATGGTGGCTGACCCGGTGGAACCGTTGGCATAGCCTATGTAAGCGCAGCTACTCCCGACGGTGCCGCCATTGGCGATGTTCAGCACCCCGGTGCCGGAACAGCCGACGCAGAGGCTCCCTTGGCTATCCCAAGTCGAGTTGCTGCCGGAGACCGTGACCGTGCCCGTCGAACCGGCGGCATAGCCGATCCAGCCGTTGTTATTGGCGACGGCGCCGCCGTTAGTGATGCCCAATGTGCCGTTGCCGGAATAGCCGAGGTAAAGGTCGCCGAAAACGGTCCAGCTCGAGCCGGCGCCGTCGACGGTGGCCGCCCCCACACCGCCGGGAGCATAGCCGACCCAGCAAGTCCCGTTACTCCAGGCACTGCCCCCGTTGGTGACACTCAGCGTTCCGCTGCCAGAGTAGCCGAGGCAGAGCGTCCTCTCGTTGAACCAGGTGGATTCGGCGCCATCGACCGTGACCGAGCCCGTAGAGCCGAGAGCGTAGCCGACCCAGCCGTTCTCATTGCTGACGAAGCCGCCGTTGGTGATATTGAGTACCCCCGAGCCGGAGCAGCCGATACGGAGGTCGCCGGTGTTGTTCCATTCCGATTCGATGCCGTCGACGCTCACCGTGCCCGTCGCGCCGCTGGCGTAGCCGATCCAGCCGTTGTTATTGCCGACGGAGCCGCTGTTGCTGATGCTCAGTGTCCCGCTGGCAGAGTAGCCGACGTAGAGGTCTCCGATGTTGGCCCAGGCCGAATCAGCGCCATCTACGGTCACCCTGCCTGCCGAGCCGCTGGCGTAGCCGACGTAGCCGTTATTGCTGTTGGCGACGCCGCCGCCGCTGGTAACGTTCAGCGTTCCGCCGGAGGAATAACCGACATAGAGGTCGCCATCGTTGGTCCAGCTTGAACCGGCGCCGTCCACCGTGACCACGCCGGTCGCGCCGCTATATGACCCGTTGGCGGAGCAGCCGATGTAGCCGTTGTTGCCGAGCACGGCCCCGCCGTTGGTGATCGAGAGCGTACCGCTGCCGGGGGCGTAGTATCCGGCCCATGGTTTGCAGTAGCCGACGTAGAGGTCGCCATTGTTGCTCCAAGTTGAGCCGGCGCCATCGACCGTAACCACGCCCGTTGAACCGCTATTGGCACCGTTGGAGCAGCAGCCGACGTAGCTGTTGCTGCTGCTCGCGGCGCCCCCGTTTGTGAGCGAGAGCGTTCCACCCAGGACGAAGAGTTCGCCGTCGTTGATCCAGGCTGAGCCCGCACCATCCACCGTCACTACGCCGCCCGACAAATTGCCATAGCCGCTGTTGCTGACGATGCCGCCGCCGGTAATCGAGAGGGATCCTCCGTAGGTGATCGAGAGCGATGCTTTGTACAGAGTGAGATCCGTGCCAGTGCTGATGGCGCCGCCGCCGGTGAGCGAGAGCGCCGCGCCGTTGTTCACCGTTATTGGGCCGGCGGACGCAATCGAGCCCTGCACGTTGAGCGTGCCGCCGATGATCGTCGTGGGACCGGTGTAGGTATTCGCGCCGGCGAGGATCAGCGTGCCGTCGCCGGAAGGATCATTCAGGGTCAGGCTCGTACCCGCGCCTTGGATCGCCGTGGCGAAGGTGACGGTCTGGCCGTTGGTGTCGATGTTGATGGACTGGCTGCCGGCGTTGCTGAAACGGCCGGAGTAGTCGAACTGGTTGGCGGGCGAGTATTGCAGCGTGCCGCCGCCGAAGAGGATGGTGCCGGCGGCCGCGGCCGGCTGCGCGCCGAACGGGCCGGAGACGCCCGGGTTCTCGGCGGCGCCGGCGCCGAGCGTGCCGGCATTGATTCTGGTCAGCCCGGTGTAGGTGCTATTGCCGCTCAAGACGAGGGTGCCGCCGCCGACTTTCGTCAGGGAACCGCCGCCGCTGATGTTACCGGAGTAGGTCTGTGACTCGAGGTTGGCGAAGACCACCGCGCCGTTATTGAGCATGTCGCCCCGGATAGAGCCGTCATTCGCAACGCCGTCACCGAGTTGCAGCGTTCCCGAGTTGATCGTGGTGCGGCCGGCATAGGTGCTCGGCGCGGTGAGAATCAGCACGCCGGTACCAAGGCTGTCGGTCAGGGTCAGGCTCGTGCCCCCGCTTTGAATCGCGGTGGCAAAGGTGACGGTCTGGCCATTGGTGTCGATGCTGATCGGCTGGTTGCCGTCGGTGCTGAAGCGGCCGGAGTAGTCGAACTGGTTCGCGGGAGAGTATTGCAGCGTGCCACCGCCGAAGAGGATAGTGCCGGCGGCCGCGGCCGGCTGCGCGCCGAACGGGCCGGAGACGCCCGGGTTCTCGGCGGCGCCGGCACAGAGCGTGCCGCCATTGATCGTGGTGCCCTCGGTGTACGTGTTCGCAGCGGCGAGCACCAGCCTCCCGGTGCCAAGGCTGTCGCTCAGCGTCAGGCTGGTGCCCGCTCCCTGGATCGGCGTGGCGAAGGTGACGGTCTGGCCGTTGGTGTCGATGCTGATGCACTGATTGCCGGCGGTGCTGAAGCGGCCGGAGTAATCGAACTGGTTGGCGGTGGAGTATTGCAGCGTGCCGACGCCGAAGAGGATGGTGCCGGCGGCCGAGGCCGGCTGCGCGCCGAATGGCCCGGAGACGCCCGGGTTCTCCGCGACGCCGGCACAGAGCGTACCGGCATTGATCTGGGTTACGCCCGAGTAGGTGTTGGCGCCCCTCAGCGTCACCGTTCCCGCGCCGTTCTTGATCAGTGCGCCCGTGCCCGCGATCGCGGCGCCGGCGATCGTGTAATCCACGCCGCCGTTAGCGGCGCCACTGTTGTTGAACGTGACCGAGCCCGGGCTGACCGGACTGGGGATGGTAACCGTCGTGTTCGACACATTCGCGCCGGTCAACGGGTTCGTGTCGTTGAAGGCGACCGGCGCGCCGTCGGCATATTTTGCCGTCGTCCCCGCCATCGTGGCCCAGTTCTCCGTCTGGGTGTCCCACTGGCTGCCGGCGGCGCCGGTCCAGGTGAGCCGCGCGATGTTGAACTGGATGTTGTCGATGCTGAAATCCCAGCCTCCCACGGCGGGAACGTTGGTGATCTGCGTGACGGTCACCTGTTGCCCGACGGCTGGGATCGAGACCTGCGCCATGCCGCCGCCCAAATCTGGCGCCAGCGAGATTACGGAGGAATGGCCCTGGTTATCGGCCACCTGGAAGGTGGTCGTTATGCCACAACCATTCATCACGTCGCAGATAAAGTTCGTGATCGGCTGGTCGAACTGGATCGTCAGCGTGCGCGAATAGCCGGCCCCTGCGGCCCCGGCGGTGGCGTAAAGCGACGTGCGGTCGACCCAATTGTAGGTCTCGTTGGTCGAGATGATGCCGCCCGAGAAGCTGACTCCAACGCCGCCCGGGGCTGTAACGCTGACGTTCTGCGGGGGAAGGTACGGCGGCGGAGGCCAAAACCAACTCGGCCCGGTGAGCCCCTGGTCGTCAAAGGTAATGATGTCTGCCGGCGCCTGTTCACCCCGGGCCAAGAGCAGACCTGATATGGCGGCAACCAGCACGAGACGGGTCATTGAACCCAGAGGCGGAAGGCAGACCCCGCCAACAGGAGCGCTGAAACCGCGAAGCGTAATTGCGGCCATGGCATTTCCAATCGTGCATCAAGTCGTACAGAACAAGGAATCCGCCACAGGAAAAAAACGCCGGGAGGATGGGCAACACGGCCGGTGGCCTGTCCCGTTCCAGGAAGTTTGCCCCCGGGCGGGCCCGGGGGTGAGGAGCAGCACGGCAACCGCCGCAAGGCTGAACGCAGAGGTTACTCGCCTTGCGGCCATCGCCTGTCTCCGGAGAGGGTCAGGTGTTAGGTGTCAGGTGCGAGGCGTCAGGTGGCAGCGCCCGACCGGTCTCCCGCAAAGGGGAGAGGGGATCGGAACGGCCCTCACCCCGGGCACCATCGCAGATGGTCGCTCCCGCGACGGGGAGAGGGGATGAGGGATGCCAGTATTATCGCACACTTTTCGATAAATCACAATCCCCGCTGCGTGGGGGATAAAACGGAGGGCGAAGGAGCGGAAGTTGCATTTTGTTAGGGCCCTTCAGGGCCCTTTCCGCTGAAGGCGGTATTAGGCCCGCGCGTTCACGCCGGGTGAATAGGGCCGCACGCCCCCCATCCTCTACCCCCGTGTCTGCCGCCATCGGCGGCAGATACGGGAGAGAGGCGGGGAAACACCGCGAAGGCCGACCCGTGCTAAAGCACGGGCCTAATACCGCCTGCGGCGGAAATGCCCGTAAACGCGCATACAAACGCCTGTAATGGCATCAAGCCGCGAGACGAAGATCCCCGCTCCGTGCTCCCGGGCACAGGTTGCGGCACGCAGGTGGCCTCGCCATAATACACGCCCATGCCGACGATTTCCGCAGCACTGGCGATTGCCGCCCGGCACCATCAGGCGGGACGACTGCAAGCTGCCGAGCAGATCTACCGGCAGATTCTCGCCGTCGAGCCGAATCAAGCCGATGCCCTGCACCTGCTGGGAGTCATCGCCTACCAAACGGGCAAGTACGAAATTGCCGTCGAGTACATTGGACGGGCGATCGCCTTGCATGGGACCGAGGCCACCTTTCATAACAACCTGGGCATGGCCTTGAAAGACCAGGGAAAGCTGGACGAGGCGGTCGCCTGCCACCGCCGGGCACTCGAACTGAAGCCCGACTCCGCGGAGGCACACAACAACCTGGGCACTGCTTTGCAGGCCCAGGGGAAGCTGGACGAGGCGGTCGCCTGCTACCGCCGGGCACTCGAACTGAAACCGGACTATGCGAAGGCGCACAACAACCTGGGCCATGCCTTGCAGGGCCAGGGGAAGCTGGACGAGGCGGTCGCCTGCTGCCGCCGGGCACTCGAACTGAAACCGGACTATGCCGAGGCGCACAACAACCTGGGCAATGCTCT
>Ga0326727_10019612_pt1 | contig 13553 bp, 11 predicted proteins | sample MB2enrmetagenome_FD_207643 | JGI IMG/M metagenome (GOLD analysis project Ga0326727, IMG submission 207643) | Lab enriched peat soil microbial communities from McLean, Ithaca, NY, United States - MB29MY | ecosystem: Environmental > Terrestrial > Soil > Wetlands > Peat | place: USA: New York... | reverse complement strand
GTGGAGATTACTTTGATGTGTTGAAGCTCGGCGAAAACCGGCTGGCCCTCTGCATCGCCGACGTTTCCGGCAAAGGCGTTCCCGCCGCTCTGCTCATGGCCAACGTGCAGGCGAGCCTGCGCGCATCCGTTCGCGACCTGGATAGCCCGGCGCGCGTATGCAGCATCATCAACGGAATGCTCTGCGAAAGCATCGCGGCCGATAAATTCGTGACATTCTTCTGCGCCGTTTTGGACGCCGCCTCGCGCACCTTTCGCTACTGCAATGCCGGCCATCCGTACCCCATTCTTGTTTCCTCCGACGCCGTGCGCACGCTGGACCAGGGCGGCGCGGTGCTGGGTGTTTTCCCCGCGTGGACGTATCAGAACTCGAGCGTGGACCTCAGGTCCGGCGACAGGCTGCTTCTATTTACCGACGGCATCACCGAAGCCGAGGGACCGGAAGGCGAAGAATTCGGCATGGAAAAAGTCGCCGCATTCGCCAAAACACATGCGGCGAATTCCGCCGCGAAGATCAATCAGCAGCTGCTGGCGCAGGTTACGGAGTTCTGCGGCGCGCAATTTCAGGATGACGCTACCCTACTCGTGCTGGCAGTGAAGTAGCCGCCGATTGCGGGCTATTCGGAAGTAATCCACTTGGCTGCAAACGCCCATGCAGGGAAGTGACCTGCTCCCGAAGGTTCAGTTGATCGGGACGGGTAGAATCGGGTGCAAAACCCAAAATCAAGCGGAGGAAGGCAGGCCATGGCCAACGAGAAAGACGTATTCGGAATCATGGTGAGGCTGCTAGTGGATGGGGAGACGTCGCTGTTCATCATGCTCGGCGATGAGGGTAGTATCACTAGAAAGGGAACGGGCGCGGTGGATAGTCGCGACGGTGAATTGTTCATTGGAAGGACGGATCCGGCCATATTCCAGCAGTTGCGGCAGCAGATTGGCCCAGAGCTTCTCGGTTGGCTCGGTCAGCGGCGGCAGGACCCCCAACCACGCGGGAAGATTTGCGAGTTGACGGTCATGTTGAAATACGCCAATGGTGAGGAATCAGCAACAGCTTGGCGTTATGGTGCGGAATCACAAGGGCCACCGCCAGGGGTCTGCCAATTCGTGATCGCCGCGGTCAATGCAACCAACCCGTGGTTCGAGGAATTCAAGGCGGGGACCCGCGCAGGCCGCGCCTGACCAACCGCTCAGTCCTCTCGTGATCGACTGCTGTCCCCATTGACAAAAACCTTCCGTCTTTAATCCTTTAGGGCTAGAGCAAGCAGGAAGTGATGGCTTCAGCTTCTTGTCCGGCTACATATTTCGACACTATTCGTGTCCTGGCTGGATCAGTTCAACCTGGGTCTTCTGTGTGATCGTTGGAATCAGGAAATGTCTCTCGATGAATCCGCCATAACCTGACGGCCAGGCTCGGATGGAGCACAACACGCGGAAACCCCATTTGGCGTTCGGCTGTAAGCCGCCAGTACCGGCGCCCTATAGCCCCTGGTTTCACCAAATGCAGTTTCGCAGGCCCGAGCTGTAGAGTCCCTCACTTGGATTGGTACAAGATCTCGGTCAAGCCAAATCATCGCGTGGTATCAATTCCATTGAAGAACAAACCCGCCACCTGCTCGTGGAATTCCGTCAGTATTTTGGCGGGGGCCCATGCGGCGGAGGGGCCGGCGGTGGAACGTATTTTACGACATCATTGGCGTACTCGTTAGCGTACTTAAACGGCATGTAACCGTATCCGTCCTCTTGAAACGTCTTGCCCCAACTATTGCGGAAGATCAAATAGCCTCCGCCGGGAAAGCTGCTGTCAGTCTTGAAGCCCACGAAGGCAATCGAATGTCCGTCGGTGACGCCCTTCGGTCCTGGCGTCTTCATGACGGGTATCCCTTTTATAGTTTGGGTTGCGAAGTTGTTGGGCCAACGCAAGCCTGTCGCCACGGGAATACCACTCCTCAATTCATTCAACAGCGCGGAGAGCTGGCTGGGGAGTAATCCCGTAGTGTTGTCCCAATCTTTGATCCATTGTCCCTGGAAGCGAGGCTGGAAGCGCTCCCCTGCGGCCAGGAGAGCCGGGCTGACCGTTTCGCCAGGGTTAAAGGTGCTCTGGTAAGGATCGCGGAAAAGCCTCACGATGCCGTAATTTTGAAACCCGACATTGATGTCCGTAAACATTCCGCCGTCCCAGTTGTCACCGTTGGCCAGGTTTTTGACATCGTTCAGATACTCCTCTGAATAAAGGTAGTGCTTGACACCGAATTGTTTGGCGTACATGTATTCAATTAAGAACGTCATGGCAAAAATAGAGCACGTGCCTCGATTACCCTGGTCGCGAATGGGAATGTTCATCTCCCGGATGGTAGGCCGCAGATCCACCTCCGGCTGATTTAACGAGTTGAATACGACCGGTTCGATATGGATATGCACTGGCTGCATGGTTATGGAACGGATGCGCTTGACGTTCTTTGCAGAAGGCGTCTGCCCAAATGCTTGCGGCCAAAGCAGGGTGACGAGAGCGAGCGCCAGTACTAGCTTTCCCCCTACGGGGTTCGATGTCATACTCTTCACTCCTCCCCAAGAATTGTGCGGCGGTCACGCGTCCACAATGCCACACCGAAATGGATTCCAAAGCGAATTTCACTTTTGCGGTCCCCGGATGGTCGAGAACGTAGCACGGAACGTCTTAGAATGCAATTGTCACGAGGCTCAGGCCCATAGGCACTGGGTCTGGGGAACGACTTTGGGACAAATCTCGGGAGTAACACCGTTTCAAATGGTAGTCCCTTAGATCGACCTTATCCAATCGCGAATACTCCGACTTGATGGTCTTTTGGTTGCACCTTATGTTCGTCACTTCCACAATTCCTGGCACGTCCATGCCTTACATTCCATCCATGGGCAACGAACTCTCTACCGCACGGGCATTTGCAAACCCACCAATCTTGACCGTTCGATGGCTCGGCTCTCAGCACCGTTATTCCGGTGGACTTGATTGTCCTTCCCAACATCAGGGCATCGCGTGCGTCCACGGGCATCGGCACTTTCTGTCGCGTTGAATGCGGTCTTTCCTTTGTGACGCAGCTTTTCTTCGACAACTTGTCGCATTCCTTATTTCGTTCACGTGGAATCCAGCAGAAGCGTACCTGCCATCCAAGCCCTTTCAGGTGAGCAAGCAACTCTATGGCTTCCACGGCGATTGAGCGATACGGTCCTTTCTTGATACGCCACTTGCCGTTGAGTTGATTTATTACCAGGTTGGAATCTCCATGGATGGTGACTCGTCCTGGCGGACGAGAAGCCAGATATTTCAAAACATGGAGAACACCGGCGTATTCCGCCACGTTGTTGGACATGCCGCTCCCCTGGCCAACATATCCGTGCTCCCGCAGGAGGACAGTACCATCCTTGGCTTTGACCACGACTCCGAAGGTGGCCGTACCCCCGGGATTGACCGGTTCGCAAGCTCCATCAAACCAAGCGAGGTATTCATTCATGCACACCTCACCATATGGGCAGTAGCTACGTGCCTTGGCAATTCTCATGGGGTATGTCCGCCTGTTACAACGGTTCAAGGCTCGCTCACGAGGTAATGAGCGGCAGGTACTAATCCTTGCTTGGCTTCACAGGTTGTTCAATGGATTATTGGTTACCCAAGTCCATCTTGGGCAACCAATAGTTCACTGGTCTTCAGTGGAGGACGCATCATCCAGGAGGGAATTGTAGCTGTCTGCCACCAGGTCGCAGGTCGGCGGAGCCTGGGTTTATAATTACAGCATACCCTCATTTGTTCCATTCACTCCACGGGGCAGGTTAAGCCTGCCAGGCTTGGTGGGTTGTCCGCCACCGCGGTATTACCGGTACCAGACCCCGCAGGGGGCTTGCCATGACCTGCAAGGGATATGGGGTGTGGTAATCGTCGTACAGGAGCTTGTGAGCCTTTTACGGCAATGAGCTCCGAGGAACTGTTTCATTACCCTAACCAGTCGGGAGGGGTCCAAATGCGGTCAATTGTTGATGGGGTCGAATTACAGCGCGCATTCAGCCTTCCCGTATCCCCTGTTTCTCTGCGTCCGGTAGGAGGGAGGCCGGTAGCTACCGACTACCGGCCCTGAAACAAGGGAAAGCTAAACTTCTGTTCTTCACACCTGGTTAGTATAGGAAGTTTCGGACTCATTCCGAGTTAAGGGCGAGACATATTTGGCGGGGTCAATGGGCTAAAGATTCAGTGAGGGAGCCAGTGCCAGGGGGAATCGATCGGGGTTAAGGATCGGAGCGCCTGACGGATACTTGGTGCATAGAAAACTCGGTGACTCCAATAGAAGCGATGTCCGCACGAGCTGCCCGAATTCTAATTCGCACCCTGATGGCAATCAAAGAGAAACGCAGCCAGAGTAGCTGCAGCTCCTACCGCAAGCCGGGCATGATGCTTTCTAAGCCCAACGTATTCCGTGGACTTACCATGACCGGTTCCGAATGCGTTGCGAAGCTCAGCCAACCGTTGTGCGATTGACATTAGATTGTTCAGCAGAACTGAGACGGTCTTCTCCGCATGCGGAATGTTCGAGACCTCGTCGGGCAAAACCTTGAGTTGGCTGACTGTTAGCTTTACGAGCGCAGGGAGGTGAATGTCCTTATCCACAGGGATTCCGCGCTCGCTGAGGATTGTGGCACAAAGCGTTTCAAGGAACTCTTTCGCAGTGCCGATTGCCAACTCTGGATCCTTGTCGATTGATTCTTCCATCCGTTTGACCTGTTGCTGGATGTACTGCCCTGTCAATTTCTGGGCGACTGCTTTGGCTTGGTCAAGATGTAGCGAAGAAACGTCGGCGAGTTGACGACCCGCGAACACTGGCTTCCCTGAAATTTCCTTGACGACCGAAATCTTCCAGCCGTCGATGAGCAGACAGGAGTTGAATTCCTCGGCCATCTTCAGGGCTTCGTCAGTCGGGGGCCGGACGATCGGGTGTATCGTTTCGCACAAGAATCTGACGAATTCCGCATCGCTGGCATGCAAAAGGTTGAATCGCGAGTCGGTAAACACCCAGCCATCAGACCAGTCAGAATTTACGACACGATGCTTCCAAATGTCCTTCTTGGCCGTGTTGAATTCCGCGCGGTAGTCGGTGGACGGCATGTTATCGAGGTCGTAGAGCCGGGCCAAGAAATCATCCTCGTTGAGCGCGCCCGACCATTGATGGCTCAACGTAAGCAAGTCGACAATGCTACGACGCGTTACCTCCGTTATGGTGTTGTTCTGAACGGCTTCCGGGTCGGACTTACGGGGAAGGAGAGCGCACATTGTTAGATTCTCTCGTCGGGAACTTCACAATCCGGTTGGGCAGCTTCCCCTTCAATAAGGGCCACCAATCGTTCAAGCCTTCGAAAGAGTTCGTCATATGTTATGACCGTTACTCCCTGGAGACGCTCTCGCTGGAGCTCAAAGCTCTCTCGCAACGCTCTACCCGTCAATTGCTTGCCGGCGTGTCCGGAGACAACGAGGCACCGGGGCTCCCCTAGGGTCAGAGGCTTTGAACGCTCTCTCATGATGCTGTGGAAGTCTCGCATCAGACATTGACGGTATGTGAGCACCTGCGCAATTGCTCCCGAAAGCTCTACCGACAGCGGAAATACGCCCTCGCGATATTCTGAACCAAGTAATCTTGTCACGGGAGTTTTAATTTCGATCAGAACTACTGCGTCGGTAGATTCGACAGAGGCCAGAAAGTCTACGACATTTCCACCTTTATTGGTGACTTGCTTGCCGCCAACATACGCCTTCGAGCAAATTACCACTATGGGGTAGGCAAAAACTTGGCTGAGTACGTAGGCGCGGTCGGTGAGAGCCTTCTGCCAGAACTCTTCGGAGCTATTTGTCTCGTGCTGCTTCCAAAAGCTCAATGCGTCCTTGACGGCAGCTAATCCGAGGAGGGCGGTGAGGCCTGGCAACTGCTCAGGATTCATCCCGGCGAGTTTTGTCGCTGCATCAGTACCCTGAGGTGAAGCTGTGAGCCACTTCAGCAGCTTAAGGAGTGTTCTTGCAGCATCGTCTGAATGGGATTCGAGGAAGCTCGTGAGTTCTTCTTCGCCGAGATTGAGAAATCTCGCAAGACTCGCTTCAAGCCGGACGAATGTACTGCGACCTCTGGGAATTCCGTGTTGCCTGTACAGACGGTATAAGGGAGCAAGCTCTCTAACAAGGGTCAAAAGCTCCTGGGAATGGAGTTCAAGCTTGAACCCTTCGCCGCTCTTCAGTGAAGTCAGCGAACTACTCACTAACGGACCCCACTCATCCCTCTCCGCCTTTCTTTGATAAACAAAGTGGCCTTTGACGCAAGCATCCCGAACTGCCTGATTGTCGACGAGAGTTGGCAGGAAAACCAGCCGTATGCGATCCGTTTGTCTCAATATAATCGGACTGCATTCCGCAGTTTTGAGCGAAGTGGATCTGGTCTCAATCTCCTCCATCATGCCCTACCAGAGATAATCATTACATTCGCCAACGCTACATGTTCCATCTTATTGCTGGTTGGTAAGATACTCCTGATTACCTCTACCGGCAATGGGGCTGTGAGCAGGGTTAGGCGCTGAGGCTGGTATTGACCCTCCCTGAGGGGTGATTTTGAATTGAAGATAGACAAAGGGAAATGATAAGAACGAGATTAAACACCGAAATCAAGGCCGAACCTTAGAACGGTATGTTCGATTCCGTGCTGTCGTTTTCCGGCTCGTTAAAGGGATTGTCGCCCTCATCGACGGGCTCCGCGGGCTTCGAGGATTCGGCAGGCTTCGCACCGTTCCCGTTCTGGGGCGCCCGGTCCAGAATCTGCATCTGGTTGGCCACGACTTCGATAGCGGTGCGCTTTTCGCCTTCAGGGCCTTTCCACTTCCGGGTCTGCAACCGGCCTTCCAGGAAAATATGTCTGCCGGTACTCAGGTACTCGCCGCAGACCTCAGCCAGGCGGGCGAAGCAAACGATTTGAAACCATTCCACGCGTTCTCGGGTGGCGCCTGCTGCGTCTTTCCACCTCTCGTTGACTGCAAGGCTGAACGTGCAGACGGGCTTGCCTTGCTGGCTGAATTTAAGTTCCGGCGAATCCCCCAGAAACCCGATTAGCGTTACTCTATTCACACATTGGCACACGAGTTGTGTCCTCCTTCCTCATCAAAGCGGAATTTGCGGCTAACGCGGTCACCAGCCAGCGCGTCCATCTGAGTGGCGAGTTCCGCCATCCCCTCACGCACGCGGGAGCGAATTAGCGGCATGTTCCGCAAGGCATCCGTGCTCACGCCCTCAAGCAGGGCGCGCGCTTTATCGACCTGTTCCTTCAAATCCTGGTCGTCCACCACATTGCGCAAATCGAACGTCCCCAGGAAATCACGCAGCTTTTGCAGGGTTGATTCCCGCAGACGTTGTGGTTTGCCATCGGGCTGGTCCGCCAGTCTGTCGCGCAGGTGACTGACCAGTTCCAGCAGCGAAGCCCGCATCACCTGTTGGACTTCCGCACAGGCTTCCGACATGGCCTGAACAGCCTTGTCGCGCTCGGTCTGGAACATACGGGCTGAAATCTCCCGGAGCTGTTCCGGCACGCCGTAGCTGACGTATTGCCAACTGAAGGTGAAGCGGGAACGGACTTCTTCCACTGGGGGATAATCAGCCGGGTTATGGAGCGTGCGCAGTCGCCCGGCGGCCTCCTGGCACAGGCGGGGATAGGCGAAGAGGAACACTTCGACTAACACCCGGCGCTTCTCCCTGAACTCGTTCAGCTTTTCATCCACCGTCTCCAGCAAGCCGAGGGGCAGAAGATGAATGCCCACCTCGAACGGCAGGCAAGTGTCGTAAAGAAAGCGGCGAACGTCACCATCGAGTGTGCGGATGGCTTGAAGCTCTGGCGAGTCGAGCAACGTCTTCGCCACCCGGATCAGTTCCTTGTCGGCGTCAACTTCAACCTGGGAAGAGCTAACCTTGCGGCTGTTGCCCAGCAAGCCCAAGTGAAGCTTGATGAAGACGGTTTTCCTGGCAAGGTCTGCGCCAGGTTCCTGGATATCCAGGATTGGTAATGCTGTTGCCATTTAATCCTCCTTTGTTTAGTTGGAATTGTTCAGATGGGACTGAAGTTCTGTGACGGGGCAAGGCCGAGGGTATTCCCTCGCAATTCCTGCACAGTCTGGAAAGGTTAGTGGTGCAGTGTAAATTTAGTGCTCGAGGTCAGTTTCCTGTAATCCGACTTGGACCAGGAGTTAGCCAGCCTCGGCCGGGGTCGATTACAGGTGGTAAGGGGATTTCCCAACACTTACGCAGGACCCACCGCCTTGGTATCCGCGATGGGCGTTTATCAGGCCCAATCCTGTTTGGGTTGCGTGGGGGGCTGCTTTCGCCGCCTACAAACGCAGAATTTGCCGCTCCGGACCCTGATTCCCCAGTGCGGATGAGAGGCAGAGATCCGAACTTTGGTTGAACCCGATGCCAGCGGATTAAGGTGTTGGGCTTAAAGACAGTTAGAGCCTTTTGCCATGCAAACAGTCTGGAAAGCAACATGCGGGGTCAACTGGGCGGCAGCCTTCGCCCGACGAGATTTGACCTTGCACTCCAGGTACAAAGCCATTTGTTTGCGGAGCATGAGGTTCTCAACGACCAAAGCATAACGCGGCCGCAGATTGACCCTGATGACCTCAGGTCATCGCGCAGTAGATCGAACAGAGTACGCAACACGTTGGACAGGGAATCAAGTTTCGGCTCCAACGTCAGGAGCGAACGCCCCGGGCATTGTCGTGAGGTAAAGGTATGGATCGCCATTGCTCGGGTCGATAAATCTCAGATAGCTATAAACCGCCACTGGAGGAATTTCGAAGCCCGATGTATGGTCGTATGCGCCGCCACCTCCCGTTGGGTAGACCCGGGCATTCGAAGTGGTCATGTACCCCCCTTTAAATGCTCGGGTGGAGAGAAGCAGGAAAGGTCCGGCACCTTCGGAGTGGTGACAACCTTGAACCGCCCCCACTTCCTCAACTCCTGCTAGGCTTTGTCAACAGCGCCGGGGTAGCCGCTTTGATCATCGAGATAGACAGTTTTCGCCTTAAGAGCGAACTCTTTATTTCGGAAGGGTGAATTTATGGAAGAACCGCAGACCCCAACGACGGGGGCGTGCGATACGGTTGCTCATGCGAACCATATTGGAGCTAAAGCGACCGCAAGAAGTTGATGATGTCTTGCTTTTCCTGAGTCTTCAGCCTATTAAAATGCTCGATGACCCTGTCGGCCTCGCTACCTTGGCTTTTGTGGTCCTCGATAGCTTCCACTAGGTCGGTTGCGCGTCCGTCGTGGAGAAAGAAGACGCGTTGCCCAACACCCCAGAGTGGAGCGGTTCGGAACTCATCGGGGCCGGCACTACCTTGCGTGATGCCGTCCGCAAGACCCTTCCCCATGTGGTGGACGAGAAGGTCAGAGTAGAGATTTGCCGTCTGATTGGACATGGCAGCACTCGGGACCGTCGCGGAGCCGCTCGCAATCATCTTGCCCGTAGTGAACGAAGGCGTGTGGCAGTGGACGCAGCCTACCTTGGTGAAAGCGGCAAGCCCATTTACTGTGGATGGCGTGCTGGGCGCGGGAGTGGGCGGAGCCAGCATGCGCATGAAGTTGGCAAACGCCTCGATGTCAGAGATGACGGCCGGATTGGTGGTGCCCGAGGACGTCGTGGTGAAGTTGAGCGTGTCGTTGGGCGAGGCGATGAAGAGACAGGTCGGCGTCTCGTCGCGCTCCTGGGGGAACAATTGGTTCGAGATTCCCATCTCGACGTTGTAGGCTTCGCCTGCGAACATGATCAGGGACTTGTTCTGGGCCTTCCATCCGAAGCGGGTAATGGTCCCGTCATTGGCACTGAGGTTCGCGTTGCCGCTCAGGTGCGCGTTGGGGTGACCGTGGATGCCCATTTCCGCCTTTGCCGCGGCATTGGCCTGCATGTTTGCGAGGATCGCCGAGTCGGAGATGGCTTCGATGAGCCCCGCGCCAAAAAGCGGCGTCGGGATGCGAAAGATGATGTTGGGATTCCCGCCCTGGCCGCTGGCTGGGTTTCCAGCAGGGAGGAAATCGGGTTGGGCAATATTGCATCCCGTGGCGTCCGTGCGGCCCGTGATGACGAAAAGGTTGTGCACACCGCCGTCGTTGGTGCCGTTGGGATTCCGCTTAAAGCGGGCCTCACGCACAGGGCCATTCGGGATGATGAACCAGGGCACGACGTTTTTCGCCCCGCTGAGCGTGGCGATTGGAATTAAGGGATTCTGCGCCGGGCTCGTTCCGCCCGGAGCCGGTTGCGAGTGGCAAGACAGGCATTGGTTGGAGTTAAAGCGCGGGCCGAGTCCGTTGTTACTGCCTCCCTGTACGACCTCGACTTCCGCGAACCGGGTGGACCCATCTTGGAAAAATGTACTTTCGTCCGTAGTGAGGTTATTGAGTGGACCGCCAGCGCCTGGGGCGCCTCCCCGCACCCCAGGATCGACCGGCCCGTTTGCCGGTCCGCCCAAGGTGCGAACACCTGGTATGATCAAGGTTGCGGCAACGAAAGCAACCAGAACCTTTACAGCCTGTTGCCGTCGAGTTTTCATGACCCTATCCTCTCCTTATTGGAAATTCATTCCCTGGGCCTACGTCGACTTTGGCCTAAGTTTTTGCTTTGGGGACTCGCTGGTAACCACTATACCCGGAATTTCCATTATCCACTTTCCGCCGCCCAATGCAACGGTGAGTCGAGTTTGTAGTGCATGGTGCTCTCGCGGGCCACGGAAGGTGCCATTCGCGCCTCTCGCGAGAACCTAACGCGCATAGACAGCACGGTGCGATGAAGCTGGGAATTGAGCTGATGGATTCGGCCTGAAGTCGCCTAGCCGTCAAGTGGGATAGTGCATCGCGGCCGGCTGGATTCCGGCGCGGGAAGGGCGTTTCCCGTTCCCAATCCGGCGAAGTACCCCTCACCCTAGTTTCGAGTGCCCGTGACTACCGCAGAATCCTGGCAAGCCTCGCAGACGTTCTATGCCGCCGACGCAAGATCTATTGCGCTTCGAACTTGCCACAAGCGAGCATTTAGAACAAGCAAGGCAGAGGAAATCCCGTGATGCGCCTGTCATGATTAAAGGAATCTGCAAGTGCTCATTGCGATCTGAGCAACTCCTACAGCTCCCGCGTTGTGCCCGCCTCTTACCAGGCTCGTTTTACCGTGAGAAGCCGCGTAGCCTGGACCCGATTTAATTCCAATCAGTTAGACTTGACACGATAAATGCCCTCTACCATAATTCTCTCCTCAACTGGAAACAAACGTGGATAGACTGTATAAGCACTCTGCTGAGGTCTGAAGGACTCGCACTGAATGAACTCGACGGTATTATCTGCCGCTAAATCGCTGCTGGTGGCAGTGGGGGTCACGGGGACTCTTGTTGCCACGGGATATATCATCGAGTCCTCGTACCAAGACCTTCTGGGGATTGAAATACAGTATCTTTCCTCCCTCGCTTACCTGCTCTCTGCCGCTAGGTTCCTGATTGACCTTTTCACCGTAATTCTACGTTGGCTCGAAGAGGAGTGGACCGAATATCGAATTTGGGTCGTAGTTGCCGCGCTCGTGCTCGCAGGGGTGCCTTTTCTTCCCCGTCTTCGCCGGGTGTCGGCAAGGGCCGAAAGAGTGGCAGAGGTTATCAACATAGGAATACGGCGCCTTCGTTTACTTCCGTCCCTTCCACATGGATCAATCGTGCTGATTTTCATGGTCTTGTGCGTGTGGAAAATGGCGAAGTACGATCTTCCTTGGGTCTGGGTCGAGAACGCCTTAGTGGGAACAGCAGATTTCAACAGAACATTTGGTCCGAGCGAGTCAATACAACAGCGCGTCGCACCCCTCTGGGCACTGCTCCTATGCAGTCACAGGCCTACACCCGGCCGAGAGGATAAGAAACTCGAACTGCTGCATTCGAGGTGCCGGGAGGATCAGACTTTGTTTGTCAGGGAAATGAATGACACGTTCTTTCGAGAGATCGCTTTGACCTCGTTCTTGATAGGACTGGGTTTCCTCGTCCTGTCTTTTTCGCATCAGAAAGACGATGAAACTCACGACCTAAGCTTGAATGCAGAACCACTTGGCGCAGCCGCTTCCTTTGGAGCTCACAATGATCTGCGGAAAGGCCAAGTGACTCTAGGCAGCGTGATTGTGGCTATCTTCTTGATACTTAATGTGCTGTCGGTTCCATATGTGTACGGCAAAACAATTCGTTTAAACTCCCTAACTCGGCATGCCAGCATTAGTTACACTGTTGGGCAGAGCCCAGGGCAAAAAGAGGGGTACATCCTTGCTCAGAGTGACAAAGAGATGGTCTTCGTTGATGGCTCGGGGCGACGGGACGTTTTTTACTTACCGATGTCAGAAGTGACGCTGGTTCAGGTGAGTAACGTCGAGGACGTTTTCGAGTATTATATTCGGAGCACTAATGGAGAAGCACCTGCACCGGCACCATCCCCTCAGGGGAATTAGTCTGCGCGCCCTCGGAGGACAAGACGTGAACGATATTTATACGTCGTTATTGTCGCGATGGTTTCCCATTATATTGCTGGCATTGGCCGTGTTTTTCCCCCCCCCGAGTTGCCGCGGTCAGGCGTCGGTAATTTCCAGAACAGTCTACAGAATTATTCCCTCCGAAGGACAGCCGATCAACTACGGCAGAGAGTTAGAAGTAGATGTCTCCGCGGATACGTTGACCGCTCTCACGAAGTCCCACAGCTTGCAGATCCGCGTTTTTTCTGAGCGCAGGGTCGACCTTGAGAACTACAATCACCGGACCATACGGAGTGGTTGCGTGAAATATTCTTCGATGGTCTATGGAGCTGCCGTGAATGGGTTGCTGGCCTTAACCTGGCGCACAACCCAAGTAACGGCTGATCAGGGCTGGTTGGCATGGGATGGTCACAAGTGGGAGAGCAGATTCTTCGTGCTCGTCGCCGAGGACGCGGGTTTTTCGGACTCGACAGTTTGGATAAGGCATGACCGAGTGAAGGAGTACTTTGAGAGCGGTGTTCAGATCGAGGTTCTTCCTGGAGGTGACGTCCCACCTCCGGACAGAGTGGTAGCAGTCCCGCCGGGATCTACGTCCCCTACCCCCCTTCCATCCGAATCGTTACGATGTATGGACATAAAGCAGGGTCTCATGGCCAATCTTTTGATTGCCGCCGTGACACCCTGTAAACCGGCCTCCCCTTAAATCCCCGGTTGATAAAGCATAATCCAAACACTGGTTGACCTAAGTTCCTGTCGCGCGATTTCTCAGAGTGCATCCTCCGGAGCCGCTTCTTTCACCTGCTCGACAGCGCCTGTGACTGCCTCCGCCGTTTGGCTTTCTTCATCGGCATACCGCACAGGTGCCCGGAAGGGCGAACGTCGCACTCGGAAAATATTTTCATGTGGTTGGTGTCCTTTCGGCAAGGCTGCGTGCCTCGACCTAGCCGGAGTTGATAATGAAGGCCTTTATGTCGGGCGGTGCCATGCGCGTTTTGCATAATCGAATCCGTCCGGTTTCCGTTCCACCGAC